>ERZ773131.53-NODE-53-length-103572-cov-8.972913_pt1 | contig 103572 bp, 75 predicted proteins | sample MGYA00511082_ERZ773131 | MGnify/ENA primary metagenome ERZ773131 (study PRJEB29015, sample SAMEA2737813) | human gut metagenome | biome: human gut; feature: human-associated habitat; material: faeces | place: China | collected 2012 ... | reverse complement strand
GAGGTCTGGCTCGACGGCTTCATCTTCTTCAATCCGCAGGAGATGGCCGTGCTGCGTGCCCTCATCAAGACGGCCGCCAAGGTCCACGTCGCCCTGCCGATGGCCGGCCTTGCAGAAGGCGATGGCCGCGTTCGGCTCGACCTGCCGGAGAACCTGCAGGAGACGGCGCTCTTCAACAGGCCGTACCGGACGCTGCAGGCCATCCGCCGCATGGCGCGCGAGGAGCTCGGCTATCGCGGCCCGATGCCCATCCACCTGCTCGCTGAGCAGCACCGCTTTGCGCCAGCGAGCATCCTGCGCGGCATGGAGCAGGAGCTTTTCCGCTACGGCGGCTCAGCTCAGCCCGAGGAGCAGGGCGTGCAGCTCGTCGAGGCGGCCAACAGGAGGCTCGAAGTCGAGAGCGCAGCGGCCGATATCCTGCGCCTCGTGCGCGACGAGGGCTGGCACTACCGCGAAATCGGCCTGCTCGTGCGCGATGGCGAAGCGTATGGCGACCTTGTGCGTCTCGTCTTCGAGGACTACGGCATCCCGTTCTTCGAGGATGCGAAGCGGCCGAGTATCCACCACCCGCTGGCGGAGCTCATGCGGTCGGCCATCGAGGTCGTCGCGCGCGACTGGCGCTATGAGACGGTCTTCCGCTGCCTGCGCACGGGCTTCTTCCCGCCGGTGCGCGAGGACATTGACCGGCTCGAGAACTACGTGCTCGAGTTTGGCATTCGCGGCCGTAAGCGCTGGCAGCAGCAGGAGCCCTGGGACTGGCACCGCCGCTACAGCCTAGACGACGGCGAGCAGGTCGACGAGGATACGGCCTCGACGCTCGCGCTCATCGACTCGCTGCGCCGCCAGTCCGTCGAGGCGCTCTCCGCGCTGGAGGACGCCCTGCGCGCGGCCGATGATGTCCGCGGCTACACGCTGGCGCTCTACGATTTCCTCGTGCAGCTCGAGGTGCCGGCCCGCCTGCAGGAGTGGGCGGAGGTCGCCGAGCGGGAGGGACGACTCGCCGACGCGGCGGAACACCGCCAGCTCTGGGACGACAGCATGGCGCTCTTCGACCAGCTCGTCGAGGTCAGTGGCACAGAGAAGATGACGCTGTCCGACTACGAGGCTGTCCTCAGCGACGGCCTCGATGCCCTGCAAATCTCGCTGATCCCGCCGGGGCTCGACTACGTGACCTTGGCCTCTTTCGATCAGAACAGTCTCGACAACATGCGCGGCCTCTACATCCTCGGCGCGGATGCCGCGACGATGCCGCGCCGCGTGCGGGAGCAGGGCATCTTCTCGGATGCCGACCGCCTGCACATCGCGGAGACACTGGCCGCCTGCCAGAAAGAGGGTGAGGAGGAGCACACAATCTCGCGCGGCGGCCACGAGAAGAGCTTCGGCGAGAAATTCCTGCTCTACCGCGGCTTCACCGAGGCGCGCGACTACCTCTGGATTTCCTATGCGCTGGCCGATGCCGAGGGCAATGGCCTGCAGCCGTCGCCGCTCGTCAAGAAGATGCGCGAGCTCTTCCCGAAGGCCGCGTTCCTCTCCATCCCGCTGGAGACCGTGCGGCGCGATGACGATCTCTTGCTGGCGGCACCGCGTCCGGCTCTCTCTGGCCTTGCCAATGCCCTGCGCGGCGAGCGCGAGCACCAGGCGATGCAGCCCTGCTGGCGCGATGTCTACAACTGGGCCATGGGGCAGGAGGAATGGCAGCGTCCGCTGCATCTCGCCCTCGCAGGCCTCTTTGCGCGGTCGGGCGCGGGCAGGATACCGAAGGAACTGGCGGAGCAGATCTTTGCCAAAGGCACGGTCCTGCGCGGCAGCGTGACGCAGTTCGAGAAGTTCCGCCAGTGCCCCTTTGCGCACTTCGCGGCCTACGGCCTGAAGCTGCAGGAGCGCCGCGAATACCAGTTCCGCTCAATGGACCTCGGGCAGCTGCTGCATGCCGTGCTCAAGGAGTACGGCAGCATCGTCAAGCGCGACTACGCGAATCGCTGGCAGGATGTGCCAGAAGAAAAGCGCGCCGCGCTTTGCGAGGAGCTCGTCAATACGCTGGCGCCGCGCCTGCAGAGCGAGATCCTGTTGAGCCGCGACAACTACCGCCACCTCAAGAAGCGCATCGAGCAGACGGCGGAGCAGGCCGTCGGCCATCTGTCGGCCTGGGCGGCCGTCTCGTCCTTCCAGCCGGCCTTCTTCGAGGAGGCGTTCGGCCATCCAGACGACGAGGTCCACCTGAAGCCACTGCCGCTCGGCGACGGCTACGCCCTCTCGTTCAAGGGCCAGATCGACCGCCTCGACCTGCACGAGTGCGCGCCGTACTACCTGATCCTCGACTACAAGACGGGCCATGTCGCCATCAACCTCTTCGAGGTCTACTACGGCCTCAGGCTGCAGCTGCTCGTCTACATGATGGTTGGGCGCGAGCTCCTGAAGGAGAAGGGGGAGAAGCGCCTGCCGGCCGGCATCCTCTACGCGTTCCTGCAGAATCCTTTGCTGCAGACGCGGCAGAAGTACACGCAGGCAGAGCTTGAGAAGCGCGTCAACGCCGAGCTGCGCATGCCAGGCTGGGTGCTGGCCGACCTCGACGTCGCCAAGGCCATCGACGCGAGTTTCTCCTTCATCAAGCCGGGACTCAGCAAGGTCAAGGACGAGAAGAAGAAGGACGTCATCGGGCCCGATGGCGAGCCCGTCATGGATTTTGACAGCAACAGCAGGAAGCGCGGCTACATCCGCAAGCCGGAGGAGTTCGAGCTCATGCTCGCGTACGTCGACTACATCCTGCGCGATACGGGCCGGGCCATCCTCGACGGCGACATCAGCGCGAGCCCGTACCGCCTCAAGGCGAAGAAGGAACAGACGGCCTGCACCTACTGCGAATACCGCGATGTCTGCGGCTTCGACCCCGACATCGAGGGCTATGCGTACCGCGACATCGGTCCGGAGGACGATGCGGTGCTGGAAGAGAAGATGGCTTCGTGCACAGGAAAGGAAGATTTGCTCGATGCAATACACAGAGGATCAGAAGAAAGCGATTGAGGCGCGCCACCGCAACATCCTCGTCGCAGCGGCGGCCGGCTCCGGCAAGACCCGCGTGCTCGTCGACCGCATCATCGCGCAGCTCCTGGCGCGCGAGTGCAGCGTCGATGAGATGCTCGTCGTGACGTTCACGAATGCGGCGGCGACGGAGATGCGCGAGCGCATCGACAAGGCCCTGCAGAAGAAGCTCTTGGAGACGGATGACCGCGAGACAGCTGCCTGGCTCGAGCGCCAGATTGTCTTGCTGTCCGGCGCCTCTATCTGCACGTTCCACGCGTTCTGCCAGAAGGTCATCCGCCAGAACATCGACGCCATCGACGTCGACCCGCAGTTCCGGCTGGCCAGCGACCAGGAGATGGTCCTGATGCGCCGCGATGTGCTCGAGGAACTGCTCGAGACCTCCTATAAGATGCCAGAAGACGAAGCGGGGAAGGCGAAATGGCAGGACTTTCTCGAGTTCGTCGATGATTATGGCGATGACCACGGCGACGAGGCCGTCTATGAAGCCGTGCTCAAGCTCTACCACTTCTGCCAGAGCCAGCCGTTCCCGAAGGCGTGGCTGCGCCAGCAGCAGGAGCGCTATGAGGTAGAGGCGGCGGACTTCTGGCAGACGCCATGGACCGTGACCATCGTGGAGGCGGTGGGCCGGGAGATCGAGCGCAGCATCCATGCCTACGAGGCGGCCTGTGCGCTTGTACGCACGGGCCGCCGCCCCGAGGAGGAAGAGGCGGCTCTTCTCGCGGCCTGGCAGCCGTATGTCGAATACCTGCAGGGCTGCATCGAGAAGCTCGAGGAGGTGCAGACAGCCTACCGCACGGTGCTTGCCGAGAAACAACCGGGCGGCTGGGATGCGCTCTGCGCCGCGGCTAAGGGATGGAAGCAGCCCGTGCTGCGCGGCAAGAAGTACGAGGCGCTGCGCGATGCTTTCCCGGATATCCGCAAGTCTTTCGAGAAGAGCCGTGACGAGGCCAAGAAGATCTTCACGGATGCCCGCGACCGCTATCTAGCTGAGACGGAAGCATCCGTGCTGGAAGATATCAGGGCGTGCAGCGCGACCGTGCGCCGCTACGTCGACCTGACGACAGCCTTCATCGACGCACTGCAGGCGGCCAAGAAGGAGCGCAATGTCCTCGATTTCAGCGACCTCGAGCACTTCGCGCTCGCCGTGCTCTGCCGTGATCCGGAGGCGCTTGCTGGAGCTTCTGAGGCAGATTTCCGCGGCGAGCGGGGCAAGGCACTGCGCACGGATGCGGCGGAGGACCTGCGCGAGAAGTATGCCGTCATCATGGTCGACGAGTACCAGGATACGAACGGCGTCCAAGAGGCCATCCTGAACCTCATCGCGCGCGCGGACAACCGCTTCACCGTCGGTGACGTCAAGCAGAGCATCTACCGCTTTCGCCTCGCCGACCCGTACCTCTTCCAGGCGAAGTACGACGCCTATCCCGAGAACCCGGGCGCAGAGGACATGGACCAGCTCATCACGATGAAGCAGAACTTCCGCAGCCGCGCCGAGGTCCTCGCGCCGATCAACTTCATCTTTGACCAGGTCATGACGCGTGAGGCCATGGAAATTGAGTACGACGAGAAGAGCCGGCTCTATCCGGGCGCCTCGTATCCTGAGGCAGAGCATACGCTCAAGGGGCCCATGGAGCTCGACCTCATCCTGCGCGGCGAGCCGGAGCAGCCCGTAGAGGGACTCAGTCAGGCGGCAGATGCGGGAGATGAGACGAGCGGCGAGGAGCTTGAGGGCTTCGAGCTCGAGGCCCAGCACATCGCGGACCGCATCGCAGGTCTCATGGAGTCGGGCTGCCGCGTCTTCGACAAGGATGCGGGCGGCTATCGTCCGCTCGCGTACCGCGATATCGCCGTGCTGCTGCGCGCCGTCAAGGGCAAGGCGAACACCCTGCTCGAACTGCTGCGCAAGAACAGCATCCCGGCCTATGCCGACGTCGATGGCGGCTATTTCGAGGCCAATGAGGTGCGGCTCGTGCTCGCCCTGCTGAAGACCATCGACAACGCGCGGCAGGAAATCCCGCTGGCGGCCGTGCTCGTCTCGCCAATCGGCGGCTTTACGATGGAGGAGCTCGCGCGCCTGCGCATGTCCGTCCCCGATGAAGACCTCTTCGGCGCCCTGCTGCGCAGCCACTCGCCGGAGACGCCGCTCGAGGAGGGGCTCGCCGACCGCGCGGCCGACTTCTGCGCCGCGCTCAACCGCTGGCGCAGCTACGCCGTGAGCCACAGCGTGCCGGAGCTCATCTGGAAGCTCTACCGCGAGACGGGCTACTACGACTACGTCGGCGGCCTCAAGGGCGGCCTGCTGCGCCAGGCCAACCTGCGCATGCTCGCCGACCGCGCCGCCGAGTACGAGAAGACGAATTACCGCGGGCTCTTCCGTTTCCTGCGCTTTCTCGAAGACCTGCGCAAGCGCGACACGGATCTCTCCGTCGCGCGCACGCTCGGCGCCAGCGAGGACGTCGTGCGCATCATGAGCATCCACAAGAGCAAGGGACTGGAATTCCCCGTCGTCATCGTCGCCGACATCGCTAAGGGCTTCAACCAGCTCGACGCGAGGGGCACCTTCCTGCTGCACAAGGAGCTCGGCATCGGCCCGCGTCTCGTCGAGCGCTCGACAGTCGGGCGGCAGATGTACAACACCTTGCCGTATCAGGCCATCGGTGCGCGCATCGTTGCCGAAACCAAGGCCGAGGAGATGCGCGTACTCTACGTCGCCATGACGCGCGCGCGCGAAAAACTCATCCTGACGGGCACCCTGGCCGCGGCCAAATGGGAAAAGCAGGCCGCCCGCTATGCGCGCAGCCTCGACAGCCGCGAGCTCGCCCTGCCGGACGATATGATCCGCGAGGCGGACAGCTATCTCGACTGGATTGCACCGGCCGTGGCGCGCCATACCGACGGTGCCCCCATCCGCGAGGCGGCCTGCGTGGACTGGGGCGAGATGCTCGATACCGTCGAGCCGGCGGCTCACTTTGCTGTCAACCTGCTCAGCGCCGAGGCGATACAGCCAAGGGAGGAGCAGGAAGAGCTCGATGCGACCCTGCAGGCCGTGCGCGAGGGCAGGGCGCTGCCGGCCTCGCCTGAGCGCGAACTCGTCGAGAAGCGCCTGAGCTGGCACTACGATGCCGAAGAACTGCCGGGCATCACGGCCAAGATGACCGTCTCCGAGATCAAGCAGCGCTTTGCCGAGTCGCTGCGTGAAGACGAGCCAGCAGCCCTGCCCATCGCACCGGCAGCGTCGCCCGTCTGGCGCCGCCCGCAGTTCCTGCAGCAGAAGGGGCGGCTCTCACCTGCCGAGCGCGGCACGCTCATGCACAGCATCATGCAGAACCTCGACCTGCACGGCGACCTCACGCGCGAGGGACTGCGCGCACAGGTCGCCCGCATGGAAGCCACCGGCATGATTGCCGCCGGCCACGAGGCTGCCGTCAACTACACGAGCATCGAATCCTTCTGCCAGTCCTCTCTCGGCCAGCGCATGCAGCAGGCCGTGCATGTCTGGCGCGAGCTGCCCTTCAGCCGTATGATCCCCGTAGGCGAGGTCAACCCCGCCTATGCGGGCAACAGCGAGAAAATCTTCGTCCAAGGCGTCATCGACGTCCTCTTCGAAGAAGCCGATGGCAGCCTCGTCCTGCTCGACTACAAGACCGACCGCGACACCACCCCCGAAAAGATCCGCCGCCACTACGCCAAGCAGATCGAGCTCTACCGCGAAGCCGTCGAGTCCATCCTCGGCAAGAATGTCAAAGAGAGCATCCTGTTCATGCTTCATGACGGCACGAGCTTGCGGATTTCTTGATTGATTTCTATCAATGAGTAGGAGGTGCAGAAGGTATGGAATATCTTGGTCATTATGATGCAGAAACCGGCAGGGAGCAGCTGTTGAAAGAGCACTTAGACCATGTTGCGTCACTGGCTGCACAGTTTGCGGCCACCTTCGATGCAGAGGAATTGGGCGGGATAGCAGGGCGTTATCACGATATCGGCAAATATTCGGCCCAATTTCAAGCTTATCTGCGTGGAGAGCGGAGTTCTGGTGGCGACCATTCGACCGGAGGTGCCCAGCTTCTTTATCAAAAGAGACAGCCACTGCTCTGCTTAGCAGCATGGGCCATTGCCGGACACCATGGCGGTTTGCCGGACTTTGGTGGAGAATTTGATGGCGAAGGCAGTGCGACATTTTGCGGCCGCATGAAGAAGAAGCTGCCAGACTTTGCTGCCTGGCAGGAAGATGAGTGCGGGCCGATTGAGCTGAGGCACATGCCTTCTACGTTACAGTCGCCTGATATCTATCAATTGCAATTTTTTACACGGATGTTGTTTTCGTGTCTCGTCGATGCTGATTTCCTTGATACAGAATCATTCTACCAATCTTGCTTACCGGAGGCGCAGCAGACGGCAGGTGAGAAGTCGCGTCATGGCTTCGATGCATTAGTGACGCTGAAAGATCGATTTGATGAAGAAGTCAGGACGCGATTCTTTGATGAGAGTGGCAAGCGCTACCATGAGCCAATCAATGCGCATCGACGTGAGATTCTTCGCGCATGTCTGCGTGAAGGTGATGAGGGGATAGAGCGACTCTACCGCTTGACCGTGCCGACGGGCGGAGGCAAGACAATTGCATCTCTGGGCTTTGCTCTGCACCGGGCGGTCAGGGCAGGCAGTGATGTGCGGCGCATCATCTATGTTATCCCGTATACGAGCATCATTGAGCAGAATGCGAGGGTATTCCAGAAGTTCCTCGGTGAGAAGAATGTTGTCGTCCACTATGCGAATGCATCGTATGATGATGAACGAGAAGACGGACGGCGTCAGAGGCTGGCGACGGAGAACTGGGATGCACCGCTCATCGTGACGACGAATGTGCAGTTTTTCTCCTCGCTTTATGCAAGCCGGACTTCGCAGTGCCGAAAACTGCATAATATTGCGCAGAGCCTTATCATTTTCGATGAAGCACAGATGATCCCCCTCGCTTTCCTCAAACCTTGCGTAGAAGCAATCCGGACGCTTGTTGAGCGCTATGGCTGCACGGCGGTCCTCTGTACGGCCACGCAACCCGCACTGGGGCCATTCTTTGGAAACAGAGAAAATGGAATGAAAGAACTCTGTCCGCATATCGAAGCGCAGTTTGCTTTTTTCTCGCGAGTGACTTTCGATGTGCGTCCGCAGAGATGTACGCCGGAATGCTTGGCTCAGGAAATCGCGCAGAAACCGCAGGTGCTGGTCGTGGTGAACAGCAAGCGGATGGCGCGTCAGCTTTTTGAAGCGATGCCGGAGCGGGAAGGGACATTCCATCTCTCGACAAATCTTTGTGCAGCACATCGCACGCGCGTGATCGATGAGATCCGTACTCGGTTGAAGAATCATCAGACTTGCCGCGTGATTTCGACGAGCCTCATCGAGGCAGGTGTCGATATTGATTTTCCATTGGTCTATCGAGAGCTTACGGGACTCGACAGCATCCTTCAGGCGGCAGGCCGTTGCAACCGCGAGGGGAAAAGGCCGCGAGAGGACAGTATCGTGACGGTCTTCCGTATGGAAGGAAGCAGGATGTTATTTGAGCTCGACCGGAGAGGTAAAGTAGCAGATAGCATTTTTGACCGCTATGCAGCGCGCCTTTCGCATCCTGACGCGGTCGATGCATATTTCAGAGAGCTCTACGATCTCTCAGGGGAAGAGGCATTGGACAAGAAGGAAATCCTCAAGCTCTGCAATCAGAAAATGCCGCCACTGAAGACTATCGACCAGAAGTTCCAGCTGATTGACGATAAATCTGTGCCGGTATTCATCCCCTTCGATGAAGAGGCAAAAAGCCTGCTGGAGCAGCTCAAGGAGCGGCAAAGCGCCGGCAGCCGTGCCTTGCTGCGCCGTGCAGGTGTCTATACCGTGGGCGTGCCGAGTGATTTCGATGACAAACGGGTGACGCCGTTCCAGCGCCTTTTTGAGGCAGGCGCGATTGTCCCGCCCTGGGAGAACAGTACAGCACTCTATGTCCTCGTGGATATGAGCCTGTACGATGAGACAGCCTTAGGGCTGAATCTGGATATCTCCGATGGACAGGCCATCGTCTTCTGAAGATGGGCTTAGAACAGTATACAGGCTCGTGCTACAGCAAAAGGGCAGGGAACTCAGTTCCCTGCCCTTTTTGCTGCGAAAAAAAATGTAAGTATTTCTATCCACGTATCGTGTACCTTATGATACGACAAAAATATTATAACAGGAGGAAATGAGAATTGACAAGACGAAATTATAAGAGTATGATAATAAGTGCAAGGAGTAATAAATAAAATATAAGTGAAAGGAGTGATTCTATGGGATATGGTGTCAGAGTAGATGTGCGCGGTGACTTTGCGCTGTTCACGCGGCCTGAGATGAAGGCAGAGCGAGTAAGCTACGATCTGATAACCCCATCAGCTGCGCGCGGCGTTCTGGAAGCCGTTTTTTGGCATCCTGGCCTAAGGTGGATCATTGATGAGATTCGCGTCCTCAACCCCATCAAGTTCACGACAGTGCGACGCAATGAGGTGGGGACAAAGGCAAAGGCACGTGTCATGTGGCAGGCGATGGTAAATGGGGAGAGGCCTCCTTACATTGCGACGCCAAAGGAAATCATGCAGAGGGCCTCGCTCTTGCTGACGGATGTCCATTACATCATAACGGCGCATTTTGAGATGACCTCGCAGGCAGCGGCGAGTGATAATCCCGGAAAGTTCTCAGAGATGTTCCGTCGGCGCTTGGCGAAGGGGCAGAACTATCATCAGCCCTATCTGGGCTGCCGAGAGTTCCCTGCCCAACTGCGTCCTTGCGAGGATGATGTGTCGTTGCCGGTTCCGGAGGAATTGCGGGGAGAGAAGGACTTGGGCTTCATGCTCTACGATATGGATTACTCAGATGCAGCGCATATCCGTCCACAGTTTTTCCGTGCGGTGCTCCGGGACGGCGTACTGGATTTGCGTGGAGTGGAGGTGTTCAAATGATTCTTCAGGCACTGGCAAAACGCTATCAGACAATGGCAGAGAAAGGTGATGCGCCGCGGCGCGGCTGGTGTCCTGTGGGCGTATCCTTTGCTTTGGACCTGGCGGAGGATGGAGCGCTCCTGCGTGTCTATGACCTGCGAGAAGAACAGAGTCAGGGCAAGAAGACGGTCATCCGTCCTCGTCAGATGATTGTGCCAGACCATCCGACAAGAGCAGGACAGAAGCCCAAAGCTTATTTTCTCTGTGATACTGCTACCTATTTCTTGGGTATTGCTGAAGAAGAGGACGACTCGGCAAAGGCAGAGAAAAAGAGGCGGGATGCGTTGCAGCGCTTCACTTCGGCCAAGGAGCTGCATGAGAAGCTCCTTCAAGGAATGGATGCTCCTGCGGCACGTGCCGTGCTGTCCTTCTTCCAGCAATGGCAGCCAGAAAAGGCACGGATGCATCAAGCGCTGGAGGAACTTTTTTCGGAAATGGCGGCGGGCGGGAATCTCGTCTTTCGCTTTCAGGGACACTTTGTGCAGGAGTATCCAGAGATTGCGGCGCAGTGGGAGCAGGCCATGACAGCGCAGGAGGATGATGCGCAGGGAATCTGCTTGGTTACAGGGAGAAAGGGGCCAATTGCCCGCCTTCATCCGAAAATCAAGGGGGTTCCCGGCGCGCAGGTATCAGGTGCCAATCTCGTTTCGTTCAATATGGAATCCAGTAATTCCTTCGGCCATGAGCAGGGCGCCAATGCTCCCGTTTCCGAAGCGGCGTCGTTTGCCTATGGCATGGCCCTCAACGCACTGCTGGCAGATCGTGATCATCGGCAGATCATCGGCGATGCTGTCGTCGTTTACTGGGCGGAGATGGAGAACGAGGCTTCGCAGGATCTCCTGTCCATGTCGATGTTCGGCAGCATGAACGACAAGAAGCAGATGACGGAAGAAGCACTCAATAACCTTTTTCAGAATCTTGCTAAGGGACAGCCGATTTGTTTCGAGGCCGCAGAGATTCCCTATGAGAACCCGTTTTACATCCTGGGAATCTCCCCAAATGCAGCGCGTCTCTCGGTACGGTTCTTCTTGCGAGGGGCCTTCGGCGAGTTCCTTCAACACGTGAAAGCGCATCGCGAACGTGCGGCCATCACGATGCCTCCGCGCAAGCCATGGAATTCTCCACCGCTCTGGGCATGGTTGCAGGCGACTGTTTCACCGAATGCTTCCAATAAGAGTCCACTGCCAATCTTGGCGGGAAGTACGACGACTGCCATCTTGAAGGATGCGATGTATCCAGCCAGCCTCTACGAGCAGGTGCTGTTGCGCATCCATGCCGAGGTCGATGACACAGAGGCGAAGCCGCCGCATTATAAGATCACAGGAGAACGCGCTTCGATCATCAAGGCGTATCTCATGAAAAACAAAAAGAGAGGAGAACTGCGCATGAAACTCAATGAAGAGATTATGGATCCTGCATATGTCCTAGGACGTATCTTCTCCCTGCGCGAGGGAATCCAAAGGGCAGCAAACCCAAATCTGAATGCAACCATCAAAGACCGTTATTTTGATGTGGCGAGTACAATGCCAGCGAGGGTGTTTCCCATCCTGGAGCGCTTAACGAATCATCATCTCAGAAAACTAGCGAGATTAACGAGGGATGATAAGAAGAAAACATATAACCCATATTACAGCTATGAAAAGCAGATGAGGGAACTGATGGGGATGCTGGATGCATCGAAAGGTATACCAAAGACACTGAATGCAGAAGAACAGGGCATGTTCATTCTCGGGTACTATCAGCAGACTCAGGCACGTTATGAGAAAAAGGAAACGAAAGAAACAGGAGCAGTAGATACTGTCGAGGACAAGGAGGACTGAATCATGGCAGAGCCAATCAAGAACCGCTACGATTTCGAGATTATTTTTGATGTAGAGAACGGCAACCCGAATGGTGACCCGGATGCAGGTAATATGCCTCGCATCGATCAGGAAACCGGTCTTGGCCTAGTGACAGATGTCTGCCTCAAGCGCAAGATCCGCAATTACGTCGAGGCTGCCAAAGAAGACGCGCCGGGCTATCGCATCTATGTCAAAGACCATGTTCCTTTGGAGCGCAACAACCGCGAAGCCTATAAATATCTCGGTGTAGATGAGAAAAAAATCAAGGAAGTCAAGAAAAAGGATGCGGATATCGACCGCAAGATCCGTGATTTCATGTGTGAGAATTTCTATGATATCCGCGCATTCGGTGCCGTCATGACGACCTTTGTGAATGCAAAACTCAACTGTGGCCAGGTCCGTGGTCCGGTGCAGCTTGATTTTGCACGTAGCGTCGAGCCCATCCTCGCTCAGGAAATCGGTATTTCCCGCGTGACGGTCTCTTCGGAGAAAGAGCAGGATGAGGGCAAGCACATGATGCTTGGTCACAAATTCATCGTTCCCTACGGCCTTTACATCGCACACGGCTACATCTCTGCCAATCTTGCGCGCAAGGTGACGGGATTCTCGGAAGAGGATTTGGCGCTCCTCTGGCAGGCTGTCATCAATATGTTTGAAAACGACCACTCGGCAACGCGCGGCAGCATGGCTGTGCGCAAGCTCATCGTGTTCAAGCACGAGAGTGAGCTCGGCAATGCTCCGGCTTATCAGCTCTTTGAGCGCATCAAAGTCGAGAAAAAGGTAGCAGAGAAACCCGCACGTGCCTATAGCGACTATACTGTGACCGTTGACGATACGAATCTCCCGGCAGGGGTTACTTGCATCCAGATGGTCTGAGGCAGCGTATGGAATACCCTGAAGAGGAATACCTCATGATTTCAGGCATCCAGCATTTTGCCTTCTGCCGCCGTCAATGGGCTCTGATCCACATCGAGCAGGTTTGGCAAGAGAACTTACGCACGGCAGAAGGCAGGATACTGCATGAAAAATGCCATGATGCATGTCAGAAGGAAAAGCGAGGCGAACTGCTCATCAGCAGAGGTTTGCGAGTGTTTTCTCGAACAATGGGCGTTTCAGGTGTTTGCGATGTGGTCGAATTCCATACAGCAGAGGAGGGGGCAGTCCTCCAAAAGCATCCGGGATTCTGGGTCCCATACCCTGTTGAGTACAAACATGGTGATGGAAAGTCGTTAGATGCTGACAAGATGCAGCTCTGTGCACAGGCCATCTGCCTGGAAGAGATGTATTGTACGGATGTATCCAAAGGTGCACTGTTCTATGCTACCCCGCATCGACGGGAAGAAGTGGTGTTTGATACGGATTTGCGTGAACGTGTGAGGCAGATCTTTGCTGAAATGCATCAGGATATGGCACGAGGCCATACGCCACGCGTCAAACCAAGCAAATCGTGTCAAGCCTGCTCACTGAAGCCGATATGTCTGCCGCGTCTCATGAAACATCATGATGTCAGTGCGTACTATGCTGATGTTTTGGGGAGGGAAACGTGAATGCGCCGTTTGCTCAATACATTGTTTATCTTGACGGAAGATGCTTATCTTGCTCTCGAGAATGAGAATGTTGTAGTGAAGCAAGGGGAAAAGGTGCTGGGTCGTGTTCCGCTCTTGACGCTGGAGAGCATCATCGATTTCAGTTGGCGCGGTGCAAGCCCTGCCTTGTTAGGGGCTTGTGCAAGCAATGCGATAGGATTTTCCTTCTTGACAGCAAGTGGGAAATTCCTCGCGCGCGTCAGCGGAGAGAACCCAGGGAATGTCCTGCTGAGACAGCAGCAGTATCGCGTAGCCGATGACGAAGCAGCCAGTCTGACCATCGCGCGGGATTTCATCACGGCCAAGATCTACAATGCAAGATCCGTATTGGAGCGTGCACGACGTGATCATGCAGACAGCATCGATGTAAGTGCCATAGAAGAATGCAGTGCTGCCATGGCTTCCAATATGCGCTTGGCACATCGGGCAGAAGATGATGACCAGCTGCGCGGCTTGGAAGGAGATGCCGCACACCAATATTTTCAACTGTTTGGACAGCTCATCTTGCAACAGAGAAAGGCATTCCCTTTTGCTGGCCGCGTGAAACGACCTCCTGTAGGGCGTGTGAATGCAATGCTTTCCTTTGGCTATACACTCTTGGCACATGACTGTGCAGCAGCACTTGAGAGTGTCGGCTTGGATGCCTACGTGGGGTTCCTGCATCGGCCTCGTTCCGGACGTCAATCGCTTGCGTTGGATCTCATGGAAGAACTTCGTGCCCTTTTCGTAGACCGTTTTGTGGTGACCCTCATCAACAATCGCGTGGTAAAGGGAACGGATTTCGAGGAGAAAGAAGATGGTGGAACCTATCTCAAGAAAGTTGGCAGGCAGAAGTTCTTGAATGCCTGGCAAACAAAGAAACAGGTCACCATCACACATCCATTTCTCGAAGAAAAGATACCATGGGGGCTGGTCCCTTATGTTCAGTCGCTTTTGCTCGCACGCACACTGCGCGGGGATCTAATAGAATATCCTGCATTCTTATGGAAATAATTGGAGCTTCTTTGGCAAGTGAATCCGATGTGACATGGATAGAGCCGTGTGAGAAGGGGGCTGAGCCATGCTGTTATTGGTTACCTATGATGTCAATACGACCACAGCAGAAGGACGCAAACGGTTGCGACATGTGGCCAAGATATGTGTTCGTCACGGACAGCGCGTCCAGAATTCTGTATTTGAGTGCAACCTTGACAACGCACAATACGCGGCTTTCCGACATGCACTAGAAAAAGTGATTGATACAGCTACAGATAGCTTACGCTTCTATAACCTCGGCAAGAACTATAAGAGCAAGATCGAGCATATCGGAGCAAGGCCATCTTATGACGCAGAAGCCCCTATGATTTTATAGGCCGCTCAAGCGCGAAGTGCCATCACACAGAAAATGGGACTTACAAGACAAAGGGCTAGAAGAAGTGTTTTCGGAAAGAGGTGAGTGGTTCGCGAAAAATGTATGATGAAGTCAAGCAGATCAATGCTTGAAAGTGACACAGTCGCTCCTCGCATGAGGAGCGTGGATTGAAATATCGCGAGCAGTCTGCAGGACAGCAGTACACACGTCGCTCCTCGCATGAGGAGCGTGGATTGAAATGGCAATCTGGGAGGTCTATAAAGAGCGCCGCGCGTCGCTCCTCGCATGAGGAGCGTGGATTGAAATGAGACGGCGCAGGTGGCGATCAGCTACCGCAAGTGTCGCTCCTCGCATGAGGAGCGTGGATTGAAATGGACTGCGTCGGGCTTCCGGGCATCCACATTGAGGTCGCTCCTCGCATGAGGAGCGTGGATTGAAATATCCGCCCCAGCCGCGTCAGTAATATGCTGCGGTCGCTCCTCGCATGAGGAGCGTGGATTGAAATTGGATGAGTCCATACCATATCATATAATGTGTCTCTGGTCGCTCCTCGCATGAGGAGCGTGGATTGAAATGACCCCGAGATGCTGCGCGGCCAGTATTATATCGGGTCGCTCCTCGCATGAGGAGCGTGGATTGAAATATGGGATACTGAAATTGATCCCGAGGAAGGCATAGTCGCTCCTCGCATGAGGAGCGTGGATTGAAATACGATCTGCCAATCCTCTGCAAGCATATCTGACTGAGTCGCTCCTCGCATGAGGAGCGTGGATTGAAATCCAATCCGCTGCGAAGACGCCGCGCTCTTTTGTGCGTCGCTCCTCGCATGAGGAGCGTGGATTGAAATTTTCCAATCGCTCGACACGCCGATAATGAACGGTGTCGCTCCTCGCATGAGGAGCGTGGATTGAAATATCGGCGTAATGATCGTGTAGACGCCTCGTGTAGTCGCTCCTCGCATGAGGAGCGTGGATTGAAATCAAGGACGTTGGCCTTGATGATCTCATGACGGTGGTCGCTCCTCGCATGAGGAGCGTGGATTGAAATCGTGTTGACCTTCTCGCATTGCGGGGCTGTCTGCTCGTCGCTCCTCGCATGAGGAGCGTGGATTGAAATCACGAGGGGCGCATGGGTATCAGCGCGGCCTACGTCGCTCCTCGCATGAGGAGCGTGGATTGAAATAGCGAGGACTTGAGAAAGCCTACATCAAAGCTGCGTCGCTCCTCGCATGAGGAGCGTGGATTGAAATGAGATCGCAAAGGTGAGCCCCGTGAAAGCCATGGTCGCTCCTCGCATGAGGAGCGTGGATTGAAATGCTGCCTTGTCCGCGACGTCGCTCATTAGCTTGAGTCGCTCCTCGCATGAGGAGCGTGGATTGAAATTGGTGGGCGGAGAAGTGCCGGGTGAGGAAATCCGTCGCTCCTCGCATGAGGAGCGTGGATTGAAATTCGAAGGACTGCTCGAGCGTATTCAATAGGCGAGTCGCTCCTCGCATGAGGAGCGTGGATTGAAATTGACGGGGTAATCTCTGTAAAGCTGATATTGTGTCGCTCCTCGCATGAGGAGCGTGGATTGAAATTTAAAAAGAAAAGCGCAGGGAGCCTCCTCAGACCGGTCGCTCCTCGCATGAGGAGCGTGGATTGAAATCTGTACGTGCGCGGCCGAGTCAGCCGCAGATATTGTCGCTCCTCGCATGAGGAGCGTGGATTGAAATGACGATGCCCACATCTCAAATTCCTGCCGTGCCCGTCGCTCCTCGCATGAGGAGCGTGGATTGAAATGCTGCCTCGCGCTTTGGTAGGCAGCGCCTGGGATGTCGCTCCTCGCATGAGGAGCGTGGATTGAAATACTTCTTCCTCATTCCTGGAAGCTGAAGCATAGGCAGTCGCTCCTCGCATGAGGAGCGTGGATTGAAATCGCCTATGTTATCACTATACCACGGAAAAGCCCGAGGTCGCTCCTCGCATGAGGAGCGTGGATTGAAATCAAGTCCAAGAACATGACGCCCAGCTTGCGGCGTCGCTCCTCGCATGAGGAGCGTGGATTGAAATTTGCAGTTGACCAGGCAGATCTCTCGCTCCACCTCGTCGCTCCTCGCATGAGGAGCGTGGATTGAAATAGCTCGGAGATGACTTGATATGCCTTTGCCCTCGAGTCGCTCCTCGCATGAGGAGCGTGGATTGAAATCACGGCTTTCTGCTGATGCTGATACAACTTGGTTAAGTCGCTCCTCGCATGAGGAGCGTGGATTGAAATACTGCGTCGATGGCTATGTCTATGCACTGCCGCTCGTCGCTCCTCGCATGAGGAGCGTGGATTGAAATTTGAGGTCGGTGATACCCTTGCCAGCTATGGCAAGTCGCTCCTCGCATGAGGAGCGTGGATTGAAATTCGACATGGCGGTCTACGATATCCGGCTTGCGGTTGTCGCTCCTCGCATGAGGAGCGTGGATTGAAATAAGGCGCTGCATGTCAATGCGATTACCCCAGCAGTCGCTCCTCGCATGAGGAGCGTGGATTGAAATAAAATAATTTGACTTTACTTTCATGCCTACGCCGTCGCTCCTCGCATGAGGAGCGTGGATTGAAATACCTGCAATGGCCGTGCTCACACAGATGGCCCAGGTCGCTCCTCGCATGAGGAGCGTGGATTGAAATATGCAAATCATCCTTTCCTATTTTTCTTATATGGAGTCGCTCCTCGCATGAGGAGCGTGGATTGAAATTGTGGTCATCGTGTCTGGCGTGACCACATCAAGTCGCTCCTCGCATGAGGAGCGTGGATTGAAATACCATGAGGAATAACATTGAGGCGATAAAAGCAAGTCGCTCCTCGCATGAGGAGCGTGGATTGAAATGAGAACATCGCTGGGGCGTCCGGTGTAACCGTAGTCGCTCCTCGCATGAGGAGCGTGGATTGAAATTTGACACCGGTGTGCCGTTTAGAATCAGCTTGTGTCGCTCCTCGCATGAGGAGCGTGGATTGAAATTGCTTTTCTGCGCCGGGATGACAATCGTGGCGACGTCGCTCCTCGCATGAGGAGCGTGGATTGAAATCCGTAGGCCTTGCGGCTTGCGTCAAGGATGTCTCGTGTCGCTCCTCGCATGAGGAGCGTGGATTGAAATGTCAAGCTCCTCGGCAGGATCCGTGACGAATGGCAGTCGCTCCTCGCATGAGGAGCGTGGATTGAAATGATCAGGATCTCATGAGAGTCTATTGGCTGAGAGTCGCTCCTCGCATGAGGAGCGTGGATTGAAATCTGCCGGAGGATATCAGGGTTTTTGCTTATGCCGTCGCTCCTCGCATGAGGAGCGTGGATTGAAATAACCTGAACGGGCCGTGCTATGAGCAGTACAAAGTCGCTCCTCGCATGAGGAGCGTGGATTGAAATGCACGCTGTACTTCCGCGCGAAGGATGTCGATGCGCGTCGCTCCTCGCATGAGGAGCGTGGATTGAAATGCGACCGTGAACCAAGGGAGCTGCAATTCGACCGTCGCTCCTCGCATGAGGAGCGTGGATTGAAATGGTTTGGCACGTACAGCTAATCTGGCTGGTGCTCGTCGCTCCTCGCATGAGGAGCGTGGATTGAAATGCGGCCTACACCAAACCAGGCAAGCATGGCAACGTGTCGCTCCTCGCATGAGGAGCGTGGATTGAAATAGAGACGGCAGGCACGGCGATGAGCAGGGCGGCGTCGCTCCTCGCATGAGGAGCGTGGATTGAAATCTCGAATGGGTAGACAAGAGTGAGCCGGTAGCCTAGTCGCTCCTCGCATGAGGAGCGTGGATTGAAATGAATACGAGAAAGAGTGGGTAAAATTCAGGGGCGGTCGCTCCTCGCATGAGGAGCGTGGATTGAAATAAAATCCTGCTGCTCCCGCTCGCGCATCTCCTCGTCGCTCCTCGCATGAGGAGCGTGGATTGAAATGTGTAAGAGTGAGTGTCCCTATACGTTGGAGTAAATCGTCGCTCCTCGCATGAGGAGCGTGGATTGAAATATGATTTTCCCTCCTGCGGCCGTGCGAGAAAAGGCGTCGCTCCTCGCATGAGGAGCGTGGATTGAAATTCTCCCGTCTTGCACCGTACACCGACTTTAGCGGTCGCTCCTCGCATGAGGAGCGTGGATTGAAATCTGCAGGTGCCACGACGCCCGACAGCCGTCATTGTCGCTCCTCGCATGAGGAGCGTGGATTGAAATCATCCCCGCGCGTTCCAAATTTTTCTCAGACCCGAGTCGCTCCTCGCATGAGGAGCGTGGATTGAAATACCAAAAACTGCAGGACAGCTGCACCGATGGTGCTGGTCGCTCCTCGCATGAGGAGCGTGGATTGAAATGCCTGCTACGCCGAAATTGACGCGTGCGATAGGGTCGCTCCTCGCATGAGGAGCGTGGATTGAAATCATAAAAAAACGGCGTTGTCGTCGTACACGATACGGTCGCTCCTCGCATGAGGAGCGTGGATTGAAATCTACGAATCGAGCGAGAAAGGCGGCGAGCCGGGAGTCGCTCCTCGCATGAGGAGCGTGGATTGAAATTTGGAGCGATGTTGACGATTACTCGTGGGTGCGCAAGTCGCTCCTCGCATGAGGAGCGTGGATTGAAATCAGTCGCGCATCCTCTGGAATTACGCGAAATTGAGTCGCTCCTCGCATGAGGAGCGTGGATTGAAATGGCTGAGCTCGGCCGTAATGAGACGGGGCGCTGGTCGCTCCTCGCATGAGGAGCGTGGATTGAAATAGGATGCGAGACAGCTGCCCCGCCTCGCCCGCGCGTCGCTCCTCGCATGAGGAGCGTGGATTGAAATTGGGAGGCCCTGCCGCGTGAATGCCGCAATCTAGTCGCTCCTCACATGAGGAGCGTGGATTGAAATCTGCTCGGGCGTCTGCGCCGTGCCCGCCTCTGCGAGTCGCTCCTCGCATGAGGAGCGTGGATTGAAATAGTGTCCCCAGAGCAGATTCCAGGCCACGCACAGGTCGCTCCTCGCATGAGGAGCGTGGATTGAAATGCCTCGTTGGCTGTCTCCTCGAGGATACGCTTGAGTCGCTCCTCGCATGAGGAGCGTGGATTGAAATCTGCTCTGTCGAAAATATCCGTAATGACCGGCGTGTCGCTCCTCGCATGAGGAGCGTGGATTGAAATGACGGGTTATAGACATACGTCTCAGTCGGAGTTGGTCGCTCCTCGCATGAGGAGCGTGGATTGAAATATTAATACGTGTAGTACCTACTAACCTAAGTAGGTGCGTCGCTCCTCGCATGAGGAGCGTGGATTGAAATTCGTACAATGCGAATTGAATGATAAAACAGGGAGTCGCTCCTCGCATGAGGAGCGTGGATTGAAATTTGTCTGGGTGAAACGTAATCTCAAGGGCACGCGAGTCGCTCCTCGCATGAGGAGCGTGGATTGAAATCATGCCGACGCCGTCCGTCCGCCGCATCAACGCCGGGTCGCTCCTCGCATGAGGAGCGTGGATTGAAATTATGCGTCGTATCTCGTACACGATATGGCAATACGTCGCTCCTCGCATGAGGAGCGTGGATTGAAATTGAGCAAGGCTGCGTGCTGTCATCAAGTAAGCGAGTCGCTCCTCGCATGAGGAGCGTGGATTGAAATTCGCATCGTCCGACGGTCTGGCCAAGGATAATGGATGTCGCTCCTCGCATGAGGAGCGTGGATTGAAATACAGAGTGTTTTGCCTGGCTTCGGATGACGTTTGGTCGCTCCTCGCATGAGGAGCGTGGATTGAAATTTATTGCTATGGTGGCAAGAGGGATAATAGCAGCGTGTCGCTCCTCGCATGAGGAGCGTGGATTGAAATTGTGACGAGTGCCGTCTGTGTTGCCGCTGTCGCGTCGCTCCTCGCATGAGGAGCGTGGATTGAAATGGAAGTATTTTGATAATATCGAGCACGAGAAATTGGTCGCTCCTCGCATGAGGAGCGTGGATTGAAATGAGCCACAACTGGGCCTTATCCTCGAGCGTCAGTGTCGCTCCTCGCATGAGGAGCGTGGATTGAAATGCATCGTCAATGCCTCGAGGGATGGCGACCTCAAGTCGCTCCTCGCATGAGGAGCGTGGATTGAAATGAGGTATCGTTCCAGTTGAACCGCAGGCGGTAGAGTCGCTCCTCGCATGAGGAGCGTGGATTGAAATACTGTTACAGAGTCGCGCGGCGGCTATTATGGGGATAGTCGCTCCTCCATGAGGAGCGTGGATTGAAATCACATCTCGGATGACGGCACGCCGCTTTCCAACATGTCGCTCCTCGCATGAGGAGCGTGGATTGAAATGTACATGCCAGAATTGCGGCTTGCTGAGCATATCCGTCGCTCCTCGCATGAGGAGCGTGGATTGAAATAAACTCTGCGAGGTCTTGGACGGCAACAAGCGCACGTCGCTCCTCGCATGAGGAGCGTGGATTGAAATACTATGGCTAGATATACGTATCTCAAACTTCGCATACATGAAACCCTTATGAGACAAGGCTTCATCGGGGTTTCAGGCATCCATCATCGTCACATCATGCACACTGTTTCAGGCACTTTCCCCATAGATTGGGCAGTTTTGCTACGAACAGATTGAGCAGCTGGTTAACCTGCTCTTCGTCAAGAATCTCTGCCTCTTTAGCGCAGTCCATCAACAGGCTCAGAAGTGAGGCCAGAGCGTCCAGATAATGCAGGTCTTCCAGCTCGTCTATCATCAGGTAAAAGAGCTCGCCAAGGCTCCGCTCATCCATATTGCGCCGCTGCTCTAAAGCGAGCATCATGTACCGCGCGAAGACAATGGCTGTGTGAGCGGTCAGGGCGTCGTAGGAGATGGATCTTGTCTCTTTGCCCAGCTTCAGGTAGGATTTGCACATCTTGAAGAAGACCTCGATGTTCCAGCGCTTGCCATAAGTCTGGATGATCTCTTCTTCGGACAGTGTCAGGTCCGTCGAGACCAAGACGAGGTAGTCGCTGCACTTGTTCTTGTTGCGGACGTAGACCAGCCATACCGGAAGGTGCTTGCCATCCTTGACGGTCTCAGCCTCTACGGAAAGCAGGTAAGCGGAGCGCCCGCGGCGCTTCTTCTGGCTCCGGTAGATGGCCATGATGTCCTGCATGCGGCCTTGGAAACAGAAGTGCATCTTCTCGCTTTTCTTGACACGCGCGATGACGTCGTAGCCAAGTTCATGGATCTGGTGCAGCGATGCCGGTGAGCAGAACCACGAGTCGAACAGGACGTGCCGGGCAGGGACTCCTGTCTCGCGCGCTTCCTGCAGTAGTGTCAAAACTACCTCTAGAGCCTTGCACTGCGCCAGCTCGCGCTGCTTGCCGCCGTTGCTGCGCGGGTCGACGTCCTTCGACGCGCCCTGCAGTTGCTGCTGCTTCGACGACGAAGACAGCAGGCAGTGGCTGAGCGGCAGGAAGGTATTTTCGTCACTCCAGCCGAGCGTGAGCATGCGAAAGCCCTTCACGTACGTGCCGCTGACGTGGTCGTAGACGCGGGCCAGCAGCTCCACTTTCTTGGAGCGGTTGCGGCTGAACAGCGAGTCGTCGATGATGAGGACGTTCCTGCGCGCCTCGCTCGTCAGCGGCGCGATGGTCTTCTGGATGATGGCCGTACCCAAGAGCAACGTGAACTTGCGCCAATGGATGGCGCAGGAGTTCAGGAAGCGGTAGAACGTGTCCCGCTCGAACGGAATGGAATCCGGCGCATCCTTCTTCCGCTGGTAGAAGTAGCGCCGCTGGAACACCGCCTCGAACGCGACGAGGAAGATGGCCATGACCGCAAAGCCGCGCAGCTTGTAGGCATTGCAGCTCCGCAGGATCCGGCTGACATGGAACTCAGCAAAGAATTGCTGAATCTTGGAAGAAGCGGCTTCACAGGAGTGATGATGATGTGGTACAATATTCATGGCATAAGCCCTCCGGTTTTGTTGTGGATTTTTGGTCACTTTCATTATACAAAATGGAGATAGCTTATGCTATTTTTATTTGCAAATTGCTACTAAAGATAAATCAGCGGTTTAGTAACTGCGAAGTTTGAGTACGTATGATGAGCCGACGAAGTCGCTCCTCGCATGAGGAGCGTGGATTGAAATGTCGGTGAATCGCGTCGGTGGGCCTGACCTTGCGGTCGCTCCTCGCATGAGGAGCGTGGATTGAAATAGCGTCTGCGGCGTCATGACTGACGTAGCGGCCACGTCGCTCCTCGCATGAGGAGCGTGGATTGAAATATAATGGCCTTGCTGGCGGCATCTGCGTCGCCACCGTCGCTCCTCGCATGAGGAGCGTGGATTGAAATTCGCTCGCCGAGCAGGAGCATGATCTTACCGAGTCGCTCCTCGCATGAGGAGCGTGGATTGAAATAACGAGGACGCCATCCGCTGGCTCTGGTGGGTCGGGTCGCTCCTCGCATGAGGAGCGTGGATTGAAATACCAAGCGCACAGGGAAGAAGGTGTATAGGCGCGGCGTCGCTCCTCGCATGAGGAGCGTGGATTGAAATCACTCGCCCGCAGCCGCAATAATAACGGCAAAGTCGCTCCTCGCATGAGGAGCGTGGATTGAAATGTAGCCGCCCGTGTTACCCTCGCCCCACCACCATTGTCGCTCCTCGCATGAGGAGCGTGGATTGAAATGGGCATGGCAGGACGTATGACCCGCCGAAAAGCAGTCGCTCCTCGCATGAGGAGCGTGGATTGAAATGCAATAGGCCAGAGGATTGACATCCTGTGCATCGGTCGCTCCTCGCATGAGGAGCGTGGATTGAAATCGCGCGGGTAGGAGCCTTCCGCCCACTCAGACCGACGTCGCTCCTCGCATGAGGAGCGTGGATTGAAATGGCGACGGCTACGGCAACCAGGTACTGCTCTATCGTCGCTCCTCGCATGAGGAGCGTGGATTGAAATATGATCGCATGGTGCGCAATCCTGTCCGGGTAAAGTCGCTCCTCGCATGAGGAGCGTGGATTGAAATTGGTTCAGCGTACGAGCGTGGATGAATATCTTCACAGTTCTGCGACAATCATGATTTCTTGAAGAACTTTATTGCCATCCAAGTCAATACGCACCCTGTGATGAATACTTTCACACTTTCTTTGTCCCACTCTATATTCATACCCATTGATATAAGACATGCGACGATGATTAGAATTGATAGGATATTTTTCATGTTTACCTCCCGGGAATCTGATATAATGCTAATTAAGCAGGAGGCTGGGCTTCCCGCTCGTCTTGAGTCCTTGAAACTTACTTACGTTTGCGGCGTTTGCGTTTTTGGGACTCTTTTTGTTTTAACTTCGTGCTTCTAGGTTGCTTATCGCGTGAGGAGCATGGACTGAAAACTGTTCCATAATAGTATAAGATTGATAATCCATTGCATTATTGAATCAAAAAAAACGAGACTGTAGACAAAGTGATGATGTATCCAAGTCGCAGTCTCGTTTTTGTTTTTATGACTAATGGTGATTTATTTGTCGCTATCTTTTTGGGCATCGGACGGCGCTGCGGGGGCAGCGTTGGTGTTTTCCTCGCGGGTGACGAGGATTTTGTCGATGCGGGCGCGGTCCATGTCGACGACTTCGAAGGTGAAGCCGTTCCACTCACATTTCTCGGCGACTTTGGGGATGTAGCCGAAGTAAGATGTGAGGAAGCCGCCCATGGTCTGGTAGTGGTCGTGGTCTTCGTCGGGGAGCTCGGCAATGTCAAAGCGCTCTTTGAAGTCGTCGATGGAGCAGAGGCCGTCGACGTACCAAGAGTGCTCGTCGCGCGGGGTGAACTGGATCGGGTCGGGCTCGATGTTGGACATGGAGTCGCCGATGATCTCCTGCAGGATGTCGTTGAGGGTGATGAAGCCGACGACGCCGCCGTACTCGTCGAGGACCATGGCCTCGTGGATGCCGGTGTCGCGGAACTTGGCGAGCACGCGGAAGGTCTCCATCGAGCGCGGTACGAACATGGGCTTGCGGATGTACTGCGCGAGGTCGAGCGACTTGCGCTCGAGCGAGGCGTTGAGGAGGTCCTTGGCGTAGAGCACGCCGCAGAAATCGTCGAGGTTCTCGCGGCCGACGGGGAAGACGTTCTGCGGGTGTTCGCGGATGATGCGCAGGTTGTGGCGCAGGGAGTCGGTCAGGTCGAGCCAGAGCATCTGGGTGCGCGGCGTCATCAGGGAGTAGGCGGTCTGGTCGCTCATGTGGAAGATGCGGTCGACCATGGCCTGCTCGGATTTCTCGAAGGTGCCGTCCTCGGTGCCCTGCTCGATGAGGTCCTTGACCTCGTCTTCGGTGACGGTGTCCTCGACGTGCGGGTTGATGCCGAGCAGCAGGAGGACGCCGCCCGCAGAGCCGGACAGGAAGCGGATGAAGGGGCGCGCGAGGCGCGTAAGCCTTGCGACGATGCCATGGTACTTCATGAGCATGTGCTCAGGGTTCTGTGCGGCCTTCTTCTTCGGCAGGAATTCGCTGAAGAGCAGGGTGATGTACGTCACGACGACGATGCTGAAGAGCATGGCAATCGTCGTGGCATGCGGCAGGAAGGCGATGAAGCTGGCGAGAAACGGCGCGATGAAGGCGCCGGTGCAGATGCCCATGAGGATGCCAGTCAGCGTGATGCCGACCTGGACGAGCGAGAGCGGCGCTTCGACGTTCTCGAGCAGGCCGAGCGCTGCCTCGGCATCTTGATTGCCGTCTTCGGCGAGCTTCTCGAGCCGTCCGCGGTGGCTCTCTGTGAGGGCCGTCTCGATGAGCGAGAAAAAGGCGTTGGCCAGCAACAGTAACAGAAGTAAGACGAGCAATAGGCCCGCGTCAGTATTGTCCAAAAATGATACACATCCTTTGCAAAAATACATACAGATTGTAAACTATTTCTCTATAATATAGCATAACCATGGCGTTTTGTCACATATGGCGCAGGCTCTGAGCGTGGCTCAGTCGTCATACCAGGGGCCGTTGCCGATGACGATGCCGCCGTGCAGGGTCACGGGCGTGGAGCTGCCGACTTTGGTCGGCATGCGCGTCGTGAGCTTATAGGGCGTGTCGACAAGCCAGGCCGTCACGAGTACCGCGTCGTCCTTGATCTTGCGGTAGGCCTTGCGGTCGAGCTCGGCCGTGTAGACCTCGCTCTTGTGGGCGGCGACGGAAGAGCTCGTCAAAGCCTGCGTGAAGGCCATGCCGTCCGACCAGCGGTAGAGCGTCTTGCCGTTCTTGTCGAGGATGGCGAAGTCGTAGACCTGCCCGTCGCGGTGAGCGACGGAGTAGTCGATGTCGCCGTCGTTCGTGACCTTGAGCTCCATGACGAGCCGGCCGTGCTTCTCCTCGACGGTCAGTTCCTCGACGATGCTGTCGAAGCTGAAGGCCGCATACGACGGCACAATCTCGCTGCTGTGCGAGCCTGAAGTCGGGAATGAGACGCCGATGCCCGTGCCGAAAGAGGCAGAGGCCACCGGCATCGCGGAAAGGGAGATAGCGCCGACTGCAAGGGCAAGCGTGGGGATAAGGGCATATCTATTCATGGTAATCACTCCTGATTTTGTTTGTCGTTCTGGATTGGTATCGTTGGTTCTATTGTACCATGTCATGTTAGAATTAGGCAAAAGATGTTCCTTGCATGTATGGGGACTCAAACGGCAAAGATTCGTTCAAAGATTCATGGCTTGATTTCGATAGTATACAATATGCCTAATTGTATACAGCTAAAATATGCAGTGTGTATATTGTTAAAGGAGTGCATTCCCGCTATACTGTAACCATAAAAGGCGATATGAAATATGCAGCGGCGCATTAGTAAAGTAAAATGTTACTCATGCGCCGCTTTGTCTATTTAGGAGGTACGATTTTATGAAAGCAGATGCAGCACAATTGAATGATTGGCTAATGAGAATCGATACCTTCAATGCAACGCCTGGAGAAGGTACAACTCGAGCCGTTTATACAAAGGAGTTCTATCGGGCTCGCGAATATTTAAAGAAAGAAATGCAAGACCTCGGCCTTGAGATCCATGAGGATTGCGTCGGCAATATCTATGGAGAATATAAAGGGCGTCATCCAGAACGTCCGCCTGTCTGGACCGGTTCACATATCGATACGGTTCCGCATGGTGGGCGCTATGATGGAATGGCCGGCGTATTTGCAGCTCTGGAAGTTATCCGCATGATGAAAAGTGATGGCTATCAGCCGAAACGGAGTATCTTCGTCAATGCTTATGCCGGAGAGGAAATGAGTCGTTTTGGGATGTGCTGTATTGGCAGTCGCGCGATTGTCGGTCGCATTCATCAGCAAGATTTAAAGGACGCAAGAAATATGGCTGGTGAGAGCATCTTTGATGTCCTCAGTCATGATGGTTTTGAGCCAGAGCGATTCAATCGAGACTTTTCTACAAAGCCGAAGGTCCACGCAAGTCTTGAGCTGCATATCGAGCAAAACAGGATCTTGCAGGACAAGGGCATCTCTGTTGGTATTGTCACTGGCATTTGTGCACCGACAAATCTGCGATGCGAGATTCATGGCATTCAATCGCATGCCGGCGGCACGAATATGGAGGATCGCCGCGATGCCTTTATGGCGTCAGCTGAGATTGCTCTGGCACTCGAGCACTTAGCGAAAGCCTCAGATAGTGAATACATCACGGGAACAGTCGGCGCGATGAAATTGGAACCTGGCGCAGCAAATGTCATTCCGGGGCAAGCGGATTTCTCCATCGATATCCGCTCCATCTCGGCACAGGATAAGGATGACTTGGTCGAGGCATTGCAGGGAAAGATTGATGAAATCACAAGGAACCGCGGTGTTACCTATCAACTGGAACAGCTGAATAACGATACACCGTACATCTGCAGTCCGCGCATCCGAGAACTCTTGCATGAAAGTGCAAAAGAACTGGAGCTTCCTGTACTCGATATGATCAGTGGTGCTTATCATGACAGCCTGATGTTGGGGGACATCACAGATGCAGCGATGATCTTCATCCCCTGTAAAGATGGCATCAGTCATGACCGGAAAGAATCTATTGATATGGATGATCTTGCTAAGGGCACAGACCTTTTAGCGGCCACCTTACGCCGCCTTAGTGAAGAATAAGGATAGGATATTCTGTATTAGGATAGGAGAGAAGACATTATGGCAAAGAAGAAGATTTGCATTATCGGCGGCGGTATTTCTGGTACGGCTCTTGGTTATAATCTGAGCCTCTATGATGATGCAGAAGTCACGCTTTATGAAAAAGGCCGCATCGGTGCTGGCACGACATCGAAATCAGCTGGTACGGTATGCCTGTTCGATGATTCCCTGAATAATCGCTATTGGGATGTCCGCCTTTATGGTTTTGAGACATACTGTAAGATGGAGAAGGAAAAAAAGGGATCGGCTGGATTTGACAAGACGGGCACGCTGGTCTGTGCATTGGATGAAAAAGACGAAAAACGCATCAAGACAGGTATTGCACTGGCAAAATCCGCAGGTTACACGGGTGAATACATCACGGATAAAGACCGAATCAAGAAGATTCTTCCGATGATTGATCCGGATTCCATTATCGGTGCAGGCTATACGGCAGATGATGGATACTTCGATGGTACGATGATTTCCAATAATTTTGCCAGCAAGATGGAAGCGAATGGCGCAACCGTCATCATCGGTGTTGGTGTTACGGATATCAAGGTAGAAAGTGGAGCAGCTGTTGGTATTACTACATCGGAAGGCAAACAGGAAGCTTATGATGTCATCGTGGACTGCACGGGGCCGTGGAGCCGCTTTACGGGCAAGATGGTCGACCTTGAAGTGCCAATCTGGCACACGAAGGCAGAAGCATTCTTCATGGCACCATCTGAAAAGCTCGACTATGTATTCCCCATCCTGAAATTCCCGGCATTCTATGCGCTGCGCGCCGGCAACAATATCTTCATCTGTAAATCGCACTTGTCGATGGACCTGGACAATCCAATGCATGCGGGCCAGTGGGACCCGGATAAACTGCCGGAGCGCGGCGGCACAGATGAGTATTTCATTGAGTTCCTGTTCGAGCAGATGGAAAAGAATGTTCCTGGCTTGGTCGATGCAGGCCTGAGTTCATCGTGGCTGTCTTATCGTGCAGAGCCACGCGATTTTTTGCCAATCATTGGTGACACGCCGGTCAAGAACTATCTCCTGGCCACGGGCTATGGCGGAAATGGTGTCATCGAGGCACCGGCAGTCAGCCGTGATCTGGCAAAATACATCATGCGAGGCGAAAGCACATTGCTCCTCGAAGAATGGGCATTCTCGAGATTGTTGAAGAAATGAGGCGGATGACGCATGAAGATAGCAATCTGTATAAAACATGTTCCCGTCAGTGAAGATGTAGAAATCGATCCGGTTACGCATAGTGTCCGTCGTATCGATGCAACGTGCGATATGAATCCCTGTGATTTGAATGCGATGGAGATGGCTGCTCAGCTCAAGAAAGCAACGGATGGCAGTATCGATGTATACACGATGGGGCCGGATGGTGCAGCGGCATCCTTAAAGAAGTGTCTAGCCCTTGGGGCAGATGAGGCGTATCTCCTGAGCGACCGCAGCTTTGCCGGTCGTGATACACTCGGCACGGCTCGTGTACTTGCCGATTTTGTCAAACGCAAATCATACGACATCGTTTTCACGGGAGCGGAATCCAGTGATGGTGCAACCGGACAGGTTGGTGCTATGCTCGCCGAACTTCTCGGCATGCCGGATGTCGCAGATGCCGTATCCGTAGAGTCGGATGAAGACGGTGCACTGATCATCGGCAAAAAGGTGCAGCAGGGGACGTTGAAAATCAAGGCAAGTGGACCAGTCCTTTTAGCGGTACCATTTGGCTGCAATGAACCGAAACTCCCGACACTGCGTGCGCAGATGAAAGCGAACCACAAAGAGATCCATGTCTTGACGGGGAAGGACTGCAATCCATCCGTCCTCGAGAACCTGGAAGTCAAGTCTGTCGTCACGGATGTATATCCAGCTCCGGAGGCAAATAAGCAGGCGAAGGAGATTACAGGTACTCCGAAGGAAATCGCCGTAAAGATCCAGAAACTTTTGGAAGGAAGTGAGCAGGATGTCTGAGATTGTTGTTTATGCACAGATCACCAAGAACGGTCTGAATCCGGAGACAGCCGAGCTCGTCACTGCCGCACAGGAAGTCGCAAAAGTTTCTGGAGAAACCATCACCGTTCTCGCCGCTGATGACCAGGCACCTTTGTATGAAGATGCACTGAAGCTGGATGGCGTTTCGGATGTTATTCTCCTGCATACGGTCGGCATTGGTGAAATGCAGACGGATGTGCTGAGCAAGGTCATTGCAGATGTCATCACTTCCCGTGATGTGTCGACGATTCTTGCGCCGTCGGAGCATCAGGCCAGAGCTTTGCTTTCGCGTATTGCTGTAAAGCTCGACGCGGGCATGACAGCGGCCTGCAAAGAACTGAAGCCAGAAGCCGTAGATGGCAAGGTAGTCGTCCATCAGATCAAGAGCTCATTTGGCAGTCAGGGATTCGTTACGTGTGATATCACGACAAAGCCGGCAATCATCACGTTGATCCCAGGCTCCTACGAAGCAGCACCCCAGACAGGGACGCCGAAGATCCAGGTCATCGAAAAGGAAAATCTGACATCGGCTCTTGAGGTTCTGGACTTTGAAGAAAGCCAGTCGGCAGGTAACCTTCTGGGGGCAAAGCGTGTGGTCTGTGTTGGCAAAGGCGCCATAGAAGGAGAAAACTTCAGTCTGGCAAAATCTTATGCACAAAAAATCAATGCTGCATTTGCTGGCAGCCGTCCGATGGCCGATCAGCACTGGATTGATTTTGAGGCACAGATTGGTGAATCTGGTACGGTTATCCGACCAGAAGCCTGCCTAATCTGTGGCGTTTCCGGTGCCATCCAGTTCACGGAGGGAATCAAGGGAGATCCTTTGGTCATTGCCATCAACAAAGATCCAAAAGCCCCGATTTTCGGTTTTGCTGATTACAAAGTCGTTGCCGACATGAAGGATATCTTACCAGAGCTCCTGGCGGCAATTGATTAAAATAAAGTAATAGTCTACCAATTTAATAGGAGGGATTATCATGGAAATGGCACAAATTCTCATGGTCATTACACTTATATTTATGGTATGGGGAAAAACGCCACTTTATTTGACGGCTATTGTTGGCTCTACAATAGCTGCTCTAGCAGCAGGATTTCCAATATCTGGTAAGGCAGAAATTACACTAGCAAAATTGATTAATGGTGGATTGAATCCAGTTATTGCTGATATCACAGGTGTTTTGATGTTTGTTGGTATCCTGGAAACATCTGGCTTTCTAAAAGTCATTATTAATAAGATTATATCTTGGGGATCAAAATTGGGTGGAGCGCCTGGAATTACGGCTGCTGGTAGTTTGGCAGCAGGCTGTATTGGTGCTCTGACAGGCTTTACGCAGCCTGTTGTTACTGCTGCAATAACTGGTCCTGTAGCTACAAAACTCGGTATGAATCCGAATAAGACAGCTGGTCTGGCAGCACATGCAGGACATTTTGGTAATTTTGCTGGTTTTACACATCCAACTCAGGTTGCTGTTGTTGCAACGGCGGCTATTGGATTTGGTGCAATAAATGTTGTCGGTGCAATTACCGGTATATCAATTATTGCATTTAGTTGGTATCGTATTGTACGTGAGATGAGAAAAAATCCGCCCATTATTAGCCAAGATGTAAAAGATGAAGTTGCAAAATCTTTATCTAATAAATCTGGTATCAGCTTTAGCTTGGCAATATTCCCATTCCTGCTGTTTTGTATAGGATTTGTATTTGGTATACCGGTATTCGTTGATGGTACAGTTTGTGCTATATTAGTTGCTATCCTTGCGAAAATGAATCCTAGTAAGAGCGAAACAGATATGATTAATGGTGTTAAGCGTGCTTCGATTCCTATTGTGGCAACTATTAGTTTTTTGTTTATGAGTGGTGTTATCAATAAGATTGGTTTGGTTGATGTTATTTCGAATATAATGGCTCCTCTCGTATCTATTTCCCCAGTTTACACAATGCTTTTTGTATCAGCATTAGCAGGATTTATCACTCAGTCAAATGCAGCCTCTGTAGCTATTGATGTTCCTTTCCTGCAGGTTGTTCTTGCTGCTGGTGCTGATCCTCTGACTGCAGCTTGTGCAGCTGCAGGCGGATCAGCTGTTACACAGTATTATCTGACTGGAGGACCGGTAGCTGCTCTTTCTACAGTCATTCCGGTTGTCAAAGGTTCGAATCTAAAAGATGCCAATAAGTTTCAGCGTCCTGCGATGTTATTTGGATTATTGGTGTTGTTCCTTTTAGTTAGTCTGTTATTGGTTATTCGCTGATTTACTTTTGAGTATGTTACTTCTAAAATAATAAGTTTAAATTCAGATACTCAAAGGAGGAATATTAGTATGAAAAAAATTATTGCAGTTACAACTGGGGGTACCATAGCTATGAAGCTTGACCCCAAAACAGGCGGTCTAGTCCCAGCTGTTTCTGGTGAAGATCTTCTGGCAGCTGTACCAGCACTTCAGTCTGTGGCAAAGATTGAAGTTGTAGAAGAATCAAATGTACCAAGTGGCCATATCACACCGCAAATGATGTTTGATTTGGCCAAAACGATTGATAAATTAGCGCAGCGACCCGATGTTGATGGTTTTGTTGTCACACATGGTACAGATACACTGGAAGAAACTGCATATATGCTCGACATGACGCTTCATACAGAAAAACCAGTTTGTGTAACGGGAGCAATGCGCGGTGCTTCTGATACAAGCTGGGATGGACCAGGAAATATTTTAGCTGCCGTAAAAACAGCTGCTTCTGACGACGCTGTTGGACAAGGCGTTTTGGTTGTATTGAATGATGTAATTCATGCAGCAAGAGAAGTTACAAAGACACATTCTGTAAATACGGATACCTTTCAATCACCATGGTGGGGACCAATTGGACATGTCTATTTTGATCGAGTCGTGTTCAAACGAAAATCTGTTTCTCGACAAAAAATTCAACCAAACGAATTAGTTCCAGATGTCTATCTAATAAAAAGTGTCGCAGGAATGGACGATTTCCTTTTTAAATGCTTGATTGAAAAGGGAGTCAGTGGTATCGTAGTAGAAGCATTTGGTTGTGGAAATGTACCTTTAGGTGTAAGAAAAGGAATCTTCGAAGCTCGTTCAGCGGGCATACCAGTTGTTCTAGCTACAAGAGTATTTGCAGGACGTGTAGCACGAGTCTATTCCTATATGGGTAGTGCTGGAGAAATGTATTCCCATGGGATTATTCTAGCGGAAGAATTAAGTGGACAAAAGGCTCGATTAAAATTAATGTTAGCTTTAGGTATAACTAAGGATAATGAAAAGCTACGTGAAATTTTTCAACAATGAGCCGTTATGATATGATGAATGTTATACATATATCCACAAAACACCTCATCATGACATAAATCCATAAACTACTGTATAAAAGTCACTGCTGAATATCAAAGGCGAGTAATGCTAGGTAAATCAAATAGTTTTCCTCTGCATTGTCGAATTTGATGTCCAGCAGTTCTTTTATTTTCTCAATATGATTGATGGTTGTATTCCGATGTAAATACATCGATTTTGCTGCCAAACTTGCATTGTAATTTGCTTTCAAATAAGCTCGAAGTGTTCCGATTAAATTAGTGTGGTGTTCATGATCATATTGAATGACAGGTTCTAAAAAATGATAAATAAGGATACTCTGATTTTTCGGAGAACCTTCAAGAATCAAGGAAGGGAGTAGATGTAAATATGAGTGGATTTCATCCATACCACTGGCAGTGGTATTCAGTGCGGTCAAGCTTTCCTCTAAGGACTGTCGAATAGAAGTCACACCATTATGGCAACTACTGAGGCCAATCGGTATGGAAGATACTGTATATGATTTCCATTTCTGTATTAGTATTTTTGCATACTGGCGTACAGCATGTAATGTCTTCAATGGATGACAGTTGATTGAAAACAAGTAGAAACAGCAGAAAATATTATGGTTTGTGCAGATGAAAGGGGGAGCATCCTCCTCAATGAGTTGCATTATATCTTGTTTCATTTTAGTAACTACATCTTCAGGAAGTCCGCCAAAAGATGCGAGGTTAGTCGTTAGACAGATCCATGATTTATGGAAGTCAAATCCATAGAATGAGCAAAGATTTTTGAGTTCCTGTTCAGATAAAGATTGTTTTTGCATAATAGCGTGCAGAAAAAAAGAAGAGTTATGCTCATAATTCTGAAGACTGAGTTTCTGTTGCTCGAAAGCAAGCGCCAATAACCGTAGAATACGTTGTAAAAAATCATCTGCTGGTAAATGTTGTTCTTTCTGATAAAAAATTAGTAGTTTTCCCTTCTGACTGGGGAGATTCATACATTGCATACGAAATGTAGTATCCTGTAATAAATTTTTTTCGATAGCAGAAATCCCTTGACTGGAAGAGCTTTCTAATAGGTTTTGCACCCCATTATCACTTGACATCATCTTGCGGGGCGCGACGTTACAGATAGATATTTTTTGTTCATTGATAAGGCTTACCGGCATTTCTAGAAAATCAGCGAGTTGTTGTAATAGATTATCCCAAGACGGATGATTCAGTACACTATCCATGAAATGCTGAATAAATCTTTGACGAGAAATCGTCTGCGCATTTGCTTCTATATTTAGCTGATTAAAAACAATTTTAGAAATAGTAGAAAAACTATAAAAGAATGGTAATTCGATAATGGGAAAATCAAGCTTAGCTGCTTCGTCTAAAATTTCCTCTGGAATCGAATGAAAGAAACGACGAATTTTGATTGCCAATGCAGCACATCCAAATTCCTTCAAATCACGAACAATACTTCGTTGCAATTCTGGATTATTCAGAAGTACGAATCCTGTCGTTAAAATCAACTCATTCTTCTTGAACCACTTGCTGACATCTGGATTATCCAAAACATTCACGCTTCGAATGGGGCTGTTGATGTGATTGAAACTAGTGAGTAAACGCAGATTGCTCAAGCCACTATCCTTTAGCAGCCATTTGATTGTTGGCATAGAACCCCTCCCCTTAGAAGATGAAAATTTTGTATAAATATACCAGCGGTCCATCCTTACCTTGTTTATCATCAGTATAGGGCATGAAGTATGTTCGTGCAATACCGATTTGTACAAATGGTTTTACACTCGCTGGACTCTTGGCGTCAGACTGATGACAATGTGACGAAAAAAGATATTAGGGCGGGCGCTCCTGTACTGCCTTGACTTTACAAGGCGCAAGAAGTCCGATACAATAAAGATAGCTGTACAAGTTGGTACAGCTGTCTTTCTCTATTATAAGGAAATACCTCTCGGTTGATGAGAAAATGGGCTTGCCCACCATGGGGCAGATTTTGGAGGAATAAGGATACAGATGGATAAAGAAACAAGAAATGACCTGCCGGGAATCCAGTGGTTCCCTGGCCATATGAAGAAGGCGCAGCGGCTCATCGAGGAGAACCTCAAGCTCGTCGATGTTGTCATCGAGCTGCTCGATGCGCGCATCCCAGCGAGCAGTGCGAACCCGATGCTCGCAGAGATCATCAAGGGCAAACCAAGGCTCATCGCGCTCAACAAGTCGGATCTCGCGGATGCGGCGAGCACGAAGCGCTGGCTCGCGTATTTCCGGGCGCAGGGTATCCCGGCAGTTGCGATTGACTCGGTCAAGGGCCGCGGCATGAAGCAGCTCGTCGCGAAGGCGGAGGAACTCGCGCGTCCGAAGACGGACCGCTTCGTCAAGGCTGGCGGGCGGCCGCGCGCGGCGCGCTGCATGATCCTCGGCATCCCAAATGTCGGCAAGTCGTCGCTGATTAACCGCCTTGCCGGTGCGGTCAAGGCGAAGGCGGCGGACAAGCCGGGCGTGACGCGCGCGAAGCAGTGGATCAAGATCGGTGCGGCACTCGACCTGCTCGACACGCCGGGCATCCTCTGGCCGAAGTTCGAGGACCAGACGGTCGGCCTGAAGCTCGCATTCACGGGGGCGATCAACGATGAGATCTACGACCGCGAGCAGGTCACAGCGCTCTTGCTCTCGGTCATGCGCCGCGACTATCCGGAGCGCTTGCAGGAGCGCTTCAAGTTCAAGGGCGAGATGCCGGAAGACGGGCTGGCGCTGCTCGAGGCCATCGGCCGCAAGCGCGGCTGCCTCGTCAAGGGCGGCGTGGTCGATCTCGAGAAGGCGCAGAACATCGTGCTGACGGAGTTCCGCAGCGGCAAGCTCGGCCTTGTCACGCTCGATGAGGTGCCGCAGGCCCCTGCAACGGAACCGGCCGGTGAAGAGCGGGAGGATGAGGCATGAAGGCTGTCGCAGACTGCACGATAAAGGAGCTCGAGGCGGCTTTGACGGCGGGCCCGGTCAGTGAGGAATTCCTCGCCGCCTGCCGCGAGGACCCGCGCAAGGCGGCGGCGCGCCTCGTGCGCCGCTATGAAAAGGCGCAGGCGGAGCACGAGCGCCTGTTGAAGCTCTACGCTTACGAGCACGCTGCTTGGGCGCGCGGCCACGAAATCGTGGCGGGCGTCGACGAGGCGGGCCGCGGCCCACTTGCAGGGCCGGTCTCGGTGGCGGCCGTCATCCTGCCACACGACCTCTGCCTGCCGAAGCTCAATGACTCGAAGAAGCTCTCGGCGAAGGTCCGCGAGGAGCTCTTCGATGAGATCCAAGAGAAGGCCATCGCGGTCGGCACGGCGCTCATCGACGCGCAGACAATCGACCGCGTCAACATCTATCAGGCGACGATCAACGGCATGTACGAGGCCATCTTCTCACTGCAGCCCGCGCCGCAGGAGGTCCTGATTGACGCGGTGCCGCTCGACCGCCTGCCGATGCCCTCGGAGTCGATCATCAAGGGCGATGCGAAGTCTGCCTCGATTGCGGCGGCTTCGATTATCGCGAAGGTCACGCGTGACCGCCTCATGGACGAGTATGACAAGATCTACCCAGAGTACGGCTTCGCGCAGCACAAGGGCTACGGCACGGCGCAGCACATCGAGGCGCTCAAGAAGTACGGCCCGTGCCCGATTCACCGCCGCTCCTTCGAGCCCGTGCGCTCCATCGCCTACGATTTTGATGTGTGACGATGGCATCCATAAAGCTTGACGCATTTCCCGGCAGCCCGTATAATAAAACTATACGAATTGTTTGATAATTAAAGAGAATGCGGAGAGGCTTATGGACACGACGACGATTGGCCGTCAGGGCGAAGAGGCCGCGGCCGTTTTTCTAGAGCGGGTTGGTTACGAGATTCTTGCGCGCAATTTCCGCACGCCGCGCGGAGAGATCGACATCGTGGCCAGCAAGGGGTGGATGCTGGCCTTTGTCGAGGTCAAGACGCGGCGCACGCAGCGCTTCGGCCGGCCGGCAGCTGCTGTCGACTATCGCAAACAACAGAAGATCATCCAGTCTGCGCGCTGGTTCTTGCGGCAGAGACATCTCGAAGGTTGTCTCTGTCGTTTTGATGTCATTGAAGTTTATCGCGCGGGAGAGCGCTGGCAGATTGAGCATTTGCCCGGCGCCTTTGAGACATGACAGATTATGTGAGAAAAGAGATGAGGAAAACGAGGATTGGAGGGGGAGCGATTGTTTGCAAGATCATTTGGCGGCACGACGATGGGCGTCGACGGCCTCATCATTGCGGTGGAAGTCGACTCGGCGGCGGGACTGCCCGTCTTTGACATTGTCGGGCTGCCCGACACGGCGGTGCGCGAGTCGAAGGAGCGCGTGCGCACGGCCATCCGCAATTCCGGCATCCAGCTGCGGCAGGAGAAGGTCACGATAAACCTCGCGCCGGCCGGCATCCGCAAGGACAGCCCGGGACTCGACCTGCCGATTGCTGTGGGGCTCCTCGCTGCCTACGGCGTCGTGCCGGCAGACTGTCTCCAGACGTCGTTCTTCGCGGCGGAGCTCTCGCTTGAGGGTGAGTGCCGTCCGGTGCACGGCATCCTGCCGATGGTCATCGCCGCGCGTGAGAAGGGGCTGACCTCGGTCTTCGTCGCGCGCGGCAATGCCAATGAGGCGCTGCTCGTCGAGGGCGTGACGGTCTATGTGATCGACTGCCTGCATGAGGTCGTGCAGTTCTGCAACGGGCAGGAGTCACTTACGCCAGCCATGCCGTCTATGGAAGAAGAGGACCCGGTGCTTCGCGACGACTTTGCCGATGTGCAGGGGCAGTTCCAGGCAAAGCGGGCGCTCGAGATCGCGGCGGCGGGCGGCCACAATCTCTTGATGATCGGCGTGCCGGGGTCGGGCAAGACGATGCTCGCGCGCCGCCTGAGCTCCATCCTGCCGCGCCTCTCGCGCGAGGAGGCACTCGAGGTCACGAAGATCTACAGCATCGCGGGGCTCCTGCCAGCGGGCGGCGGCCTCGTGCAGGAGCGGCCGTTCCGCAGTCCGCACCACACGACGTCGATGGTCGCGATGATCGGCGGCGGCAGTGTGCCGCGTCCCGGCGAGGTTACGCTTGCGCATCACGGCGTGCTGTTCCTCGACGAGCTGCCGGAGTTCTCGAAGGCGACGCTCGAGGTCTTGCGTCAGCCGCTCGAGGACCGCGCCGTGACGATCTCGCGCGTCCATGCGACGCTGACATTCCCGTCGAGCATGATCCTGATCTGTGCGATGAATCCCTGTCCCTGCGGCTATTATGGCGACGAGTCGGGCGGGCGCAGCTGCGAGTGCTCGCCGAGCGAGATTCGCCGCTATACGCGCAAGATCTCGGGGCCGCTGCTCGACCGCATCGACATCCACATCCGCGTGCCGCGCGTCGCTTATCAGGAGCTCGCCTCGAAGCGGCGCGCCGAGGACTCCGCGACGATACGCGGCCGCGTGGAGCGGGCAAGGCAGCGCCAACTCGCGCGCCTGCAGCCCTACGGGCGCTTCTGCAATGCGCAGATGAACCACACAATCCTGCGGGAGACGTGTCAGCTGACAGGGGAGGCGCAGTCGCTCTTAGAGATGGCCTTCCGCCGCATGAGTCTCTCGGCTCGCTCTTACGACAGGATCATCAAGGTCGCGCGCACGATTGCCGACCTCGAGAACCCTGAGGATGGGGCGGAAGCCGCCGCAGCGCTCGGGCCTCAGCACATCGCCGAGGCCATCGGCCTGCGCAGCGATATCGGGCTGGCGGTCGAGTAGCCTTTTGACCGCAGGACGGGGAGCGGCTATAATAAAGAGATACGTTCAAGAAAGGAAGAGAAGAGTCGATGAAGACAGCCGATGTTTTCGTGAATATCCCCGTCAAGAGCATTGCGCGGGCCTATACGTACCGCGTGCCGGAGGAGCTCTCTAAGATTGAGGCGGGCTGGCGTGTCTTCGTGCCGTTCGGCAGCCGCAAGGTCGAAGGCTTCGTCGTCGAGACGCATGAGCTCGCGGCGGCGCCCGAGAACATCACGCTCAAGGACGTCATCGCGGCGGTCGACGAGGAGTGCTGGTTCTCGCCGCAGATGATCGAGATTGCGCGCTGGCTCTCGGACTTCTACCTTTGCTCGCTGGCGGAGATCATGCGGCTCTTCATGCCGGGCAAGAGCGGCCTGCGCATCACCGTGCGCTACGAGGCGGACGAGAGCCAATCGGACCACATGATGCTCGCGATGCCGGGCTGCCGCGCCATCTACGATGTGCTGCTGCGCGAGGGCCCGCAGAAGAAAGCGGAGCTCCGGCGGGCCTTGCCCGAGTGGCAGGAAGAGCTCGATGACCTGCTCGCGAAGCTCTTGAAGTACCACATCGTCCGCAAGGTCTACGAGGCACAGAAGCGCGATGCGGCGCAGTACGAGAAGATCGTCGTGCTCTGCGGCGAAGTCACGCCGGAGCTTCTTGCAAGCTACCATCGCAAGAAGGCGCAGGCGCATCTTTTAGCGCTCTTGCAGCAGACGCCGGAGGTGCCGCTCGCCGCACTCAAGGCGCAGCACGTGAGCCTCGCGACGGTCCACAACCTCGAAGCGGCAGGCCTCGCCGAGATCCGCCAGCGCCGCGTGCTGCGCGACAGCTACCGCGATGCCAGAGCCTCAAAAGAAGAGGTCGCCTTAACGGAGGACCAGCAGCAGGTCGTTCGTCAGGTCTATCCTGCCATTGATTCGGCGCGGTATCAGGGCTTCCTCCTGAAGGGCGTCACGGGCAGTGGCAAGACGCAGGTCTACATCGAGCTCGCGGAGCGCGTGCGGGCGGCGGGCCGCCGCGTCATCGTGCTCGTGCCGGAGATCGCGCTGACGGGGCAGGTCGTCATGGCCTTCAAGTCGTACTTCCCGGATGACCTCGTCGTCGTGCACAGCCGCCTGAGCCTCGCGGAGCGCAACGACGCCATCCTGCGCGTGCGCCGCAATGAGGCTGGCATCATCATCGGCGCGCGCTCGGCGCTCTTCACGCCGGCCGACGACATCGGGCTCGTCATCCTCGACGAGGAGCAGGACATGAGCTACAAGCAGGACGAGTCGCCGCGCTACCACGCGCGCGTCGTGGCCGAGAAGATCGCGCGCGTCCACGGGGCCGTGCTGCTCCTCGGAAGCGCGACGCCGTCGCTCGAGTCGTACTTCCGCGCGGCGCAGGGGGAGCTCACGCTGCTCGTCATGCCGCGGCGCATCGGCGACATCCCGCTGCCCGTCATCCACTGCGTCGACATGCGGCAGGAGCTGCGCATGGGCAACCGTCACATCATCTCGCGCGCACTGCAGGAGCTCATCGAGAAGACAATTGCGCGGCACCAGCAGGTCATCATCATGCTCAACCGGCGCGGCTTCTCGACGTTCGTTATGTGCCGCTCCTGCGGCGAGGTCATCCGCTGCCGCCACTGCGGCCTGCCGCTCGTCTACCATCGCAACGGCCAGCTCAAGTGCCACCACTGCGATGTGCAGGAGCCCGTGCCGGACGTCTGCCCGAAGTGCGGCAGCCGCTATATCAAGTACTTCGGCTCGGGCACGGAGAAGCTCGAGCAGGAGCTCGCCGCGCTCGTGCCGTCGGCGCGCGTCATCCGCATGGACCGCGACACGACGACGACGAAATTCGCGCATCAGGAGATCCTCGAGAGCTTCCGGCGCGGCGAGTACGACATCCTGCTCGGCACGCAGATGGTCGCGAAGGGGCACGACATCCCCAACGTCACGGCCGTCGGCATCATCAGCGCGGACTCGAGCCTCAATATGCCGGACTTCCGCGCGGCGGAGCGCTGCTTCATGCTGATCACGCAGACGGCGGGCCGCGCCGGCCGCCACGAGACGCGCGGCCAGGTCGTCATCCAGACCTACAACCCGACGCATTACGCTGTGACCTGCGGCATCCGTCAGGACTATGAGGGCTTCTTCCACAAGGAGATCGCCTTGCGGCAGGAGCTCTTCTATCCGCCCTACAGCCGCCTCGTCAAGCTGCTCTACCAGAATGCGTCGGAGGTGAAGGCAAAGGCGGAGGCGGAGGCGCTCGTCAAGGCCTTCGAGCTCGCCTTCGCCGGACGCGAGGGCCATCAGGTCATCGGCCCGGCGCCCGCCGTCATCGCCTGCTTCCGCGGCATCTACCGCTTCGTCGTGCTCATCAAGACGGCGGACCTTCCGGCCGTGCACGATTTCCTCAAGGAGCAGCAGCTCCACCTGCGCGCCGATGTCGCCATCGACATTGACCCCATCACGATGTTCTGAGCCGCCCGCTGTGGGCGGCTCTCTTTTTTGCTGCCCCATAATGTGTTATAATGATAAGGTGTTTTTCCGCACGAGTATGAACATGCAATTTGATTTGGATGGTGAAAACATGAAAGTAACGAAAGAAGATCTGGAGAACGTCGCTGTCCTCTCCCGCCTCTCGGTGCCGGAGGGCAAGGCAGAGACCTACATCCAGCAGATGGACTCGATCCTGACGTATATGGATAATCTTTCCAAAGTCGATACGGAGAATGTCAAGCCGACGACGTACGCACTGCCGATGCAGAACGTCTTCCGCGAGGATGTCGTCAAGCCGTCGCTGCCGCGCGAAGCTGCGCTTGCGAATGCACCGCTTCAGGAAGACGGCTATTTCAAGGTGCCGAAGGTACTTGAGGACTGAGACTGACGGAGGGAACGATTGTGAGATTATATGATAAACCGGCGCATGTCCTGCACGACATGCTCGTCAACAAAGAGATCACGTCGGTCGAGCTAACGCAGGACGTGCTCAGCCGCATCGATGAGGTCGAGGGTGACGTCGAGGCGTACCTGACGGTCACGCGCGAGGAAGCGCTCGCGCAGGCAGAGGCCGTCGACAAGAAGATTGCAGCGGGTGAGGCGATTTCCTTCCTCGAGGGCATCCCGGGTGCCATCAAGGACAACATCTGCACGAAGGGTGTCAAGACGACGTGTGCTTCGAAGATCCTCGAGCACTTCGTGCCGCCGTACGATGCGACGGTCATGACGAAGATCAAGGCCGAGAATCCCGTCATCCTCGGCAAGGTCAACATGGATGAGTTCGCCATGGGTGGCTCGACGGAGAACTCGGCCTACCACGTGACGCACAACCCGTGGAATCTCGACTGCGTGCCGGGCGGTTCCTCGGGCGGCAGCGCCGCAGCCGTCGCCGCTGGTACGGCCATCTGGGCGCTCGGCTCCGATACGGGCGGATCCATCCGCCAGCCGGCTTCTTTCTGCGGCGTCGTCGGCATGAAGCCGACGTACGGCCGCGTCTCGCGCTACGGCCTCGTCGCCTATGCGTCCTCGCTCGACCAGATCGGCCCGCTGACGCGCGACGTCACGGACTGCGCGAACCTGCTCAACATCATCGCTGGCCACGATGAGATGGACTCCACGTCGAGCGCTGCAGAGGTGCCGGACTACACGAAGTCCCTCGTCGAGGACGTCAAGGGCCTCAAGATTGGCCTGCCGAAGGAGTACTTCGTCGAGGGCATGGACCCGGAGGTCGAACAGGCCGTGCGCACGGCCATCAAGAAGTACGAGGAACTCGGCGCGGAAGTCGTCGAGATCTCCCTGCCGCACACGGAGTACGCGATCTCCACGTACTACCTCATCGCGCCGGCTGAGGCTGCGACGAACCTCGAGCGCTACGACGGCGTCAGCTACGGCGAGCGCGTCGACGGCGAGGACCTCGTCCAGATGATGACGAACACGCGCGACGAGAAGTTCGGCGAGGAGGTCAAGCGCCGCATCATGATTGGCAACTACGCACTTTCCGCCGGCTACTACGACGCCTACTACCTCAAGGCACTCAAGGTCCGCACGCTCGTCCAGCAGGACTACACGGAAGCCTTCAAGAAGGTCGATGTCATCATGGCCCCGACGGCCCCGACGCCGGCCTTTAAGATTGGCGAGATGATCGCAGACCCGCTGCAGATGTACCTGCAGGATGTCTGCACCGTCCCCTTGAACCTCGCCGGCCTGCCGGGCATCTCCATCCCGTGCGGCAAGAGCAGCAAGGGCCTGCCCATCGGCCTGCAGATCATCGGCAAGCCGCTCGCGGAGGAAACGCTGATCCGCACGGCCTACACGTATGAGCAGAGCCAGGACTACCACAAGCAGATGCCTGAGCTGGGAGGGAAACACTGATGAAATACGAAGCAGTCATTGGCCTTGAGATCCACTGCGAGCTCAAGACGAAAACGAAGATCTTCTGCGGCTGCGCCACGGGCTTCGGCGCGGAGCAGAACACGCATGTCTGCCCGGTCTGCCTCGGCCTGCCGGGCGTCCTGCCGACGGTCAACAAGCGCGTCGTCGAGTTCGGCATCAAGGCCGGCCTCGCGACGAACTGCACGATCAACAAGTACAGCAAGTTCGACCGCAAGAACTACTATTATCCGGACCTGCCGAAGAACTGGCAGACGTCCCAGTACGACCTGCCGATCGCTGAGCACGGCTGGGTCGACATCGATGTCGATGGCGAGAAGAAGCGCATCCGCCTGACGCGCATCCACATGGAGGAGGACGCCGGCAAGCTCGTCCACTCGGGCACGACCATCAAGGACTCCGCGACGAGTAACGTCGACTACAACCGCACGGGTGTGCCACTCCTCGAGATCGTCTCGGAGCCGGACCTGCGCTCGGCAGAAGAGGCCCGCGCCTACATGGAGAAGATCAAGGCCATCATGGAGTACATCGACGTCTCGAACTGCCGCATGGAAGAAGGCAACCTGCGCGCTGACATCAACGTCTCTCTGCGCCCGGCTGGCACGGAAGAGCTCGGCACCCGCACGGAGATGAAGAACATCAACTCCTTCAAGAATCTCGAGGATGCCATCAACTACGAGATCGAGCGCCAGCAGGAAGTCCTCGAGGACGGCGGCCACGTCGTTCAGGAGACGCGCACGTTCGACCCGGCCCGCGGCATCACGCTCTCGATGCGCAGCAAAGAGAACGCGCACGACTACCGCTACATGCCGGAGCCGGATCTGCCGCCAATCGTCACGAGCGAGGAGACGATCGAGAAGTACCGCAGCGAGCTGCCGGAACTGCCGGATGCCCGCCGCGCCCGCCTCGAGAAGGAATACGGCCTGTCGGACTACGATGCCGGCATCATCACGAGTTCGCGCGCCATGGCCGAGTATTTCGATGCCGTCGTCGCGACGGGCGCCGACCCGAAGCTCGCGGCCAACTGGATCATGGGCGACCTCGCCAAGAACCTCAATGAGGACGGCATTGACATCACGAAGTCCCCGGTCAGCGCTGAGCGTCTCGGCAAGATGATCGGTCTCATCATGAAGGACACGATCTCCGGCAAGATCGCCAAGAAGGTCTTCAAGGAGATGTGGACGAACGAGGACGACCCGGAGAAGATCGTCAAGGACAAGGGCCTCGTCCAGATCACGGACACGGGCGCCATTGAGGCGGCCGTCGACGCAGCGATTGCGGCGAACCCGAAGGCCGTCGCTGAGTACAAGGGCGGCAAGAAGAAGGCCATCGGTGCCCTCGTCGGCCAGGTCATGAAGGCCACGCGCGGCAAGGCAAACCCGCAGATGGTCAACAAGATGCTCGCCGAGAAGCTCGCCGACTAAAACAGGATAGACACAAGCAAAGCCTTCCCCTCTGGGGAAGGTTTTTGACAAAGAGAAAAGAGAAAGGAGAATTCTCATGCAGTACAGAGCCGCCATCTTCGACCTCGACGGCACGCTCGTCGACACGCTCGAAGATCTGGCTATCAGCGTCAATGAGATGCTCGCATCCTACGGATTCCCGACGCATCCTTTAGACGAATACCGCTACTACCTCGGCAATGGCTCCAAGAAGCTCATCGAGCGCACGCTGCCGAAGGAGAAGGCCGCCGATGAGGCCTTCGTGCTCGAGGCGATGAAGCGCTATCAGGCCATCTATGAGCACCACCGCGACCATACGGGGCCGTTCCCGGGCATCCAGGCGATGCTCGATAAGCTCAAGGCGCAGGGCATCCCGATGGGCGTCTGCACCAACAAGCACCAGCAGGCAGCCGACGAGATCATCGGCGGCATGTTCCCTGCTGGCACCTTCACGACCGTCATGGGCGACCGCCCCGGCCTGCCCATCAAGCCGGACCCGAAGAAAGTCCTCATGATGGCCAAGGAATACGGCGTCAAGCCCGAAGAGGTCGCTTACTTCGGCGACACGAGCGTTGACATGGACACGGCCGTCAACGCCGGCTTCCTGCCCGTCGGCGTCCTCTGGGGCTTCCGCCCTGAGAAGGAGCTCGTAGAGCACGGCGCCAAGGTCATCCTCGCCAAGCCAGAGGAGCTTTTCGAGAAACTGACCTTTGCGAAGGAGTAAGACAATGGATTTGCATGAAACCAAAGAGCAGTCCCTGGCCATCCGCCGCCAGTACCACAAGCTCGAACGCCAGCTGCACGGCAAGGAATGGACGACTGAAGAGGATGCACTGGCATTCCTGACGGATGCAGGCCTCGTCGGCCGCCTGACCATGGCCAAGGAAGGCCGCTGGCCGAGCGAGGACGAAAAGATGCTTGCCCCGAAGATCGGGGAGTGCGTCTGGTGGCTGGCCGTGCTCGCCGAGCGTAATGGTATCGACTTTGAGGCGGCCGTCGAGGATTTCCTGCGGACGCGCGCCGCAGAGCTGCAGGACAGCTGAAACACAGTGGAGTGAAAGGATAAGTATGAAACACAAAGTTCCCGTCGAAAAAGGAAAATCATATGAGATCGAGATCCGCACGCTCGGCACGAGCGGCGAGGGCGTAGGGCGCTACGAAGAATTTACGGTATTTGTGCCGGGCGCGCTGCCGGGCGAGTCCGTCGAGGCCGCCGTGGACGAGGTCAAGAAGACGTACGCGAGAGGCCATCTCGTCAAGGTCCTGCGCGCGAGCCGCGACCGCGTTGCGCCAATCTGTCCCATCTACGAGCAGTGCGGCGGCTGCCAGCTCCAGCACCTCGACTACATGGCCCAGCTCAAGGCCAAGCGCCAGCAGGTCATCGACGCCGTCACGCGCATCGGCGGCCAGAAGGACCTCTTCGTCGAGCCGACGCTCGGCGCCGAGAGCCCGTGGAATTACCGCAACAAGATGCAGTTCCCGATCGGCCGCAGCAAGGGCAAGACCGTCATCGGCTGCTTTGCGCAGGGCACGCACGAGATCATCGACACGCGCGACTGCCACATCCAGAAAGAGGGCAACAACGAGATCGTCAATGCCGTGCGCGATATCATCACAGAGCTGCGCATCCCCGTCTACAATGAGGACCGCCACACGGGCGTGCTGCGCCATGTCGTCGGCCGCGTCGGCGAGAAGGGCGAGCTCATGGTCGTCATCGTCACGGCCACGAAGCAGCTGCCGCGCGAGAAGGAATTCGTCAAGGCCCTGCGCAAGCGCCTGCCGCACGTTGTCAGCATCCACCAGAACATCCAGACGTACCGCAACAACGTCATCATGGGCCGCGAGACGAACCTGCTCTGGGGCAAGCCGACCATCCTCGACCGCATCGGCCGCCTGACCTTCCACATCTCGCCGCGCTCCTTCTTCCAGGTCAACACGAAGCAGGCTGAGGTCCTCTACAACAAGGCGCTGGAGTTCGCGAACCTCAAGGGCGAGGAGACTGTCATCGATGCCTACTGCGGCACCGGTACGATCACGCTGTTCCTCGCGCAGAAAGCCCGTGAGGTCTACGGCATCGAGATCGTCAAGCCCGCCATCCTCGACGCGCAGAAGAATGCGCGCGACAACAATGTCCGCAACGCCGAATTTATCGTCGGCGACGCGACCGAAGTCATGCCGCGTCTCTACAAGCAGGGCGTGCGCGCCGATGTCGTCGTCGTCGACCCGCCGCGCGCCGGCTGCACCGAGACCGTCCTCAAGACCTTCGCCAACATGCAGCCCGACCGCATCGTCTACGTCTCCTGCAACCCCGCCAGCCTCGCCCGCGACCTCGCCGTCCTCGAGCAGCTCGGCTACAAAGCCAAGAAAGTCCAGCCCGTCGACATGTTCCCCATGACCTCACATGTAGAGACAGTGGCGTTGATTGAGAAAATATCTTTGTAATACCTCAAAAACTAACTTTTACGTTCAGGAACAAGCCTTGTTGTAATTGAAAAGGGGCTTGTTTCTTTTTTGATGAAAATATTACTCCCTGATAATCAACGTCTATACAGGATATTGCGAATTTATATCGAATATTAATATTGTAATTTAAGACTTGGGGATTACTTTAGTACCTTAAAGCGGTGGTCGGTGGTAGATGCTAGCCGAGCTAAGATGTAAAGTTTGATGTTAGAATAATAGTAACATCTTTTAGAGAAATATCTGCCTGTTTTACCAGGACTCATTAGAACATACAGCTCATCGAGATGGTTGAATCTAGTGCTAGAATAATGAATCAATGTAGTAGAGGATCGGGAGGTTGCCATGACGAAATTTGCACCAGGGATGCGTGTTATTATTCGTGACGAAGAATGGATGATAAAAAAGATTGAAACGAACACGATGGGAATCCATGCGCTACACTGTATTGGTATTTCTTCACTGGTAAAGGATCGTAATGCAATTTTTTTAGATGATATTGATACGATTGTCCCGGTGGATCCGACAAAAGTGAAATTGATTGTGGATGAATCACCTCGTTACCGCAATACATTACTTTATCTTGAAAGTCAGTGGCGTAACAGTATCCCGACAGATAATTCTATTCATATAGGTAACCGAGCTGCTATGGACACAATGAATTATCAGTTGGAACCAGCGCAGATTGCATTAAATCAACCACGTCAACGTATTTTGATAGCAGATGCAGTTGGACTTGGTAAAACGCTTGAAGCTGGCATTCTTATGAGCGAACTCATTTTACGTGGTAAAGGGAAAAGAATCCTAGTTGTAACTGGTAAAGCTATGATGGTGCAGTTCCAGAAAGAAATGTGGAATCGCTTTACAATTCCTTTAGTACGCCTCGATTCCAACAAAATTCGTCAGATCCGGGCAAAACTTCCCGCTACTTATAATCCATTTTTTTATTACGACAAGACGATTATCTCTATCGATACTTTGAAAAACGATGTGGCTTATCGCACTCACTTGGAAGCTTCTTATTGGGATATCATTGTTATCGATGAGGCACAGAGTGTAGCCACTCGCAGCGATCGTACTTCACAGCGAGCAAGACTAGCCGAACTATTGGCTGGTCGCTCTGATACCATGATCATGTTATCAGCTACACCACACGATGGTAAGGCAAAGAGCTTTGCATCGCTGATGAATATGCTAGATCCAACCGCCATTGCCAATCCGGAAGAATATACTGCAGATGATATTAAAGGCCTTTTTATCCGCCGTTTCAAGAAAGATGTAAAAGACCAGATGAATAATGTGGTTATGGATCGCAAGATTTCCGAAGAGAAATGTCGGGCATCTTTTGCCGAAGAGAATGCATATCAGGTGTTTACAGAAATGCAGCTAGATATGGATCTTGAAAAGAAAAAGGGAACGGGGCAACTTTTTAAGACAAGTCTAGAAAAAGCCTTGTTTTCTAGTCCTGCTGCTTGTATGAAGACCATTGAATCTCGTTTAAAGAAACTACGGAGAAAATATAAGGATAATCAAATCAAGGATATCCATCTGTTAGAAGAACTTCATGCTGTATTAGAGCAGATTACTCCCAGTAGTTTTTCTCGTTATCAAAAATTGCTAAATATCCTACAGGATAAAAACTATGCATGGAACCGTAAAGTGAATGATGATCGTATTGTTATTTTTACAGAACGTGTAGATACGATGGAATATCTCTATAAACATCTAGCAAAAGATTTGCATTTAAAAAAAGGTGAAATTGAAAAAATTTCCGGTGCTATGAGCGATGAAGAACAGCAGCGGATTGTGGAGAATTTCGGCAGAGCTAGTGCTAATGTTCGTGTACTAGTAGCTTCTGATGTCGCATCGGAAGGATTAAATCTCCATTATTTGAGCCACCGCATGATTCATTTTGATTTGCCATGGTCTTTGATGGTGTTTCAACAGCGTAATGGCCGTATTGATCGTTATGGCCAGACGAAGCAGCCGGATATTCGATACTTGGTCACTGAAACGGAAAATGAGAAGATCCGTGGAGATATGCGCTTGCTGCAAATTCTTGTCGAGAAGGAAGAACAAGCACTGAAGAATATTGGTGATCCAGCAACTCTTTTGGGACAGTATGCTGTAGAAGAAGAAGAATCAGTAGTATCTCAAGCTATGGAACAGGGAAAGAGTGCAGAAGAGTTTAGCCAGATGATGGATGATAATGTAGCGGAGTTCGACCCATTGGAGTTTCTGCTGTCTGACGCATCGGAAGTGACTGACTCCACGCCAAAAATCAGTAATGATGAAACTCTATACAGTGATACGGAATATCTATTCCAGGCGATGAAGTACTTTAACCAGTCGGACGAGCATCCTGTTTCGAAACTAGAGACCGTACATGGCGTCGATATCAAGCTGAGTCCAGATCTTAAGTATCGTATAAAAAATTTGTTACCGGCAGAAATAGCAAATATGTTCAAGGACAAGAACACTTTACGTCTTGTCAGCGATAAGACATACTGCATGAATGAGGTTCGCAAATGCCAGCAGGAAAAGAATGGTGATGCTTGGCCGGAAGTGCAGTATCTGTGGCCGCTTAATCCTATTTTCGATTGGGTTAATGAGAAGGCTAGCCTGATTTACAATCGGGATGAGGCACCACTGGCAGTCATACCGAATCTGTCTCGGGATACCTGTATTTTCTTGATGAATGGTAGCATTCCTAATCGAAAATCTACGCCGTTAGTTGATGAATGGTTTGGCCTGTATTATAAACAAGGAAAGTTTGCTGAAGCAATGCCCTTAGAAAAAGCATTGTCGCTGGCACATATACGATCAAATAGTGTAATGCCAAATCAGGTAGATCATGATACCCATCATATCGATGAAAAGAAGGCGAATCAATCTTTACTTCAGGATGTAGTTGCCCATGCGAAAGAGTATTTGAATGGTTTTTATCGTGAGTATCAAGAGCGTGTACAGCCACAGATTGATGAAGAACTTAATAAACTATCCAATCTGGAGGAAAAGCATAAGGTCTATCAATTGTCCTTATTCCAAAACAAAGGGGAACGTAAACGCATGGAAAAAATGCGTGAGGTAGATGCATTGTTTGATGAGTTTTCGAAATGGGTCGATGATTCCATGAATATTGAGAATCAGCCCTATATACGTGTCATTGCTGTGCTGACTGGTCAGGAGAAGGAGGCTAATTAATAATGGCGGGAAAAGATATTGATTTGACTGGCATTGATAATATAAATGAATACTACACAAACCATTATCTGAGCACGATTTTTGCAGATAATATCAAGACGAAGATATCAGCTTGGAAAACATCGGCAAAAGAAGCGGAAACAAAAACACCTTGGTCGAAATTGCGTGCTGTCAGTCGTCATTATTATATGGTTCATGAGCAATTTCAGAAGGAACGTTTTGATGTAGAAACGTTGGAACAGATTGCAAGTCTAGCTAACGAATATCTATTAGCTTTGGGTTATCCGGCTATGAAGATGGAAATGGTGACACTTGGGGAGGGACAAGAAGAGTTATCCATTCCAGTTGCTCTGGAAATAAAGAAGAGTACTGGTGCACCTTTGTTGTGGGTGCTCTTGTCTGCTTCACAGAATTTTTCTGCTGGCATTATGGAAAGTCACGTATTCTCTGCTAAGATGGGTGATCTGAGTCTGACAAGTATTTATAATGAAGAATTGGCCAATAAAATCTTGTTTGAACAGACTGAGCCGCCGCGATGGTTGCTTTTTATCGGGATGAATCAAATCGTACTGGTAGATCGCAACAAATGGAATGAAAAACGTTGTCTTTCTTTTGATTTAGAAACCTTATTTAGCCGTAATGATGAGAACACATGGCAGGCCGTTGCGGTACTGCTGCATCATGACAGTCTTTGTCCAGTGGATGGCAGATCCCTGTTGGATGAGCTCAATGAAGCATCGGAAAAGAATGCGTCTGGTGTTTCTGAAGACCTCAAATATGCTCTGAGAGAGAGTATCGAGTTGCTGGGGAATGAGGTCCTTTATGATCTGAAAAATAATAAAGGTAGGGATATGGTGGAAGATCCTGTGGATGCGGGAGAATTAACGCTGCAATGCCTACGTTATATGTATCGGATGCTCTTTGTCTTGTTCGTGGAGTCCCGAGAAGACATTGGTTATGCCCCCATGAAGGCGGCTTCTTATGTGACTGGCTATTCCATTGAGAGTTTACGTGAGATTGCTGAACAAATGTCCATCCAACCTGATGAAAAAGTGTTGGAAGGGACATTTATTGGTGATACACTAAAGAAACTTTTTGAGCTTATCTATACAGGCTATCCTAAAACCGAGGAAAAGCAGGCGGAGTATCAAAAAATTAAAAGTCATGTCGATGATTTTATTCTACCGCCCCTTAAAGCACATATTTTCGACCCAGAGCGAACAAAGCTGATTCATACAGCCAAGCTGCGAAATCGTGTGATGCTGCGCATTATCAATCTCATGAGTCTGACACGTGATACAGGCAAAAAAAATGCTCGTCGAGGACGTATCTCCTATGCTAATCTGGGTATTAATCAGATGGGAGCGGTTTATGAGGCGCTACTTTCATACCGTGGGTTTATTGCACAGGAAAGGCTTTATGAAGTCAAACGAGCTAAAGATGAATTCAATGAGTTGGATGTTGGCTATTTTGTACCGGAGAAAGAACTGGACAATTATACGGAGAAAGAACGTGTTCGTGTAGAGCCGAAGAATCCTAAAAGTAGATTGCGTACCTATGAGCCAGGGACGTTCATTTACCGCTTGGCAGGACGCGAACGCGAGATATCAGCATCCTACTATACGCCTGAAATATTGACGAAATGTCTCGTCAAATATGCTCTGAAGGAACTTCTGAAAGATAAGAATGCCGATGAAATTCTGCAGCTGACCATATGTGAACCAGCAATGGGATCGGCAGCATTTCTAAATGAAGCAATCAGTCAGCTGGCAGAAGCCTATCTGAAAAAGCGGCAGGAAGAGCTAGGGGAATCTTTACCTTACGATCGTCGTTCTAAGGAATTACAGAAAGTTAAAATGTTCATTGCTGACCGTAATATCTATGGCGTGGATTTGAATCCTACAGCAGTAGAGTTGGCAGAGGTATCTCTTTGGCTCAATACGATCTATGAAGGTGGATTTGTGCCATGGTTTGGCACTCAGCTCGTTAATGGAAATTCTTTAATTGGAGCTCGTCGTGAATGTTATACAGTCGGTGAACTTCAAGCCACAAGTAAAGGGCTGCGCTGGTATGAAAATGCACCAGAACGCATTAAGACTGATAAAAGGCGTACGCAAAAAAAACAGATCTATCATTTCTTGACACTTGATCCTGAAATGGCAAATTATACTGATAAGGTGATCAGAAGCCTAGAGCCGGAGAATATCAAGAAGATCAAAAAATGGCAGAAAGACTTAAAAAGGCCATATACAAATGAAGAAGTTTCGGTTATGTTGAAACTCTCACAGTCTATTGATACCTTATGGCAGGAACAGGTAGAGTTACGTCAAGCGATCGAACAAGAGACACGGGATAAGCTTTCTATTTATGGGTATCAAGATGATGTCTATGATAGCCATACGACTATTCGTCGCAAGGATGAGATTTATCGGAAATACTATAAATCGGAACACATGAAAAATGCAGGTCCATATGCGAGACTGCGTTTTGCCATGGATTATTGGTGCGCCCTATGGTTCTGGCCGATCCATCAGGCTGAATTACTGCCAACACGTGATCAATTTTTAGCAGAATTAGGATTTATTATCGATGGGACCGTATCCACTACTGGTGGTGAAGATATGATGAGCATCGAGATGAGTTTATTTGATCATGATCAGCAATTAGGGCTGTTCGCCAGTTCGCGTGAAGAAGAACAGGATGCAATGGCGGAAAAATTGCGTAAAATCAATCCGTCTGGAACGGTAGTGGATATCGATCAGCTGTGTATGGTATTTCCGCGTATGGCATTGGTGCGAAAAATTGCCCGTCAGAATAAATTTCTACACTGGGAATTGGAATTTGCTGACGTGTTCCAAGAACGGGGAGGCATGAGTCTCGAAATCGGAAATCCGCCTTGGGTAAAACTGGAATGGAATGAACAGAGCATCCTTGGTGATAAAAATCCGATGTTTGCTGTAAAGAAAATGACGGCTATGCAGACCATAAGAGAACGTGAAAAATCCTTAAAAGATGTAGCGACTTACGCCCATTACTTTGAAGACTATGAAATGATAGCAGGTCAACAGAATTTCTTAAATTCCATCGCCAATTATCCGTTATTGAAGGGACAGCAGACCAATCTTTATAAGTGTTTTTTACCCATTTCATTCGCTACAATATCAAATCAAAAGGGACAGGAAGGCATCGCAGCTTTTGTGCATCCGGATGGTGTCTTTGATGATCCGAACGGTGGTGCACTTCGGGAAAATTTGTACGGGCGTTTGCGAACGCGTTTCGCGTTCGCAAATGAACGTAAAATTTTCCACGAAGTGGACCACCATACCACGTTCTCTTTGAACGTTTATGGTGGTCCACACGCTGTTGCGTTTACCGTAATTAACAATCTGTACTGGCCTACTACTATTGCTGATTGTATGAACGAAGATGAAGAAAAAACTATTCCAGGATTTAAAGATGAAAATGGACAGTGGAATATAAATGGACATCCTCATCGCATAATTTATATCACAAAAAAAGAATTGCAACTTTTTGCAAGTTTATTTGATGGTGGATGCAAATGGGAACGAGCACGTTTGCCCGTAATTCATGCCAGAGAACTGATTGGAGTACTAGAGTGTTTAAATAAACAAAACAATAAAATAAAAGATTTAAATGATGAAGTTTACACAACAGTATGTTGGGATGAAACAAATGCTCAAAAATATGGTATAATAAAGGCGGAGGTTTCATTTCCTGAATCGATCCAAACGACGATACTATCAGGAGCTCATATCAATGTAGCAAATCCATATTTTCAAACGACAAGACGGATTTATAAAGTCAATAGTGATTATGACCGAGTAGACTTGACGGATATGCCGGGAAACTATCTGATTCGAAGTAAGTATCAACCTGCTTGCTCCATGGAAGAATATCAGCTACGCGCACCTGTAACACCGTGGAAGAAATCATACTTATCACTTTATCGTATCGTGAATCGTGAAATGGTGGGTTGTTTATCGGAACGTACTTTAGCGGCATGTATTATACCACCAGGAATAGCATATGTAAATACTATTTTCGGTATTGCTTATCAAGATGAATCTATCTTACCCTTAATGGAGGGATTCGAATGCAGTTTGCCGTTTGATTTTCTTGTAAAAATTATTGGTAAAGGTCATGTAAATTACAGTACGAATATGCTTTTTCCGATCGTTCACTCATGCTTTGATAATGCTATTAAACTGCGCGCGCTATTATTAAACTGTCTCAGTATTTATTATACAGATCTTTGGCAACGCCAATTTGATGAATCATATTACAAAGATTGTTGGGGAAAGAAAGATCCTCGACTTGATGCATCAAAATTTGTTAATCTGACAAGCCAATGGAATTGGCACACACCGCTTCGTACAGATTATGAACGCCGTGAAGCTTTGGTAGAGCTGGATGTTCTTACCTCTATGGCACTTGGTATGACATTACTGCAGCTCAAGAAGATCTATCGCATTCAATTCCCTGTTTTACAAAGATACGAAGCCGACACTTGGTATGATGCCAATGGCCGTATTGTCTTTACTATTAACAAAGGTATGACTGACAAAGATGACCAGGGGCGCAAATACATCGGTGTGGATGAGAAGGAATGGGATGCTATCAAAGATTATCCTGCTGGCAAGACTTATGCGCACTCGTTCACTGATGATACCAAGCCCGGTGGTCCTCATGAGCGTACAGTGGAGTACGTTGCACCATTTACACGCTGTGACCGTGAAAAAGATTATGAGACTGTCTGGGCATTCTTCGAAAAGAAGTATGGGATAATTTCATAAAAGGAAAATGAATTTCCAAATTATTGATGTTTGTTTTATATTGGAGGGGATCCTATGCTTCCATCTATTTTAGCGAAGCAGCTCCAGCAAGGAGTGCGGGATTATATTGAGACGACATTTCCAATGACGAATGCTCCCTTTGCAGGGTCATTGTCTTCTATGTTTGATAGGCATGACGCGGTCTATCATGAGCCGTATATATCCGTGAAGTTACCGTTTCGTAAGGTAGAATTGATGCCGGAGTTTTTTGAAGGAGTGGAGTTACCATTTCTTCCGTATGTGCATCAGCAGAAGGCCTATGAGCGTCTGACCGGTGACGCAGGTCGTTCGACCTTGGTGGCAACAGGTACTGGCTCTGGTAAGACAGAGTGTTTCCTGAATCCAATTCTGGAGTATTGCTATCAACATCAGGGAGAACCAGGTATCAAGGCTCTCATTATTTATCCTATGAATGCACTGGCAACTGACCAAGCTGGCCGAATTGCTAAGGCTATCTATGCGAGTCCGAAGCTTCGTGAAGCCGGTATCACAGCAGGTATGTACATCGGTGGTGGCCGTGGCAAAGGATCTACCATGATGTCTGAGCCGAACAAGGAAGAAAATGTCCTGGGCGTTATTACGGACCATGAAACGATGATCAATCAGGCTCCGGATATTTTGCTGACCAACTATAAGATGCTGGATTATCTGCTAGTGCGTCCAAAGGATGCAGGTCTTTGGCATGATAATAATCCGGAAACACTAAAATATATCGTTGTCGATGAGTTTCATACCTTTGATGGTGCTCAGGGAACCGATCTGGCCTGTTTGTTGCGCCGCCTAAAAGCCCGTCTATATACACCTATGGGATATCTTTGCTGCGTCGGAACATCGGCTACGATGGGGGATAAGGCGAGCGACAAGGACATCCGTCAGTATGCTTCGGAAGTGTTTGGTGAGGTATTTGACGATGAGTCTGTGATTACAGAGGATCGCCTGACGCCAGAAGAATTTTTTGCTGGGATTGAACGTAAATCGGTTCAGCTGCCATCTACAGAGGATGTACAGGAGCTAGTGAAGTTATCCGATATGGATGATGAAATAGAATATTTGCGTGCAGCAGCTAGATATTGGTTCCCGGAGTTTCGTTTTTCTTTTGGCGAGAATGTTTTATCTGAGCGTTTGGTGCTGGGTGACGCCTTGAAGACGCATGGTTTCTTCCAGGATGTCATTACAGTGATGAAAGGTAGCTATTGGCAGTGCAGTGGTCTTTACGAAGAATTACGAAACCGTTATCCAATCATGGAAAGCTGGCTGGATAAAGATGCTGGCTTGAACTCACTATTTGCGTTGGTATCTTATGCACGGACTGGCAGTGTTGAACATCCCATGCCTTTTCTATTTGTTCAAGTACAGTTTTGGATGCGTGAGCTTCGCCGTTTGATGGGGCGAGTTTCAGGTCAAAATATTGATTATATGCTGGCACCAGATCTTAATGCACAGCAGACAAAAGTCTATTTACCGGTAGTAAACTGTCGTGACTGTGGTGCGACAGGCTGGGCCGCAGTAGAGGATGAGCAGCATCATGCTGTCATCAAGAACCTGGAAGGATTCTACAATCTCTATTTCAACGCTAGTGATAAAATCGTTCTGATGTATCCAGGAAATCCTGATCATGGCTCACAAGACTTACGCCCGGCAAAGCTTTGCCCCAATTGCCATCATCTTTCTTTTGCTGATGATCTTGAAACACATTGTCCAGAGGATAATGGAGAATATATTGATGTTCTAGTGCCAAGGATCAAAACATCGGGATCAAAGCGGCATAGGCAGATTGAATGTCCATTCTGTGGTAGTCGTCGCGGTATTTCTCTGATGGGCTTACGCAGTACTACCGAAATCAGTGCTAGCATTTCTCAAATGATGGCATCACGATTTAACGATGATAAGAAAACCTTGACTTTTTCTGATAGTGTACAGGATGCAGCTTATCGAGCGGGGTTCTTTAATTCTCGTACTTGGCGTTTTGGTTTGCGAGGAGCGATTCAACATTTTATTGAAACGAAAAAAAGTCATCATCAGAACCTGGTAAAATTCGTGCATGAATTTCTGAATTTCTATGAAATTTCTATGTCACGGGAGACTTTTGTCAGCTATTTTATTCCACCTAATATGACCTGGATGCGTGCCTATCAGGAGCTGCGAGAGAATCGACAGTTTGGTGAGGACAAGACAGCTGAGGATCTACTACATGATATTCGTTGCCGTCTTGGTTATGAAATCATGCTAGAGTATGGTGTTACAAGCCGCATTGGCAGGACTTTGGAGAAATCTGGCTGCTCCTGTCTGACTTTCGATCGGGAAGAAATCGATGTTTTGGCAGAAGCGGTACAAGAACATGTGATCAACGAATTGGGAGTCATGGCTTCGTCTTCAATCCTTGACTTCCAGCGTATGGTCTTTGGCTGGCTTACAGTTCTGCGGCAGAATGGAGCTTTTGATGATAAGGTATTCTATCATTATTGTGCGGAGAGTGGTCATCCTTATCTACTATCGAATGATTATGTACGTTGGATGCCAGGTCTGCAGTCTGGGCGCAACACTCCGCGCTTTCTTTGTGATTGGGATGGTCAAGGGAAGAGGCCTTACTACTTTGATACAACTAGAAACTGGAAATACACATCTGTGATTGAAAGCTGTATGGAAACAGATGATTTGATGCGGGAGGATCTGGCTGATCAAATCAGCAGTATTATTTTACTGGAAGCTGTTAAAATAGGTATCTTACGGGAAATGTCGTCTAAGGATAGTCATGTAAAAATCTATGGACTAAATAAAGAGCATGTGTACATCTCAGATGATGTTTTGTCTTTTACATGTGATAACTGCAAAAATGAAGCTGCTTTTTCTCGTGAGTTCGCTGATGTCATGGAAGGTGCTTCCTGTGCAAGAAGAAATTGTGGTGGCTATCTACAGATAAACGAAAAGGGGAATCTCGGCTATTACGGTCGGTTGTACCGGTCTGGTGATTTAGTACGCATCCATGCCTATGAGCATACAGGATTGTTGGCGCGTGAGGATCGGGAGCGTATTGAGAACAATTTCAAACGTAGTGAGAATGAACAGCGACAGGATTGGGACCCGAATGTACTATCCTGCACGCCTACCTTGGAAATGGGTATTGATATCGGTGATTTGTCTTCGGTGATTTTGTGTAGTATGCCGCCAGCACAGGCTCAGTTTTTTCAGCGTGTGGGCCGAGCTGGACGTACAGATGGCAATTCTTTAGCGATCGTAGTGGCTAATACCAGACCGCATGACCTATACTTCTATACAGAACCATTGGATATGATGCAGGGGACAGTGGCTACACCACATATTTTTTTGAAGGCATCAGCGGTGCTTCAACGTCAGTTTATGGCTTTCTGCATGGATAACTGGATCAAGAACGGGACGGGAGAGGCCGCAATTCCCAAACATCTTGGGCAAGCTGTTATAAATGTCAAGAAGGGTACCTCAGATACCTTTCCTCATAATTATCTGAACTATGTTCAAAAGAGGAAGGCACAACTATTTCAGATGTTTACCCGTTTATTTGAGAATGAGTTGGATAGCCAGGCAAAAAGGGAATTGGAAATTTTTGCCAAAGGGAAAGGCCTATCAGATCCTCCTTTGCAGAATCGTGTTTTAGAAAGTTTCCGTGAAATGGCTGAAGAGATTGACAGTATAAATGAGAACCTAAAGACTCTGAATGTTTTACAAAAAGAATATGAAGCAAAGCCAAAGGACGCTTCTTATGATGAAGAAATTAAAACTCTGAAATATGAGAAGATGGCATTGTTAAATGTCAAAAAGAACCTAAAAAATAAGGATATCTTTAATTTTCTTTCAGATGAAGGGTTACTGCCAAACTATGCTTTTCCAGAAGAGGGAATTACACTGAGGGCTGTCTTATTTCGCAAGACTGATGAGAATGTTAAGATCGAATCCGCATTGAAAAAAGGTAAATATCAGAATACGATCTATGAGTATAATCGAGCAGCTTCATCTGCTATTAGTGAGTTTGCTCTAAATAATAGTTTTTATGCGGGTGGTCATCATTTCACCATTGATCAGGTGGATATGAATTCGTCAAAGCCTGAGCTTTGGCGACTCTGTCCAAACTGTGCTCATGCAGAGCCAGAATCGACATTGAAGAATCGAGCAGCATGTCCGCATTGTGGCAGTCCTATGTGGGCTGATGCTGGTCAGGTACGCGAGATGTTGAAAGTTAAGATGGTTTATTCTAATATGGACATGAGCAAAAGCCTAATTGATGATGGAAGCGATTCACGTGAAGTGAAGTTTTATACGAAACAGCTTTTGGTAGATGTAGATGAAGACCAAGACATTGTTAGTGCCTATTCAATGAATAATGATGAATTTCCTTTCGGATATGAATTTGTTCGCAAAGCAGTCCTGAGAGAGATAAATTTTGGTGAGGCAGATATTTCCAAGACAGAGGAAATGATCGTCAATGGTATTGAGGAAGCACGTAAAGGATTTCATGTCTGTAAATATTGCGGTCGTATCAGAAATGATGAAGGAAAAATAAATCATGCACCATATTGTAAAACACGTAAAAATGAAGCACTAGTGAAAGATGCAGAAGAAGAGTGCTTATTCCTTTATCGGGAATTCTCAACAGAGGTTTTTCGTATATTGATTCCAGAGACAACAGCTGTGGGGACACGGATGAAGACAGAATCCTTCACAGCGGCATTTATGCTAGGAATGAAGGAATACTTTGGGAATGTTGATCACTTACGGGCTACGGTCAGTGAAGTCCCTGTAAAGAATGCAGATTATCGCAAACAATATTTGGTCATCTATGATTCTGTGCCAGGCGGAACAGGCTATCTCAAGCAGCTTATGCAACACAATGATGCTTTGACTACTGTTTTGGAGAAAGCGCTTAAGGTACTGGAAGATTGCAAGTGTAAGGATGATCCAAAGAAAGATGGCTGCTATCATTGCCTCTATGAGTATCGTCAAAGCCGAAATATTGGAGATATTTCTCGTCGAGTAGCTATCAAACTCCTTCGGACTATCTTGAGCGGTAAGGACCGTATCGAAAAAATTGATAAATTGGACAGTGTGAAGACAAACCATCTTTTCGACAGCGAGCTGGAACAGCAGTTTATCGTTGCTCTTGGTCAGATGGGCAATGAACATCGTAAGGTGGAGATTCAGCAAGTTCTTGTACATGATAAGCAAGGGTATATTTTAAATATCACGGAAGAGGATGCTGCACATCATATATTTGAGCGATATTCTTGGGAAATTGAACCACAAGTACTTCTTGATCAGGAGCAAGGAGTCAGTATTAAGTGTAAACCAGATTTTGTCCTGTGGCCAAATTTTGACACTAGCAATGGGCAACATTTACCAGTCGCTGTATTTACAGATGGATTCCTCTATCACAAGAATAAGGTGGCCGATGACACCTTAAAGCGTGAGGCTATCCATCGCAGTGGTAATTTCCGTGTTTGGTCGTTGAGTTACAAGGATGTACAGTCTGTATTCCAAGTGCAGGACGATTTTGCTACCAATGCATTGGAGGAAAGCCGGATGCCGTCAGGGCAGCAAATGTATAGTCTCATGGTTAAAAATAAAAATGCAACATCCCTACAGCCTTCACGCAGTACAATGATGGAACTATTGATGCAGTATCTGGGACTTTGCGATGCTGAAGATCAGTTCCGTGGACAGGCAGATGCTTATGCAATGTCGCTTTCGGATAAGAGCAAGGCAACAGTGGCGTTAGAATTCAATAGCTGGAATCAAAAAATCAAGACGATCGTAGAGGACAGCCATTTTACTGACATAAACTTCGATTTCGGTAAGACAATATTCGGTTGGTGGCGGCCACGTTCTTCACAGTCTGATTTAAGCTGTCTAATGGGCATGGATATTGGTCGTTATAAGAAAAATCCTGTCGATGCTGTAATGGTTGTATCAATTCTTGATGATCGACCCGATAGGCGAGGCGATAAATATGAGCAGGAATGGAATGGTTTCTGGCATTTTCATAATGTGATGCAGTTTATGGATAATTTCATTGGTGTTTCTGAACTTGGTATACAGGATAAGGTCTATATAGCATTGCCAATTTCAGACTCGGTTTCGGATGGCAATGTAATGGATGATGGTGTGGCCTCCCCTTGGGATAAAGTTATTGAGAAATTGAAGGAATACGCTGATGAACAAGAGATGAGGCTATTAATGTCTATGCGTGAGCAAGGGGTCGATTTGCCTGATATTGTTGCAGATGATGTTCAGGATGGTGATACTGTTCTTGATGGTGTTGAACTGGCCTGGAGCAATCGAAAACTGGCTTTTATCATCAGTGATTGTAAGGAGATTCGTGATAACTTCGAAAAGGAAGGATGGACTGTTTTTGATGAAACGGTAGAAGATATAAATGAGTATTTTGGAGGAGATAAAGCATGAGTGATGTAAAAGTAGTCATAGGTGATACATTCCTGGATTCCTTTGCCAGACTGCCGTTACAGGCACAAAAGCATACTTCGGATTTCTTAATAAAGTTTCGTAGCAATCCGACATCACCTGCAATCAACTATGAAAAAATTGCCAGTAAGTTGGATAAAAAGGTTTGGTCTGTACGAATTGATGATGCCTATCGTGGGATTGTTCTACGTGAAGAAAAGAGTGGTGTATTTTTACTACTGTGGGTAGATCATCATGATAAGGCCTATGCATGGGCAGCACGGAAACGTTGTACTGTCAATCCATTCACCGGCGTCATTCAGCTTTATACAGTACAGGAAATTACGGAACAGGTACAAACAAAAGGAATTTTTTCTGACATTACCGACGATAGCCTACTGAAACTAGGTGTTCCAGAAGAGCAGTTACCCTTTATCCGATCATTGACTTCCCGTGATATGTTTATCAAAAGCAAAGGAATCATTACGCCGGACGTCTATGAAGGATTATCCTGGATTCTGGAAGATATCCCGGTAAAAGAAGTACTTGAACTTCTTGAAGCTGAAAGAGAAAACAAAGCCTCCAAGGTAACAGATCTTCGTACCGCTCTGGATACCGTAGAAAATCAGCGCTTCTTCCGTGTAGTAGAAGGGGAAGATGACTTGCAGGCTATGCTGGAGCGACCACTGGAAAAATGGCGCGTTTTTCTGCATCCGACACAGCGAAAGATTGTTGATAAGAATTATTCAGGAGCAGCTCGTGTAACTGGTGGTGCTGGTACGGGTAAAACTGTAGTGGCAATGCATAGAGCTAAAAGATTAGCGGGAAATTTAACAGGCCGTCAGCGTGTCCTTTTCACGACATTCACAGCAAACTTGGCAGCAGATATTCAAGATAACCTACGGAAAATTTGCAAAATTGATGAACTGCGTCATATTGAGGTCATTAACCTTGATTCCTGGGTTAATGATTTTATGAGGAATGCTGGTTATGATATTCGTATTGAATATAATAATGCTTTTCTGAAGGATTGTTGGGAAAATGCAATCAACGAAGCTGCAGTCGAAGATATGGATCTAACTGTTAATTTTTATGCAGAAGAATGGGCACGCGTAGTCATTCCACAACATGCGATGAATCTGACAAAGTACATTCGTTGCTCACGTAATGGACGTGGTGTACGCCTGGACCGTAATATGCGTAAGAAAGTTTGGGCCGTTTTTGAAAATTATCAACGACAGATGAAGGCTGCTGGCAAGCGAGATGTCCATTGGGCAATGGATGAGTGTCGTCTTCTTATTGATAAACAGCACGAGACTCTATATCCGTATATCATTATAGATGAAGGACAGGATTTTAGTCCGATTGCAATGGAATTAATTCGTAGTATTGCTGGGGAAGAACATACTAATGATATCTTTATCGTTGGAGATTCACACCAGCGCATTTATCGTAATAAAACAGTTTTGTCAAAGTGTGGCATCCAGATACGCGGCCGTAGTAGCATCCTGCGTATTAATTATCGCACCACAGAAGAGACAAGGGCGTATGCATTTGCATTGTTAGATGGGGTATCCTTTGATGACTTAGATGGAGCGATTCTAAATAAGGATGATTGTCAATCATTGACTCACGGAGAGAAACCTATAGTGAAATATTTTCGTTCTGCTAACAAGGAGTTTGAATTCATCGAAGATCAGATCCATAGTTTAGAAGCAAGTGGGGTTCCGCTTAAAGATATATGTATCACAGCCAGGACCCATGATCTGTTGGATAATTATATTAAAGTATTTACCGAACATGGTTTTCGTTGCTATGAATTAAAGAAAGAAAAAATGGATGATCGCCATCAGGATGGTATCCGTTTAGCTACTATGCATCGTGTCAAAGGATTGGAATTTCAGTATGTCTTTGTTGCAGGCGTAAATAAGGGGATAGTACCGTTGGATCAAGTTATAGATATAGATGATCCCATAGCTAAGCGAGAAGCAGAAACAGCTGAAAAATGTTTGCTTTATGTTGCTCTGACTAGAGCGCAAAAGGGAGCATATATAACTGGCTATGGAAAGAAATCTAAGTTCATAAAATGATATCAAATTTATTTTGCTTTTAAAAGCTGTAAATTACTGTTAATGGAAAAGCCGCATAGCTATAACCTACGTTTATAGCTATGCGGCTTTTGGCGTGGTAAGTATTTACCTAGCCATCTTATTATCTTTTTCCTTCGACGACAAGGTGCTAGGAACATCTTCATCCTCCCAGTTTGGCACGTACCAGTCGTGGTGGGGGTCGTAGTACTCAATGTCATCGCCGGGCTGGAAGTACTGGTCGGCGTGATGCATGAGGTCTTTCATGCTTTCTTCGGATTCGGGATCATCGTCGATTGGCGTTGGAGGTGTGCCGTCGATCTTAACTGGCGGCAGGTAGCGCTCGGCGTGCTCTATCAGGTCGTTCAGACCGTCATCATCCTCAAGATGAGGAGAACCATCCGGCTCCGGTACAGTGCCTATTAGTTCATGACGCAATTTCATCTCATCCAGCGGATCCATATTGTAGGTAAGCGGTATTGGAGAAGCTACGTTTTCATTGTTTGATGAATAACAGCCAATATACCTACGCGTGGATGGATACTCCGAAAAAAAGATTTTGTCCATGTCATGATAACGAGCGGTCGGCAACCACATGGCAGGAAGCAGAGGGATGTCCGGATCGTCGAATGGGCGGTCGGCCCACTCTTGGATGGCTTTTGGATCGTTGCTGTCGAGCCCCGGGATATAAAACATAGTCTTTTTGCTGCCAAGCTGTATCTTGATAGCACCGGCCTTAAACATGTCACGATAGCAGATCTCTGCCGAGGTCACCTTATCAGAATCCGGCCGACGGTATTCTTTTGGGAAAATCAATGGAAGGTCTAAGAAATCGAATGGCAGGACAGGAACAGAGGGGATTTTGTTCCGCTGATATGGTATGAGAGGCGGGGTGTAGGTTCCTTTTTGGGGAGGGGGATCTCCTCCCTTGAAGCGCCATGTCTGTCGTGAGAAGTCGGCATTGAGCATGAGCCAGTAACGAAGCTCTTTTTTATCGAAGTATACGGATGTATCGGAGGTGTTCTCCCGGCGGTATGAACGTATGTGGGGTTGGATATTCTTGTTGACATAGTGGCGGCTGACTCTCAATTGGTCGGCCACTTCCTGGGCTGAGATGGTAATCTCCGGCCAGGAATCTGTTTGTTGCTCCTGTGAATAATTGAATTTCATATAAGGTTCCTTCATTTATTATCACGATACTGGAATTGAAATTCACTCGTGCGAATAATAGAGTATCACAGAATCACTGTTTTTTCTAGTGTTAGTATGACAAGGAAAGATGGACAGCTTGTGATGGCTCTGACAAATAAGCTCCAAAAGACTGTTGACAAATGGTATGTTAGGATATATTATAACATTACAGTAAACAAGGGAAGCGGCCTATGAAGGAGGTATTTGAAATGGATGTAACCAAAGCAATCACGAGAGAGCTGTATGAGATGCTCCAGAAGGAATCGGGGCTCTACCTACTGAATCTGCCGACGGGCGCTAGCAAGACGTACAGCATGTATCAGGCCATTGCGCAGTATCTTTGCGCGGACGATGGCAAGAGCAAGCGTCCCATCTTGTTTCTGACGCCGCAGAAGAAGAATCTCAAGCAGGATTCTCAGAAGGAGACCTATCTGAAGGCTTTCCATGGCCCGCGCCAGAAGGCAGAGGCTTCATTCAAGGCGGATTTCTTGTTCCTTGACAACAAGAGGTCCTATCTGGATCGGTACCTGATGGACCAGGGGAAGGAGGCAGATCGATTTCGCAAGTCTCTGCCAGAGTCCATCCGTAGGTCCAAAGCGTATGGTGAACTGAAAGCCGCACTATCTGCCTGCCAAGAGTGGGAGCGGAATCAGATGCAGTCAAATATTACTTCTGCCATGCAGCGCATGAATGCGGAATATGGTGAGAAGGTCCAGCAGGAGCTCGCGAAATGCGATAAGATGTTCCGCTATCTTGTGCGGCAGACTGTCTTCCAGATGCTGTCCGGCAGCACAGAGGACGAGATGGGTGAGCATGACAGAGGCCGTCAGGGACAGTATCTCTATGAGCACATCAACGAGATTCCGGAACGCTGCCCATGGGCTGTTAAGCTGTACCCGGGCACGATGGTCCCCACGAAGCGGTTGGTATTCCTGTCCTTCGATAAGTTCCTGAGCGGCAACGTATCCCTGATCCCGGGAATGTCGGACTTCATGGAGGGGTTTGGAGGGACAAAGCCGATCATTATCATCGATGAGGTGGACTCTACGCATAAGATCTGGGAGCATCATATTCTCGAAGCAGCCCTGTCGAATACCAATGACCTGATCCATGTATTCTGTACCTTGCATGATCATCTGGGCAAACCAGATGATATCCCTGACTCGATCTATGGGCTGGGGAATCGCGATAGCAAGCGCAAGCAGGAATACCATAATGATATGGATTATTTATTCCACAAAGCCGATGCGATTTATCAGAAGTATCATCTAAACCTGCAGCTCAAATACGATCGCCGGGAAAACGCCTGCTTATTCGGCACGTCGTACTACTATACGATTGGCAAGGCGTATTCGTACCTCGAGTATGCCGAAGAGCGCAATGCTATGCTCATCCATGTCGAAGACTACGACGCATATCAGGCCTACAAGAAGCGGTATAAGGGGCGAGAAGATGAGTGCCTCTATCCGACAACGATGATCAAGCAGATTCGTGGTTTCTTCCAGACGTTCCAGTTTTATCTGCAGAAGTGGGCTGAGCTCTTTGCCGAACGCATCAATGTAAAGAATGTCGCCCAGTACCAACTTGAACGGCAGGAGGCCGAGAAACCCCGTCGCGTCTATCATCCGAGAAGCTACACGGTACAGGATGCCACGAGCACGATTCTGGACACGCTCGGCATCTCCTTCCGGGACAAGAAGACGCAGCAGATGGTATTGGATGCGGGGAACAAGCCTGTCCGTGTCAAGAAAGAGGTCGATTCCTGGGAATCTTTCTTGAAAACGGAGCTTCGCCTCTATCGCTACTTCCTTTCTGGATACTCGCTGACGGAATTCGAGAACCGCGATGATCATCGGGAGCGGACGGAGCTCACGTACTTCTCGAAGTCTCGTACCTCCGAATACAGACTCTTGGAGCTGGCGCAGCAGACGATGGTCATCGGTCTTTCGGCGACGGCCCGCATGCCGAGCCTGTCGAATTATTTCCTTCCGTTCCTGGACGAAGAGCTTGGCGATAAATTCTATCCGATGTCGGATGGGCTGCGGAATGCACTGCAGGGCTTCTATCGGGGGATGGAAGACTCTTACCAGAAGCATCAAGTGTCGATCCAGACGGATGTACTGCGGTCGAAGGGAGTGTCATTTTCGTCGTATGAAGATACCTTCAAGGCATTTCAGAAGCTCTATCGTTCTCCGTCGCATGCTGAGGCCGTCGCGAAAGAGGTCTGGAATAAGGGTGTTGATGTTGCGCAGAAACAGCCGCATAAGAGCCGCAAGAAAGAAGAAAGCATCTCGTCTTCGTATATCCTTTGCCGTTATTACGAGACGGCCAAGGCTGTATTACAGTTCTTCCAGTCGGAACACGCTCATGCATGGCTTTTCCTGAATTATCCGCTCCCCTCTGCCTCGTCGGAGTTCAATGAAGAGCTCCTTTCTGACATGGTCAAGAAGTTTGCCAAGGAGTACCCGCACCGCAAAGCCTGCTTCAAGGTGTTGCGGAGCAAGGGAGAGGATGGCCAGTCGTTTGAGGCATCCCTGCAAGAGGTCAAAACTCTCTTGAAGAAGGGCGAGAACGTCCTGCTATTTTCTTCGTATCAGACGATTGGCACGGGCATCAACCTCGACTACGAGAGCTCCTTCTATGAGGAGGACTTCGTTGACATCTATCCGGATGATCCGAACCGCGACGATGACCCGCGCCATCGTCGGCGTGACTTTGATGGCTTTGTTCTGGGGGAGATCACGTATCTCCTCAATAATGTAGAAGATTATCTGCAGGCACGTGAAGTGAAGGATCCGCAGACGGAAGTCTTGCGCCATCAGATGATCTCGGATGTTCTGACGCTGGAAGAGATCAATCAGATTCGCTATAGCGAGAGCCGCAAGGCAATCAAGGCAATATTGAGTCCGGCTCCCACGGCCTTCCCTCTGATGAAGCTCTTCCGAGATTTCCGGCAGGTTCCTTATGTTGCTGGACAAGCCCAATATCTCCTGACACAGGCACTCGGACGCGGTAACCGCGCTTTTCTCAAGAACCGCCATATCCAGATCTGCTGCCATGCGAACAACTTGCGGAATCTGTTTCTCGCAAAGATGAATAGGTGGCAGGACGATGCGATCCAAACACCAGAATGGAAAGCGCTCTGCAAGATGGTAGACGATGAGCATGAGGTGGTTTATATGAATAAACAAGATCTGAAAGCAAAGCAGATGGCAGCGCAGCAGATGTGTACTGCTGAGAATATGTGCTATCGCGAAGAGAGCATCTACCGCGATATCCTCGGCATGGCGTTCCATAGCGACATGGTATGGACGAATGCGATGCGCAAGTCCTTCGAATTACTGGAGCCGCTCGTGATGTGCCATCCGACCTTTGACTCGTTTGATGAGCTCTTGGATACGCCGGGCCTCACGTCTGAAGAGCTTGCTCGTATTCAGGAGTATGCCAAGTATGGTTACCTGACCTTCGGTAAGAAGGTCAACATGTACCAGTATATTCGTCTCCATGACCAGCGCAGAGTCCTTCCTTATCTGGATTCGACTCAAAGGCAGGAGATTCTGAAGCGACACGGCCTTGAGCTCAGTTCCCCGTCTGAATATCGCGATGGAATCGTATCGGAGTATGAGGCAAACCTGAAGTTTCTGTTCCTCCATCTCCCAGGACTCGAAGCGTATTTCAAGGAGCATGGCTATGCGACGACGTTCCGCAAGGCGCGCTACATCATGACGCCGATCCTGTTCCTCAATATCTACAAGGGCCGTCTCGGCGAGATTGTCGGCAGCTGGATCCTGCAGAAGTATGGCCATCTGAATCTTTCCTCTATCCAAGACCTGACCTATTACGAGAAGTTCGACCGCGAGCTGCCGAGCGGTGATTTCATCGACTTCAAGCACTGGAAGCTCATCACAGGTTTGTATTTCACGAACCAGACTGCATTCTACAACAAAGTCTATGAGAAGCTGGAGAGCATTCGGAAGGAGTATCCGAACAAGGCTGCTCATGCCTATATCATCCGCTTGTGTCAGACGCAGGATGAAGATGAGTTGTTGAAATTCGACAAAGGCCGCAACTTCACCTATGACAACACGATGCGAATCATGACTGTCCCAGCGCTGCTCACGCCAGACGGTGTGAACATGAAAGCCATCAACGAGATCTGCAAGAACAAGCGTCTGCTCCGTCAGGAAAGGGATGAGGAAGAATGAGCACCTTCTTATATCGAACGAACAAAATAGAGGCTATCTTTGATTATGCGGCGATTGCCAGAGACTTCGAGATCCTTCTGATCGAACCGAAGGATCTCGATGATGGCTCGGACGAGGAGTTCTCATTCTACCAGAATCCAATTCTGGATGTGCTGGTCCAGGATGCCCATGCGCTCGCCTCCGTCTACATGCAGGGCCGATGCATGGCCATCTTCCCGAAGGCCACCCCGAAACTCTCTGCCATTCTTGCAAAGCTTTCCCGTCGCTATACGGAGTACCATATCAAGGTGCTCGACAAGGCATCGCTGCTCTCTCCTTTTGTTCGTCATCAGCTCTTCGGCTATGCGGATCGCCTGCTACTTCAGCTGCTCCTGGCATCGGTCTGTAACTATCAGACGCAGGAGCTCCAATACCACAATGTACTCGGGCAGATCTACCTACCTATGGAAATCAAGGAGGATAAGGCCGGGCACAAGACATGTGTCTGCCTTCATGTGTCTGTCACGGCCGGCATGTATCTCAGTCTGGGCGTCACGAGCTTCCGGCAGATTGATCCCACCAATATCCCAAACTCCAAAATCCCTCTCTATCTCATCGAGAAGAATAGCATGCGCCGGTATCTTGGCTCTCGAAGCAGGATTCCGGAAGAGAAGCGATCGAACCTCTTCTGCCAGAAGAGCTCACGCTTTACGCACAATGTGATCCCGTTCCTCGATATCTCATCACGTGCTTCACTGCATGAAACGAAAGTCGGGCGCTTCATGGAGTTCATTGATGATGCCAGCCAACGCTTAGCCCCGTACCTTTCTCTCTCATTCGTTGAGCAGCCGTTCATCCGGATCGGCGATAAGATGAAGAGCCCACCTGCACTGGGGCCAGCCAACTGGAATTTCGTAGATCTCATACAGAGTCCACTGTCGGCACTGGTCACGAAACTGTTCCTCGAGTACCTGCGGAATCAATATCCTGAGTACAAGATCACACTGTGCAGCGAAGTCGATCCAGAAGTACCGACCTTGCTTCTCTTCCACGATCGGCAATACTATCGTCATGATAAGCAGGGAAAGCTCGAGGAAGACATCAGCCTGCCATATCGGACGAACCTCAGATCACAGGGGCTTACCTTGGAAGCACTCTGTGAGATCTTCAGGATTAATATGAAAAAGCCGGCCATGCCGGACAAAGACCTTCATGAAAAGCAGAAGACGTGGGACGGGACATTGCGTCCGCTCTTGGCTAAGCTCCAGAGCGAGCTGCGCATCAAAGAGGATATCCAGAACCGGCGCTTCACCGTATTCCATCCGCAGGATTATCTGAGCGAACCGTGGACCTATGTCCTTCCTCAGAAGGAGACGCGTCAGGATCCGGCAAATCCGAAGAAGAAGAAAACCTTCTTCCATTTCTACAAGCTCATCATGGACCCCGGCACAGAGGCGATTGCGTTCCGCTACTTCAATGAAGCGAGTGAAGGTCTTTCCAGACTGGAAGCCAAGATGGTGGAGGATACAAAGGCCTTCTACGACTTTGGTAAGCATGGTCTTGGCATCCGGCTGAACTACAATGAGACACTGGACGGCTTCATCTGCCCCGGCAAGGATCCGGAGATGTCGTACATGATCATCCGGACGAACAGCTTCCTGCTGCCAGACTACACGGATATGCCCATGGCCGACCTCGAGTATGAGATCCCTGCCAAAGAACTGTTTGATGCATTTGAACAAGAAATCGCGCAGAGCAGCGACACCATCTATCAGGCAGAGCTCCGTGGTTGGCTCGAACAGATTGCCGCGAAGCAGATGGAGCAGGGGCTGACCGATCTATTCTTGCAGCTCATCAAAGATGCCTTCAAACAGACGAAGGCAGTCGTTCCACCGTCTGCCAAGAAAGGATCCGCAGCGATGCCAGAAGAAAAATCGAAACCGAGAAGGATGAACGGCACTCTCGGAACGCAGCTCAATCAATTCATAGGTCGCATCACGAACGGGCATTACCTCTTCACCCCGAAGGGAGAGAAGGACTTGCAAAAGTATCTGATGGAGGGTCATCTCCTCGGCCACGCCTGTCGCCTCTCGCGGCCGGTCTTCTACAAGGAACAGCTCGAAGAGATGCGTGATGGCATCGGATACGTCGCAGGCAGCAACACATCGAATAGCCATTACACGATCCCCCGTGCCATGATCATCCGCGTCATCCTTCCCTCCGAATGGAACCAGACGGTCTCGGATGACTTGCTTACGACCTACTTCTCACAGCTCACCGTCCATTATGTCAGGACGGGCTACTACACAGTCCTGCCATTCCCCTTCAAATACCTTCGCGAATACGCGCGTTACTACAATGCCTGCCAGAACATTGAGGTTGAAGTGGAAGATGATGACGAAGATGATGAGAACGAAGCTGTTTTTTAGCGGCAGATGATGAGATAGACTGTAAAGAGATGGTAAACTGTTATTATGATGAGGTGAGCGATATGAAGGTGAGGTTTGATGAGATCAAAGTCCTGACGCCAAGAATCTGGACGGAAGGACGCGAATGGATGTGGATGGCAAAGGTTTGGGAGATTCTGGAAAAGAAAGGGCGCACAACGTACGAGACGCAGACAGAGAAGATGCAGATATACATGTTGGCTGTTTCAGCAGCTGCTATCTACATGGATTACAGTAAGATCGTCTTTGAGGAAGGCGATTCCTATGATTCTCTATATTGGGATCTCGAGAGGATCATGTCTGAGAACGAGATTTTCTTCTTGTACGGACGTACTGAGACCGATGATCCGCCAGAGTCAGCAAGGGAGGCACTTACTTTTCTGGAAAGCGATAGTCGCGCCGATCTGATGTATATCCTGACACGCAACATGCGTTTAGTAGATATCAACCTGGGCCTCTACTACAGTGCAGTCACGCCACACCTTTATGAATACGAGAACGATGATGAGGTTGATGATGAAGAGGATACCCATGATGAGGAGGAGCGGACCATGCCGTTTGATACTTACGATGGTTACTGGAAGATGATCGCTGAGAATACAACGGAGTTGATCGATCTGGCAGATTTCGCAAACCTAATGCCAGGTACCGAATGGATCAATGAAAACGCTTATCAGATAGGAACGTTCGACTAAATTCGACGGGTGAATTTCCTTTACTATGATGAAGGATATTCACCCGTCGAATTTTTGCGCGTTGCTCTGGAGGATGAGCCGTGAACATAAGTGCTAAACCATCTTGATGGATGTTTTGCTATGCTAACATTATAGTGACGTAGCTATTGCCTCTCATCGAATCAGCCTTAATTGGGGATCCAGACACTAGTTTCGCTTTCGATATAAAGCAGAAGATTTTTAGATTTTTTTGAATGAACAAGCAGGATTTTTATCTTAGCTGAAGAAATAAAAATTAAAGATATAAGTTTTGACCTCGTGTCTCATGGAGGGAATGCTTATGAGAAAGGGAATCATCGCGGCATGCTTGGCAGCTGCTGCAACCGTGCTGTCGCCTGTGGCAGGCGAGTGCGCAGAAGGGTTCGACTGTGTTCAGTACATCTATGGTACGTGGGGCGTCCCGCACTCGGATAATATCATTTCCTTTGACTATGAGGGCAAAGTCGTATATTCTGAGCCTGGTTCGCCACCGGGGCAGGAACCTCCGAATATTCGGTTTCCTTACACAGGGATCGAAAATGCCTATGTTGATGACACGACGCACCGCGGACAGCTTGACGTGCGTACGACTGCGAGTACTCGTTACACTATGCAGATTGAGGTGTTAGGCGATAAGGCTATCCGCGTAACCTATATCTCTGAGAATGGTGAGACGGACAAGGGTACCATTTTTTATCGGATGAGCAGGAAGGCGATTTCCGATGATCCGGACCAGACGGTTGTCAATAAGTAATGAAAGCGTATGGTACGGGGAAAAATAAGTTGTAATCAATATCATATCATCAATGTCAATATCCCAGAACAAAATTTGCGCTGGGCTATTGACTCCCCTAGGGGAAGAGTGCTACAATTAACCCAGGACAAAAAATGTTCTGGGTTAATTTGATTGTAGCTGGTCCTAGAGGATAGGGGGAGACATCATGCTGACGATTGAAGAGATTCTGCCGAAAGAGGTGTTTCAGCAGAAGGATGCTTATATTTTCGATCATGGCAAGAAGGATAAAGAGGGAGTCCTGAAGTATCAGGATTCCAGGTCGATGTATAGCTGGAGACAGTCTCAGCGGGGGGCTGATAAGGTAGCAGTCAGAACAGCAGTACTCTTTCGCCATCCAACTAAGGCTACCTCTGATGGGAAATTTGAGATTTTTGGCGGTGGCGTTATCGAGTCGATCAAAGGGCCAGATGCTGATGGGAAAATTGTGGCGACGATTTCTCATTCGTTTGAATTCCTGAGGCCGATTCGTCAAGGCGATGATGATCTGGAGAATATGGTCTGGACGTCGAAAACGAAGGATCCTTATAGTTGGAAGAACTTTTGGGGCCGGTATGGCATGAATCGTATTTCGGTGGAAGACTTCAAGACTCTGGTCAAAGGGCGCAGTTGCATGTTGTTTAAAGATGGCCGTGTGGAGCTTCCCAAAATCGAGGATGATCGGGATATCGTGACTCTGCATGGGGAAGATAATTTTACGGTCACACTGGATCGCGATGAAAAGGCATCTAGTACTAGCAGTAAGTCATCTAAGAAAAGACCTAGAAGTTACAAAGTTGATTTCAACGCTATCCAGAAAGAGCGCGATAAAGTTGGTGCGCTGGGAGAACTGATTGTTTTGGCATATTGGGAGAATAAGATGTTGAAAGATAAATTGAAAGGTAGTAAGTCATCGGAACACCGTATGCCGGTACACGTATCCAAAACAGAGGGCGATGGCCTCGGGTATGATATTCGCGCCTGGGAGGGAGGCAAGGAGCTTCACATTGAAGTAAAGACGACGAAGACAAAATATATTGATAAGTTTTATATGTCGAGTAATGAGCTCAAAGTGGCTCGTGCCGATGAAGACAGCTATCGGATTTATCGCGTGTATAACCTGGATATGCAGAATAAGACGTGCAATCTTTTTATTTATGATAAGGCGCTTCTGGAAGAGCAGTTCTGTCTTACTCCGACGATGTATAGAGTCAACAAGAAGTGATGACAGAGCAATGGCACTGTGCCAAGGCTTTATGCAGTAAATATATCTGAATGATGGGAGATGAAGATATGCCGAAGATTGAGGATCTCCTGCCTGCGTCGGCTTTTCAGCAAGAGATTGCCTATATTTTTGACCACGGCAAGATGGAAGGGGACAGCCTGAAGTACCAAGATGCCTTGACAACGTACGGTTGGAACATGCGTCGTTATAATAAGGTAGAGGTCGGAGCACCAGTGCTCAACCGGCGCCCTGGCAAGATCACACGCAGCCGAAAATTTGAGATTTTTGGTGGCGGCTTTATCGAGTCGATCGGTGAGCCGGATGCGGACGGCAACGTTGTGGCGAAGATCTCGCATCCGTTTGAGTTCGTCAAGCCGATTCGTCAGGGCGATGCGGACCTGGAGAATATGGTCTGGACGTCGAAGACGAAGAAACCTGGCAGCTGGGAGCATTTTTGGAACCAGTATGGCATGAACCGTATTTCGATGCAGGATTTCAAGACATTGGTCCAGGGACGCAATTGCATGTCTGTCGAAGAGGGACATGCAACGCTTCCACAAATTGAGGACGCGCAGGATGTCACAGCAATACATGAAGTACGTAAGATCGATATTCATGTCTTTGATGATCCGTCTGCCGAGTCAGAGAAAGAAGATCCCAAGCCTTTGCTGATGCATGGTACTCCTGATGCTTTGATTCAAGCCAATCAGAAGAAGGCTCTGTCTGTTCCAAAACCGAGGAAATGCGGCGTTAAAGTCGATTTCAAGGCTATCCAAGCGGAACGAGACAAGGTCGGTGCATTGGGAGAGCTAATCGTTTTTGAGTACTGGCAAAATAAAACAGAATTATATAATAGACAGCATCAGCAGAAAAAACTCCCCATACCGGTACACGTATCCCAAACAGAAGGCGATGGTCTCGGCTACGATATCCGCGCATGGGATGAGGATAGGACGGAACTTCACATTGAGGTCAAGACGACGAAGACGCGGTACCCAGATGGCTTTGACATGTCACGCAATGAGCTCGAGGTGGCCCGTGCGGATGGAGACTGCTATCGGATTTACCGCGTGTACAATCTGGATGTAATCAATAAGACATGTGATATTCGCATTTATAAGGGCCCTTTTTCGTCGGAGCATTATCGCTTTGCCCCGACGATGTATAAAGTTTATTGCAAATGACTGCATGATCACTGTAGCGTATGATGCAAAGGAGGATCACCATGGGAGAGAACACGGAAATGAAATTGAGAGCATGCTATGCGAAGAGTGTAGCGGACTTCTTGCAGGAGCAGCCAGATCATTGGCTGCATGAGATGAAAGCGAATTTCCAGACGGTGTATGGTGGTTTTGATCTGTCTGATGATCAGATCGATGCTTGGAAAGATTGCTTTCCGGTCATGCAGAAGGCGCTGGAACATGCGGAGCATCCGGAACAGTCGAAGATCATTTTTGAATATCGACTTCCTTATGAAGGGGGGCGCCGTCCGGATGTCATCCTTCTGAATCATGATCAGGTGGTCGTGCTTGAGTTCAAACGTAGCGCGCGTTCGTATCGTGGCCATATGGATCAGGTCCTCGACTATGCGCGTGACCTGGGGGAGTATCACTTCGCCTCGCGCGGCAAGAAAATCATCCCGGTGCTTGTCTTGACGGGCGCAACGAATCTTAGCGAAAAGAAGCACGATGTCTTCGTCCGCTCGGGTGATCGCCTCGAAATTCATTGTCATGCAACGGAGGATGTCAATCTGGCGCAGTGGTTGAACTCGCCGTATGAGCCGCTGCCGTCGATCATCGAAGCGGCGAAGGCGTTTGCCAATCATGAGCCGCTGCCGCAGATCCGTCGCGCACAGAGTGCGGGCATCGATGACGCCATCGCTTGCTTGCAGCAGGCAACGGAGCTGGCGGAGCGCGAGAAGCGCCATGTCCTGGCTGTTGTCACGGGTGTTCCTGGATCGGGCAAGACGTTCCTCGGTCTGAAGTACGTCTACGGTCAGGATCGAAACAATGCCGTGTTCCTCTCGGGCAATGGTCCGCTGATCAAGGTCTTGAAGGGTGCGCTGCACAATAAGACTCTTGTCAAGAGTGTCGTAGAAGTGCGCGATGAATATCTTTCCAATCAGGCACCGGATTACGATAAGAACATCCTTGTCTTTGATGAGGGGCAGCGTGCTTGGGATGCAGAGCACATGGCAGAGAAGAGAAAGGTATCGAGAACGGAACCGGAGGTCCTTGTTGAGATGATGAAGAAGAGATGCGCCTGGGGCGTGTTGCTTGTTCTGGTAGGAGAAGGACAGGCCATCAACAAAGGCGAACACGGCGGCGTTGAGCAGTGGGCTCATGCCATTGACGAATCGTGGTCTGTGCTCTGCCCGGATCGCTTTGATGAGACGTTTTCTGGTGCAAAGCTCCTGCAGCTTGAAAACCGCCAGCGCCTTGATCTTACGACCTCGCTGCGCACGCACCTTGCTGGCGATGTCAGCAACTTCGTGAATTTCCTCATGGATGGTAATATTAAAGAAGCACGTGCCCTCTTGCCGGAGATCAACAAGGCGCACTTCCACTTCTATATCACCCATGATCTCGAGGAAGCAAAGGAATATTGCAAGAAGCGTTACGAGAGCGATCCGAATGGACGCTGCGGTCTTCTGGCATCGTCTAAGGCAAGAGGATTGGATGTGTACGGCATCCATAACGACTTTGTTTCGACGCAGCAGGTCGATTTTGCGGCTTGGTACAATGAGCCCATGAATAAACCAGGAGCAGGTGGAAATTTCAATTCGGTGGTGACGGAATTTGGCTGCCAGGGGCTCGAGCTTGACATGCCGATCTTTTGCTGGGGCAATGACATTCACTGGCGGATCAGTCAGTGGGAGGTCAGCGGAGTCAAGACAGATGAAGATCGAGACTATCGCATCAACAGTTACCGCGTCCTGCTTACGCGCGGTAGAAATGGCTGTATCATCTTCGTTCCGCCGGAGACGAATTATGAATCTACGTATGAGATGCTTCACACGAGTGTAGGCATCGAATCGTTGATGGCTTGATTACGTCTACTTTTACAAGCAACCGAATACAGAAGCCCATTCTGCTGATGATGCAGAATGGGCTTCTGTTGTTGTTAGATGGCTATAGACGATCAGTCGTCTCGTTCCTCAGAGGTGTTGTCCTCAGTGCTCTTGTTTTCCTTTGGACAATATTTGCTTAGATCTTCAAAATCTGCTTGGTCACGTTGTGCCTCTTCTTCTTGCGGCGTTAGGAACTTTGCTTCTAGGATGATGCTGTTTCTTTTCTTGGTTGATAGCGGCTGGACCGTCTCGCCAGAGATCAGCTTGATGATGCCGCTTCGCTGTAGCGCCTCTAGGATATCCTCCTGTGAATAGGCATTGGTCGGGTACTCGACGGTGATCTTGCATACCGGCCGTGTCGATGCGTTGAATTGCTCTGTTTCCTTTCGTAATCGATGGGGCACGACAATGGCGGCTCGTATTGGATCCGATATGGTGCTGTAAGCTGCAACGAGTGGCAACTCTGGATCGTCGAATGGTAGATCGGCGAGTTGCTGGATCGCTAGGGGATCGGATAGGTACATCTTCTTGTCGCTGATACCATCGTAATGGGGATTGGGTACAGCGAACATGGTCTTCTGTGTCCCGAGCTGGATTTTTATCGCTCCGGCCTTGTACATATCGCGATAGCATACCTCTGGGGAGGTGATGCGTGCGATGTCATCTCGATTGCCGTGATACTCCTTGGGGAAGATCAGTAGCGGTATGCTCCAGATGTCGCGGTTCTCTGCCTTCACAATGGTTATTTGGTTTCGCTTGAGTGGATTGAGCGGTAATATTCGGTCTGGGGCAATCTGATCGTACTTTTCCCGCGGTAGACGACAGGTTTGTCGCGTGAAGGTCGCATGGGCACGTAGCCAGTCGCTCAAGCTCGCCTCATCGAAGTAGATCATTGCTCCCTTTGTGGCAGGTGTCCCCACCTGTGTAACAGCAGGGGCGATGTTGCGCGTGACGAAGCCGCGGCTGACGCGCAGGCGCTCTAGAATCTCTTTGATGGTGACGCCACCTGGCGTTGGATCCATGGATGACATGTCGGCAAACCTCCTTTGATAACGTGGTGTTTGATTATATTGTAACATTTTTACCCTCCTTGTCAAAAAATCTTCTTGACACGCTGTTTGTGTTACGCTATAGTATAACTATAGACAGGGAGAACAAAGGAAAGGGAGAAGAAGGATCTCAGGATGCTTCTGCCGCATCCTTTTCTACTTCCTATTATATGTTACACTATAGCTAAACACAAGTAGAAGATGAGAGAGTCACATGGCTAGGAGGGAATATCATGAGAACGGTAATTCGCAGTTCGAATGGCATCAATGAGGTAGATGTGGAGGCGCTGCTTCGTCAGAAGCGCATCCTGTACTTGGAGGATGAGATCACGATGGAGAAGGCTCGCGCCTTCGCGAAACAGATGATGTACCTGACTCAGGTAAACAGCGATGCGCCGGTCGTGCTCTGCATCAATTCGCCTGGCGGGGATATCGAGGCCGGCATGATGATCTACGACATCATCCAGACGTGCTCGGCACCTGTCGTGCTCTGCTGTCTTGGTCAGGCGTACAGCATGGCGGCGATCCTTCTGGCTGCCGGTCAGCACGGACGCTACATTCTGCCGCACAGCCAGGTGATGATCCACGAGCCACGGCTCCTGACCAACAACGTCGGCGGCAAGTACAGCTCGCTGCAGGGCATGACGAATAGCCTGCTCAAGAAGAAGCATGAGATGGAAGTCATCTTGGCAAAGCATACGAAGAAGACGCCGGAGAAGATCGCGGAGGCCACGAAGGTGGACCACTACTTCTCGGCGCAGGAGGCCGTCGATTTTGGCCTGGCCGACAAGATCGTAGGCTTTGCTCAGATGATGGAACTGGAAGCCCTTGCATGAACAGAGTGGAAACGGAGGAACATATCATGAAGAAGAATATTTCGCTGATGGCCGTGGTTAGCCTTTTGATCGTGACGGTCCTGTCGCTCGCTGGATGTGGAAGCAGTGAGAAGTTCGCTGGCTATTGGGTTGGTGAAGTGGGGTACAATCAGGACTACTTCCACTTCGATTACAACAAGATCGGTATGGAGACCCTCCATATCGAAAAGAATGGCAGCAGCAATAGCTACAGCATCACGGATCGCTATTCTCTCTGGGGTGTTAAGGACAAGGAACAGGAGAGGCCGGCCTTTAAAATGGTCGCAACGAATCCGAAGGACTCGAATATGCTTCACGTCGCACAGCAGTCGCTGACCTTCACCTACAATGAGAAGGATGGGAAGCTCCATCTTACGGGCAACGATGGCAGCGAGGCCGTCTTTGTGAAGGTGAAGGATGAGAAGGCGATCGAGGCTATCAAGGATCGCATCGCTAAGTTTGTTGATGAACACATGGATGAGATGAAGCAGATCCAGTCTGCTCATGATATTTCGTTCGGTTGGGAGAAGGGACCGAATGTCACGAAGCAGCAGGAAGAAGATGCTGTCAATATGAAGAAAGCACTCGCTGAAGAAGTCCAGAAGACTGACTTCACGAAATGATTTGCATGCAATAAAGAAAGGTCGTGGCAACGATGATGAAGGCAATGAATTCCGCAACTCGTGTATATGATACGTTCCCTCTCGGCGCAGGGCCGAAGGCGATGTTCTCGATGGATACGCATAAGACGCAGGTCAACAACAACATTCTGGTCGTCGGCGGCACTGGCGCCGGTAAGACGATCGGCGTGGCTTATCCGATGCTCATGCATCTTCGTCACGGCAATGCTGTCGGCATCTTCACGAAGCGCGGCATGACGGACTCGATCCGTCAGCTCCTGAAGAAGCGCGGCTATCGCATCTACGAGATCGACTTCAGCAATCCGGAGACGAGCCCGTTCGGCTATGATCCGCTGAAGCATTGCCTCGATGATATGGACCTCATGGCACTGAGCCATTCCATTATCTGGGGGAAGGGTGGCGAACGCAATGTCAATGATCCGTTCTGGAACAACTCGGCAGAAAGTCTTCTGCTCCCTGTCCTGCGCTATGTCCACAAGGGACTGTACCATGAAGGCGATCGCCTGCTGGATGCGGTGAGGCTCTTGGACAGCATTCCGGGTACGAGTGCTTTGGATTGGGAGAAGGGGCGCGACCCGTACGACATGGGAGGGGAAGACAAGAAGGCGGATAAGGACGTCTTCAAAGAGGAAGATCCGTATCATCGGAAGCTCCTCATGCGCGAACTCAAGGCCCTGATGGACTCGGATGCACGTGATGCTAGCGCTTGGGATGCCTATATCAATGGTTCTGATCAGACGAGCCGGAGCGTCATGATGTCGCTCCAGACGCCGATGACACATGTCTTTACGCAGGCCATCCGTTCTTTCCTGAAGAATCCGCGTGAATTCTCGTTCGAGAAACTGCTGGAACCCAAGACGGTGCTCTTCGTCTACACCTCGCCGGTCAATACGGCACTCAGTCCTTTCATCAGCATTTTCTATCAGCAGATGTTTAAGAGCCTGTTTGAGTTGGCCGAAAGACGTGAAGATGGCACGCTGCCGCAGCCGGTTTACGTGCTCTGCGATGATTTCGCGACGGGCGTTCCCATCGACCACTTCCAGGACCACATCTCCATCTTCCGCGCGAAGGGCATCTCGGTCACGATGCTGATCCAGTCGGAGACGCAGCTGGCCAGCATCTATGGCACCGACAATGCCAAGACGATCATTAATAACTGCGACACCTACATCTACCTCGGTGGCATGGACATCGCCACAGCCAAAGCCATCGCAGAGCGCGTGGACTGGCCTTACAGCGACGTGCTCAACATGAAGATCGGGAGTGAACTGCTGTTCCATAGAGGTCAGGCTCCCCTGATCACTAAGCGGTATGATTTCTTCAATGATCCCCTGCTCAAGAAGTGCCAGCAGATGAGTAAGGTTCGCGAGTGAGAAGATTGCTACTGGCAGGCATCGTCATGATGCCTGCCAGAATAGAAAGGAGTATTTTATATGGTAGTACAGAACGAAACGCTGAAAATCTACGCAGGGGATATCCTCGTCCAGGCTGTAGCAGAAGAAGCCAAACTTCCGGCAGATCAGGTTCAGAAGACCTTGGAAGCCTTTGTCCGGCTCACCAAGAGAGTAGTTGGCGAAGGTGGCAAGGTGCGCATTCTGGACTTTGGCACCTTCTGCATGAAGCATCGTGATGAGCAGACGGGGTGCAATCCGCGCACGGGCGAGATGGTCACACTGCCTGCCCTGGATCGACTTGGCTTCATCAGCACCTACAAATACGAACGCTGATATCTCATCAAACGGTGCATGTATACGTCTGAAGAAAGAGGATAGCACGCTGCAATGGCGAAATGGAGAAGTGAGGAATCAAAAAGAAGGAGAGAGCGACGATGATCTATTTGATTACCGATACCCATCTGGGCCACCAGAACATGCTCAAGAGCTGTGGGCGTCCGGAGGTATTCACCAATCTCATCCTTGACAATTGTCGCAAGATGGTTAAGAGGGATGACTCTTGATTCATCTTGGCGATGTGGCTTGGAATGAAGCGGAGCTGATGCGCTTCATGAAATTGCCCGGACGCAAGATCTTGGTACGCGGCAACCATGATAAGAAATCGACACCTTACTACATGGAGGCCGGCTTTGAGCTCGTCGTTGACTCAATGACGATGACACTGCAGGGTATCCGGATTCTCTTCTCACACGCGCCGCAGTATGGCAACACGGCGGACATCAACATTCACGGCCATCAGCATGACCTTCACTACGAAGACATCTTCCATCGCTATTGGCCATTGGCTCTGGAGCACATGGGCTATAAGCCGCTGCCACTCGACGACAAGACAGTCGGCGTCCTGCAGAGCTGGGTGAAGCGGGGCCGCAATCCGTCGAAGAAAGAGCTCTATGCCCTGCATCAGGGATATCTCGGCACGGCGACGACGCGGGATTACATCGGCAACACCAAAGCCGCCATGCCTAAGCCACTCTGCTTCTGGGCTGCCGATGGTACGGAATACATGGTCAGCAATGACGATGTTGTTTGCTTCCACTATCACATGGGCTGTATTTTCCTGGCCATGCAGCGCGATATCTTCGAGCAGCAGCTCGGTGAGCAGACGTACACCGCCGTCCAGCTACCATGGGAAGGAGAGCGCTTCGCTCAGCCCTACCGCATCATCGAGCAGCAGATCGAACGCGTGAAGAGCGAGAACAGCCCGTTCCCATCCGACATGACCTTGTGTTGGTTCCACGTGACCGGCATGATGTAGAAGGGAGGGAGTGCCATGCGCCTCGACAAGATCAAAATCCCAAAGGACCAAGATGCGCGAGATGCCATTCTGCCAGTCTACGCAGTTGAGCTTGCCAAGGAGCGAGCAAGAGCTCAAGGGCTGCCGCTCTACTATCTGAAAGACGGCTTCCTCGTCGAAGAGCGCCGCGGGAAGATCAAGAAGCTGGAGCGTATCACAAGGAACGAGTTCTATGAGAAATAAATTCAATAACCAGCTGGTACGATAGAGGGGGAAATTTAATTATGGACATGGGCATGTTAATGTTTAAAGCTATGGGGCATAACATAAAGATGATTGATATCGATGGAAAAGAACGGAAGGGGTATGTCAAAAGCTTTACATCTGATTATGACAATGAAGAAGACGAAGAGCCCGGACGTAATTCTTTCTCGCTTGATGTAGTACGTAAGGATGGGGAAACGATCCATTATGAAATTTACGAGGATGAAATTGCATCTATTGAGATACTTGATTAAAGGTAGTCTATGTAAAGGAGATGCGTGCATGTGAAGCAATTGTTACTCTTCTTGCTGGCGATGGTCTTGTTTCTGCCACAAGCGTATGCGTTTGACTGGCACAAGGATATCGATACCATCACAGCAACGCCGGATAAGATCTATGAGTGCTATCCTGGAATGAGTCTGAATGACTTACACGCCACTTGGTCTGACGTTCCAGGTTGGAAGTTGGTGACATGGGAAAAGCCAGGCTATCAAGGCGTGCGTATGGCGACTTTTAATAAGATACCAGATAAGGGCGATAAGTTCATCGAGACGTTTCAGGCAGCACGTGACTATGGCTCAACTAAGATATTCGCCATCTATGTGACATTCTCTACTAATGATGCTAAGCTTGCGAATGAAATATATAGCTATACGATAAAAAAGATGACAGAATCGGTTGGCGTTGCAGCGCGCCCATATGATTCCTTCCTGTACAAGGGAACACGGCGGACCGGAGTAACCTGGGATACAGGAAATCATAAGTATGCGTGTGTCTTGGTTCAAGGCGGAACAAATCCCGTCAATTGTCGTTACCATATTCAGATTAATCAATACTATTGATCGTTACTTGACAGGAGGTGAATTTGCATGCTGAGAAAAATCCGGACGATCATGGCGGGCATCTTGATGACGATGTTGTTTACTGTATCCGTCGCACTCGCTGCAACACCTGTTGAGGAAGCGGACATGGTCAGCCGCGATATGGATAATATCTACACGATGTATCTGGGGATGAAGAAAAGCGACTTCATGCAGAATTTTTCTGATGTGCCGAATTGGAAGTTCAGCCATAAGTATCAGGCACAGTATCCCTATCGCTTTCTTAAAGAACAGTGTTTTTACATCAGGGGCAAGTACACAGATCCAGTCTTCCATGGCTTCATGGTGGATTTTGATGCTAATGATACCATCAATGGCATCGAAGTGACCTTCGCCACCAATGACGAGAAGACCGCAGATGCAATATACAATGTTATCCAGAATAACTTGACGCGGCAGTTTGGTCAACCACGACTCGATAATACCTATATCAGGCATCACCGTATTGTCATGCTTTATTATCGAAAAGACCGTGTAAAGTCTATGGGAAGATCTCTTTGGAATGCTACAGAGGGGAAAATAGGAGAACGGTCTTGGGGGCAGCAATCTGGAGCTCGTAAGTATGAAATCTCTTTTCAATTAGGTTTTCCAGATTATAGACTCTACCCTGATGAATGGACAGAGTAAGCACGTTCCTGGTATAATACAAATAGCGTTGAATGCTTTAACCGACGCGGGAGATTAGTTCCCGTGGGATTTGAAGCATGCAGCGCTTTTTTTATGGCTCCGAACGTCATTTTTTGTTATATGAGAAAGATAATCATCTGTCATGGATTAACTTGGCTCTCTGATGACACTTTACTAAATAATAGTAAATAATACTTGATTTGTTAAGTTGATGATTGTAAAATATAGATATCGGAAAACTTGAAAGATTCATGGAAAGAGGGCGTCGTTATGCTGGATACTCAGAAGCGTGAGGTGGTCCGCTATGCGCAGCAGGCGGAGCGGGATGGTCTTTGCCGTCATCGATCGGGAAATTTCAGCTGCCTTGACCCGGAGACGGGGCTCATTGCCATCACGCCGACGGGCATGGATCGGAACGAGATGACGCCGGAGGATGTCGTCATCATTGACCAGCAGGGCAGGACGGTCGAGGCGCTGACCGGCAGGAAGCCGACGAGTGAGAGCATGATGCACATGGCGGTCTACCGGTCGCGGCCGGAAGTGCGGGCCATCGTACACACGCATTCGAAAAATGCGACGGCTTTCGCTGTGATGAACAAGCCCATCCCGGCCATTGTCTATGAGCTCTTCCTGCTCGGCTGCAAGAAGGGCTACATCCCTGTAGCGCCGTATGGCCGCCCCGGCACAAAAGCATTGGCGGAGTCGGTGCTGGAGCCGCTCAAGATCTCGGATGTCGCGTTGATGCAGGCGCATGGCGTCATCGCCGTTGCAGAGAACCTTAAGGAGGCACTGCTCAAGGCCAGCTACGTCGAGGAGCTCGCAGAGATCTATTACAAGACACTGACCGTGCTGGGACATGAGCCGGATGTGGTTCCCGTCAAGGAGCTCGAAGGATGGCGCTATCCTGGCAGTCTGTCTCTGTGATATTCGCTGAACGTTAACTTCTTTGTTTAGCTAAGTTTAGTCGCGAAACAATGATTTGATGATTCCAGATGATTCTATTTGAGGAGGTTTTTCATCATGTCGGATTACAGCAAGTATTTCCTGATGAAGGCAGAAGATGTGCCCGCGTATGTCTGCACGAAGCTGCCGGATTTCTTTGCCGATGATGCTGTCCTGACCTCTGAGGAGATCGGCGATGGCAATCTCAATTACGTCTTCCGGGTCCGTGATGCGAAGTCGGGCAAGACCATCATCGTCAAGCAGGCGGGCGTGGAGCTGCGCATCTCGAAGGACATGCACCTGTCTACCGACCGCGGCCGCATCGAGGCCAAGATCCTGTCCATCCAGGGCAAGCTGGCACCGGGGCTCGTGCCGCATGTCTACCTCTACGACGGCACGATGTGTGCCATCACGATGGAGGACATGGTCGGCCATACGATGATGCGCACGGGGCTGCTCGAACATCATATCTACCCGCATTTTGCAGAGGATATCTCGACCTTCATGGCGCGGACACTGCTGCTCTCGACGGATATCGTCATGGACCATCAGGAGAAGAAGGAGCTCGTCAAGAGTTTCATCAACCCAGACCTCTGCGACCTGACCGAGAACCTCGTCTACACTGAGCCCTACAACGATTGTGCTAAGCGCAACCACGTATTCCCACCGAATGCCGACTTTGTGCAGAAGGAGATCTATGGGGACAAGGCCCTGCATCTCGAGGCGGCCAAACTGAAATTTGAATTCATGAACAACGCGCAGTCGCTGATCCACGGAGATCTGCACACGGGCTCCATCTTTATCAACGATACGCATACCTTTGTCTTTGACCCGGAGTTTGCCTTTTACGGCCCGATGGGCTACGACATCGGCAACATCCTGGCCAACATGTTCTTCGCCTGGTGCAATGGCGATGCGACGATTGCGGATGCGGCAGAGCGCCAGAGATTCTGCGGCTGGGTACTCCAGACCATCGAGGAGATCCTGGACAAGTTCATTGCGAAGTTCCGGGCTCTGTATCAGGAAAAGGTCACGGATGAGATGGCCAAGACAGAAGGTTTCCTCGACTATTACCTCGGCACGGTCCTCGCGGACACGGCCGGCGTCATGGGCATTGAAATGATCCGCCGCACGGTTGGCATCGCCAATGTCAAGGACATCACTTCGATTGAAGATCCGGTGAAGAGGGCCCGCGCAGAGCGCATCATTCTGACGCTAGCGAAGACCTGCATCATGAAGCGCAGCGGCTTCCGCTGTGGCAGAGACTATCGCCGGGCCATCGAGCAGGCCATCGCGAGATTCCCGCGGCAGGGCACGGAACAGCAGGCTTCGTGATCTGTGTGCATGACGAAATGAAGAGAGGGGATTTTTAAATGACGGAAGAGAAGAGCATCATGGACTACGAGACGGTAGCCCTCGACGATACGGAACATGCACTGGTCATCATCGATCAGACGAAGCTGCCGGGGCGCACGGAGCTCTTGCACCTGAAAACGCAGAAGGAAATCTGGGTGGCCATCAATACGCTGGCGGTCCGCGGGGCACCGGCTATCGGCGATGCGGCGGCCATCGGCATCTACCTCGCCGCGCGGGAGATCGAGACGGATGATTACGAGGAATTCCTGCGCCGGTTCCGGGAGGCAAAGGTGTATCTCGACTCGTCGCGCCCGACAGCAGTCAATCTTTCTTGGGCGCTCAACCGCATGGAGCAGGTCGTCCTGCAGGCCAAGGGGAAGCCGCTCGCTGAAATCAAGCAGATGCTGCACGATGAGGCCGTCAAGATCAAGGACGAAGATATCTGGATCTGTAGCAAGATCGGTGAGTACGGCCTGACGCTCGTCAAGAAGGGCGATGGCCTGCTGACGCACTGCAATGCCGGCCAGCTGGCCACGGCCAAGTACGGCACGGCCACGGCACCGATGTACCTCGGGCATCAGAAGGGGTATGGTTTCCATGTGTTCTGCGACGAGACGCGGCCGCAGCTGCAGGGCGCACGGCTGACGTCGTACGAGCTCAGCGCATCGGGGCTTGATGTGACGCTGATCTGCGATAACATGGCCTCGTCCGTCATGAAGAACGGCTGGGTCCAAGCTGTATTCGTCGGCTGTGACCGCGTCGCGGCCAACGGCGATGCGGCGAACAAGATCGGCACTTCGGGCGTGGCTATCCTCGCGAAGTACTATGGCATCCCGTTCTACGTCTGTGCGCCGACTTCGACGATTGACTTCGCGACGCCGACGGGGGCAGGCATCAAGATCGAGCAGCGTCCGCCCGAGGAAGTCACGGAGATGTGGTACAAGGAGCGCATGGCACCGAAGGGAATCAAGGTCTACAATCCGGCCTTCGATGTGACGGACCACAGCCTCATCACGGCCATCGTCACGGAGTATGGCATCGCCCGGGCACCATACGACGTTTCGTTGCAGGAAATCCGCCGAAAATGTGGAAGATGAGAAGTAACGAATCATAGAGAAGAGCTGAAGAACAGGAAGGGGATGGCAGCATGGTCACGCTGCAGGACATTGCTGAGCGGGCAGGCGTCTCGAAGACGGCGGTCTCGCTCGTGCTCAACGACAAGCCCGGTGTCAGTGAAGAGAAGCGCGAGGAGATCCGGCGCATTGCGCAGGTCTGCGGCTATCATCTGCCACATCGCATCCCGGACAAGCAGCGTACTATCCGCTTTCTCAAGTACCAGGCAAAAGGGTACATGGTCTGCCAGAACGGTGACTTCATCACGCGCGTCATCGACGGTGTCGAGAGCACGGCACGCCAGCACGGCTATTCACTGACCATGATGAATGTGCGGGCGGAGAATCTGGCAGCGATGATTCCTGTCATCAACGAGGCTCATGACGACGGCATCATCTTCCTCGGAACAGAGCTGGAACCGGACATGGCACCGCTGTTGCGGGAATTTGCCGCGCCGCTCGTCGTGCTCGACAATGAGATGCGCCATCTCGACCAGGATACCGTCGTCATGGACAATGAGGAGGCCGTCTACCGCGCGATGCAGTATCTCTATGATAAAGGGCATCGAAAGATCGGCCACCTGACTACGACGTACGCCGTGCCGAACCTCAAGGTGAGGAGCCGTGCGTTCCATCAGGCGCTCCTGGAGCTCGGCCTGTCTGGTGATGTGGCCTTTTCGTATTGCGCGCCTGACGACGTCCGTGCCTATGCGGATGCCCTCGCCGAGCAGATTGACCCGGGACACCTGCCGACAGCTATCCTCGCCGACAACGATATCCTGGCCATCAACCTGCTGCTGGCGCTCGAGAAAATCGGCAAGCGCGTGCCGGAGGACGTCTCCGTCATCGGCATCGACGACCTGACCATCAGCGCCATGACGCGCCCCGAGCTCACGACCATCCACCTCGAGAAAAAGCGCATGGGCAGCGCCGCTGTCGAGCGCCTGCTGAGCCTCATCGCTGACCGCAGCCAGCACCCGCTCAAGATCATGACGAGCTGCTGGCTCGTAGAGCGCCATTCCGTGCAAGCCATCTGACCAATTGAACATGAAAACGTGAGAAGAACCGCCTTCCTGTCATCCTTACCTGCTGATACATCGATGATGGGAAGGCGGTTTTTGGCAGATAACGCATTGTTGCAGGAATTTAAGCCGAGAAGATCGAATTCTTCTAAAATATCTAAATATATAGATGAAGATAACAGTGGACGATATGGAGGTGATGATCATGGGAAAGAGAATCAGCGTAATGGTGATGCTGACGGCTCTGCTGCTGCTCGTCTTGTCGACGGTGGCTTTTGCGGCTTCGCCCATCAACAAGGACGGTTACTGCAAGGGCATCCGGCTGGCGGGGAAGGTCAAGGTCGTGGAGTACAATGCGGACATCAAGGTGAAGGTCGTCAGCAGTTTCCCGGATCTGCGGGTCAAGGCGGTCGAGCATTTCCCTGATGACATCGGCGAGTGGCAGTTCGTGGATTACGGCGAAGACTTCACGATCCAGTATGTCGACAGCTTCCCGGACATCAAGATCGAGTTTGTCGAGCACTGGCCGGGCGTGGAATGATGGACGTATCAGAAGTCGTTTGCCGGATAAGATGTTTTTAGATTCGAGGTGCTTTGTATGGTCATGGGGACGGTATTGCTGGGGCTGCTGATTGCCGGTGCAGCTGTTTTTTTGATGAATCGTCCGATGAAGACGAGACAGTCGGAGGCTGAGAAGGCGGTGGAGCCGGTTGAGCCAGTCCGACCGGAGACGAAAGCCACGGCTTTTGCTGCAGAAGGGGCGGATGCGAAAGGCGAGTCGGCTCCGGTGACGAAACTGGGGCCGAATGGGATTTCGCGGGTGGCTGGCTCTCGCCTGACGGCGGAGCAGTGCCGGGAATTGGCGCGGATCCATCGGCAGAATATGCTGAATCATCAACACGACAGCCGCATGTCGGCGGCTGCGGCGGTGGCCGGCGCAGTGGCTGGGGCGGCGCTGATGCGCCATCACGATGCGGAGGCCCAGCAGGCGCGCCTCGACCAGATGGCTGTGGCGCAGCGCACACAGCAGCAGTCGGATGTAGATTCGTACGATGCAGAGGATGCGGATGGCTATAGCGATTACGGCGATTACGGAGACGACTACACCGCGGATGATGCAGATGACAGGGCCGATGGCACAGATGACTACGATGCAGATGACGATGGCTTCCATGATGATGATGTCGACTGGGACGCAGACTGGTCGGTCGACGATGAGGAAGACCACGGGGATGACGAGCCGGACTATGATGATTACGGCAATTATGGCAATGATGACTACAGCAGCTACGGCGACTACTCGGGTGCTGACCACGATGATGACTACGGAGATTATGGCGGCTATGGCGGTGACGATTACGGCGGCTATGATGGCGGCGATTATAGCGGTGGCGGCGACGACTACGGCGGCGATGACGGCGGATTTTGATGGACTCTGAGGCAGGATTTTGCGATTGACTCGCGAATGCAGTAAAGATACGAGAATCCTTCTAGGTTTTCAATTAAAATGCGGCCAGGAATCTTCTCACTTCAGTCAGGAGAGGAATGGCCGCAACGGTAGTCACTTGGAATACTGATTCTGGATGTATTTTGCGACTACTTCCTTGCTCATGTTGCCAAGTGTGCTCATATAGTAGCTGCGTGACCAGATATGACCGCCCCAGAATTTATCATGCTTGATCTCGGGATGGTTTTTTAGGAACAGTCTGGCACTGCCGCCTTTGAGTGCCTTGACGATGTTTGTCGGCGTATACTTTGGCTTGAAGCTGATGAGCATGTGCACATGCTCTGGCATGACTTCCAGCTCTTCGACGGTCACATCGTTCAGCTGCGCGATGCGCAGCAAGATGTCTTTCATCTCCTGCACGAGCTCCGATGTCGTGAAGGCTGGGTTCCGATACTTCGTCACCCAGATCAGATGAAAGTGGAAATTGTAGACGTATCCACGCTCATAGATTGCATCTGGGATGCGCTCTTTTCGTTTCATGTGTATCACACTCCTTTCTTTTTATTATAGCGATATATTGCTTGTTAGGCAATCTCATATGCTGTATAATAGAAGTAGGAAGGAGGCGAATAAAATGGAACATAAGAAAATGGCGGATTATGCCTATCATTACGGCCTGAAAGTCCGCATCTACCCCAGCCAGCAACAGAAAGAGATGATTCGACGCAATGCAGATGCGGCACGCTGCGTCTACAATGAGCATGTCGCTGTGAACAAGGAGATCGCACGATTCGGCAGACGGAGCATCTACATCGACTTCATCGAGAAGCGTATCGAGGCACTGCGCGAGCGAATCCGTACGGTAACAGCATTGAAAGACCGCTATCCATGGCTCCGGCATCCCGATATCGATGCGCAGTCCATTGCCAATGCACGGCAGAACTACCAGCATGCTTGGAAGCAGTTCCGTGCCGTCCATCATGCTGGTGTGCCGAACTTCCACAAGAAAACGTCCGTCGAGTCGTATCAGACGAATCCGCATTACAGCAAGGGTACGGAGATTTCTCTGTTTACCAGTAACGCCCGCTTCCTCGACAAGCATCATCTGATGCTGCCTAAGCTCAAACGCATCCGCTTCCAAGGCTCCCGAAAGATGCTGGACCGCCTCTTTGCCATGAAGGAAGTCCGCATTGGCACGATTACCATCACGAAAGACAGCCTGCACCGCTACTTTGCGTCATTCCAACTCGGCTCCGATGAACCATTCGTGAAAGCCAGCCCGAAAACAAAGGCAGAGATTGGCATCGACCTGAACATCGAGAACTTCTATGCCGACTCAAATGGCGAGATTGTGGCCAATCCTCGTTATTACCGCAGGCAGAAACGACGGCTGGCCAACGCACAGCGCAAGCTGAGCCGTCGGATTGTCCGTGCCAAGAAAGAGCATCGCCCGCTCCGTGAGGCAAAGAACGTCGAGAAACAGCGCTTGCTCGTCGCCAGGCTCACGGCACAAGTCATGCAGCGCCGCAAAGATTTCCTGCACCGCACTTCCGCGACACTGATCAAGAACCACGATCTGGTCGCAGCGGAAGAACTGCGGAGCCGGAACTTGCTGAAGAACCATGCCCTGGCTATGAGCATCCAAGACAATGGCTGGCGGATGTTCCTTAGTATGCTGACTTATAAGGCAGCACTGTACGGCAAGAACTTCGTCACCGTCGACCCGCGGAATACGACGCAAACCTGCCACGCTTGTGGCCATATCATGAGCGGCAAAGAGAAACTGACGCTCAAGGACCGCGAGTGGATCTGCCCGAAATGTGGGATACACCACCTTCGCGACGTGAATGCGGCCAAGAACATCCTAGCGCGAGCCAAAGCAAAGCTCGTATCCATGCATTGATGCAAACCTATCTTGTCCGTTTGGCAACTTGCGGACGCTAATGGCTTTGGTAATTACCGGACCTCTGCTGTACCTCGCAAGACTGCGAATGCAGTAAGCCTGGCCTATCTAAGCAAATTGAGGTATCGAAAGATTCCCTCAAGCTCGCGACTTCAGTCGCGGGTAGTTGACTCTTATCAGGAAAGAAGAATCTGCTATGTCAATCGAGAAAGTACAGGCCTTCCTGGCCGCTAAGGGGATGGTGGACCGTGTCATCACATTTGAAGCGTCGACGGCGACGGTGGAGCTTGCCGCTGAGGCAGTCGGCGTGGAGCCGGGGTGCATCGCGAAGACGATGTCGTTTCTCGTGGACGGCGCGCCGCTGCTCGTCATCCTGGCCGGCGATGTGCGCGTGGACAATCACCGCTTCAAGGAGACGTTCCATAAGAAGGGGCGCATGATCCCGTTCGAACAGGTGGAGGCATTCATCGGCCATGCACCGGGCGGCGTCTGCCCGTTCGCGATCAAGGAGGGTGTGCCGGTCTACCTCGACGAGTCGCTGCGCCGCTTTGAGACGGTCTACCCGGCGGCGGGCGATGACCACAGCGCCGTGCGCCTGACGCCGGAGGAGCTCTATCGCATCATCCCCGCAGCGGGCTGGGTCTCGGTCGCAAAATGAAACGTTTCATTCCCATTGTATTTCTGTGCGCTTCGTGAGGAAGGACGCGACATTTGCCGAAAATTTTTCGTCGATACGGCGGATTTTGTCATGTGCTCCCTATGGCGGCGGCAGAATCTATGATATAATGGTAGGCATCACAGCGCCAGAAGCATCAGAGAGGAGTCAATAGAATGGAAATGCAAATGGAATTCATCCGTAGGCTGCCTACGCCGCAGGAGCTCATGGAGCAGTTCCCGATAGATGACCGCGTCAAGAAGATCAAGATGGAGCGCGACAAGACAATCGCGGACATCATGACGGGCAAGGACAACCGCTTCCTGCTTGTCATCGGCCCGTGCTCGGCCGACAATGAAGAGGCCGTGCTTGATTACGTGCATCGCCTCGTGCCGGTACAGGGACAGGTCAAGGACAAGATCTTCATCGTGCCGCGCCTCTATACGAGCAAGCCACGCACGATCGGCATCGGCTACAAGGGCATGCTGCATCAGCCGGACCCGGAGGGCAAGGAAGACATGCTCGGCGGCATCATCGCGATTCGCGAGATGAATGCGCGCGTTGTGCGTGAGACGGGCTTCACGTGTGCAGAGGAAATCCTCTATCCGGAAATCTACCGCTATCTGTCGGATCTGCTGTCGTATGCGGCGGTCGGCGCACGCTCGGTTGAAGACCAGTTCCACCGCATGATTGCGAGTGGCATCGGCATCCCGGTCGGCATGAAGAACCCGACGTCGGGCGACATCTCGGTCATGCTCAACTCGATCGAGGCGGCACAGCACTCGCAGGAGTTTCTGTTCCGCGGCTGGGAAGTCCGCACGACGGGCAATCCGCTGGCCCATGCTATCCTGCGCGGCTATGTCGACAGCTTCGGCAACAGCATGCCGAACTACCACTATGAGAACCTGCGCTCGCTCTACGAGGCGTACCATAAGCGCAATCTCGCGAACCCGGCGGTCATCGTCGATACCAATCATGCGAACTCGGGTAAGAAGTACCTCGAGCAGATCCGCATTGCAAAAGACGTCGTCAACAGTTGCAGGGTCTCGTCGGATATCCGGTCGCTCGTCAAGGGACTCATGATTGAGAGCTATATCGAGGACGGCAACCAGAAGATCAGCGAGGGGACGTACGGCAAGTCCATCACAGACCCCTGCCTCGGTTGGGAGAAGACGCAGCAGCTCATCTTCGACTTGGCAGAATTGCTCTGATTGTATTGCTTGCTGACCAATCTGAAATTAAAAAGGAGCCTGTCACATGGAATCATGTGACAGGCTCCTTTTAAGGTGTTTGAGGTCAATCAGAATTTGTCGACGAGCTTGTAGCCCTTGCCGCGCAGGAAGGTCTCGGCCTCCGGCTCGCGCGTCTTGAAGATGACGACCGGCTGGCTGGCCTGGCGGTCATAGGAGATGTAGAGGTAGTCGAGCGAGACGTTGGCTTCTTCGAGGTTCTTGAGGATCGCGTCGAGGCTGCCCGGCGTGTCGCCCATCTCGACGGCGATGACCTTGTCGATATGGCACTGGTAGCCGGCCTTCTTGAGCTCGGTGAGCGCACGGTCCGGGTCCGTCAGCACGAGGCGGATGATGCCGAATTCAGCGCTGTCGCTGGCGAGCATGGAGTAGATGTTGATGTTTGCTGCAGCGAGCACTGCCGTCATCTTGCGCAGAGCGCCTTTCGTGTTTTCAGCGAATACAGAAACTTGATTGAGCATAGAGTCGTAATCCCCTTTTTGAATGTTGAATGAAGTGCAATGAACGGTAACCGATAGCAATTGCTACAATTACTATGATGCTATCCATTTTATCATACCGGGGAAGAGAACGCAAAGGAATCACAAAAAGATGGGTGTAATGTTGTTATGCTGCGGTCATCTCAGGCCAGCAGGTTCAGCAGGACCGTGACGATGGAGGAGTTGACGAAGTCGACGATCAGGGCACCGATCAGCGGGATGACGAAGAAGGCCGTGGGGGCGGGGCCGAAGCGCTCGACCATGACGGACATGTTGGCGATGGCGTTCGGCGTGGCGCCGAGGCCGAAACCGCAGGTGCCGGCTGCCATGACGGCGGCCTCGTAGTTGCGGCCCATGACGCGGAAGAGCAGGAACTTGACGAATAGTGCGATGAAGAGCACCTGGCTCAGCAGCATGGCCATCAGGGGGATGGCGAGGTCGGAGAGCTGCCAGAGCTTGAGGCTCATGAGTGCGCACGAGAGGAAAATCGTCAGGCCGAGGTTGCCGAGGACCTCGCTCTCGCGCTGGTAGACCTTGTAGGCGTGCGTGTAGTCGGAGACGTTGCGGATGATGGCGGCGACGAGCATGGAGCCGATGTAGTTCGGGAAGACGAGGCCGAAGTTGACGAAGATCTGGCTCACGACGGTGCCGAGGCCCATGGCAATCAGCAGGTGCGCGAGGGCGTTCATGAAGCGGTAGTTGTTGATGCTCTGGCCTGTGCGTTTCTCCTCATCGATGGCCTTGCGCTCGCCGTGGGCGGCCTGCTCGAGCTTCTGGAGCTCGTCGCTCGTGTTGGCAGGGTCGAGGCGCTCCTCGTCGGCGACGCTCGTCAGGCCGTAGTGGCGCACGAGGAATTCACCCATCGGGCCGCCGAGCAGGCTGCCCGAGACGAGGCCGAATGTGGCGGCGGCAAAGGCAATCGTCGTCGCGTTGTCGAGGCCGACGCTCTCAAGGACCGGTCCGAAGGAACCCGAGGTGCCGTGGCCGCCGACCATCGGGATGGAACCCGTCGCGAGACCCATGAGCGGGCTCAGGTCAAAGACGTGTGCCAATGCAATACCGATACCATTCTGGCAGAGGATCAAGAGGGTGGTCAGCACGGCCATCTTGGCGACGAGCGAGCCGCCTTTGCGGATCAGGCTGATGCTGGCCGTGTAGCCGATGCTCGTGAAGAAGAGCATCATGCAGACATTCTGCATGATGGTGTCCTGCTGATACGTCCAGATACCATTCGTGTAGAGGATGGCGTTGAGTATCGCGAAGATGATGCCGCCGATGACTGGGGCCGGCAGGCAGTAGCGGCGCAGGAACGGGACCTTGATGCGCAGCAGTACGCCGACGTAGTAGACTGCTGTGGCCGCGGCGAGCGTTTGGTAGATGTTGAGGTTGACGTTGATGGGATCCATTTGATGACTTCCTTTACTTCTGTTCTAGCTGTTGTATCCGTTGTATCGCATCCGTGCTGCAGGAATGGGGATTCCTGTAGACAGCGTGACTTATCCGTGTGTAAAACTGTAACACGAGTACTATCATACCAAAAAATTATTGGAGATACAACACTTTTGTTATAGGTTCTGCAAGAGAATTTGTGTGGCATCCTGCGGTCCATCTATTGCATTACGCGGGGAAAGCATGTATAATGAGTAAGTAATTTTTAGGTTTGCAAGTGAGGATACGACAGGTATCCCTTTTCTTTTATAGGAGGCAGATTACACAGAATGAGTATGACGACTAATGATAAGCTCCGCAATATCGCAATCATTGCGCACGTCGACCACGGCAAGACGACGCTTGTTGATGCCATGCTGAAGCAGAGCCATGTATTCCGCTCGAACGAGCAGGTGGCTGAGCGCGTCATGGATTCGGGCGATATCGAGCGCGAGCGCGGCATCACGATCCTCTCGAAGAACACGGCTATCATGTACAACGGCATCAAGATCAACATCGTCGATACCCCGGGCCATGCGGACTTCGGCGGCGAGGTCGAGCGTGTCCTCAACATGGTCGACGGCGTTCTCCTGCTCGTCGATGCGTTTGAAGGCCCGATGCCGCAGACGAAGTACGTCCTGCGCAAGGCTCTCGAGCAGAAGCTCAAGCCAATCGTCGTCATCAATAAGATCGATAAGCCGAATCAGCGCGTGGACGATGTCTACGACGAAGTCCTCGAGCTCTTCATGGAACTCGATGCCGATGACGATCAGCTCGACTTCCCGGTCATCTACGCGACGGCCCGCGACGGCATCGCGAAGTACAACATGGAAGATGAGAGCACGAACCTCGAGCCGCTGATGGAGACGATCGTCAAAGAGATCCCAGCTCCGCACGGCGACCCGGACGGCCCGCTGCAGATGATGGTCACGACGCTCGAGGCAGATGCCTTCGTCGGCCGCGTCGCTGTCGGCCGCATCAGCCGCGGCACGGCTCGCACGAACCAGAATGTCGTGCTCATTAATGGCGACCAGGAAATCCGCGCGAAGATCGGCAAGGTCTTCGTCTATCAGGGCATGCAGCGCATCGAAGTGCCGGAAGCCAAGATGGGCGAGATCGTCGCTCTGACGGGCCTCGGCGATGTCAGCATCGGCTACACGGTCGCTGACGCTGAGCAGCCGGAAGCACTGCCGGCCATCCGCATCGACGAGCCGACGCTCTCCATGACGTTCGGCGTCAACACGAGCCCGTTCGCCGGCCGCGAAGGCCAGTTCGTCACGAGCCGCCATCTGCGCGACCGCCTGTTCAAGGAAGTCGAGACGAACGTCGCGATGAAGGTCGAAGAGACGGATTCGCCGGATGTCTTCAAGGTATCGGGCCGCGGCGAGCTGCATCTGTCCATCCTCATCGAGGAGATGCGCCGCGAGGGCTACGAGCTGCAGGTCGGCAAACCGGAAGTTGTATACAAGACGATCAACGGCCAGCTCTGCGAGCCAATCGAGAACCTGACGGTCGAAGTACCGCAGGAGTACATGGGCGCTGTCATGGAAGGCCTCGGCACGCGCAAGGCTGAGCTCACGAACATGACGGAGACGGCTGGTTACATGCGCCTCGAGTTCACGATCCCGGCACGCGGCCTCATCGGTTTCCGCTCCGAGCTCCTGACGAGCACGAAGGGCAACGGCATCATGAACCACGTCTTCCACGGCTATGCACCGTACAAGGGCGACATCCCGGGCCGCACGCGCGGTTCGCTCGTCGCGTTCGAGCAGGGTGAGACGACGGGCTACGGCATCTACACGCTGCAGGACCGCGGCACGATGTTCATCGGACCGAACGAGCAGGTCTACGAAGGCATGATCGTCGGCGAGAACTCCCGTGAGAACGATATCGACATCAACCCGTGCAAGAAGAAGAACGTCTCCAACATGCGCACGTCCTCTTCGGATGAGGCTATCCGCCTGACGCCGCCGCGCATCCTCTCGCTCGAGCAGGCCATCGAGTACATCAACAGCGATGAGCTCGTCGAGGTCACGCCGGAGCACATCCGCCTGCGCAAGGCCATCCTCGACCGTACGATCCGCGGCCGCAACGCCAAGAACGCTCGCAAGGGCTGATTTTGTCTGCGGCATCTATAACAGATAAAATTTAAGAAAACCTGCTGGATATGAAAATATCCAGCAGGTTTTTTGCATTTTTCGTCGAAATGTGTTATCATGTCGATAGTTAAATCCAGTTTTGTACACATGTACGTGTGGATAAATATGTGTGGAGCAATATGAATTCAGGTGGAAGGACGAGATGTTATGAGTGGTATGGAGACGATCAAAGGAAAGTTCCAGGGCCTCATTGATGTATTGATGCCGTGGGAGGACGTAGAGGTAGAGGAGCACAAGGATGCTGCTGCTGAGAAGAGCCAGCAGCAGGCCGTAGCGAAACCGGCCCGCGCCGCAGCGCAGGAGTACAAGGTCTCGGGCGGCGACTCAATCTATGTCGAGCGCACAGAGGCCCAGGAGCCTGCGCCGTCGTTCCGCACGCGCACGCGCGCGCAGCATCCGCAGCTGACGGTCCATACGACGAAGATCCCGGAACTCCGCGTACAGATCTACGTGCCGGAGAACTTCGACCAGGTCACGGACATCGCGGACAACCTCAAGTCGGGCAAGGCTGTTGTTGTCAACTACGAGCGCGTTGCGGTCGAAGAGCAGCGCCGCATCTGCGACTTCGTCAACGGCGCCTGCTACGTCGTCAATGGCTGCGCGAAGCGCATCTCGGAGCAGATTGTGCTCTATGCGCCGGAAGGCGTCGATGTTGCTGAAGCGATGCCGGCGGCACTCAAAGACTAACAATCCGTCCAGATGAAACCATGGATTCATGCCAGCCTGCCTTAAGGGGCAGGCTGTTTTTCGTTGCCAAGAGCAGCGGATTGCTGAAGCATTAGAAATCAGGAAAGAGGAATTTCAGATGAACCAGAATCAGGCCGATAAGGCAAAGAAGGATGAGGTACTTGAAGGCGTGCTGCAGGAGTTTGCAAAACTCGCAGCCATCCCGCGCAAATCCGGCCACGAGCAGGCCGTCAGCGACTTTCTGAAGTCATACCTCAGTGAGCTCGGCTTCACGGTCACGCAGGATGAGGCGAACAACATCATCGCGGACAAGAAGGCGACGGCTGGCTTCGAGAAGGCGCCGCTGACCATCCTGCAGGGCCACATGGACATGGTCTGCGTGGCCGAGGAGGGCTATGCATACGACCCGCTCAAAGACCCCATAAAGCTCGTGCGCACGGAAGAATTCCTCTCGGCGGAGGGCACGAGCCTCGGTGCGGATGACGGCATCGGCGTGGCGGAGGCCATCTACATCATGAAGATGGCGAAGGACCACGGCCCGCTGCGCCTCATCGTCACGACGGATGAGGAGCAGAGCATGAAGGGCGCCATCCACCTCTCGGCGGACCATCTCAAGGATGCCTCGTTCCTGATTAACTGCGACAGCGAGAATTACGATGAGCTGACGGTCGGCAGTGCCGGCAGCGTTGACCTCGACTTCACGCGCGAGCTCAAGCGCGTGGAGCCGGAGACGTCGGCCGCCTGGAAGATCGAGGTCAAGGGCCTGCGCGGCGGCCACTCTGGCGAGCGCATCGGCGACGGCCGCGGCAATGCCATCCGCACGCTCGCGATGATTCTGACGGCGCTGCAAGCGAAAGGCGAGGTCGAGCTCGCTTCCTTTACGGGCGGCAAGGCGCGCAACGCCATCCCGAACGATGCGACGGCTGTCATCGTCACGGATATCCCGAAGGCGGACATCGAGGCGGTCATCGCGGACCAGAAGGAGCGCTTCACGCAGATGTACGGCAATGTCGAGCCGCAGATCCTCGTGCCGCTGACGAGTGTCGAGGCAGCGCAGCAGGTCCTCAAGGCGGGCGATGCCAAGCGCCTGCTGAGCCTGCTGACCATCTTGCACACGGGCGTCTACGCGATGTCGACGGTCATCCCTGGTCTCGTCGAGACGAGCGCCAACCTCGGCGTCGTCAACATGACGGCGGAAGAAGTGGAGGTCCAGTTCTTCCCGCGTTCGGCCATCGACCAGAAACTCGATGAATTCCGTCAGTACGCCGAGACGGTCGCGGAACTCACGGGCTTCACGGCACACATCGGCACGCAGTCGCCGGGCTGGAAGGAGAACAAGGAGAGCCGCCTCGCCAAGATTGTGGCGGAGACGTTTGCCGAGCAGAACGGCAAGCCGATGAAGGTCGAGACGATTCACGCCGGCCTTGAGTGCGGCTGGCACTTCCGCAAGAACCCGAAACTCGACATGGTGTCGATCGGCGTGACGACGAAGGACATCCACAGCCCGAACGAGCACCTCGTGCTCGCAACGGTCAAGCCGCAGGTCGACCTCATCGTCGCAACGCTGCACAAGATCGCCGCACTCTGATTGAGTCCATCGGTCTTTGCAGGAATAACAGGAAGATACGATAGAGATGCCGCATGGAGACAGCTTGTCCATGCGGCATCTCTATCTTCTGTATCATGGACAAGTACGGCCATTTTTGATACAATAAAACATTGATTATGAGATAGACAGCAAAGAAAAGGACGGAACAAAACGTATGAAAATGATAGATGGCAAGCTGCATCGCTATGCGTATCTCCTGGTCTATGGATGCCAGATGAACCAGAGCGATGCGGAGCGCATGATGGGGCAGCTCCGCACGATCGGCTATGAGCGGACGGAGTCGATGGAGGAGGCCGACCTCATCCTCATCAACACCTGCTGCGTGCGCGAGACGGCGGAGGACCGCGTCTACGGCAAGATTGGCGAGATCAAGCGCCTCAAGCGCGAGAACCCAGAGCTGATCTTCGGCATCACGGGCTGCATGGCGCAGAAAGAGGGCGATGCGCTCATCAAGCGCGCGCCGCATATCGACTTCGTGCTCGGCACCAACAAAGTCCACGAGCTCACGCATGTCGTGCAGGAGATCCAGGCGGAGCACGGTCACGTCGTCGACGTGCAGCTCGGCGAGACGGAGCTGCCGGACGACGTACCCGTCGCACGCGCGGGCAGCCTCTCGGCCTGGGTGCCGATCATGTACGGCTGCAACAACTTCTGCACCTACTGCATCGTGCCGTACGTGCGCGGCCGCGAGCGCAGCCGCCTGCCCGAGGACATCGTGCATGAGGTTGAGGAGGCCGTGAAGAACGGCTATGAGGAAGTCACGCTGCTCGGCCAGAATGTCAACTCCTACGGCAAGGACCACAAGCTCGCAGACTTTGCAGATCTCCTCAAGATGGTCGACAAGGTGCCGGGCATCCGCCGCGTGCGCTTCATGACCTCGCACCCGAAGGACCTCTCGGACAAGGTCATCGCGGCCATCCGCGACGGCGAGCACCTCTGCGAGCACATCCACCTGCCGGTCCAGTACGGCAGCAACCGCATCCTCAAGGCGATGAACCGCGTCTACACGGTGGAGTCGTACCGCGACCTCGTGCGCCGCATCCGCGCGGCCATCCCGGACGTGAGCCTGACGACGGACCTCATCGTCGGCTTCCCCGGCGAGACGGATGAGGACTTCCAGCAGATGCTCGACTTCCTGCGCGAGATTCGCTACGACTCGGCCTACACCTTCATCTACTCGAAGCGGTCGGGCACACCGGCGGCGACGATGGAGAACCAGGTCGATGAGTCCGTCAAGAAGGAGCGCCTGAATGCGCTCATGGCCGTGCAGAACGAGATCAGCCTCGCCATCAACGAGAAGCTCCTCGGCAAGACGCTGGAAATCATGGTGGAGGGCCCGAGCAAGAACGAGCCTTCCGTCTGGATGGGCCACACGCGCACCAACAAGATCGTGCTGTTCGCACATGCGGGCGAGAAGCCGGGCGACTTCATCGACGTCCGCATCACGCACCCGCAGACCTGGGTCCTCAAGGGCGAACGAGTATCATAAAGAATAAAGAGAAATGACAGGCGTGCTGGCATCGTGTCAGCACGTCTTTTATCCAGTTTACTCAGGAGCACATAACTGTTAATTAAAACATAGAATATAATAGGTATATATGGTATAATATAAGCATGAATACCTATAAACCGAAAGATTTTGCCAAGATGCTCGGTGTGACGGTCCGGACGCTCCAGAAGTGGGATGTTGCGGGCAAGTTGAAAGCTTTCAGAACCCCGACGAATCGGAGGTTTTATACACAGGAGCAGTTGGATGTGTATATGGGGAACAGCACGAGAGTGCAGAATCAGAAGAAAGTGATCCTATACGCCAGAGTGTCAACGGCAAAGCAGCGTGACGACTTGAAGAACCAAGTGTCCTTCTTGCGCGAATTTGTCAATGCGCGCGGTGTCATTGTCGACCGTGTCATGACAGATATCGGCAGTGGCCTGAATCTCAAGCGGAAACAATGGAATGAACTCATCAAGATGGCAGAGGAAGGCAAAGTGGCCGAAATCTATATCGCACATAAGGATCGGTTCGTCCGCTTCGGCTTTGACTGGTTCGAACGCCATCTGGCCGAGCACGGGGCAAAGATCATTGTCGTCAACAACGAGGACCTCAGTCCGGAACGCGAGATGATCCAAGACCTTATCAGCATCATCCGTATGTTTTCCATCCGTATCCATGGATTGGGGAAATACGAAGGACAGTTGAAAGGGGATGAAACCGTTGCTCAAATCCTTCAAGACCGAACTCCGTCTCACCGAAAGCCAAACGGATAAGGTATGTCGCTCTCTCGGTATCTGCCGCTTTCTCGCGAACCAGTACATCGCCCGCAACATCTGGCTGTACCGCCTGTATCAGCGTGGCGTCCTCGATGAGAAACAGCGCCGTTTCGTCACCGCCAATGACTTCGATAAGTACGTCAATCACGTGCTGAAGAAAAAATTCCCTTGGATTGACCAATGCGGCTCTAAGGCGCGCAAGAAGGTCCTCGTCAATGCGGAGCAGGCGTTCAAGCGCTTCTTCAAAGGGCAGGCGCATTTCCCGCGCTTCAAGCGTAAGAACCAGCAGAATGTAAAGCTCTACTTCCCGAAGAACAACAAGGGGGACTGGACCATCTGGCGTCACAAGATCCAGATCCCGACCATCGGTAGGGTACGCCTAAAGGAATTTGGCTACCTGCCGCAGGGCGTGACCATCAAGAATGGGCATGTTTCCTGTGAAGCGGGCCGCTACTACGTCTCTGTCACAGTAGAGATTGATGAGACGAGCCGTTACAACAATGACCTAGAGACATCGTACCATCCGCAATCGGATGGCATCGGTGTGGACCTTGGTGTCAAATCGCTTGCCATCGTCAGCGATGGCAGGATTTTTGAGAATATCAATATGTCTTCCCGAGCCAGACGGCTCGAGAAGCGGCTGAGAAGAGAGCAGAGGCGCCTCAGCCGCAAGTACGAGATGCGAAAGAGGAAAGGTGGTAGTACTGCTACTGCCTCTGCAAACATAGAGAAAAAGAAATCATCGGTACAGAAACTGCATCAGCGGCTGGCGAATCTCCGCCGCAATCACGAGAATCAGGTCATCCAC
>ERZ773131.50-NODE-50-length-104009-cov-21.829559_pt1 | contig 104009 bp, 111 predicted proteins | sample MGYA00511082_ERZ773131 | MGnify/ENA primary metagenome ERZ773131 (study PRJEB29015, sample SAMEA2737813) | human gut metagenome | biome: human gut; feature: human-associated habitat; material: faeces | place: China | collected 2012 ... | reverse complement strand
GAGCTGTCCTTAGTACGAGAGGACCGGGATGGACGGACCACTGGTGTATCTGTTGTCGACCAACGGCATGGCAGAGTAGCCAAGTCTGGAAGGGATAAACGCTGAAGGCATCTAAGCGTGAAGCCCCCCTCAAGATGAGATATCCCTCCTTCGGGAGTAAGACCCCTTGAAGACTACAAGGTAGATAGGGCAGAGGTGGAAGCATGGCAACATGTGGAGCTGACTGTTACTAATAGGTCGAGGGCTTAATCTGGTTAATAACGGAGAAAACAAATCGGATTTGTATGAAGTTTTGAAGGTACATACTTATTAAATATGATTTATTTTAAGACGTCCTGTGGGATGTCTTTTTTTATAAAAAATCATGAAATAATAATGAAAAAATAATGAAATAATAATTAAAAAATGCTATAATGTGTTCAGTTGCATATCGAAAAGATTAATTCATTAAGGAGGTTGTTATGGAACAAAAGAAACAGGAACCAATTCGTGATGCGAGACAGCTTGGAACGGCCAAAATGCTTGTACTTGGTTTACAGCATATGTTTGCTATGTTCGGTGCTACAATTCTTGTACCTATTCTTGTATCGGGGTATTTTCAGAAAGCTTGCGGGGAGTCACTGACGAGAGGTCTTTCGGTGTCAGTTACACTATTTTGTGCAGGCTTTGGCACGCTTATATTTCATCTGTGTACAAAGTTTAAGGTACCGGCTTTTCTGGGTTCGTCATTTGCTTTTTTAGGAGGCTTTTATACTGTTGCAAATCTTGACAGTGGCATGTATGCAGATATGGCTGTCAATGATAAGGCCGCGTATGCGTGTGGTGGAATATTTGTTGCGGGTATGCTTTATTTCGTACTTGCACTTATCATTAAGCTGGTTGGAATTAAGCGTGTAATGCGTTTTCTTCCACCTGTAGTGACAGGACCTATTATCATATGCATTGGTCTTTCGCTTGCTGGTTCAGCTATCAATAATGCCTCAACAAACTGGGTTCTTGCAATTATTGCACTTGGGGTTATAATCATTTTCAATATTTGGGGAAAGGGCTTATTTAAGATTATTCCTATTTTGATGGGAGTAATTATTTCATATGTAGTAGCTCTCATTATGAATGCTGCAGGAATTACTAATCCGGATGGTTCGTCAATTCTTGATTTTACATCAATTGCATCATCTGCGTGGGTTGGAATACCTAAATTCCAGTTCATGAAGTTTGATATTACGTCTATTCTTGTTATGGCACCTATTGCTATTGCGACAATGATGGAGCACATTGGTGATATGTCAGCTATTTCAGCCACGGTAGAGCAGAACTTCATCGCTGATCCGGGGCTTCATAGGACACTTATAGGTGATGGAATTGCGACTGCATTCGCAGGAGCCGTTGGTGGACCGGCTAATACAACATATGGTGAGAATACGGGTGTACTTGAGCTGTCTAAGGTATATGATCCGAGAGTTATCCGTATTGCAGCGGTTTTTGCTATTGTACTTTCGTTTATTCCAAAGTTTTCGGCTGTAATATCTACTATGCCATCAGCGATTATTGGTGGAGTTTCATTTATGCTTTATGGAATGATTTCAGCAATAGGAGTTAGAAATGTTGTTGAAAACAAGGTAGATCTGACTAAATCAAGAAATCTGATTATTGCAGGTGTTATTTTTGTATGTGGTCTTGGCTTTGGAGATGGACTGACATTTACTGTAGCAGGAACATCAATTACACTGACAGCACTTGCAATTGCAGCTATTGCAGGAATTTTCCTAAATGCTATTCTGCCTGGAAATGATTATGAGTTTGGAAAGAATCCGGATGGAGATGCAAGCAGGGGTGTGTATATGATGAACACTGACAATGATGAGGAAGAGGAATCATAGAAGTTAATTTGTATTTAGACTGATTTGTTAATTGTAACAGTAAATAATTTAACAAACATTAAAAAGATATTAATAATATTTTATATTTTACTTGATAAAGTTATATATATTCTCTACAATAAACTGGTATGGTGTATTTTCATAATTCACTTTACCAGTTTTTTTAAGGGGATTAGATTTAATGGACAGAAAAAAGATATTTTGGGCGATAGCTTCTGTTTTTATAGCTATCTTAAGCATATGGACTGTTGTCTCACAGAGCAAACATTTTTCGTTTGAAATTCTTATGAGTTTTATCATAAATGCAAATAAAGGCTGGCTTTTTATGAGTTTTGTTTGTACGTTTGGGTTTATTTGGTTTGAAGGCTTTGCTCTGGTACGCATGGCAAGACACTTTGGATACAAAACCAGCGCGATTGACGGTGCTGTGTATGGTGGAGCTGATGTGTATTTTTCAGCTATTACGCCATCAGCATCAGGAGGACAGCCTGCCAGTGCGTATTTCATGATAAGGGATGGCATTCCGGGCTATGCTGCTACAGTGGCACTGCTGATAAATCTTGTTATGTATACACTTTCACTTTTAACAATTGGTATATTATGCATGTTTTTTAAGTATCCTTTGCTGAAAAATTTCTCAGGTATTTCCCGGATGTTTATATATTTGGGAATAGTAGTGCTGATTTTTCTGGCTCTTGTATTTTATATGCTGCTAAGGAAGGGAAGCATACTATACTCAATTTGTGATGGTTTTATCCGACTTTTAGAGAAAATACATATAATACGGCATGGTGACAGGCTTCGAATAAAGCTTAAAAATACTATGAAAGAATATCAGGAATGTTCAAACAGTATCACAGGGCAGACCGGGCTTCTCATCGAGATTTTCTTTTGGAATATAATGCAGAGAGTTTCACAGCTTTTGGTATCGTTTATGATTTTTATGGCAGTCGGCGAAGGCGTAAATAAGGCAGTTGATGTGAGTGTGATACAGTGTTTTGTGGCGATGGGCTCCAATTGTGTGCCGATACCCGGTGCTATGGGCGTGGCTGATTATATTATGATTGATGGGTTTAAACAGCTTGTTGGTAAGAATGCAGCAAATATGGAACTTTTGTGCAGAGGAATGACATTTTATGGAAGTGTCATAACAAGTGCTGTTATTATTCTTATTGGATATATAATCAGAAAAAAAAGAGCAAAATAGTCTAGTACTTTTGCACAATAATATATTGTTATATTGGCTAAAATGTGTTATTATTCTATAGTAATATATTAGATATTTTTTATGAAGGTACTGGACAATGGGTAGCAATGATAGTACTGCTAAGGAGCAGAGCTTTCTATTTAATGTAAACAAAATATTTCTTGTCATCCATCTGCTGATGCTATTTATGTTTTCATCATTAGGTGTAGACTTGATGGCAGGAGTCAATCTGATCAGCATATGCTTTTATTTCCTTGCATTCAGTCTGACAAAATCTGAAAAACTGAGCATATATGTTTATAGTGTGGCTGTTGAGATATTGCTTCATATGATACTTGCGGTGGTTTGTCTCGGAATTCAATGTAATTTCCAGCTTTTTTTGATCGATGCAATGTTTTTTCTTTTTGCCATGGATTATGTGGTCCTCAGGAAGAAAAAAAAGAATCATGTCGCCATTCTGATTTGCTGTGTATATGCTATTGCTCTGATTATTCTTTATATGCTTGATGGCTTTTACACACCTTTATATAAGTTGGATTCTGTTGTTATTAAGAGTATTTCTATTGCTATGATTTCTTGTGTAGTTTTCTTGATAATAATATGTATGATGTGCCTTTTGCATTTTATGTCTTCCGAGGAGGGGGCAATGGAAAAGCAGGCACAGTTTGATGCGTTGACGGAGCTTCCAAATCGTTTCTATATGATGGCAAAGCTTAAGAATCTTTTTGAGGCTGACAAGCAGGGGGAATATTTCCTTGCAATGATTGATATTGATGATTTTAAGAAAATTAACGATTCATTCGGACATAATGTAGGAGATGATGCACTTAAGATGCTCGCTCGTACTATCGTAAACAAGGCTCGAGGTGTTGAGCTTAGCTATTGCAGATGGGGAGGAGAAGAGTTTTTACTTCTTGGTAAATGTGTCGACGGAGAGGTGCCTAAGAATTTTCTCGATGAGCTTCGTGTAGAGATTAATTCAAAATCCTTCTGGACATCTAAGGGCAGCGGAAGGATGACAGTGACCATAGGTGCAGGGAAATATAAAGTGGGGCAGGATTACAAGGAATGGATTAATTTTGTTGACAAACAACTTTATGTCGGAAAATGCACAGGTAAGAATAAGGTTGTATGCTGAGATATTTATATTGAAATTAAAAATTTTAGTTGCATGAAGTCAATAACTGTGATAAAATATTGTCTGTTCGTAAGATGCCGGCATGTCGGAATGGCAGACGATGCAGACTCAAAATCTGTTGGGCGCAAGCCCGTGTGGGTTCAAGTCCCACTGCCGGCACTATTTGCAAAACCCCGTAAATCCAAGGAAACCCAGTGTTTTCAAGGCTTTGCGGGGTTTTTCTTTGCCCTAAAACTTTCAAAAAAATAAAGAAATTTGGGCATTTTTAAGAAAAAAGGTACCCAAAAAGGTACCCAAGATTTTAGCTCAAAGCTTGTATGTATTGGCTGGCAAATTTCATCATGTCTCTCTCCTTATCTGCCTGAGCATGACGGTATACTCTCTTCATGACATTGTCAGAACTCCAGCCACCGGCACGCATAATATAGCTGTCCGGTATGCCAAGTGAGTGAGCCATCGAAGCGTAGTAGTGACGCAGGTCATGGAATCTAAAGTGTGGCAAGCCTATACGCTTCTGCAAAGCCGACAAATTATCCCACAGGTTAGTTGGATATCCTGCATAGCCCTTGCCCTGAGCACGGAGCAGATCGGCCGTGTAATCGTCTACATATATCTTCCGTGTAGACTCATCTGTTTTGGCGAAGTTCTTGAGTACAAGCTTGTTATCTTTATTCTTAACAAGTGACTTGTTAATATTGAGCATATTTCCTTCGAGGTCATCAACGGTCACAGCACATACTTCAGATCGTCTCATGCCATATACACCTAGGCGCAGAGCCAGCTCATACGATGTGCCCTTGGAAGCTTCGAGTATCTTCTTAATGTCGTCGTCAGTCGGCTCATACGGCACATAGCGCTCACCAAGCGGTAAAGTGGTAGTGAGCTTAAGGTCAGGGCGGTACATGGCCACGATAGGCGCTATAAAGCCGTGGTAGTTCTTTACCGTCTTGGCTTTTCTCTTCAATGCTATCCTGTTAATTTCTGCCTGCACATCGGCGGATGACAGAGTTTTCATAGGAATCCTTAAAAAAATATCACTCATTGAACGCACCATAGCATTATATGAGCGCACAGTGGACGGAGAGAGGACGTTTTCCTTGATAGCTATATATTGTAAGGCACAGTCCTTGAAAGTGCCCTGTACAGCGTTTGACGGATTATTAGCGTATAGCTCAGACACAGCCTCATCGACTTCTCGCTTGCTTGGGACATGGTCGAATGTGAGGTGATAGAGCTTCTTGTCAATTTTCTTTCTGACACGGTAGACATTTCCTCTTTTTTCAATGTTCATAATTGGCCCTCCTTTTGTATTTATTCTCTGAAACGCATAAAATTTTGTGATATAATATTAATGAGTTAAGAATTGAGTTTGACTCGTTCTCAACTCCTGTTTTAATCTTGACTCCTTATCAAGTTAAAACCCTTTAAATCCTTTCTCATACAAAAAACGCACCGGCAGCCTCCTCTGTCAGTGCGTTTTTTTGTATCTAATAACACCTCTTACAGGGAGTAAGCCCCATTTTCTTGGCATCATCTAAAGATATTTGTTTCGGATTTTCCATATTGCTACAATTTGAATTTCTGTGGTATTTACTTCCGCCATCTACATACCACACCATATCAGCCTTATTGTTATCAGATTGTACATTACTGTTATCAGCCTGTGCATTACTGTTGTCAGATTGTGCATTACCATTACCAACTTGGGCATTATCTGCACTCTCAGGAGCTGTTTGCAATGATGGCAGCGCATCATTACTCGGCTGGGCCTGCTGCTCAACATCTGATTTAGCTGTCTTTTGCTCGTATTTATCTTGCGCGCTTCCGATCCAATGCCATAGTCCGATGCAGATTATGATAATTACAATGAGCATTATTAGGTTCGTGTGGTCTTTCTTGGCCTTGACCGGCTGAGGCGGTATGTATTGGGGCGGTATGTATTGGGGTGGTGCTGTATACCTTGGCGGTGTAGCTTGCCTTACCGGTTCCGATAGTGGCTGACCACATACAGGACAGAATGCTTCGTGCTTAGAGTTTACAGTCCCACAGCAAGGACATGTTTCAGAGATTATCTGCCTAGTCCTTGTAGTCTGTTGACGATTAGAACTGGAACTGCTGCCACCAGAAACATCCTGATAATATAATCCGGTACCAGGAGCACCAACTGAGGTTGTACGCCTGCCTGAAGAATTAACTGTATAGTGCACACCTTTACTGCCAAAGGTCATGCCAACACTCTTCTTATTGACATTAAACTTTACACCAGGAGCAATCTTGAAGCTCTTTCTAAATCTCATTCCCATATTAAGACTTCCTTTCTCTGATAGTTTTTAGAAATTCAGCATATTCTAAAAGTCTGTCAAGCTCATCATGCGTATAATCTTTTGATGTGAACTCTATAGTAGTAATGCTTGGGTCAATAATTTTGGTTGTTTTATTTGTCCGACCAAGCAAATAGTCAATATCTACATTGAAATAATCAGCTATCAGCTCAAGCGTTTCAAAATTCGGTTGCCGTTCTCCACGCTCATACATGTTAATAGAACTTTTTGAGATGTGAAGTGCATCTGCTAGGTCTTGCTGAGTCATTTTCTTTTCACTTCTAAGAAGCTTTAAAATAATATTAAACTGTGCCATTTATCATACCTCCTTCCTTTAATTGTATTATAGCACGAAACGTGCAAAAAATAAATAAAAAATATTACAAAATGTGCTTGACTTCCGAGTACGATACGTGTATATTATAGTTATGCACGAACCGTGCACAACTTAATAGGGAGGTGAAACATTGAGTAGAAACGAAATCGTAGCCGAAAAGCTTGTTAAGCTTCGGGGCGATAAAAGCCGTGAAACGGTTGCAAAGGCTTGTGGAATCAGCATTTCAGCGCTTGCGATGTACGAAAGAGGTGAGCGCATACCAAGAGACGATATTAAAGTTAGACTTGCTGAATACTACAACCGTTCGGTTAACTTCATTTTTTTTGACTTAAATGAGCACAATAAGTGCACAAAGGAGGCACGATAATGCCAAGAGTCAGAGCATTAACCTACCCGGCAAGGGTAGCGGACAGGAGAAAAGTCCTTGCCAAGAAGTGCAAGCTCCGACTTGCTGAGTGTGGAGTCCGGCAGAAAAAGATAGCCAAACAGCTTGGCATATCAGAGGCAGCGTTGAGCACACAACTAAGTGGAAACTTGAGCATAGAAACGCTCATAGCCATCGCGGATATGACGGACTGGACGGCAGAGGAACTAGGCAAGGCAATTAAAAACTAAATATTGATTGAAATATTCGAGCATTCAGTAGAGGAGCATAATTTTATTCCTTTATAAATTTTTCGATTCAGTTGCTTTTTGACATACCTCTTGTTAGTTATTACGTGCCCCTCTACTGAGTGCTCGGGGAAGGAGAGAAAACATGAGAAAGAAGATATACGAGACGCTCGGCTATGTCGGCCTTGCTGCAATTATAGTGGGAGCGTGCCTCATCCGGTACAGATACGGACAAGTACTCTTACCACTGGGACTGCTGCTTACTATTCCATGTCTTGTGACAGAACATGAGAATGATTAGCGGATGCAAGCTGGGCACAAGTGGGCAGAGGTATCAGAGTGCTGGCGAATATCTCATGGAGACAGTAAAAAAGGCTCAGCCAAAAACCTATAAGACTTTTGCTGAATTATTGGAAAAAGAGAGCAAAAAAATAGAATCCTCGACCGACCAAAGCTAAGGATTCTATAAAGGGAAAAATCAAATAGATTTTTTTAATTGTAACATAATTTTAGAGATTATTCAATGAGGTTGATTATGATTTTAAGAAAATGCAGGCGATGTGGATGCGCTATGGATCCGGGAGAGGGCGTTAATGGAATGTGCGAGGACTGTGTCAGACAGTCGAAAGCACTGAAGACCAGAGTCGGACAGCTTGAGGCGCTTGTTAAATGTACGGATTATAAGCAGATGAGCTTCAAAGATTTGGAAGCGAGCTGATACCAGAAAGGAAAAGAAATGACAAGAGAGGAAAGAATCAGGGAAACCCTTGAAAAGGTAATGAAGATTAACGAGGGCAGTTCAGATAACACACCATTTGTTCATTTGGAAGTAACCGGAGGATATGTTGATAGCATGAACGTTACTGTATTCCCGGACGGATGGCACGGAATAGATGGCACTAAGGCAGACATGCACTTAGTTTATTTCGATGCATTCGACGAAAATGAATACATGAGAATACATGCAGAATTAGACAAGCTTATAGAAGAAAAGGAGAGAACATGTTAGAAGTACAGATTGAGAGAAGCAATGGAGCTATAAGCTTCAACTTTGAGGATATTAAAGAGGCTCTTGCGGCAGAACTTGAGCTCTACAAGAATTTGGTCTTCACTGAGGAGACAAAGACAGATGCAAAGAAGACTGTAGCAGAGCTTAGGAAGCTCAAGAAACAGATCAGTGACAAGAGGATAGAGGTCAAAAAACTCTACATGCAGCCATACACAGACTTCGAGGCAAAGGTTAAGGAACTGGACAAGCTTATCAATGAACCAATTGCCTACATCAGTGAGCAGATTGATTCATTCGAGCAGAAGCGCATCGAGGAAAAGAGAGAACTTATCAATGATATTTACCTTGAGCTTGTATCCGAAAGAGAAGATATAGCAGGATATGCAGAGCTCAACAGGGTATACGACAGCAAGTGGGAGAACACATCCACATCAAAGAAGACTATACAGGAAGCAATCACCAACTATCTTGATGGTGTAGCCAATGACATAGCAGCTATTAAGAGCATGGAATCAGAATACGAGACCAAAGCTCTTATGAGATATAAAGAGACCGGTGTACTGTCAGATGCACTTCTCACTATCAGACAGTGGGAAAAGCAGAAAGAGGAAATTCTCAAGGCTGAGGAAGAGAAGCAGAAACAGGAAGCTCTCAAGGCTGAGGAAGAGAAACAAGCAGAGGCCGAAGCTGATGAGATACTTGATGCACCGGAGCCTGTGGAGGAGTTCATAGAGCCAACCGAAAAGAACGACATTATGAAGTTGACAAGATACGAGGTCAAGGTTGACCCATTCCAGCAGGCACAGCTTGAATGCTATATGCAGGAGTGCGGCATCCAGTACAGGAGGCTAGATTAATGGCAGTGCACGAGAAACTAAAAGAAATACAGACGACGCTTAAGGCGCCGAAAAATTTATACAACAAGTATGGCGGATTCAATTATCGAAACGCCGAGGGGATATATGAGGCAGTTAAGCCTCTACTCAACAAGCTTGGCATGACGCTGATAATCAGTGATTCAATTCAAGCTGTAGGTGCAAAGAATTATGTGCAAGCTACTGCATGCCTGACAGATTGCGAGACAGGCGAACAGCTCTCTTCCTGCGCACTTGCAAGAGAAGCAGAAGCAAAAAAAGGAATGGATGACTCACAGATTACCGGTACCGCGTCAAGTTACGCGAGAAAATATGCGCTTAACGGGCTTTTTCTCTTAGACGACACCAAGGATGAGGACTCGTACGAGTGCAGGGAGTATAAAGAGAATAAGAGCAAGGCTGAATCAGCAGAACCGACACAGCCAGCAGCTTTCAAGCCTGCGACAGCTCAGCAGATTCATAAGATTAATGAATACATCATGGCCTACGCGGGTATGTGTGAAAATGCAAGCGAGGGCGACATATGGAACACATTGAAAAAGAAGTACGACTTTGCCAAGCAGTCAGATATTTCAAAGGAGCTTGCTGAACGGATAACTAAGCAGGTTGAAGCTTGGTACAAAAAGAAGAAAGAGGCATAAATGGAAGTGACAGGAAGAGCTGTCGGAGCATCTATTGACTTCGACAGCGGGCACTTGAGAGTGACCTTTGACATCAACGAGACAGAAAAAGCTAAGACAGAGTATGAGAAGATTAAGAGCTTTGACAAGCTCAAAATCAAGGCAGTCAGATATACACGGCGTCGGTCCCTTGACGCCAATGCCTACTTTCATGTTCTTGTCGGCAAAATAGCCGAAGCTCTGACCATCTCAAAGGCAAGAGCAAAAAATCTTATGATATGCAGATACGGACAGCCTCATGTGCTGCCAAGTGGCGAGCCTCTTATTTACAAGACCAACGCTCCCGAGAGTTACATGTACGAGCTCGAGACAATACACTGCATAGCTGTCAAGTATGACGACAATGCCACGTTCTACATGGTCTACAGAGGTTCACATACATACGATACCAATGAGATGTCTAAGCTCATCGACGGCACTGTAGCAGAAGCCAAGGAGCTTGGCATTGAGACTATCACACCGACAGAACTGAAAGAAATGAAAGAGAGGTGGGGAGTGTGAAATCAATAATAGTAGAGGACATGACCAAGTGCGTGCTGTGTGGAAGCCCCAACGTGGAAGTCCACCACGCTATACATGGCACGGCCAACAGGAAGATAGCTGACAAGTATGGCTTAACCATTCCTTTATGCCACGAACACCACTTGGGCGCACTCGGACCACACCTCAACAGAACTGTTGACCTGACATACATCAAAGCAGCTCAGAGAGCGTTTGAGTCAAAGGTCGGAACTAGAGAAGAATTTAGAAAGCTGTTCGGTAAGAGCTGGCTTTGATGGTTGAGACACCTTAAGAAACTGTTTGGAATTGCGAAATTTTATATCACAACATCAGCAATTGTAAGCCAATGTTATCTCCGGTCTACCCTTTGACCGGAGGGAAAGGAGCGCATGGATTTAGAGAGAATACCGGTCGGGCATCGGAATGCCATGAGCAGACCATCCAACCCGAACGATGATAGACGGCTCCGGGAGCAGATTGAGAAAGCCAACAACAACGGTGATTGTATCATCAATGTTGGAGATGGCTATTACAGACCGGATCCGAACGACATAGAGGATGAAGTCGAGTTCAACGAGTATATGGCGAAAGAGCTTCATCGAGCGAGAGCAATTCAAAAAAAGAGACTATCAATGAAATTGACATACGAAAGGTGGCGAGAAGTTGGAGTACTTACTAATTATACCGGGCAAGTTGCCGAACCTTAACGACTACATCAGTGCAGAGCGAGCCAACAAGTACAAGGGGGCTAAGCTTAAGGGAGAGTCGGAGGACATCGTATCAAGATGCATCCGGCAGCAGTTGAAGGGGGTACACATTACCAAGCCTGTGAGCATGGCTTATGTTTGGCACGAGCCGAATAAGAGGCGAGATCTTGATAATATTTCTTCCTTTGGCCGGAAGGTGATCCAGGATGCACTCGTCAACTCGGGAGTGCTTGAGAATGACGGATGGCAAAACATTAGGGGATTCAACGATGAGTTCAAAGTCTCAAAGGATGAACCAAGGATAGAGGTCCATATCTTCGAGGTGGAGCGATGAGAGAGAGCATAGTTTTTTATCGGAGTTTCTATGAGGCCATCAAGGAACTGCCTGCGGAAGAGTTTAGAAATGCAGTCGTGGCAATAATGGAGTACGGACTCAACGATAGTGAGATTGATACATCCGGTGTAGCCAAAGCGATTTTGATAATGGCAAAGCCTCAGATTGATAAGAATAACAAGCGTTACGAGAACGGCTTGAGAGGTGGAACTAAACCAAAGCGGAACCAAAACGAAACCAACCCCGAACCAAACCCAAACCAAACTGTAACCAAAGCCGAACCAAAGCGGAACCAAAACGAAACCAAAGCAGAACCAAAACGAACCAACCCCGAACCTAATGATAATGTAAATGATAATGATAATGTAAATGATATTAAAGAGAGTGAAGAGAAAAAGCCCCGCTTTTACCCGCCCACCCTCGAAGAACTAAAAAAATATATCGCTGACAACAAGTACAACGTAGATCCTGAGCGATTCATTGATTATTACACAGCCAACGGCTGGACTGTTGGCAAGAATAGAATGAAAGACTGGAAAGCAGCTGTTAGAAATTGGGACAGAAGCCAGAAATCTGGCGGACGGATGAGGCAGGAATCGACCGCCAAAACCAAATTCAGTAACTTCGAGCAGAGGTCTTATGACTACGCTGCGCTTGAGTCAGCACTAGGAGGTACTAATGAGCAGACAGAGTAGACAAGGGCGCATAAATGCCCACTACTGGCGAAACGAAGTTCAGAAAGCTCAGCTCGGAGATAACATAGCCAACCACATGGCGTATATCTTCATGGAGATACTGTACGACAAGTTTGACCTGAGCTTCAGACAGCTTAAGAACTTTTACGACAGAGTGATTGAACGTCGTAAGAAGTGGCAGAACGATGACGACCAGGAGCTGACAACGACCACAATGCTTGAGTACTGCCAGAAGAGAGACATCAAGGTTGTCGATTGGGTGAAGAAAATCCCAATGAGCCACAAGCTATATATGGCTGACCTTGGCAAGAATAGAGCAGTACTCGGAGCTGACAGAAACATAGAGTCAGCACTTGTGGCTACGATGCTGCTTACAATACCGGTACTCAAGCAGAGCTACAAGTTCAAGAATTCAGACATTCACGAATTCTTGAAATGGTGCGAGTATTTCATCGACTCGTATTGGAGAAAGCAGCCGGGCTGTAAAGACCATTATCTCAACGATGAGATGATACGTCAGCTCTTCATTGAGGAGGAGCACTGGGACCTGCTGAAAGGATGTGCAGTATGAGAAGTTTATGGATTTATTGAAAGTGGGTGAAGATAATCAGCAAAGACTATGATTGCCATTGTTGGAACGATTATCCAAACGAAAACCATAGATATTATGGATGTTCAGATACACCGAAAAAGAGCGGTAAATGGAAGTGTGTAGATTGCTATGAGTATGTTGGAAAATCAAAATTTGGTGCTACTCATTGCAGAAAGAAAAAATAAAGGAGTGATGATAATGACGATTGATGAAGCAATACAAAAAGCTAGAGATAATGAAAATAGTTTCAAAAACAATCATAAGCTGAATTTAACATTAAAAAAGAGAAGCCCATACTATGGATTGGACTGCCTTAAAATTTCAGAAGATAACAAACATTTAGCTGAATGGTTAGAGGAATTGAAAGCGTACAGGGAAAATGTGTATAGATGTGGCTATAAATTTGGCTATAACAAGGCTGTTGATGACACTATAAAATCTATTAAAGAAGAATATGCCTTTACAATCTTGGAGGAAGAAAAGATTGACGAGATAGCAGAACAGTTGAAAGAAAAGAAAGGGAGTGATTCAGAGTGAGTAAAGCGTACAAATGTGATGTTTGTGGCAAATTTTGTAGTAATTGTTATGAAATAAATGGCTTTGATATTTACCCTGGCGATTACGCAGAAAGAGGCTATCCTGGTGTTAATAAAAAGACAGTGATAAGTGACGTGTGCGAAGACTGTTACAACGATATCAAGAACTGTATTCACGATAAGATATTTGAAACAGTTAAAAAGCAGAGGAAAGGATAATCGACATAGTCAAGAAAGGATTTATGAGCGAGGAGGAAATGGCAAAAGTAATAGAGGAAAAAATCGCAAGTAATGCAAGTATATTAGGAGGTGCAAGTAAAAAATGATTGAGGTAAAGGATAACAAAGTAAATTTAGCCGGCTCTACTTACGACCTCATGCAAGAGTTCCAGGCAATTGTGCTATGTATGAAAAAGTTGATAGAGGAAGACAACAGAACTGGCATGGAGCCTGGCTATTTCGTCCAAGGACTTGCCTCTCTGGCACTTGGACGAGACTTCTACGCATGGATGAGTTCAGATACACCGCCGGAGAATAACAAGCATGTGCTCTTATCGTTTGAGAATTTCTCATTCCCGCTTGTGGGAAGATACGAGGAGGGCAGTCACGGTGGAGCTTACTATATCGGAGACGATACAAGAACCTGTGGTTCGGATGGCATGATAGTTAATGCATGGATGAATCTGCCAACGCCTTACAGAGATGAGGAGGAGCAGGATGGATAACTATACATGGGAATTGATTAAAAATCAGTGGGCTATGGATATTACCCAATTCGCATACAGACTCGAAGAAAATGCCGAAAAGAAATTGTATAGAAAAACAGTCGACTATATGTATGAACCTAGAGAACAAGTAGGTTAGAAAGGTAAGAAGTAATGGAATCTGTACAAGAGAGAATGAAAAGGCTTGGAACCTATGAAAAGATTGCATCATTCATGCAGAAAGAACAACAGGATTACGCATTCAAGCACAGATACGCAATGACCAGAGCGAAAGAGTTCAAGAGTGAATGCGATAAACGAGGGCTTAATTGCCATGTGTCCGTCGGAGGGTTAGACAGCATAGTGCTGTATCTGTTTTTAAACGAGGTGTGCGGTATAGATGTCCCTGGAGTATCAGCATCAACTCTGGAAGATGCTAGTATACAGAGAGTGCATAAGGCAATAGGTATTATAAATGTCCCACCACTTAAAAGAGCTGACGGTACCAGATGGACAAAGCCAAAGGTTATTGCTGAGTTTGGGTTTCCGGTTATTTCAAAAGAGATAGCTGGAAAGATAGAACTGTTGCAGAACCCAACAGACAAGAACAAAACTGTAAGGCATGCCATAATAACTGGCGAGACTGGCGAGTATGGCGGTTGGCAGAAAAACTCCAAGATGCAGCTTAATCAGAAGTGGCTCAAGCTGTTTGGCGGATATGAGAACGAGAATGAGGGCTGCGATTACAAAACACCTGATTTCAAAGTGTCGTCAAAATGCTGTTATTACCTCAAAGAGAAGAACTGTGATGACTGGGGGAAAGAGCATAATAGTGTACCGTATTTAGGTTTAATGGCATCAGAGGGAGGCCGTAGAGCTAAGAGCTTGAGGATGAACGGATGCAATTATTTTGGAGCGTCGACAATCAGATCAGCGCCGTTTGCCATATTTCATCGACAGGATATATTGACGTTAGCGTTAGAGATGGACGAGCTGTGGAAAAATGGCTTAAAGGATAAATATCACAACAGACTCTTAGAAGCTGGCAGGATTACAGATAAATTCAAGATGCCAGAGAGCATCATTCCAAGTGTTTATGGAACTATCGAAAAGCAACCGGATGGAACATTGTATACTACGAAAGCTCAAAGGACCGGATGCAGCATGTGCGGATTTGGTATACACATGGAGAAACGACCGCACAGATTTGACCTTCTGTACGAGAGCAATCCTAAAGAGTGGGATTATCTGATGTTTCATTTATGTAAGGACAAGGACGGAAATGATTATGGTTGGGCGAGAGTACTTGACTACATCGGTGTAGGTTGGGATCCATCGACAATCGGTGGAAATTGCAAAGGCCAGATGAACATAAATGAATTTTTAAATTAAAGAGAGGTTAAAGGAAAAAATGAGTGCGGTCAGAGGTTAGATTGGAGTGATGAAGAATGAGTGAAGAATTAAAGCCATGTTCGTTTTGCGACGGCGTGCGGAACAAAGTTGATATATTAAACTAACCTTAAGGAAGGAACTGAAAATGATAAATGGAGAATTGATAGTTGACAACTTCGCAGGTGGCGGAGGAGCTTCCACGGGAATAGAACTAGCAACAGGATATAGCGTCGATATAGCTATCAACCACGATCCAGAAGCTATCAAAATGCACAAGGCAAATCACCCGAATACAATGCACTATTGCGAGAATGTGTGGGCGGTTGACCCAGTTAAGGCTTGTAAGGGGCATCCAGTTGGACTTGCCTGGTTTTCCCCAGACTGCAAACATTTTAGTAAAGCAAAAGGCGGTAAGCCAAAAGACAAGAACATTCGAGGACTTGCCTGGGTAGCTTGCAGATGGGCTGGGCTTGTCAGACCAAGGGTGATAATGTTGGAAAATGTGGAAGAATTTAAGACATGGGGACCATTAAACAGGCGACATCATCCGATTAAGGCAAAGCAGGGAAAAACATTTGAAAAATTTGTACAGCAGCTTACTGATATGGGATACGTTGTAGAATTTAAAGAACTGATTGCTGCCGATTACGGCGCACCCACTATGCGCAAAAGATTTTTCATGATCGCACGGTGTGACGGTAAGCCGATTGTCTGGCCAAAGCCAACACATGCATCTGCAGACAGTGAGGAAGTTAAGAAAGGATTGCTCAAGCCTTATGTTGGAGCATACACACAGTTAGATTTTTCCTTGCCTTGTCCGAGTATCTTCGATACTTCAGAAGAGATTAAAGAGAAATACGGAATCCGGGCAGTAAGACCACTGGCACAAAAGACAATGGATCGGATAGCAAGAGGCTTGAAAAAGTTTGTTTTGGATAATCCAGAACCATTTATTATCCAGTGTAATCACGGTGGTGAACGCAGGCCGAATGATATTCGGGAGCCTATGCCGACAATAACTGGAAAGCATGGATATGGGATTGTAGAGCCATATATGGTACAAATCGGACAGACCGGATTTTCCAAGGACAGAAGTAAGGATGTAAGAGAACCACTTACAACAATCGTAAGTAAAAATGAGCACTGCTTGATAAGTCCTACACTGATCCAGTACCATTCCGAGACAGCACAGGGAGAAGTCCGGGGACAGACAATAGAAGAACCAATCATGACCGTGGATGGTTCAAACCGCTATGGACTGGTTACATCGTTTTTGAGTAAATTCTATAAGTCGGGAATAGGACAGGACGAAAGAGAACCACTGCATACAATTACAACGTCTGCGGGACATTTTGGAGAAGTAAGAGCGTTTCTGATTAAATATTATGGAGAAGGAACCGGACAGGACATAGAAAAACCATTAGATACGGTAACATCACGAGATAGATTTGGACTTGTGACGATCAAGGGTGTAGATTATCAGATCGTGGACATAGGGTTGAGGATGTTGGAACCGAAAGAACTGTATGGATGCCAAGGCTTTCCGGATGATTACATAATTGATCACGACTATACCGGGAAAACATATCCAAGGAGTGAGCAAGTAAGACGTTGTGGGAACGCTGTTTGTCCGCCGATACCGGCTGCCTTGGTCAGAGCAAATTTGCCGGAATTGTGCGTGGCAAAGCGAACACCGAACATGAGAATAGAATCAGAGCAGACCGGGCAACTTCGGTTTGCCTAAGCATTTTTAAATTTTAAAACCAAGTATAAAATCCAAGCGATCATTTCGAAACAAGGCTGAAAGAATTGAGGTGTGACAATGATTGATTGCAATATTTGCAAGCATAAAGAAGATTATTGTACAGAATGCAAAAACGGAGAGCTGTTCGAGAGGAAAAATGTGTCAGAGCCTAAAAAAATATCAGTTAGTAACGGAAAAGAATACTGCGGACATTGTGGTTATTTGTGTGAATATGCCAGAGGATATAAAAAGTTTTATTGCATTAGGTGCGGCGGACTTAATTTAAGAAGTTGGAAGAATTTAGAGGTGAAGAAGATGAAGAAAGAAGTTGACGGAGTAGTAGTCGAGGCAAAAAGCATTCTAACTGCGCTGAAAATTATCAAGACAGTGTGCGAGGGCAATGAATGCCAGACTTGTCCCTTTGGGAAGATTGATGATACAACTGGGAAAACACTTTGCATGATTAAATGCATAGCACCCAATGTATGGATTATTAATGACGAGACTGATGTATGGAGGGCATTACGATGAACAATGCAAAAGAAGAAAGAGTAACCGATTTGTCTATTGTCATGGAAATGATAGATGGTAAACCTTATTACAGCGTGCAGTACAGAAATGTTGGTGAGAATGGCTATAACATTGGATACAGCTCATACGATTTAAAAACTGTATTAGAGTTTATTAATGAATATTTTGAGATTGTGGAAAATGACAAACAGACCAATGCCGACAGAATAAGGAATATGTCGGATGAAGAGTTGGCAGAGTTTTTAGCTGTTCACGATTTAGCGTTAAGTGGTAACGATTTACCAATGCTTACCGATTGGTTTGAATGGCTTCAATCAGAAACAGAATAGGAGAGAATATGAAGAGAGTTAAATCAACACCAGGAATGGTAATATTCACGAGTAAGAAACATCATGTACGTTTTACCTTCGGAATGGGCAAACGCTGGGGATTAAGCTTTGGCATAGAGTATCACGAAAGCTGGGATTGGCACCATTTTGCTGTAGGTTTTACGATAATTAAATTTTTTGTTGCGTTTAGTAAATTGGCGAATTTTCGGAGAAGGTTACGACAGAGACGAAATGTACTTCGAAATGTACGACTAATGCAGATACCGAAGAAAGCCCTCAACAAAAAAGATGCACTTTTCGCAAACTGCCCTAATTGTGGGCGTGTGCAAAATAGTGTTTGGAACAAAACATATTGTGGTGATTGTGGTAAGAAATTAGATTGGAGTGATTGATATGGATATAGATGAAATCATAGAACAGATTGCTGATTATTTAATAGAAAATTCCGAAGATATAATATCTTTACTCAAAGAAAAGGAACGGGATGAACTTGCAGACCTTATCTATACAGAAATAACAGAGGAGTGATGAATGATGGATGAAGAATTAAAGCCTTGTCCATTTTGCGGTGGAAAAGCAAAAGTAAAAGCAACAAAAAAGGAACATATAGGATTTACAATTTGGTGCGCATGTGAATCATGTGAATGTGGAGCGAGAACAGTGGGATTTTGCCCGGACACGAACAGAGAGGATAACACGTTAGAAAATATCGAGAGGTGTAAGAAAAAAGCTATTAAGGCATGGAATAGGAGGGCAAATAATTAGATGAAACCAATTCTGGATGTATGCTGTGGAAGTAAAATGTTTTACTTTGATAAAAGCAATCCCAATGTAGTTTTTATGGACTGCAGAGAATTAGAAGATACTCTTTGCGATGGACGTAAACTGAAAATAAAGCCAGACGTTATAGGAGATTTTCGTAATATCCCTTTTCCTGACAGCACATTTCATTTAGTTGTGTTTGACCCACCTCACTTAATTAAGGTTGGCGATAATTCGTGGCTGGTCAAGAAATATGGAAAATTAACAGACACTTGGCCAAGTGATATAAAGAGAGGTTTTAGCGAATGTATGAGAGTGCTTAAACCGTATGGAACACTCGTTTTTAAATGGAACGAACAACAGATAAGGTTATCAGAAATACTAAAAAATATAGATTACAAGCCTGTATTTGGAAACAAAAGAGCTAGTACACATTGGCTTGTGTTTATGAAGGCAGGTGGTGTAAATGTCAACTAAGCCAATTTTATTCAACACCGAAATGGTTCGGGCAATTCTGGATGGTAAAAAGAGCTGCACACGCAGACTTGTAAAGCCACAACCGCAAGGATATTTTGAAGTAAATGAAAACCCTGTATACATATATGACACGGACTGGAATCAAGGAAAAATTACACCACCATATCAGCCGGGTGATATCCTTTATGTTCGTGAAACATGGCATAAATACATTAAGCGCGTAGGAAAAGGAGAAAGCTGTCGCTTTGCAGAGTTTTACGGGTACAGGGCAAGCGTGGCAAATTCAGAAGATGCAGACGAGCCTTGGCGCCCGTCCATCCACATGCCGAAAGAAGCTGCACGTATTTGGCTTAAGGTTACGGATGTGAGGGTGGAGCGGTTGCAGGAGATTCCCGGCGAAGATTTGATAAAAGAGGGAATTGACCTTTTTCAGTCAAATTATGTAAGAGTTGCTTTTGATGAATTTACAAATATATGGAACTCCACCATTAAGAAATCCGACCTTAACTGCTACGGTTGGGATGCGAATCCGTGGGTGTGGGTTATCGAATTTGAGCGGTGCAAAAAGCCGAAAGGAGAAAATTAGATGAACGATAGATATTTATTTAAGGAGCACAGAGGATTTTGAGAGCAAAGAAGATATGCGTAGTGTGCGGAAAAGAGTTTGAGCCCCGGGTGAATAATCAGAAGTGTTGTTCACCTGAGTGCTCAGACGTTCAGAAAGTTAAAAGAGCCAAGGCTTCATATGAAAAGCACAAGTGCCAGGCAAAGAAGAAAGAAAAGCCCAAGGCAAAAAAAGAAGACCTTGCAAAAGCCAACGAGGTAGCCCGGAACAGTGGCATGAGCTACGGGCAGTACATGGCGGAGAAGTACAGAACTGAACAGCTCGAGACGATAGGAGAGAGAAAAGTGAAAAGGAAAGAAAGTATATTTGCAGGAAGGCTCAAGCTCGCCCTGCAGGAAAAGGACATCACCCAAAAGGAACTTGCCATTAAGTTGGATATATCACCAACTACAATCAACGATTATGTAATAGGCAGGAGAGAGCCGAACGCGAGAACCAAAATAGCAATAGCTCAGACGCTGGGAGTCGGTATAGGCTATCTTCTAGGCAGAGACAGTGTAGGGGTGGACGAGCTCTTAACAATGATTGATGACAAAAAGAACAGCTTAAGCACACCAATAGAAAGACGACTGATCTATCACACGGCCGAGGCAGTGCTGCAGGAGCTGATCCTGACTTACAAGGAGGCACAATGACCAAAGAAAGACTATCTCAACTCTACTACATCACCAAGGAACTGAGGATGTGGGAGGACGAATTAGAAGGACTGAGCACCCGGGCAAGACACCCGATTGATACACCAAGGCAGAAAGTAACATCTGATACCACCGGCAGTGTAGCCACAAGGCGAACCAACCTCGAACACATGATAGCTCACAAGCGGGCAGATCTCGAAAAGGAAAAGAGTGAGCTGACCGCTTACATAGTCGGAATTGAGGACTCGTATATCAGGCAGATAATGTATATGAGACACGTTAAGATGTACACATGGCACAAGATTGGCAGTGAACTCAATGTATCACCCGATGCTGCGAGGATGACACATGATAGATTTTTGAAGGAGAATACAAAGAAGCCTTGCTGATTGCAATAGAGGATATGAGAGAAGCTGCTAAATAGGCAGCTTCTTTTATTACACGAAAAAGAGTGTAAAATATATCAAGAGAAATTGCAAAAGAGAATAAAATACATCATTCACATTACACCCTATAAGGTGTATTATAACATCAGAAACAAGGAAACAAACAACAGAGAGGTAAGGAAAATGAGGCTGACCATATCGGCAAGACGGTGGAGAAAGAGAGTATACCATGAGAATATTTTTAGCAATCAAAAGAGAAGAGAACACAAAGGACAAGTATTACATCGCAGGAGTAATTAACTCTGACATGTATCCAAGCACATACGCATCAGAGAACCCGGATGCACGTATAGTTGAACTGCCGGAGATTGAGGGAAAAGGTTTTACCGGATGCCACATAAAACTGTAGGAGGCTTGGTTAGATGATTGTATACAAAGATATTTTATCCAAGCTGTCAGAAGCAGGATATAACACAACGACAATCCGGAAAGAAAAGATATTATCTGAATCAACTCTGACCAAAATAAGGAATAACGAGCCAATAAGGCTTGATTCATTAGAAGTAATAAGCAAGCTGACACGTGAGCCGGTTGAAAACTTGGTAGAGTTCAAGTAGTTCGTTCAGTTCGTTTAAAATGAAATATAATGTAAAATATAGGAACCACCCGAAAGGGTGGTTTTTTAGTGCGCAAAAATAGGTGAAGAAAATTGTATAGAAATATAAGAAATTACGAGAACGTGACAAAAATGAATATACAGGGTGTTGGGGTGTACGACATACCGGCAATAGCACCGACAGAATACCAGGAGGCAGAACTGATAAGCTTCAACTATGCCAAGTCATGCAAGAGCCCGGCTAATAAGGCAGTACATTTCTTTGTTGATGATTATCAATTCAACAGAGTTTGGAACTGCGCTGATGATTATATCCCGATGCTTAGAAAGTTCAAGTATGTATGCACACCTGACTTTAGTCTGTACACAGACCACCCTAGAACTATTCAGATTTATAACCACTATAGAAAACATTGGTGTGGTGCCTACTGGCAGGCTCACGGCATCAGAGTGGTACCAACGATTGGATGGAGTGACGAGGCTAGCTTTGCATGGTGCTTTGACGGAGAGCCAACAGACAGTGTAGTGGCTGTCAGTTCTGTAGGAACACAGAATAGCGAGTACAGCAAGGAACTATTTCTTACCGGATATAGAGAAATGATGAAGAGATTGACCCCGACACACATTATCTTTTATGGCAAGGTGCCAAAAGAGTGCGAGGGAAACATAATCAGAGTTGAGAGTTTATCGGAGAAACTCAAAAAGCGAGGTACGTTGAATGAGGTATAGAACACAGATTTTTGGAGGACGCGGAGGCGGTTCCGGTCGTGGTGGCGGTGGATGGTCTGATAATGAAGTAGGAGTTACACCAGCTAAATTCATGTACAACGGCGCTAAAAGAAAGACCGGCGGTGAAGATGGCTATGTCAAAAATTCAAAGTATGAAAATGGACTGCATGATATAGATGGTGGCAAGACCACAGCGGAACAGTTTGCCAATCAGTTCAAAACGCGTGAAGAGCTCGACAAAGTACACAATTACCTCGTCGATAAAAGCGCAAGCGTCAATGCAAAGATTAGACAGCTCAAGAGTGCTGATGAATTGAGGAAGAATCCGAAGCTATACCATGAAGCGAAAGCCACGCGAGAGGCAAGCAATGCAGTCAATGACCGTAGAAGCAAGGTAGCACCTGTAAAGGCAGAAAAGACAGTAAGAAAGGCTGACGATGAGTATACCTCATCAAGAACCTCAACATACGACAGATGGTACAAACGAAATCGTGATAATTTCGCAGCATATTATTTTGGAAGCAAAGGAAAGAAATAAGAATGAATCTACAGTTTTTCGGTGGCAGAGGTGGAGGAAGTAGCAGAGGAAAAAGCTCAGGTTCAAGCGATGGCGGGGAACTGGGCGGAACAGTTGCTATACACAGACAGATGGAACCCGATGAGCATAACAGAGCCACAGTTGAGAGATATTACATGACGGGCAACCGTAATGTATTAACCAGCTGGGACGAGGACGGCAATGAACTCGACCATGAGATAACTATACAGGAACCAGTGAGACTAACGTTCAAGACGCGAGCAGAGGCAGTAGCCTATGCCAAGAAGATGAAATATAAATACATGAATCTGTAATAGAAAAGAGGTGAGCAGCGTTGAAGCTGACAGCCAAGCAAAAAATATTCTGTGATGAATACATCATCAGCCTTAACGCTACTCAGGCGGCAATCAAGGCAGGATATTCAAAAAAGACAGCGAGGAAGATAGCGGCAGAAAACCTGACAAAACCAGTCATTCAAAGCTATATCTCCGAACGGATGGAGCAGAAAGAAAGCTCATTGATAGCCACACAGGATGAAGTACTCCAATACCTCACATCGGTACTGAGAGGGGAGAGCCAAACGACAGACACATTGTTGGTCGGAATCGGTGATGGCTGTCAAGAGGTGCAGGAAGTGGAAAAGAAGCCAAGCGAGAAAGACCGGCTCAAGGCGGCGGAACTGCTTGGCAAGAGGTACGGACTGTACACAGACAAGGTATCCGCTGATGTGGATATGTCACTTGATATATCTATTGATTATGGTGATGGCGATGAAGATTAAGCTGCAAGCCAATAAGTGCTTTAAGAAAGTCGACAGATGTACCAAGCGCTATATCGTGATGAAAGGCAGTGCCGGAAGCGGTAAGAGCGTGGACACGGCACAGAACTACATCTTGAGGCTGATGCACGACAAGGGCAGAAATCTCTTGTGCGTGCGCAAGGTGGATGTGACCAACAGAGATTCAACCTTTGCCGAACTGCAAAGTGCGGTCTTTAAGGCGTTCGGGGATAGATACTCCGATTATTGGTATATCAACGAGTCAACCATGAAGATGCGTTGCAAGTCTAATGGCAACGAGATTATTTTCAGAGGGGTAAAAGATGATAAGCAAAGAGAAAAGCTCAAGTCAATTTCATTCAAGAAGGGAAAGCTCACTGATGTCTGGATAGAGGAAGCCACAGAGCTGACACAAGCAGACTTTGAGATTATTGACGACCGACTCAGAGGAGAGCTTCCACCAGGGCTATTCTATCAGATCCGGCTGACGTTCAACCCTGTATCTGCTACCCATTGGATTAAGGCAGTATTTTTTGACCGGGTTGATGAGGATGTAATGACTCACTCGTCGACCTATCTCAATAATCGGTTCATTGATGCAGCATACCACAAGCGTATGCTCAGGCGAAAGGAAGTGGACCCGGAAGGCTATCGGGTGTACGGGCTTGGAAAGTGGGGAGAGACAGCAGGTCTTATTCTTCACAATTGGGAAGTCGAGGAAGTATCACAGAACTACGAAGACTACGACGACGTAGCGGTAGGGCAGGACTTCGGTTTCAACCACGCTAATGCAGTGTATGTATATGGCTATCGAGATGGCGACATTTATGTGCTCAAGGGCTTGTATGGATATGAGAAGGATACAAGCGAGTGGATAGCCGAAGCGGATGAGATACCGAAAGACAAAGTAATGTGGTGCGACTCAGCAGAGCCTGACCGCATCAAGACGTGGAGAACTGCAGGGTGGAGAGCCCGGCCGGTAAATAAGGAAGCAAACAGCGTTAAGGCTCAAATAGACTGGATCAAGGGCAGACACGTACACATACATCCTTCCTGCACGGACTTCATCAAGGAGATAGAACAGTGGAAATGGAAATACGACAGTATAAGGAATGTGTACCTCGATGAGCCGGTACCATTTTTTGACGATGCGATGGCATCACTAAGATACGGCATCGAGGGTTGGCGAAAGCCAAAGGCTCACTTAAATACAGGACTGAAAGGTGGATTATAATGGCGGCACCAGACGTATACAGAATTGCAGACAATCAAATTATGGATGAGATACAGCTTGCAAAGTACATAGCCAAGAACGACGAAAAGGTAGCTCAGAAGTACAAGAAGCTTCAAAACGCTTATGAGACCGACTATGACATTTTTCATCAGGCAAAAAAGCCTGAGTACAAGCCGGACAATAGGATAGCTGTTAACTTTGCAAAATATATCACAGACACCATGAACGGCTTTTTTATTGGAATCCCGATAAAGGTGAGCTCAAAGGACAACTCGGTGGACGATTATATCAACTATCTTGATGTCTACAATGACCAAGACGACAACAATGCAGAGCTTGCCAAGATTATGAAAATCTACGGCAGAGGCTATGAGATGTACTACGTTGATGAAGAGGGAAATGTTGGCATCACGTACCTGGACCCGATGGAGTCATTCATGATTTACGATGAGTCGATACTGATGAGGCCTCGCTACTTTGTCAGAATCTACAAAGACACTGAGGGAATCCGCCACGGCTCCATATCGAACGAGACCACAGTTCAGTACTTTGACATTGACGGAGGCTTGCACTTCCGGACAGATGAGGAAAAGGTACACGGCTTCGACGGAGTGCCGGCAACTGAGTATATAGAGAACTCGGAGAGACAGGGCATTTTTGAGTCAGTGTTGTCAATGATTGATGCATACAACAAGGCGGTATCAGAAAAGGCCAATGATGTTGACTACTTTGCTGATGCGTACATGAAAATACTCGGAGCCAAGCTCTCAGGACCGGAACTGGAAGCCATAAGAGACATGAGGATACTCAACTTCGAGGGAGAGGACGGCTCGAAGATTATAGCTGACTTCATGGCCAAACCAAGTGCTGACACCACACAGGAGAATCTACTGGAGAGAATAGAGAGATTAATCTTTCAAATCTCAATGGTAGCCAATATCAATGATGAGAATTTTGGAGCATCTTCCGGCATCGCACTAAAGTATAAGCTTCAGTCAATGAACAATCTGGCAAAGACCGAAGAGCGTAAGTTCGCAAGCGGAATGAATCAGAGATACAAGCTCATCTTTTCGAACCCTGTAAGCGGGATGAAAGCGGATGACTGGCTCAAGGTTGATATTAAGTTTACGAGAAATTTTCCAGCAAACGAGCTTGAGGAGTCACAGATAGCCGGTAATCTGTCCGGTATTACATCGAAAGAGACCCAGCTCAAGGTCTTATCAGTCGTTGATAACGTCAAGGACGAGCTTGACAAAATCAAAAAAGAGAATGAGCTCGATACAGAGGGTTACGAGGTGAATAGAAGTGTACTGGCAGAACAGACAAAAGCAGTTGACCAAAGCCTTGGAGAAGAGCGAGGCAAAGTTAAAGAAGAGATTAACAACGGCATATGATGAGCAGTACTCGAAGCTCGAAAAGGAGATAGCAGCATACTATCAGACCTATGGAATCGACAATGTGATTGAGTATCGCAAGCTCATGCAGGCGCTGCCTGAAAAAGAGTACAACATCCTCATGCGAGATATAGAGCTCTTCTGTGTCAGGCATCCGGAATATGCACACCTGGCACCGGCTAGGCGCAGTGCATACATTATCAACAGACTTGAGGGCTTGCAAATGTCTGTAGAACTTGAACGGCTTGAGCTGATGGCTGAGGAAGAAAGCCAGCTTAAAGCTCATCTCGATGAGATAGACAAGCGAGGCTATGAGGCAGTAATCGAAAAGACCGGGGCAGTCGGTACAGTCAACAGAGATATAGTCAAGGCGGTAGTTAATACCGACTGGAGTAAGTCAGGGAATTTCTCAAGTAAGATATGGACCCGGACAGCCAACCTTGCCAAGGTATTAAACTCCGAAATATCGGCAGGCTTTGCCAGGGGAGATAATTACCAGAAGCTGACCAAGACCCTGAGGCAGAAGTTCAGCGTAAGCCAGAATGAAGCTATGAGGCTAGTGTATACAGAGGGCACTTACGTGCTCAACGAGTCCACGGCTCAGGCTATAGAACAGACCTTTGACTACTACTCTATAGCCCCAATCGAGGACGGCAAGGCTTGCCAAGTATGTTTAGATATAGCGGCGAGCACCAAGACCAGTCCGGTAAGATATTCGGCAAGAATAGCGGGCGTCAACTTCCCACCATTCCACCCCTGGTGCAGGTGCTCAACATACATTGTAATACCTGACAAGCAGGCATGGATTGAGAACTATGTCAGGACACACGGCGGTGATCCAGCCGTCGGCTCTGAACAGAAAGACAAGGCTAGGGAATTAGTGAGGGCTTTTACATGAGAAAAATAGTAATCTGCGGTGCCAGATGGTGCACCCCATGTAAACACGTACTCAATACATTGAGAGTACAGGTTGAGCAAGAGTGCCCCGGCACTACTGAATATATAGACCTGCAGGAAGAGCCACAGGCAATTGACAAGTACAAAGTATATAAAATCCCGATGGTGATACTCGAAGAGGACGGAAAGCCTCTGAGGAGCTATGTCGGGACATATCCAAACCACCTTGAATTAGTCCGGTGGGCAAAAGGAGAAAAGGATGATAGAGATTTATGAAACCTCAACAAGTTTGGCAGTGAACGGCCACGCCAATGCAGGAGTTAAAGGCGAGTCGGTACCGTGTGAAGCGGTAACTGCCATGATTAATATGTTCGTGATGGGCGTCGACCATTATCAGAACATTGAATATGAGCTTGAGAGCGGGCATTTTTACATTAATTTGAAACAGATAGTGTATGTCTGTGACCCGATTCTTAAAGCGTTGAAATTAGGCTTGCAATCCGTAGCGGAAGCATATCCGGAATACATCAGCTACGAAAAAGCATAGAACTGGCCAAGCATTGAAGCCATAAAAAGCTATGGAATGACCAAGCGTTGAAGTCACTAAAAGCCACGGAATATAAGTTAAGCATTGGAACTCTAAACTATGGAAGGAGAAACGCATGAAAAAGAAATTGAACTACTGGACACAGCTCTTCGAGGACGGCACAGACGATACCAAGGGAGCAGATACCAAGAACACAGACACAAAGAACACTGACAACTCTAAAGATAGCAAAGCGGGCGATGACTCCAAAGACGGCTCCAAGGGAGACGGCAAAAAAGGAGAACCCGAAAAGAAGTACACCGACGAGGATGTTAATAGAATCATTCAGGAGAGGCTCAAGAGAGAGCGTGAGAAGGCAGACGAGGCCAAGAAGCTTGAGAACATGACAGCTCAGGAGCGTGCAGAGCATGAGAGAGACGCACTCAAAAAGGAGCTTGACGAGCTCAAAAAGGCTGACGCACTCAACAAGATGGCGCAGGAAGCCCGCAAGATGCTCTCGAATGAGAAAATCAATGTCTCTGACGGCTTAGTTAACATGATGGTAACATCAGAAGCCAAGACCACCAAGGAGAACGTTGACAACTTTGTCAAGATGTTCAAGGCAGCAGTCCAGGATGCAGTTAAGGACAGCCTGAGAGGCAAAGCTCCGACAACCGGCGGAAGTTCAACTCTGACTCGTGCCGAACTCGATAAGAAACTGGCTGAGATTGCTAGTCCTGTAGAGAGGCAGCGATTGATAGCTCAACACATTGATTTGTTCACGAAAGGAAAATAATTATGAACAAGAACAGAACTATAGCATACAAGACACAGCTCTTCGCACCGGAGACAAACACCACAGTTGCAGCGGACCTTGAGCCGGTCATTTCGATCGACCATACCAACCAGTTGGTAGCAGGTATCAAGTCACTGCTCACAGTGCTCGGCATCGTAGACATGAAGCCGATGGCAGAGGGCACTACTGTCAAAATGTACAAGACCACACAGAAGAACACGCCAGATCAGGTAGCTGAGGGCGAGGTTATCGGTCTGACAAAGGTAGATAGAAAGCTCGTTAAGACTTTTGAACTTGTGCTTAAGAAGTTTAGAAAGTCTACCACAGCCGAAGCAATCCAGAAGGTCGGCAAGGATAAGGCAGTCAATGAGACCGATACAGTCTTCATGAGAAATATCCAGAAGGGTATCAAGGCTGACTTTTTTACATTTATCAAGGCAGGTACAGGCGTAGCCACAAACCTTGCAGAGAAGAAAGCTACAGCTTCAAACTCTATTCAGGGAGCTATTGCAGGAGTATGGGCTAAGCTCTCAGCTTACTTTGAGGATATGGATGTAGAGCCTATCTACTTCCTTAATCCTCTTGATATCGCAACATACCTTGCCAACACACCTATCACAGTGCAGACAGCCTTCGGCTTTCAGTATGTGAAGAACTTCCTTGGACTTGGCACTGTAGTGCTTGACAATTCCGTAGAAGTTGGCAAGGCAAAGGGTACAGTTAAGCAGAATCTTAACGCTGTATATATCCCAACATCCGGAGCAGTAGGATCTACCTTTGGTATGACATCAGACGAAACCGGCATGGTGGCTATGAAGCACTTCCTCGATGATAAGACTGCTGCCATTAACACGCTTGTGTTCGAGGGTGTGACTTTCTACGCTGAGGATGCATCAGGTATCTTTACAGCTCCGATTGCTGTAGAAGCAGCCACAGTTGCAGCATCTGGCGAACAGCAGAAATAGGAGGTAGCCGATGATAGACAGAGTTAAGGAGAGAATCAAGAAAAGACTATCCGATGAGGAAATCAATGATGATGTCATGGACGAAATCAATCAGATAGTCACTGACCGCTTGTGTCTGCGCCTTGGAGTATCTGAGGATGCTTTTCCGACTCTGTTTGAGTCAATCGTAGTTGATGCTTGCGTCAAAGCATGGCGCAAGTGCTACTACGAGGGTGTATCTTCCGAGGGAGTCGGCAGTCTGTCCAACACGTTCATTGATGATGTGCTCGCAGAATACGCAAGTGAAATTGACAGTTGGGTGAATGCCAACGAAAGCTCGAAGAAAAGGACGGTGCACTTCTTATGAGATGGACGCGAGTAACAGTATACACCACAGTGGACGGAACAGAGGACGAGCTCGGCAATCCTGTGGAGAATGTAGAGGAACTCTACAACGGCCGTGCACGTATAAGCCCTTGGACAGATGAAAGCGTGCAGGCGAATGGTAGGGAAGTGACCAAGAATGAGATGCAGTTCGCGGTTCCTTGTGACTATGAGAAACTCAAGAACGCTAAAGTTCTTGAGAATAACTGCAAGGCATTTGACATCACGGAAGTGACCGAACTAGCCCCACGCTGGACGCTGATAACGGCCAAGAGGTACAACACATGAGCATACAAGTAAAAGGCACAGAAAAGCTTGTAGAAGCCCTCTCTCAGATGTCACAGGCGAGGTTCGATGCAGTATGTCAGGTCTCGGCATCAAATATATACAATCGTGGCAAGGCTGACGGAGGCACACCGGTAGATACAGGCGAGCTGAGGCAGTCATTAACAATCGGAACTATAGACCACGGCGCAGAAGTTGGATATACCAAGGACTACGCTCCACATGTCGAGTATGGCCACAGGACACGAGGCAGTGGGTATGTTGAGGGACAAAGATACCTTGAACGTAATGTGGAGAAAGAAAGACCTGAATTTAAGCAGCTACTAATTGACAACATAGAGAGGTTGGTGAAGTGATGCTACAGCAATTCAGCATTATCGAGCTGATAAAGCAGATACAAAAGGCGGTGCTGTCCGGCACCGGTAAAAAATGCTACGACCACGTAGAAAAGGGACAGGCTTCACCATTCTACTATGCAGAGTTGGTTCAAACTAAGCCCGCCAACACCAAGACTATGTACGTGACAGAGTACACAGTCAATATACATGTGGTGTCAGAGAGTGGCAAGACATCTGTCCCGCTCTTCAAGGAGATACAGGCACTCGAAGAGGCTATGACGGCCGACATTGATATACCAGAGCCTTATGAGCTTATTTATCAAATGTACAATGGCATTCAGTCAGCATACAAAGAAAAAGACACCAACGAGAAACATGCAGTCCTTAACTATACGTTCAAGGTCTGCTACGGCTATATGATGAAGTAAAGGAGACACGATATGAAATACATCAAACAGTTATTCGGAAACGAAGCCGCCTCAGAGGCAACAACAGGCTTTGATAAGGGCGTTTACTGCGATTTTTCAGCGAATGCAGTTAAGGCAATCGCAGGCAAGGATATCTTGCTTGCAGTATGGAACGCAGAAGGTACAGCAATCAGAGCTATCGCAGGTCAGCAGAGTCTTAAGCTTAATCGTTCGGCTGATTCTATTGAAGTAACAACCAAAGACACAGGAGACGATTGGAAGTCATACATCGCAGGTTCCAAGGAATGGTCAATCGACACAGATGGTCTGTACATCAGCATAGATGCATCAATGCAGGCACTCTCTACAGCCTTCGAGAATGGCGACCCGGTATGCATCAAGGTATACAACAAGAAGGCCAAAAAGAGTATGTTCGGCGGTCTTGCAGTCATTACAGATTTCCCACTTGATGCACCTTATGATGACTCAATGACTTACTCTATCTCACTTAAGGGACAGGGCAAGCTCGTGGATCTGAGTGCCAATCCTGTAACACCTGACACATTACCTGCATAGCAAGCAAGGACTATATGCCCCTGCCTATTTTTCAAAAAAGGAGAAAATAAATGTTCGAAGTAAACGGAAAACAATATGATTTTGATTTTAACACAGAGAGGGTTTCAATGGTAGAGGCTGCTGCTAAGACAGCTATCATGGGCGAATACTCCAACACCAACGGCTTATTCTCGCTCAAGACTATGAATGTGATGTTTCAGCTTGCGGCAAAAGAGGTAGGCTCTGACAAGTTCCTTGGACAGTCAGAGGGCGCCAAGCTCTTTGAGAATGCACTCAAGGAGAGGGGCTACGCCACTATTGCAGTGGAGATTCAGTCCGCCCTCATGAGAGATACACCTTTTTTATTCCAAGCCAATTAATCGCGAACGAGTATTTCGACGAGCCGAACGAAACTCCTGCAGAGAAAGAGCTGAGAAGACCCTACCTGCAGGACATAGATTTTGCTTGGTTCGTTGTTAATTTCAATTATACGAAAGCCGATTATTTGGCTCTGACTCCACGCGAAAAAGCCTTCATATACAAGGCTTACGAAACTAAGACAGTCAATCAATCAACGCTGCTACGAGACACAGTCCTGAACGCTATAAACAACAGCAAGCGTAGACGAGGGGCGAGCGTGTTCAAGCTATGGAAAAAGCGAGCCAAGAAGGCTGACATATCCACAGTTCGAGATAATATGAAAGTCATAGCAGAGATTGAGAAGAACGAAGTAGGTTGGATAGATAAGATATATGCAGCCAACGGATGGACAAGGAAGTAGGTGAAACATGGCTGACTATACATTAAGCGTTGACGTCACGGCGAATGACCACGCGAGCGAGACGTTTAAAAAAATACAGGACAATGCAAAAAATTTCAAATCAACCGTAGAGAATGCCGGGCAGTCCATGCAGAAGTTTGGCGAAAAGTCAGAATCAGTCGGCAAGAATCTCACCAAGTCAGTTACCACACCTATAGTTGGAGTTGGAGCAGCCACAGCAAAGCTTGCTACAGATTTTGGAAGCTCAATGGCCAAGGTTAGCACTATCGCCGACACGACACAGGCACCTATAGGAGACCTGAAAGAGTCTATCCTTGAGCTTTCAGATGATACCGGTGTGGCGGCATCTGACATAGCTGAGTCAGTATATCAGGCTATATCAGCCGGACAGTCAACAGGCGAGGCAGTCAACTTCGTTACATCGTCTACGAAACTTGCAAAAGGTGGCTTCACTGATGCAGCCACATCAGTAGACACGTTGACAACAATCCTCAATGCGTATGGCGATAAGGCGGGCGACGTAACAAGCGTATCTGATAAGCTTATCATGACTCAGAACTTAGGAAAGACGACTGTTGACCAGTTGGGCGCTTCAATGGGTAAAATTATCCCAACGGCCAACATGTACGGCGTGAGCCTTGATAATATCACATCTGCTTACGTTACTACCACAAAGAATGGTATCGCTACAGCAGAATCGACAACATACCTTAACAGTATGCTCAATGAACTCGGTAAGGCGGGTACTGATGTATCAGACATGTTGAAAGAGAAGACAGGCAAGTCATTCCAGGAGCTGATGGAATCCGGTATGTCATTAACTGATGTACTTGGCATTGTCCAGGAAGCTTGTACGGAATCCGGCAAGTCAATCGGTGATGTGTTCAGTTCACAGGAGGCGGCAAAGGGCGCGGCTACACTTGTACAGCACGCGGACGACTTCAACAGCGCTATGCAGTCTATGGCTAATTCAGCAGGTGCCACCAACGAGGCATTCAATAAGATTGACAGCTCAAACGCGGAGAACTTTGCGAAAGCACTCAACCGCTTGAAAAATGCAGGCATACAGTTCGGAGAGGCAGTAGTACCGGTAGTAGTTCCAGTGTTCACAGAGTTGGTAAGCGTTGTTAAAGGCGCAGCCGATGCATTCAACAGCCTTCCGGAACCGATGCAGGATATGATAGTTAAAGGCTTGGCTATAGCGGCGGCAGTAGGGCCAGTAGTAACTGTATTCGGCAAAGTAACAGCAGTGGCAGGCAAGGTAACAAGCGGCTTCGGCTCAATCGCTGGCAAGCTCGGAGGTCTTGGAAGTGCAGCATCATCAGCAAGTGTACCGGTATCAAGCGCGGGAGCGGCAACAGGAAGCCTTGCAAAAAATGCACTCGGACTCATAGCGGCAGGAGCTGGCATCCTATTGGCTTCGGCAGGCTTAGCACTGCTTGCATACTCAGCAATTCAGTTGGCTCAGGCGGGCCCTACAGCAATCTTAACTATGGTTGGAATGGTAGCGGCAATCGCACTGCTTGCAGTAGGAGCGGCAGCATTGGCACCGGCACTCACAGCCGGAGCAGCAGGACTCTTGGCATTCGGTGCGGCTATCCTCATGGTAGGCGCAGGAGTGGCACTGGCGTGCGCCGGTGTAGCTCTACTTGCTACTCAGCTACCGACCATATCAGAATACGGTCAGTCGGCAGCAGTCGGGATTATAGCTCTCGGTGTGGCTCTGATGTCATTCGCGAGTGGTGCCACTATGGCAGGTGCCGGAGCACTGATTCTTGGTGCTGGCTTATTGGTAGCAGGTGCCGGAGCACTCACAGCGGCAGCAGGAGTAACACTACTGGCTGTCGGAGTGGTGGCACTTGGTGCAGGTATTATAGTCTTAGCTGCAGGAGTTAATCTCTTGGCAGCAGGGCTTGTGGTATGTGGCGCAGGGCTCGTAGTTGTGTCCAATAATGCGGGTACAGCTACGGCAGGGCTTGCAGCATTCACGCTTGCGGCAGCGGCAGCAATTATTCCAATGACGGCAGGAGCGGGGGTAACGACTGCATTTACTGTCACGTTGGTGGCACTCGGTGCAAGTCTGACTGCATCAGCAGGAGGAGCCACACTACTTGCAGCGGCGCTTCTTGCAGTATCGGCTGAGATGGTAGTTATATCAGCTACAGCCAACTCAGCAAGTAACGACCTAAAGAGCATGGTCAAATCAATTGACATTGTAGACACAGGAATTAACGGCCTTAAAAAGGTGGCAAGCTCAGGGCTTGAGGCTATAGCTTCAGCATTTACAGCAGCAACCCCAAGTGTTACAGCTAAATCTACCACAATGTCACTGAAAATGGCTGATTCAGTCCACAAGGGCTTCGCAAAAGTGCCGACTTACATCATGGCGACCATGACGATGGCAAACGCGGTCACTCTGGCTCAGTTCGTGGCAATTAATGCCACTGTATCGGGACAGATGAACCGAATGACCAACACTGTCCGGACATCACTCAACCAGATGAAGAGCGCCTTTGCTGGCACAAGGTTCAAACTCAACACAAACATGGCTTTACCACACTTTAGCATGAGCGGTAATTTCAATGCACAGACTAAGGCGGTGCCAAAGGTACATGTGTCTTGGTATGCCAAGGCTTATGATGAGGCTATGATGTTCAACACTCCTCAGGTGGTGCAGGCGAATGGCTTCGGTGACGGACCGGGCAACGAAGTGGTAAGCGGTGACAGACATCTTGTTGAGTTGTTCAAGGAAGCTCTTGGAAGCTATGGTGGTGGTGATACTATTATCCCGGTATATCTCGGACAGGAGCGAATTGATGAGCTTGTGGTTACCGCAAAACAGCGAAAAAACTTTAGATCGGGAGGTAGGTAATGTTAAAAGACTATCCAACGATTATTAATAATACACAGCTCTTTCAGCCGAATAAGTGGGAAGAGACAAGTAAAGTAGTAGAAGAGACGTATCAGACTGAGGCGGGCACAGACCAAGTCTCAGTCACACGCTATGACAAGCTCTCAGTAGATGCTCAATACAGAGTTAATTCAGAATGGCTCAAGCAGTTCAAGTTGTGGTCTAAGGTTGATTCACTTGATGCGTCAATCTACGACGCCACGGCCAACGGCTATATCAATCGAGTAATGAGGATGCGAAATTTCAAAGACTCGCCGGTTGAATGGTCAGAGAGAATGGAAGGCACTGACGGTATATGGGATGTAAGCTTCAGTTTGGAGGAATTTTAGATGTACGAGGTATCAGCAGCATACAAAAAAGCAATGAAAGAGCCGGTACATCGTTTCCTTATCGGCGGCAGCATATCCAATACCCCGTTCTCTGACCGGAATATACTTAAGGGTTCCTTCTCAATCACCAACCAGTGCTCCGATGATTCAGAAATGAAGATAGGGCAGGTGTATGTCGGTGAGCTCAATGCCACGTTCGTTAATCTCAATGTAGAGAGATACTCTTTGCAGAATAAGCTCATCAAGCCGACATTCAGCCGGAAGACAGTGGATGGATTTGAGACTATCCCCCTTGGTATATTCAAGGTGTCAGAGGCATCATGGACAAACTCAGGCATCGTTATCAAGGCTTACGACAACATGGCAGAGCTTGACAAGGGTTGTGATGTTAACTCAGCGAACGGCACACCTTACGAGCTGGCGCTTCTTGCATGCAAGTCGTGTAAATTAGAGCTTGGCACCACCAAGGAAGAATTTAAGAAATTCGCTAATGGAATTGAAAACCTTTCTATGGTTGCAGAAAACGACATAGAGACTTGGCGAGACTTTATATCCTGGGTGGCTCAGACCTGCGCCTGCTTCGTCACAGCGGACCGCTTCGGTAAGATAGTGTTCAGAGCTTACGGCGATACTGTAGTAGATACCATAGACTCAAAGCACCGATTCACCGGAGCATCATTCTCGGACTTTGAGACCCGGTACACAGGTCTTTCATGCGTTAATATCGGAGACAAAACCACATCCTATTACGGAATGGAAGTTGACGACGCCCTGACTTATAATCTCGGCTCCAATCCGTTCCTGCAGTATGGTGTGGATGATGCAAAAGAGGAAATGCGCCGGGCAATCCTGCATTCTTTGCAGAATATTTGTTATGTACCATTCAAGGCTTCAATGATTGGAGACCCGGTATATGACCTTGGAGATGTTCTGAGCATGTCAGAGGGTATAGCGGACGGCTCGAAGCTGTACTGCATCACCAAATATACATTCAATTATAATGGCAAGTATGAAGTACAGGGAGTTGGCAAGAACCCGGCTATAGCCAATGCCAAGAGTAAGACGGATAAGAACATCGCAGGGCTGATGAATCAGGATGATGAGAACCTTATACATTTTACCGTGTTCACAAATACCGGTCCGGTGGTGGTAGAGGATAAGTCAAACCAATCTATCTTTTCGATGCGCTTTATAGCAACAAAGACCACACACGTGGCACTTGATATGGAGATACTGCTCAACGTAGAGACTACGGAAGAGGGCGAGGAGTACCAGTGGGTTGAACACGATGCGGTGGCTAAAGTCCATTATTACATAGACGGAGCAGAAATAGACTTAAGAAAGCCTGTAGAGACATGGCAGGACGGTCAACACATTCTGACCTTAAGATACGACTTGCAGGCAGTAGATGCTGCTATCCATACATGGGACGTGTGGATTGAGATGCAGGGCGGAAGTGCTACTATAGATACTTACGGCATCCATGCGGTAGCGATGGGCCAAGGTCTTGCAGCAGAGAGCGATTGGGACGGAACTATCACAGCATCCGATGAAGTTGACAGATACACATTTAGCCTTGTTAGAGACTTCACAGACTCAGCCAACACGACACTTAACACACCGGCTCGTGCAGTTCCGGGCGACATACTGGCAAGATTCGACTTCACAAATATGTTTGGCCGTATCGCTGACAATAACCAGTCTTACGACAGCATGACTACATTCACTCCTTATGTCAATGCAAGCCGCGTTACGACTGATGCGGATTACAACAACACGACAGGATGGCAGGGTACCGGCGATATTAAAAAGGGTACCAATAAGACGCTCACCACTACAGATGTATACGGAGTCACATCGGTTGAGACTGCATCACAAAACGCTGTGTTCTATGCTTCGTTCGACAGTGGCTCTACTTGGGTCGGCTGGACATCTGAGGGCTGGGTTGAGAATGTAACAATGATAAAGAAAGAGATAGAGGCGGTGCCTGAGTCGGCATGGAAGCAGTACGACAAAGTAAGGTTCAGAGTCTTACTCGAAGGCGGTGCCACACTCTATGCACTACATCTATACGGAGGTACATTACATGATTAAAGGACATGTAGCAATCGAATTGCACAATCACAAGACGGGGTTGAGAGACAGGATCGAGGGCGACAACATGGTTACCAATGCACTTAACTATGTTATCCCCATAGTAATGGGTGGAAATACTTCGGCTGAAAACTTAATGCCTCTTTGCAAAAAGGCACTCGGAAGCCTGATGTTGTTTGATGGCACCCTCACAGAAGACAAAAATAACATGTTTCTGCCGGCAGAAGCTCATCTCGTGGCTTTCGCCGATAGAGGGCTTGACACGACACACTCTGATAGAGGGTCTCTCAACTCAGCAGAGACATATCAGACCGACACGGGCTATCAGTCGGTGTGGGATTTTTCGACATCACAAGCAAACGGTACCATTAAGTCACTGGCATTAAGCCTTAACTATAGTTTCGATGGCAGCTATATCCGAAACTCGCCTTACAATCTTGTTGGGCCGTTCAAAACATCAGGCCCATCTTGCAAGAATTTGGGTAACAAGACTGAATTCTACTGCTATGCACTATGTTACGACGTGGAAAATCAGTATCTGTACTACATCGACCCGGAACTTGGAGGGGTATCTTCAAGAACTGAAAGAGACGACACCGGAAAGACTAAGTATCTGTACTCTACAGAAATTCACATCATGAAGGCCTACGTGCCAACGACAAAGTTCAAGCTGGCTGATTATCCATCGCCAACCAATTATGGCGAGGAAGTGACATCGTTCACAATAGAAACAGGCACATCTGATACGGACTGTCGAGGGTATTTCAAAAATGGATATGATGGCTATGCGTATATGATCACACCTGTGGGCACGGCTGGGAAAGTCGAAATGTACAAGCTTAAACTGTCAGATTATAGCTTTGAGATATCCGAAGTTCAGACATTCACAGTGAAGAGCGTTAATTTTTACAATTATTATGGACACTCGACAGCTAATAACGGCTATGCATACATTAAATCGCTCGACAAAAAAACTATCTATATAGTCAATCTGTCAAATCCCGTGGATGTACAGGAAGCCAAACTACCAAACGATTACACTCTGTCCGATGATTATCTGATGAATCTGAAAAATGGAGGGGTTAAATTTTCAACTTCCGACAGTCGCTTCGGTATTTGCTATCCTGACGGCAAAGTGATTATTAATCAACAGAACGGAAACTATGGAAACGACCCCATAAGAAACAATCCGTGGCTCATAACTGACAATCTTGTGGTATTTGGCCACAGAGCGTATTATTATCGGTCTTACTCGACTGGCAGCCTACTCAACAACTACCTCGGCACTATCTACAATCTGCCACAGCCGATAGTAAAGACTGCTGCAAGCTCAATGAAAGTAGTATACACGCTGACAGATATAGATTAAGGAGGCAAGCATGGCTAACCTTAAGATACACTTGGATTACAGAGGCTCAAGCAAAATTATCAAGAGACTGTGTCAGACTGTGAACTATCTCTCAGAGGTAGCGAACGGTGACATGCGCACGGACGTCTACGATGTCAATAATAACGGCATTGTGGACAATGCGGAGCTTGTGAACGGTCATGAAGTATGGAAGGATGTACCAGTTGACGCCAAGTTTACTGATACAGTCTACGATGATAGTTACTTGCAAGGCAAGGTAAGTGCCAACAGCAACAATCTGCAGTTAATAATGCAGACGCTTTTCGACTGGAATGAGAACTACCTCATAGACAGCCAGGGTAGACAGATAGTTGATAGCTTGGGTAGACCTATATACACCTCAAGCTACAAATCTAAATTCGACACACAAGGAGGAAAATAAATGAGTGATACACAAGCACAGGCATTGGAACCGGCAAGAATAGTTGACCAAAATCCTGCTATAGGAATAGCACCGGAAGACATGTTCATCATGGACTCTATTGCAAGCGGTACAAGGGCTATAAGTTATAAGGCCTTGTGTGATGCGATAGCGGTCACTCTTGGTATAGCCACAATCAAGGACACGGCAGATGGTGCTGTGCAGAAGAGTGAATACGATAAGAATCACAGTGGGGCTGTTGATAACGCAGAAATATTAGATAATCACTCCGAGGAGGTAATAAATGGAAAATGAGGATATCGTAAGAGAGCTTGCTGAGCAGGGCGAGCGAATCAAGGTAGCGAACAAGAGAATTGCTGACCTTGAAGAACAGCAGCAGCGTATCCAAGACCTGACACTATCTGTGCAGGAGCTTGCGATAAGCGTTAAGAACATGGTAGAAGTGCAGAAAAAGCATAGTGACAAGCTTGCAGAACTTGAGGCAAGGCCGGCACAGAACTGGAACACTATGACAAGGACTGCTTTTACTACAATCGTATCTGCAATTGCAGGAGCATTGGCTCTTGCATTGGTCAACTCAGTAGCACATTTTATGTAAGGAGGAAATTACTATGAAGAACTGTGTATTTAAACCAAGCGTTGACACTATCGAATGGCTCAAGGCAGCAGGCGTCAGAGCTGTAAAGACTATGGCTCAGACAGCTCTTGGAACTATCGGTGCATCCGCTGTAATCTCAGCGGTGGACTGGCGTGTAGTCCTGTCCGCATCGGTCTTATCCGGCGTGGTCAGCATCTTAACATCTATTGCAGGAATCCCGGAGGTGAGCTCGAATGAAAATAATTGACGTTTCGCACCATAATGGCAACATTGACTGGCAGACAGTCAAGGGCAACGTAGACGGTGTAATCTTACACTGTGGCTATGGACAGGACCTGGAAAAGCATGACGACCCACGATTCCGAGAATGGGCTACTGAGTGCACAATACTTGGCATTCCATTCGGAGTATACCTCTATTCATACGCCAAGAGCGTAGACAGAATAGAAGGAGAAGCAAAGCATACATTAAGACTTATCAAGGGCTATAATCTGTCGTTGCCTGTATTCTTCGATTCAGAAGAGCCAGGAACCGAAAGCGTAGCTCAGGCATGTGCACTTAAGTATATGGAGATCATCAAGGCAGCAGGCTATACAGTCGGCATCTATGCGAGTGAGTCTTGGTACAAGTCCTATATGTCAGGCATCAAAGACTGCCCACTGTGGATTGCCAAGTATGGCATCAACGACGGACAGCCACACACCAAGCCAAGCATCGACGGAATGTGGGGTTGGCAATACACCAGTACTGGAACAGTACCAGGCATCGAGGCGGGCAGTCTCGATATCTCAGAATGTTACTCTAATGTTACATCCACTCCTCAGAATGCGGCGCCAAGTCCAACACCGGTGACACCTGTTCCAACACCTGATGAGAGCTGGAAGGGCGACAAGTCAATCTATCTTGAGAATGACTATGTTGAGTCGTGGCAGCATGCCATGAATGTAGGCTTCGACTTAGAGGGAGCTGACCGACTGTCTTGTGACCGCAAGTGGGGTAGAGATTCACAGGCTTTTGCAAGCACACATAATCTATGGAGTGGACAGATTCATAATTGTCCTACAGCTATCAGGTGGTTAAGGACCATGCTGAGAGAAGTCTACGGATTCAACAAGCTTGACGATATCGGCGAGTGGACGGATTATCTTACTGAATGCGTTAAGGTATTCCAGAGGAATAGGGGCTTGACTGTTGATGGAATAGTGGGTAAGATTACAACGTATTGGCTACTTAGTGGAGAGAAAAAATAAAAAAGGTACCCAAAAAGGTACCCAAAAATTCTAAACCCTAGTAAATTCAAGGATTATGGAATGTGTCGTGTGGGTTCAAGTCCCACTGCCGGCACTATTTGCAAAACCCCGTAAATCCAAGATTTTCAGTAAAATCAAGGGTTTGCGGGGTTTTTCTTTACTTACAATCTTTCAAAAAATTAAAGAAATCAGGGTACTTTTAAGAAAAATTTGCCCCAAAATTGTACCCAAAAAGGTACCCAAAAATCTGCCATATAGGCTGTAATACCAGATAGTAAACAGGAGCATTATGATGATAAAAAAGATTTATAAAAAATATGAAATTATATTCAATGTTGTATTATTCTCGATTTTTCCGATTGCGGCTTTTTATCTTATGGAGTTCTACGAACATAATCCTTTTGAAGAAGTCAGATTTATGGCGGGATTTTTTAATATTATTTTGTTTGAGCTGATTGCCTGGATTCTTTATTTTGTTACGGGCAGGGCGAAATGGGCACTTCGTGCAGTTTTTATCGTGGCAATGGTTTTTGGACTGATTAATCATTATGTTATGCTTTTCCGCTCGACTCCTTTTGTTCCATGGGATATTTTTTCAATTGGTACGGCGACAAGTGTTGCATCTAATTATGATTTCGCACCGACTGCAGGAGTAGTTGTTGTTACAGTTATATTTATAGCTCTTATTATGCTGATGCATTTTGTTGATTTCAGAATTAAGTGGAAATTCAGGTTCAGACTAATTCCGACTGTGCTTGGAATACTTGCGCTGTGCCTGTTTGTGAATGCCCTGCAGGATGAGGATTTCCAGACGGACAATTATCTGTATCCGTTTCTATTTACACCTGCATATATGACAAAGGTGAATGGAATGGCGGTAACCTTTGCCATGGATCTTAAGTTTGTGGCGGTTGATAAGCCTGACGGGTATAGCAGACAGAAGGCAAAGGAGCTGCTTGACAGCTATGCCGGTACAGATGATAATACTGCAATTACAGATAAAAGTGATTATCCGAATATTATAGTTGTGATGGATGAGGCATTTTCAGACCTGTCAGTGCTCGGTGATTTTGATACAAATACAGACTATATGCCGTTTGTGCACAGTCTTGAAAAGGGCAATGAAAACACTATAACAGGATATCTGAATACGTCTGTATGCGGTGGCAATACAGCCGATACCGAGTTTGAGTTTCTGACAGGCAATACGATGGCATTTCTTCCGGTGGGAAGCATTCCGTATCAGCAGTATATAAAGAGTAAGACACCTTCTCTTGCAAGCTATCTAAAGAGTATAGGTTACGCAACGTATGCACAGCATCCGTACTATAGCAGTGGATGGAACAGGGATACGGTCTATCCTCTTTTGGGATTTGACAATCTTTCGTTTATGCAGGATTATTCTAATCAGAGGTTTGTGCGCGAATATATAAGTGATGAGACATCCTTTGATAAGATTATTGAGACCTATGAGAATAAACCGGATGGCCAGCCGGCATTTATATTCAATGTCACTATGCAAAACCATGGCGGATACACAAATACTTACTACGGCTTTGATAATACGGTGACAGCAGATAAGCTTAATAATTCTGCACTTGACCAGTATCTTTCTTTGATTAAGCTGACAGATGAGGATTTAAAGAACCTCATTGAATATTTCTCAAATGTGGATGAGAAAACCATAGTGGTATTTTTCGGTGATCATCAGCCAAATGATACTGTGGCAAGCTCTGTTCTTGCAGCAAACGGCATGGATTATAACAATTTATCAAATGAAGAGCTTAAACTGCGCTATCAGGTGCCGTATGTTATCTGGGCAAATTATGATATTGATGAGGCTGCAGGAAAAGACACGAGTGTTAATTATCTGGCTGCAAACGTACTTAAAGCGGCAGGTGTGCCGACAAATGACTATCAGAGCTTTCTGCTAAAGCTGCAGGAGGAGTATCCAATTATATCAGCGGTACGCACGGATAAAACTGCAGATAAGACATTAGATAAAGCATCAAATAAATCAGACAAGGCAACCGGCAGCAAAAATAAGCAGGCCGATTCGGATATGCTAAACGATTATAAGCTTTTGCAATATTACAGACTGTTTGACTGGGAGGGCAAGTGATGAATTTTGTTAAAAAGCATCCACTTTTGACAGCGTTTTTAATTCCGTTTTTCATATGTATAATCATCTGTATAGGAAATGGTGTATATCCATTTGGCGATTACTGCCTTTTGCATATGGATTTGTATCACCAGTATCTGCCTTTTTTTAATGAGCTGTGGGAAAAGCTAAGAAATGGTGCGAGCCTCATGTATACATGGAATATCGGGCTTGGCAGTGATTTTGTATCGGTATTTGCCTATTATCTGGCGAGTCCGTTAAACTGGCTTGTTGTGTTTTTTCCAAAGAGCCATATTATTGAGTTTATCGAGCTGCTAATCATTTTTAAGATTTCGCTAAGCGGAGCAACATTTTTCTATTTTCTGAAGGAACACTTTGTACTCCTTGGAAAGGATAACAGATATCACAATAATACATTTGTGCCGGCATTTGTTTTTTCTACGGCATATGCACTTTCCGGATTTGTAGCTGCGTATAGCTGGGATGTCATGTGGATGGATGTTGTGGCGGTTGCACCGCTTGCGATAGTAGGACTTGAGAAGCTTGTGCGGGATAAAAAGCCGGGGCTTTACTATGTATCACTGGCACTTTGCATATTGTCAAATTATTACTTAAGCATCATGCTTTGCATCTTTCTGGTATTCTGGTTTGCATGGCTTTTCTTTACGCAAAATGGCGGTAAAATGGCTGCAATTGTGAGATTTGCCGTTTACTCGCTTTTGGCTGGAGGCACTGCGATGGTGCTAATCATCCCGGAGCTTATCATTTTAAGCTACAGCGGTTCGTCGGGGATTGAGTTTCCAAAGCAGATAGAGTGGTATTTTAATCTCTTATCAGAGGTCGGCAGGATGTGCACGACAGCAAGCGTCTATGAGGGGGCAGAGAACTGGCCGAATCTGTATGCCGGAGCCTTTAGTGTGATGCTTTTGATACTGTTTGTGCTCAACAAAAGGATTAAACCGAAGAAAAAAATAGCTCCTGTATTGTTTGTGTTGTTTTTCATGGCAAGCTTTGCCAATAAACAGCTTGACTTTATATGGCACGGACTGCATTTTCCGGATTCGTTGCCTGGCAGACAGTCGTATCTGTATGCATTTCTTGTATTGACCATAGGCTATGCTACAGTAAGAAAGTGGCGTGGCATAAGATTGTGGCATATTGGAGTGGCGGTTGTATTTGCATCGGCGCTTATGGCAGTAAGCACGATGTTTGCCGATGAGGATGTGACAGAGTATTATGCAGTTATCATAAGCATATTGTTTGTTGCGCTGTACGGCATTATGACAGTACTTTTAAAGCTTGCAGCAAGGAAAAACAGGGAGCTTTTGATGGTCATAACATGCGGTATTGCGATTGTGGAGCTGGCTGTCAATATGGCTGTGACAGGACTTGGATGTACCGGCAGAAGCAGCTACAATGCCAATGTGGACGATATGCAAAAGGCTCTTAAGCTGGCAAAAGAGGATGCAGCTGACAATGATGTACCATTTTACAGGGTTGAGGACACAGGCCGACTAACTAAAAATGATGACACACGATACGGCTATGCTTCCGGAACACAGTTTTCTTCCCTGATGAATATAAATGTGAGCCATTTTTATCAGGCTCTTTATATGGAGGGAGGCAAAAATTTTTACTGTTATAACGGTGCCACACCTGTCACGTCAGCCATGCTTTCTGTCAGATATATGGTTACAAAATCCATACAGCCACAGAATGAGCTGACTACACTTGTGGGAAAATGCGGAAATCACTATCTGTATCGGAACAACTACACGCTTCCGCTTGGTTTTATGATGGATGAGGGAGTGATTGATGCGTGGAAGCCATCATCGTCATCGAAAATCTATTCGATTAATTCCCTTGGCAGGCTTCTTGGTGCAGCAGATGATACGCTGACCCTGACAGAGTGCACTCAGGATGAAAATCCGGGAACTACGACTCTCACCTTTGACCATGACGGATATTATTATGCGGCATACGATTCGTGCAGCACAGACAGTCTGACCTTCAGCCACGGAGAGTATGAGACCACATACTCGAAGACCACTCACAGGTATCTGTTTGACCTGGGATACGTGAAGGCGGGGGAGACAGTTTCCGTCACAAACACTGATGCCGATGCTGTACGATTTAATGTATACGAGCTTTCCATTGCTGCAGTTGAGAGTGCTTACAATACACTCAATGAGCAGACACTCTCGGTGGATGATTTTTCAGATACACACATAAGCGGACACATAGATGTGAAGCAGGCAGGACAACTTGTGCTTTCTATTCCGAGTGAAAAGGGATGGACTATGAAGGTGGATGGGAAGGATGCAGAGTATGAGGATTTTTCAGATACCTTTGTGAGCATTCATCTGGATGAGGGAGAGCATGAGATAGAGCTTTATTATGAGACACCGGGACTTAAGACTGGGGCAGCTATAAGCGTATGCAGTGTGGGTATTTTTCTATTACTTTTATTGGCGCGCCAAATGGTTAAGAGACGCAGACGGTTACAGCTTAAATCTCACAGTGACAGATAATGCTTAATAATAAAACTAAAACAGGAGATTAACAAAATGAACAAACAAAACAAAAAAATCGCACAGGAAAAAAGAAGAGTCGAAAGAGAAAAAGCGCAGAAGAAGGCAAAGGTTGTGAATCTGCTGAAATTCTGGGTGCCGGTAGTGGCAGTTGTCGTGGTAGTCATAGTGCTCATCTGGGCAGTTGCGACATCGGGAGGTTCATCGTCAAAGGGAACTGCCGGTACAGAAGCTGCATCACAGACCACAGAATCTCAGGCATCCGAGACACAAAGCAGTGATTCACAGACCAAGGCAGCAACACTGAATACAGAGACTGACACGGTTGCAGAAAACGGAGATAAGGTAAATATTGATTACACCGGATATATGGACGGAGAAAAATTCAAGGGTGGAAGCACTGATGGACAGGGCACAGACCTGGTGCTTGGCTCAGGCAGCTATATAGATGGCTTTGAGGACGGAGTGGTAGGTCACAAGGTGGGAGAAACCTTTGATTTAAACCTGAAATTTCCGGATGATTATAAGGTAAATACGGAGCTTGCCGGAAAGGATGTTACTTTTGAAGTGACACTCAACGGCGTATACAAATAAAGAGGATAATACACATATATGGAAAAATCGTTTGAAGATGTACTGGTACAGTTTTATATTGACCAGTACAGGGAGAATGCGAAGAGAAGTACAGGTAAACCTGTAAAGCTGGCACACTATATTCACAGGCTCAATAGCAAAGCAAAATCAATTAAATATGCGCGATTTTCAAAAAATGAGACTGTGGCACTCGACAAGCTGCATCAGGAAATAAAAAGGCTTGCATTGATTACCTACTATTCAAACAATAAGAATGCAAAGCATATTTTAAATAGAGAAATCATTCCGCAGCTCGTCAGGGTGGATATGGAGCAGTTTGATGAGAAGGAAGCAGAGTATCTCACAGAAGATTTTTTAAAGCTTTTGCGTAAGGAGTATATAGGTGCGATATGTACAAGGAGCATGAAGGCGCTTTACAATGAGTACCGCAGCAAGGAGCTTAGAAGAGAGATTGTCACGCTGGTTCCGGCTCGGCCGGAGCTGGAGTTTCCAAAAGCACAGAGCATGAAAAGGCGCTTCATACTCCATATAGGCCCGACTAACAGCGGTAAGACATATCAGGCACTTGAGAGGCTTAAGCTGGCGCAAAATGGAGTGTATCTGGGACCGCTTCGCCTTCTGGCACTTGAGGTATATGAGAAGATGAATGATGCAGGCATACCATGCACCATGCTCACAGGCCAGGAGTGTCTTGAGGTATCAGACAGCAGAATTACAGCATCGACAGTGGAGATGCTTGACTGTGATAAGGAATATGATATCGCAGTGATTGATGAGGCACAGATGGTTGCAGATGATGACAGGGGACATTCGTGGACCAGGGCAATTCTTGGTACACTTGCAGGAGAGATTCATATATGCATGAGCCCGGTGGCAAAGGATGTTGTCATTCATCTGATTAATCTTTGCCATGACGAGTATGAGATAAGAGAGTATGAGAGAAAGACAGCTCTAAAGCTGGAGGATAAGCCGTTTTCATTTCCACAGGATGTGAGGGATGGCGATGCCTTTATCGTATTTTCAAAGAAGTCGGTACTCAATATAGCAGGGCGTCTTGAGGAAAACGGCATAAAGCCAAGTGTCATATACGGAAGTCTGCCGCCGGAAATAAGGCGAAGGCAGATGACGCTTTTTAATGAGAAAAAGACACAGGTTGTCGTGTCAACAGATGCTATAGGAATGGGACTCAATCTGCCGGTCAGAAGAATTGTATTTCTGGAGGTGGAAAAGTTTGATGGAGTATCAAGACGTCCGCTTGTCATCTCTGAGATAAAACAGATAGCGGGCCGTGCAGGCAGATTTGGTCTGTATGATACAGGCTATGTGACAGCTTTGGGACAAAAGAATCTGAATTATCTGAAGAATACGCTAAATATACCGGAGCAGGATATTGATATAGTAAGTCTTGGCTTCCCGCAGGTGCTCCTTACAATGGATGCGCCGCTTGATGCGATAATTAAGCTCTGGCATGAGGCAGAGCCATCAGCACCGTTTAGGAAAATCAATGTCGATGAGATATTGTTTTTGTATGGATATGCGTATAAGGAGCGATACTTTATCGCAGATTTTGATGACAAATATCTGCTTTATAAGATGATTACATGTCCTATAGATATAAAGGACAGGGAGCTTGTCAGACAATGGCTGCGCTACTGCATGTCGTATACATCCGATATCTCTCTCGACAAGCCTGATAAGCATTCAAAGTATCAGGGGCTCATGAAATACGAATCCTATTACAAAAAACTTGATTTGTACTATCAGTTTTCAGTCCGCATGGGCAAAATTGTGGAGGAGGACTGGCTTGAAAATGAGCGTGACAAAACACAGGCCAAGATCATGCAGCTTCTTGCAAAGAGTAAGGATGAGTATATAATCAGATGCCGGTATTGCGGCAGAATACTTCCGATTGGAAATTCGCGCAATATATGCAGAGACTGCTACAGCATGATACGCAGGTAGCAGTCGGTTTATATTTTTGGCGGTTTATATTTTACGGTCAAGTCGTTGAATTTAGCTGTCCAATGTGGCATAATAGAAATAAGACCAAAATATGAATGGAGGAATTTTTTATGGCAAATAATGAGTTACAGATTGCCGGCTCACAAGGCGAGCTTAGAATCCGTCCTTACGAGCACCACGCAAAGTATTATGAAACAGATCAGATGGGTATAATCCACCATTCAAACTATGTCAAGTGGATGGAAGAAGCAAGACTTGATTTGATGGATCAGATAGGACTCAACTACAGGCAGATGGAGGATATGGAAATCATAAGTCCGGTGCTGTCGATATCGGTAGAGTATCACAGTATGGTACATTTTGATGATACGGTTGTTATCTACACAAAGCTGCTTAAGTATAACGGAATCAAGATGGAGCTTGAGTATGTCATGAAAGATAAAGAGACAGGCGAGCTTCGAACTACTGCAAAAAGCAGCCATTGCTTTTTGAACAAATCCGGCAAACCAATCTCATTAAAGAGAATGTATCCGGAATTAGATACGAAATTTTTTGAATTTAAAGAGGCATAATAAGATGATACAGGATAGATTAAAAGCATTGAGAAGCGAGATGGCAAAGAGGGGCATCTCGCTGTATGTGGTACCTACTGCTGATTTTCATGAGTCAGAGTATGTAGGAGAGCATTTTAAGGCACGCAAATATATTACAGGCTTCACGGGATCAGCAGGAACCGCAGTCATCACTATGGATGAGGCCGGACTATGGACAGACGGCAGGTATTTTGTGCAGGCGGCTGCGCAGCTTAAGGATACCACTGTAAAGCTGTTTAAGATTGGCGAGGAGGGCGTACCGACAGTTGATGAGTATATAAAGGATACTCTTTCGGATGGCGGTGTAATAGGCTTTGACGGCAGAGTGGTAAATGCCGCATGGGGCAAAAGGCTTTCTGAAATCGCAAAAGAAAAGCACGGCAGCATGTATGTAAATGAGGATCTGATTGACCTTATATGGACTGACAGACCACCTATGTCAAAGGAAGCTGTCATGATTTTTGACAATAAATATACCGGTGAGGATATAAGCTCAAAGCTTAAAAGAGTCAGAGAGCAGATGGCACAAAAGGGAGCAACCCTTCATCTGATGTCATCACTTTACGATATAGCCTGGCTTTTAAATGTCAGGGGAGGCGACATAAGCTATGTGCCTGTAGTGCTTTCATACCTGGCATTGTCACAGGACAGCTGCATATGGTTTTTGCAGGAAGAGGTTGTGACAGAGGCTCTTAAGGCATACCTCGATAAGAATGGTATACAGACAAGACCTTACGATGATTTTTATGAATATGTTAAGCATATTGATGAAAAAGAAACAGTGCTTCTAAATACATCGGTTGTAAATTACCGCGTCTGCAACAGCCTGCCGGATGGTGTTAAGGTGATTGATGCGGAGGATCCTACTGTTGTCATGAAGGCCGTAAAGAATAAAGTACAGCTTGAAAATCTGCGCAAGGCGCATTTGAAGGATGCAGTTGCGATGTGCAGGTTCATGTACTGGCTTAAGACAAATATAGGTAAGATACCAATGACAGAGATTTCGGCTTCAGATTATCTTGCATCGCTTAGAGCAAAGCAGGAGGGCTTTCTTGATTTGAGCTTTGCCACAATATGTGGATATGCTGATCATGGTGCTATTGTGCATTACTCTGCAACAGAGGAGTCTGACAGGCCGCTTAAGCCGGAAAGTTTTTTACTGGTTGATTCAGGCGGACATTATCTGGAGGGAACCACAGATATCACGAGAACCTTTGCGTTAGGACCGGTGACTGACGAGATGAAGGATATGTTTACGAGAGTGTGCCGCTCAAATATGAACCTGGCAAATGCAAGGTTTAAGGAGGGCTGCTCGGGACTAAACTTTGATATTCTGGCAAGAGAGCCTTTCTGGGAGATTGGCATGGACTATAATCACGGTACCGGGCACGGTGTGGGCTATGTGCTCAATGTGCATGAGGGACCAAACAGCTTCCACTGGAAGCAGTATCCGGGCAGGACTGCAGAGCGTGTGATAGAAGAGGGCATGGTCACTACAGATGAGCCGGGCATCTATTTAGAGGGCAAATTCGGTATTCGTACAGAGAATGAGCTTATCTGCCGAAAGGGTGAGAAAAATGAGTATGGCCAGTTCATGTATTTTGAGAATCTGACCTATGTGCCTATAGATCTCGATGCGATTGATTCAAATCAGATGACAGACAGGGAAAAAGGATACCTGAATGCTTATCATGCGAGAGTTTATGAGCTTGTTTCACCATTTTTGAATGATGAGGAGGCCCGGTGGCTCAAGAAATATACAAGAGCTATTTAACGTTACTGTTTGCACTGTAGTGTGACCGGCAGCGATTACAACAATATTATAATTGACAGTAAGGAAAGTATCAAAATGAGTGAAAAGCTTGTACTTATAGACGGACACAGTATTTTAAACAGGGCATATCACGGGCTGCCTGATCTGACCAATTCAGAGGGACTTCACACAAATGCAGTCTATGGATTTTTGAATATCATGTTCAAGATCCTTGACGAGGAAAAGCCTGACTATCTGACGGTGGCATTTGATGTGCATGCGCCGACGTTTCGCCACAGGATGTTTGATGCGTACAAGGGCACGAGAAAGCCTATGGACGAGGAACTCAGGCAGCAGGTGCCTATGATAAAGGAAATGCTTACTGCCATGGGCATAAAAATCGTGGAAAAGGAAGGCTATGAGGCCGACGATATACTTGGAACTTTATCTGTCAGGGCAGAAAAGGCCGGTATGGATGTCGCTATCATTTCCGGAGACAGAGACCTTTTGCAGCTTGCGACTGACCATGTCATGGTAAGGATTCCAAAGACCAAAAAGACAGGAACCGAGATAGAAAACTACAATACAGCAGATGTTATCGAAAAGTACGGCGTCACTCCAAAGGAGTTTATCGATGTAAAGGCTCTGCAGGGGGATACGTCTGATAATATTCCCGGGGTACCCGGTATCGGCGAAAAGACAGCAGGCGCACTTATAGCAAAATATCACTGTATAGAGGCAGTACATGAGGACGCTGAGAATGTAAAGCCGCCAAGGGCTTCAAAGAATATAGTGGAGTATTGGGAGCAGGCGCTTATGAGCAAGGAGCTTGCTACAATCATACTTGATGCGCCGGTTGACTATGAATTTGCTGATGCAAAGCTTAGTGGAGGAGTAGAGTCACTCTACACTGAGGAAGCCTTTTTACTGTGCAAAAGATACGAATTCAAAAACATGCTGTCACGGTTTAATGTGGAGGCTCCTAAAAACAATGCCGAGGAGCATTTTGTGGTAGTAAGAGACTTAAAGACTGCAGAGAGTGTGTTTGAGAAAGCAAAGGGCAGGGAGGTCGCTTTTGCGGTAGTACCGGGAGAGTCTTTGGGAAACAGCGAAAGTGATGGACAGCTAAGTCTGTTTTCGGAGCCGGTTTCGAACGATTATCTTGCTGTTTCGATTTGTTTTTCAGAGGAGGACATTTATTTTATCTGTACAGGTGATGAGATTTCAAGCAGCTTTCTAGATGAAAAATTAAATACCCTGGAAGTAAAGTCATGGATATCACCGGATTTAAAGACCAATCTGCACAGATTTAAGAGCAAAGAGATAAAGGCAGAGGACAGAGACAGATATTTTGACATGATGGTGGCTGCATACCTTATCAATCCGCTTGTCGGGGAGTATCCCTATGATGCGGTTGCAAAGGACTATCTGGGGCTTATGCTCTCATCTAAAAAGGATTATCTGGGAAAGCTTGATTTTACTCAGATGATGAAGGAGGATGAGAAAAAGGCAGTGGACTGTGCCTGCTACGAGGTGTATACTGCCTGGAAATCAAAGCCGGCTCTTTTGCAGAAGCTAAAGGAAATGGATATGCTCACTCTTTACAGAGATATCGAGCTGCCACTCGTTTTTGTGCTGTATGATATGGAAAATGAGGGTATAAGGGCTGATGGAATAAAGCTTAAGGAGTATGGAGACAAGCTTGCTGTTTCAATAGCTGAGCTTGAAAAGAAAATATATGAGGCAGCAGGTGAGGAGTTTAATATAAACTCGCCAAAGCAGCTTGGAGTCATTCTCTTTGAGAAGCTTGGTCTGCCAAATGAAAAGAAGACAAAGACCGGTTATTCTACTGCGGCAGATGTGCTTGAAAAGCTGGCACCGGAGTATCCGATTGTCGCGGATATATTGGAATACAGACAGCTCACAAAGCTAAAGAGCACATATGCTGACGGACTTTCGGGATATATTGCATCCGATGGTAAAATCCATACTACCTTAAATCAGACAATCACTGCGACAGGCCGTCTTTCAAGCACAGAACCTAATCTGCAGAATATCCCGATAAGGATTGAGCTGGGCAAGCTTATCAGAAAGGTATTTCTGCCTGAGGATGGAGATCTGTTTGTTGATTCAGACTACTCGCAGATTGAGCTTCGAGTGCTTGCGGCGCTTTCCGGGGATGAAAGGATGATAGAGGCATTTAAGAATGGTCAGGATATCCACAGAAGTACAGCATCCCTTGTGTTTGACACACCGTTTGATGAGGTCACAGACCTTCAAAGACGAAATGCCAAGGCGGTAAATTTTGGTATCGTATATGGTATCAGCGCGTTTGGTCTGTCTAACGACCTGGGAATTTCAAGGAAAGAGGCACAGGGCTATATAGACAGTTATTTTGTCAAATATCCAAAGATTAAGGAGTTTTTGGATCAGACGGTTTTGGATGCCAAGAAAAATGGCTATACAAAGACCATGTTTGGGCGTATCAGACCGATTCCCGAGCTGAACTCGAGCAATTTCATGCAAAGACAGTTTGGAGAGAGAGTTGCGATGAACTCACCTATTCAGGGTACAGCAGCCGATATCATAAAGATTGCCATGATACGTGTGCATGACAGGCTTCTTGACGAGGGCTTAAAGTCAAGACTTATCCTTCAGGTGCATGATGAGCTTTTAATTGAGACAAAGGAAGCTGAGAAGGATAAAGTGATTAAGCTTTTGGAAAAAGAGATGCGTGGCGCGGTGGACATGAAGGTATCCATGGAGGTGGGCACCGAGTGTGGCTATGACTGGTATGATGCGCATTGATGACAGAAAAGGAAATAGTATGATTTTTATAGGAATAACAGGTGGTGTAGGTGCCGGAAAATCGGCAGTGCTTGGCTATCTTAAGGAGCTTGAGGGTGTAAGGGTCATGCTCTCCGATGAGATAGCACATGAGCTGATGGAGCCGGGAAGCGACTGCTACAACAGATTAAAGGAATTGTTTGCGGGCGAACCGATATGGCTTGAGGACGGGCATTTTGACAGACCGGCACTTGCCGGAGTGATTTTTTCGAATGATAAAAAAAGAGAGCTTCTAAATGAAGTAGTGCATCCTGCAGTAAAGGAATATGTGCTTAATGCAGTTAAAGAGGCAAAAAAAGATGGTCTGTTCATGCTTGTGCTTGAAGCAGCACTCCTTATAGAGGAGGGATATGGTGAAATCTGCGACGAGCTGTGGTATATTTATGCAAGTGAAGAGGTCAGAAGGAAAAGACTTAAGTCAACACGAGGCTATTCAGATGAGAAGATAGACAGCATCTTTGCAAGCCAGCTCAAAGAAGATGAGTACAGAAGGCACTGCAGGGAGGTTATCGATAATAACGGAGATATCGAAAACACGATAGCTTCGATAAATAAAGCGCTTAGCAAATACAAGGAGTAGTGGAAATGAACAATGTATTCGGTTTGGATATTGGTACAAGAAATGTTGTAGGAACTGTCGGCTATCAGACTGATGACAAGGAATTTGTGGTTACAGCACAGTATGTCAGGGAGCATGAGACCAGAGCAATGCTTGACGGTCAGATACATGATATAGGCAGGGTGGCAAAAACCATTAAGGAAGTAAAGGACGAGCTTGAAAAACAGACAGGACAGCCACTTGAAGAGGTGTGTATAGCAGCCGCAGGACGAGTATTAAAGACTGTTACGACGCATGTGGAGTATGAGTATGCACAGGAGTCGGTGGTGACCGGCGAGGATGTCCATACGCTTGACCTGCTTGGCATAGAAAAAGCACAGGAGGCACTCAAGGAGGTTAACGATACAAGCTATAAGTTTTACTGCGTGGGATATTCTACAGTCAAATTCTTTTTGAATGATGAGGTGTTTATCAGCCTTGAGGGTCATAAGGCAAACAAAATAGGCGAGGATATCATAGTTACATTTCTGCCGGAGGATGTGGTAGACGGACTGTATGCGGCAGTGGGACAGGCCGGGCTTAGTGTAGCCAATATGACATTGGAGCCTATCGCCGCTATCAATGTGGCAATTCCGGAGAACTATCGTATGCTTAATATCGCACTTGTCGATGTGGGAGCCGGAACGAGTGATATCTCAATCACAAGAGACGGAAGTATCATAGCCTATGGCATGATACCGCATGCAGGAGATGAGCTGACAGAAGTTATTGTGCAGCATTTCCTCGTGGATTTCAATATGGCGGAGAGCATCAAGCTTCAGTCTACGACAAGTGATACGGTTACATACAAGGATATCATGAGCATCGAGCACACAATTCCTGCAAAGGATGTCTGGGATGTGGCAGCACCTGTTGTTGATAATATTGCACAAGAGGTATCGGCTAAAATCAGAGAGCTAAACGGTGACAAAACAGTGAGTGCCTGCTTTGTAGTCGGAGGCGGAGGCAAGATACACGGCTTCACGGAAAAGCTTGCGGAAGACCTTGACCTGCCGGAGGAAAGAGTCGCTCTAAGAGGTGAGGAAGTGCTTGGCGATGTGACCTTTGAGCAGGAGGATATTAAGAAGGATCCGCTTCTTGTCACTCCAATTGGTATATGCCTGAATTATTATGACCAGAGAAATAATTTTATCATGGTCAGATTCAACGGTGAGAGAATAAAGCTCTATGACAATAACAGGCTTACAATAGTCGATGCGGCGCTTCAGGCGGGATTTCCAAACGATGAGCTGTTTCCAAAGCGCGGCACCCCGATAAACTTTACGGTAAATGGTGTGGCAAGGCTTGTAAGAGGCGAGGCCGGAGAGGGCGCAGTGGTGACCATGAACGGAAAGCCTGCAAGCATCAATACACCGCTTGAGCCAAACAGTGAGATAATCATAGAGCCGTCCACAGCAGGAGAGGCAGCAGAGTATAAGATATCACAGCTTGATGAGTACAATCATTCTGTCATTACTTTTATCATAAACGGCAGAAAGGTTTCATGTCCTAGGTTTGTCCAGGTAAACGGAGAGCTTGAGCCGGAGGATTACAGCATCAGGGAAAATGATGTGATTGAGACAAGAAATTACTATACAGTGCGCCAGATTGCGCAGTTTATGGATCTCGTTATTGACACAGACCAGATGATATTTGTAAACAATGAAGAGGCAGATCTCGACACTCTTGTATACGAAAATTTCTCTGTTGAGTGGAAAACAGATGAATATGGTGTTGCAAGAATCGACAATAACAATTATAATGACACACAAGAGTCTGACAACACAGTAGCCAGAACCTCAGAGCAGATGATGAATCAGGTGCTTGATGAGCTGCATGATGATTTTGCTAAAGAAGCTGAAGCATCTGCTGTGCCGGAAAACGAATTGCCGGAAAATGAATTGCCAAAAAATGATATACAGGAAGAAATACAGGAAGAAGACTCATCAGAAAATACAATTACAGTAATTGTAAACGGTGAGCCTGTAGAGCTGTCCGGCAAGGATACATATATATTTGTCGATATATTTACCCATATCTCATTTGATTTACAGGCAGGAAAGGGCAGGGCAATAGCCACTGTAATAAATGGCAGAGATGCCCAGTTTTCCGAGGAGCTTCATGAGGGAGACAAAATAGAATTATACTGGAAAGAGAATTAACATGTTAGAATTATGCAGCATTGCCAGCGGCAGCAGTGGAAACTGTATATGCGTGGGTACGGATGATTGTCATGTGCTCATAGACGCGGGCATCAGCGGTAAGAAAATAGAAAACGGACTGAATGAATTTGATATGACGGCCACAGATATGCAGGGGATTCTCGTGACACATGAGCATATAGACCATATCGCAGGGCTTGGTGTCATGGCAAGACGCTATCGTATTCCGATTTATGCAACAAAGGCCACAATCGGGGCTATAAAATGCATAAAATCCGTTGGAAATATAGATGATGAGCTGTTTCATCCTGTTGAGGCAGGCGTCGATTTTACAATAGGCGATATAGAGTTTGAGCCGCTTCACATATCACACGATGCGGCTGATCCTGTCGCGTACAGATTTAAAAACGAAAATCATGCGATGGCGGTCGTGACAGACCTTGGCACGTATGATGATGCACTGGTTTCAAAGCTTCAGAACCTGGATGGGCTGCTGCTTGAAGCCAATCATGATATAAATATGCTCCAGACTGGGGCATATCCGTATCCGCTCAAGCGCAGAATCATGGGTGACAGCGGACATTTGTCGAATGAGAGAAGCGGGCAGTTGTTATGCAAGCTTCTTCATGATAAATTTGGCTCAGTAATACTGGGACACCTTAGTAAAGAAAACAACTACGAAAAGCTGGCGTATGAAGCCGTCAGGCTTGAGGTCACAATGGGAGACAATCCATATAAGGCAAGTGATTTCCCTATGTATGTGGCTAAGAGGGATGGGGCATCAGACCGCATAGCCGTAGAATAAGAGAACAGGAGAATAAGTTGTTATGGATAACACAAAGAACAAAGTAATCATCACAGTTGTCGGAAAAGACACAGTAGGAATCATCGCAAAGGTATGTACATATCTGTCAGAGGGCAGTGTAAACGTGCTTGATATCTCACAGACTATCGTTTCAGGTTATTTCAACATGATGATGATTGTTGATATGGCAAATGCTACAGCTTCATTTGCAGAGATTTCTGATCAGCTTGATGCACTTGGAGAAGAAATTGGTGTAACAATAAAGTGTCAGAAGGAAGAAATCTTTGAGATGATGCATCGAATCTAGTTTAGCATAAAAATGTCATACACAGTTAAAGGAGAACATTAAAATGATTAATATTGGTGAAGTAATTGAGACCAATGACATGGTGGAGAAGGAAAATCTTGACGTGCGTACAATCACACTCGGTATCAGCCTGCTCGACTGTATAGACTCAGATCTTGCAAAGGTAAATGAGAATATCTACAACAAGATTACAACACTTGCAAAGGATCTTGTAGCAACAGGAAAAGAGATAGAGAACAACTACTGTATCCCTATCGTAAACAAACGTATTTCAGTTACACCTATCGCCCTTGTCGGTGGTGCGGCCTGCAAGAGCTCAGAGGATTTTGTTACCATAGCAAAGACACTCGACAAGGCGGCAAAAGAGGTGGGAGTCAACTTCATCGGTGGATACTCAGCACTTGTGTCAAAGGGAATGACAAAGGCGGATGAACTTTTAATCAAATCAATACCTCAGGCAATGCTTGAGACAGATCTCGTATGCAGCTCTGTAAATGTCGGCTCTACAAAGACCGGAATCAACATGGATGCAGTAAAGCTGATTGGTGAGATGATAAAGGAGACAGCAGAGGTGACAAAGCACCTTCCTGTATCAGGCTGTGCCAAGTTTGTAGTATTCTGTAACGCTCCTGATGACAATCCGTTTATGGCAGGAGCCTTCCACGGTGTGACAGAGGCAGATGCCATCATCAATGTAGGTGTCAGCGGACCTGGAGTAGTAAAGACTGCTCTTGAAAAGGTAAGAGGCGAGAACTTTGAGGTGCTCTGTGAGACAATCAAGAAGACAGCCTTCAAGGTTACACGAGTAGGACAGCTTGTGGCAAAGGAGGCTTCAAAGAAGCTTGGAGTGCCATTTGGAATCATAGACCTCTCACTTGCACCTACACCGGCTATCGGAGACTCTGTAGCAGATATTCTCTGCGAGATAGGCTTAGAGAGAGCCGGAGCTCCGGGAACAACAGCAGCACTTGCACTCTTAAACGATCAGGTGAAAAAGGGCGGTATCATGGCATCCTCATATGTCGGCGGACTCTCAGGTGCCTTTATTCCTGTATCAGAGGATCAGGGAATGATAGATGCCGTAAACGATGGTGCACTCACTCTCGAAAAGCTTGAGGCTATGACCTGTGTGTGCTCAGTGGGACTTGACATGATTGCAATCCCGGGCGATACAAAGGCCACCACAATTTCAGGAATTATCGCAGATGAGATGGCTATCGGTATGATAAACCAAAAGACAACAGCCTGCAGACTGCTTCCTGCAATCGGAAAGGATGTAGGTGATGTGGTAGAAATCGGAGGACTCCTTGGAAGTGCACCGGTTATGCCGGTAAATAGATTCTCTTGCGATGCATTTGTAAACCGCGGAGGAAGAATCCCGGCACCTATTCACAGCTTTAAAAATTAGTAAATAATGGCATTGTTTACAAGCATGTACTTATAAGAATAGCTTATAAGTACATGCTTATTTTAAAGTGGTACTTGACAATGACAAAAATACATGCTTAAATAAAGACAGTTATATGACTGACGGAAGTGGATAACCACATGGAGTATAACAGTTGATTGCCGACCGTCTGGGCGCACATTTATATAAGTTTCATGCAGAGCTTTATATTTTTATGTGTGTTCAGACGGTCTTTTTATTCCGGCAGGCCCGAGTAATTTGGGGATGCAGACCACATTATCAGAAAACATGGAGGATGACATGGAAAGAGTATCATTAGCAAAGGAATTATCAAGCACAACATACCCTGGCAGAGGTATCGTAATCGGCCGCACAAAGGATGGTAAGAAGGCTGTAACAGCATACTTTATCATGGGCAGAAGCGAAAACAGCCGCAACAGAGTATTTGTAGAGGATGGCGAGGGCATCAGAACACAGGCATTTGACCCTTCAAAGCTTGAGGATCCAAGTCTTATCATTTACGCACCTGTAAGAGTGCTCGGCAACAAGACAATTGTCACAAATGGTGACCAGACAGATACTATCTATGAGCTGATGGACAAGCAGCAGACATTTGAGCAGGCCTTAAGGACAAGAGAGTTTGAGCCTGACGCTCCTAACTATACACCTAGAATTTCAGGAATCATGCATATTGACAATGGCGAGTTCAACTACGCTATGTCAATCTTAAAGAGCAACAACGGCAATTCTGATGCATGCAACAGATACACATTTGCATACTCAGCACCGGTTGCAGGAGAGGGACATTTCATCCATACATATATGGGCGATGGAAATCCACTGCCAAGCTTTGAGGGTGAGCCTACATGGGTAGACATCGAGGGAGATATCGATGAGTTTACCGATATGGTATGGGAGAACCTTAACGAGGACAATAAGGTATCACTTTTTGTCAGATATATTGATATCGCAACAGGCGAGTATGAGAGCAGAATCGTAAACAAAAACAAATAAAACACTATATAAACGGTCAAATATACAAGATAAGCAGATAAAAACAGGAGAACAGAAAAATGCAGGAATACGAATTAAAATACGGATGTAACCCAAATCAGAAACCAGCCAGAATATTTATGAAGGAGGGAGAACTTCCTATAAAGGTGCTTAACGGCAGAGCCGGATATATCAACTTCCTTGATGCTTTCAACGGATGGCAGCTTGTAAGAGAGCTTAAGAAGGCAACAGGTCTTCCGGCTGCAACATCCTTCAAGCATGTTTCACCGGCAGGTGCAGCAGTAGGACAGCCTCTTTCTGATGTGGAGAAAAAGATTTACTGGGTTGATGACATGGATATTGAGTTTACACCACTTGCAAATGCATACATCAGAGCAAGAGGAGCTGACAGAATGTCATCATTTGGTGATTTTATCTCACTTTCAGATGTATGTGACAAGAGCACTGCACTTGTAATCAAGAGAGAGGTATCAGACGGTGTTATCGCTCCGGGCTACACAGATGAGGCTCTTGAGATTTTAAAGGCTAAGAAAAACGGCAATTACTGTGTTATCGAGATTGACCCGTCATATGAGCCGGCACCTATCGAGAGAAAGGATGTATTTGGCATCACATTTGAGCAGGGCAGAAACGAGCTTCATATTGATGATGATTTCTTCTCAAATATTGTGACAGAGAACAAGGAGCTCACAGAGCAGGCTAAGATTGATCTGGCAATATCTATGATTACATTAAAGTATACACAGTCCAACTCTGTATGCTATGTAAAGGGCGGCCAAGCAATCGGTATCGGAGCAGGTCAGCAGTCTCGTATCCACTGTACCAGACTTGCAGGCTCAAAGGCAGACAACTGGTGGCTTCGTCAGTCTCCACAGGTGCTTGGACTTCAGTTCGTGGATGGTATCAGACGTGCAGACCGCGACAATACTATTGACCTTTATATCGGTGAGGATTATATGGATGTGCTTGCAGAGGGCGAGTGGCAGAAGTTCTTCAAGGTAAAGCCGGACGTATTTACAGCAGAGGAGAAGAGAGCTTGGCTTGACAAGAATACAGATGTAGCACTTGGCTCTGATGCATTCTTCCCATTTGGTGACAACATTGAGCGTGCGCACAAGAGTGGCGTGAAGTATGTAGCCCAGCCGGGTGGATCTGTGAGAGATGACCATGTTATTGATACATGTAATAAGTATGGTATGGTAATGAGCTTTACAGGAATCAGACTTTTCCATCACTAATCACAAGGTATAGCGGTTATTAATCTGAATTGAAGTACAATAAGTAATTCAATTATAAGGGACTTCATGATATAATTACTGTATACATTTTACACAGTAGTTAATCATGGAGTCTTTTTATGTCATTACAGTTTATCACAGGTAATTCAGGAAACGGAAAAACAAAATATCTCTTTAACACGATAGTGAAAGAGGCAAAGGCACACCCAAGGGATAATTATCTTGTAATAGTGCCTGAGCAGTTTACTATGCAGACGCAGAGACAGCTTGTGGATTTGTCGGAGAATAAAGCCATCATGAATATAGATGTGCTAAGCTTTAAGCGTTTAGCCTACAGAGTGTTTGATGAGCTTGGAATCACAAATCTTACGGTGCTTGAGGAGACGGGTAAGAACCTTGTGCTCAGAAAGCTTGCGGCACAGGAGGCTGATAAGTTAGGCGTAATAGGCAGAAACTTAAACCGCATTGGATATATAAGTGAAGTAAAGTCACTGCTTTCAGAGCTTGTGCAGTATAATATATCGCCGGAGGAGCTGGGAAGATATATTGATTCCGGCAGTCTGTCGGATACGCTTTCAGGCAAGCTTAAGGATGTGCTTGTGCTGTATGAAGCATTTGAGAAGTTTATGCAGGACAAATATATCACTGCAGAGGAAATACTTAATGTGCTTTGCAATGTGGCAGATGAGTCTGCCATTCTTAGAAATTCAGTCATTGCATTTGATGAATTTACTGGATTTACACCCATACAGAACCAGCTCATCAAAAAGCTCTTTGTTATTTCAAAGAAAATATATGTAACGCTCACAATAGACTGTCGTGAGGATATCTTTAAGAGCAGGGGCATGCAGGAGCTGTTTGACATGCCAAAAAGGACAGTGAAATCACTCACCGAAATGGCATCGTTTTATGGTATAGAGGTCGAGGAACCCGTTATCCTTGATAAAAACTACAGGCTTGCAGAAAACGAGGAGCTAAGCTTTATGGAACAGCAGCTTTTCAGGAAACAAAGACGCTCCTTTAAAAAAGCACCAAAGCACATTCATATAGACTGTCTGCGTGACCCAAAGCAGGAGCTGACAAAGATAGCCAGAACCATAAATGAGCTCGTGAGAAACGAAAACCTGCGCTATCGTGATATGGCGATAGTTACAGGAGATGTGAATATATATGCAGGTTATGTGCGTGAAATATTTGATAAATACAATATTCCTTACTTTATCGATGCCACACAGGAGATACTTTTCCATCCGTTTATTGAGTTTATCAGGTCAATTCCTGATATTGCGGCACAAAATTTCTCGGCAGATGCGGTGTTTAGATTTTTGCGGTGCGGCTTTACGGAGCTTTCGGACAATGAAATAGATGTACTTGAAAACTATGTGCTCGCCTGTGGTGTTAGAGGAAAAAGCGCGTGGGACAAAAAGTGGGTCAGACTGCCGAAGCATAAGGCGTGCTATGACATTGAGCTTTTAAACCAAAGCAGAGAGTATATAATAGGGCTGCTAAAGCCGGTATATCAGGTGTTTTCAGACAAAAGGTCAAAGGTAAAGGACTATGTACTGGCAATATACAAGCTGACAGTTTTACTTGATATACCTGATAAGCTTGCAAAAAAGGAGCAGGTGCTGCTTGAAGCAGGAGACCAGACCGCATCAAAGGAATACGGACAGATATACAAAATAGTTATGCAGCTCTTTGAAAAATATGTGGCGGTGCTGGGTGATGAATGCATGGATGCAGAGGAATTTACACAGATACTGGATGCAGGACTGGATGCGGCAGATGTAGCAGTCATACCACCGGGATATGACACAGTGACCATCGGAGATATTGAGAGAACGCGTCTGACCAACATAAAGGTCATGTTTTTTGCAGGCGTAAACGATGGGATTGTGCCAAAGGCAGCAGGAAGGGGCGGCATCATATCCCAGTATGAGAGAGAGGCACTTAAGGAGCTGGATATAGAGCTTGCGCCTGGGGCAAGGGAGCAGGCATTTATACTGAGGTTTTATCTGTATCTGAACATGACAAAGCCATCCAGGGAGCTTTATATCAGCTATACGAGGCTTGACAGTGAAAAAAAGGCTGCCCAGCCATCGTACCTCATAGGTATATTAAAGGGAATGTTTCCGGAGCTTGTCGTGACTGAGACAGAGGATGTAGAACAGCTTTTAGATATATCAAGCAGGCAGAGTGCACTGGATTATCTGCTGTCAAATGAGGTGGATGACAGATGGTGCGAGATTGCAGCAGCAGTGATGCTCTATGACGCATCAGTCAGTGGTGCAGGGGACGATAATGAAGTAGACGATAAAGAATTTACTCAAAAAAATTCTGTGGAGCGGCTCATCAATGCAAGGTTTGAGCATTATTCAAAGGATCCGATTAGCCGAAATGTGGCAAGAAGCATATACGGCAGACACATGGAGGGCAGTATCACACGCTTTGAGCAGTTTGCCAGGTGTGCATATGCGCATTTTTTAAATTATGGATTGAGGCTTACAGAGCGTGAGGAGAGCGGCTTTACATCCCTTGATATGGGTAATATATACCATGAAGCACTGGAAAGATACAGTAAGAAGCTTGATAGGGAGAGTACTGACTGGTTTAGCGTGACAGATGCAAAAAGGGATGAGCTTGCGATGGAAGCAATAAATGAGGTGATTGATGAGTATGCAGGCTTTGGTATATTTGATACGGCGGAAAGCCAACATTCGATATCACATATGAAGGCGGTCTTTAAGCAGACAGTATGGGCACTCACAACCCAGATACGAAGAGGCAGCTTTGTGCCTGAGAGGTTTGAGTTTTCCTTTTACGAGAGTCTTGATATGGCAAATGATGTGACGGTTGATATAAAGGGACGCGTGGACAGGACTGACACATATACGGATGAGGGCAGGCTTTTTGTGAAGGTACTGGATTACAAGTCGGGAAATACAGTTTTTGACCTGGTGAAGCTGTACTATGGCACGCAGCTTCAGCTTGCAGTGTACATGGACGCTGTCATGGAACAAAAGAAAGAGGCGCTAAAGCAGGTAAGTGTGGAGCCGGGCGGTATGCTGTACTATCACATCGACGATCCTGTAATTGATTTAAAGGATGTGAACCCTGGCACGGAGCTTTCTGAGGAAGAAATCAATCAGATGATATTAAAGAAGCTCAAGCCAGACGGGCTTATCAACTCGGATGAAAAAGCATACAGGGGCATGGACAGGGACTTTGAGAAAAGCTCTGACGTAATCCCTGTCACCTTAAAAAAGGATCAGACACCGGCTGCAAGCTCAAAGGTGGCAAACGCCGAAGAGTTTGATGTGATAACGAGGTTTGCGCGAGAGAAGCTTCGCGAGATAGGAAGAGAAATATACGATGGAAATGTTGCCGTCAATCCTATCAAGAACAAGAAAATAGACAGCTGCGCATATTGCGCTTTTCAGGCCATATGCAGGTATGATTCAAGGATACCGGGCTTTAGCGAAAGAAGCTTTAACGGTGACAATAAGGAAGATGTACTTGATAAAATGCGTACACAGATTGCAGCGGCAGAGCATAAAGCATGCTATGGAGATAATAATATAAAGCCATAATCGGGAGACATAATATGGATGTTAAATGGACCAGTGAACAGAAAAAGGTTATAGATCTAAGAGACAGGGATATACTTGTATCGGCGGCAGCGGGCTCAGGAAAGACAGCTGTACTCGTTGAGCGTATAGTAAACAGAATATGTGTGGATAATCCGCCGGTGGATATCGACAGGATGCTTGTGGTGACGTTTACCAAGGCTGCAGCTGCTGAGATGAGGGAGCGTGTCAGCCGTGCCATTGACAGCTTGAAGGAGCAGAAACCGGACGATGAGAACCTGCAGAGGCAGTCGACACTGGTTCACAATGCGCTTATCACTACAATCGATTCGTTTTGTCTGTTTGTGGTGCAGAATAATTTCGCACAGCTTAATCTGGATCCTGATTTCAGAATCGGTGACCAGGCAGAGCTTAAGCTTATGCTAAAGGATGCTTTGGCACAGGTATTTGAGGACAATTATGCAAGAGAAGACAACGAGGCATTTATCAACCTTATAGATACCTACAGCAAGGGGAGAAATGACTCTGCCGTCAGGCAGATGGTGGAGGATATCTACTATAAGGCGGGCAGCTCATCATGGCCGAGAAAGTGGATGAACAGCCTCCTAAGGCTCTATGATATAAAGTCGGCTAAACAGCTTGAGGACTCAGAGATCATTAATGAGATAGTGGATTACAGCAGAGTGCTTTTGGAGGAGGCTGTTCAGGAGCTTACAATGGCGAAAGACCTGGCATCAGCTACACCCGGGCTTGAAAAGTATGCGCTTACACTTTCAGAGGATATAGCATTGTTTGATGGAATGGCTGATGTGACAGGCTATGTCGGCATGCAGGAGTTCTTAAACAAAATATCCTTTGGCAGAATTGCTGTCATCAGGAAATTTGACGGAGACGAGAAGAAAAAGGAGCGCGTGAAAAGCATGCGCGATGCTGCCAAGAAGAAGGTAGACGGAATAAAGCAGAAATACTTTGGCATGTCAACCAAGCTCATGTATGAACAGCTGGAGCGTCAAAGACCATTTGTTAAAGAACTGATAAGGCTTTCACTCGAGTTTTATGATGCGATGGAGGCTGTAAAAACAAGAAAAAGAGTATTTGATTTTTCTGATATAGAGCACTTTGCGCTTCGTATACTGGTGGATGAACAGACACTGGAGCCCACAGAGACAGCGCGTGAGTTTTCAAAACATTTTGAGGAAATCATGATTGACGAGTATCAGGACTCAAACCAGGTGCAGGAGGATATACTTACCGCTATTTCAAGAGAGCACCAGGGAGTCGGCAACATGTTTATGGTGGGCGATGTAAAGCAGAGTATATACAGGTTTCGAATGGCGCGTCCTGAGCTTTTTATGGAAAAATACAACACATATACATCAGATGACAGTGCACACCAGAGAATAGACCTGCATAAAAATTTCAGAAGCAGGAATGAGGTGTTAGACTTTACTAACGACATATTCTACAAAATCATGGCAGCAGATTTGGGCAATGTGCAGTATGATGACGATGCGGCACTGTATCCCGGTGCAAGTTATCCGGAGGAGACGATGCGTCCTGAGATTTTGCTTGTTGACTACAAGGATGAGGAGCTGTCTGAAATTATAGAGGATGAGGATGGAGATAAGGTGCAGATAGAGGCGCTTTTGATTGCAAACCGTATCAGGAGTCTGATGGAAAACGGCATGGTGACTGATAAAAAGACAGGACAGCTAAGAGCAGTGCAGTACAGGGATATAGTGATACTTTCGAGAAGCGTTGCAACCTGGGGCAATACAGTGGCCGCGGTGTTGAAGGACTGTGATATCCCGGCACATGTAGAGTCAAATACAGGCTACTTCTCATCGTATGAGATACAGGTGATTCTGTCAATGCTTCGCATACTCGACAATCCGCTGCAGGATATTCCAATGGCAGCAGTGCTTGCTTCGCCTATCGTGGGCATGGATGATGAGGAGCTTGCACAGATTAGGGCTGCCTTTAAGGGAGTAAGCTTTGCACAGGCTGTACTTAGCGCTATGGCAGGAGAGGATGGCTATGAGGATGAGAAGCTTAAAGCCTTCGCTTTGGTATTTGAGAGACTAAGAGGAGCTGTAGCTGATACGCCAATCCATGAGCTTTTGTACATGATGCTTGATGAGACTGGCTTTTACAGGTATGCATCGGCTATGCCGGCAGGAAAACGGCGCAGACAGAATATAGATATGCTGATTGAGATGGCCGCAGCCTATGAAAAGACCAGCTACAAGGGACTGTTTCACTTTGTCAGGTACATAGATATACAGCAGAAATACGAGATAGACTACGGAGAGGCCGATACCGCAGGCGAGAATGACGATGTGGTGCGCATTATGACAATCCATAAGAGCAAGGGACTTGAGTTTCCTGTAGTGTTTGTTTCCGGGCTTGGCAAGGGCTTTAACACGCAGGATACAAAATCAGACCTGGTGATACATGAAAAGCTGGGTCTTGGCCTTGTGGAAAAAACAAAAAGCCCAAGGACAAAGCGCCCATCACTAATCAGAAATGAGATAGAGAGTCGCATTAAAAGGGAAAATCTGGGAGAGGAGCTGCGTGTGCTGTATGTAGCGCTCACCAGGGCGAAGGAAAAGATTATCCTGACGGGGGGACTTTCAAATGCCCAAAAATCCTTTGAGAAGTATAGAGGCAATGTAAATGCGAACCAGCCAATAAGCTTTGGACAAAGGGAGGGAGCAGGGTGTTACCTGGACTGGATTATACCGGCCATGCTGTCGTATCCGGATAAGTATACGGTATCCACAGTCGATGCAACAGAGTTCGCTGCACGAACTGCGATGGATATGGCGGCAAACGATATATCAAAAGCGCAGCTTATTGGGCACATAAGTGTAGCGGATGAAACAAAAGCCAAAGAGCTCGCAGAGGAATTTGATTTTGAGTATGTATATGCTTCTGATATAACTAAAAAAAGCAAATATTCGGTATCTGAGCTGAAGCATGACTCTATGGTTGAAAAGTACGACAGCACAGAGAGGGAGGCAGAGCGTCCTAAGTTCCTTTTGGAGGAGAAGGAGACGTATGTGCCGGACTTTGCGAGGGATGACGAGGCAGGCGGTGCTTCTAATGAAAGCAAAGAGCCTAAAAATGCAGCAGGTGTGAATCAGGGAGCGCTGCGCGGAACTGCAGTGCACCGTGTCATGGAGTGTCTGGATTTCAAGAGCCTGTGTGATATAGATACAAAAGACCATGTGGCAGTCAGTGCATTTGTGAAGAAAAGCATGGATGAAATGCTAAAAAAGGGGCTTATCACAGATGACATGTACAGGCTGACCAGACCAAAGCTTATAGAGCAGTTTATATCATCAGATGTGGCAGCGCGTATGGCACAGGCGGATAAGAGAGGCGATTTGTATAAAGAGAAGCCTTTTGTGATGGACTATGAGGGAGTATTGGTTCAGGGAATTATTGATGTATTCTGGCTGGAGAATGATAAAATAGTGCTGCTTGATTATAAGACAGACAGGGTAAATGCTGCTAAAGAGCTTATCGACAGATACAGCACACAGTTAAAACTGTATGCTGATGCACTTGGAAGGATTTTTTCTACAGATGGGAAAAGCATACAGGCGGATGAGAGGCTCATATATTCATTCCGTTTACAGCAGACAATTGTTACCGGTCATACTGAGGTGTGAACGATAACGCATACAATTAATGCAGCCGCTTATGAAAATAAAAAACAGTGGCATGTCACAGTAATATATTATATAATGTCTAACAGGCAGTATAGAAGTTTAACATATACATGGAGGAATACATATGTACGAATACGATGACGAGGTTTTAGACACATTTTTAAAGAAACAGACACAGCTTTTTAGTGAGGAGGTCGCAGATACTCCGGAGGCTGCAGAGGAATTTTTAGAGGACTGCATGGCTGTGGTATGTAAGAATATAAAAGAAGTAAGAGATTACTTTGATGAGGCAGGATCAGATATTTCGGGCATGTCAGATGATGAGCTTATGGACCAGAGTGAGGTCTTTGCCATTGCGGACGGCAGATTCCTTGTTGTGGAAGGATAGCAGGTATGAAGTATTTTAAGAAAACGATGTGTATGCTGCTTGCATCAGCGACACTTCTCACCGGCTGCAGTATTGGCGGCAAGGAGATAGTGCTTGATATAAATACCACGAACAGCCATATAGTTTTTTCCGTGGACAATATGAAGTGCGATAAGACGGAGGCACTCATATATTTAGCCAATTACAAAAATCTGTACGGCACAATGTATGATGTAAACCTGCTTGAGACAGATGATGCATCGAACGTGGAAAAATATATAAGGGATGTCACTGTTGATGAGCTGACGCGCATATACTGCATGGTTTCAATTGCACAGCAGAAGAAGATTACACTTACGGACAAGGAGAAGAGTAGTGTGTCAAAGGCTGCAAAGGAATACTATGACTCATTAAACGAAGCTGAAAAGAAATTCACAAAGGCTGATTTATCAGACATTGAGAGCGCATACGAGCATTATGCGATTGCGCAAAAGCTGTATAATTCTCTATCGAAGGGCGTTGATACAGAGGTGAGTGATGAGGATGCAAGAGTTATCCATATACAGAAAATCTTTGTAAAGAGCAAGGAGAGCGCAGACGCTGTGAGCCAGAAGCTCTCGTCAAAGGAAGATTTTGCAGCAGTTGCATCAGGCAGCAGTGAGGACAGCCAGACAGAGCTGTATGCTGCAAAGGGAACTCTGCCAAAGGAGGTTGAGGCTGTAGCATTTGAGCTTGGCGATGGAGAGACATCTGATATGATAAGCACAGATGACGGCTACTATTTCATCAAGTGTATATCCAAGCTGGACCGGGAAAAAACAGAGCAGAACAAGGTTACTATACTGCAAAAGAGACAACTGGAGCAGTTTAATGATGACTACGAGCACTTTGTAAAAAAGGCAGGGTTTAGTTTAAACAGTGACCTGTGGGATTCAATCAGTATAAAGGATGAAAAGGATGTGAAAACAAGCTCCTTTTTTACTGTGTACAATAAATACTTTCAAGCCGACAATTGAACAGGCAGATAATAATTAATAATAGACAGGAGCATATAATATGGACTGGGAATTTGACATCCTGTATGCAATTCAGAGCATCAGAACACCGTTTTTAGACAAGCTAATGGCGTTTTTATCCACCCTCGGAAATGCAGGCGCATTGTGGATTGTGATAGGTGTAGTGCTTTGTATTTCAAAAAAATACCGCCGTGGAGGCATGCAGATGCTTTCGGCAGAGCTTTTGAGCTTTATAGTGGGCAATCTGATAATAAAAAATATGGTCGACAGATTGAGACCATGTCAGATAGATGAGACAGTCAGTCTTATTGTAAAGATACCGTTTGACTCATCATTTCCTTCGGGACACACGTTAAACGGCATAACAGCGGCAGTGACACTTATGTTTATAGACAAAAGAATGGGAATACCGGCGATTGTACTTGCGGTACTTATAGCGTTTTCGCGTATGTACAACTTCATGCATTTCCCAACAGATATCCTGGCAGGAGCAGTGCTTGGAGTGGTATCGGCAGTGTTTGTGAACTTTTTGTTTAAGAGAGCCGGTAATAAGCAATAAAAAAAGCTGTACACATGCAGATACATGAAATCTGCATAGTGTACAGCTTTTTGTTATAATGAGATGATAACAGTAAAAGTACTTTGTTAGATTACTTTGTGAGAAGAAGCATGATATCATTACTTCTCTTTACAAATTTAGTCATCTGGTCAACTGAAAGCGGCTGGTTAGAAAGCATTGCAAGGTCGTAAAGCTGCTCAGCAAACATTGGAACATGCTCAGAATCCTTATTATCTAAGATGTACTTCACAAGCTCGTTGTTGGCATTTAATGTGAGTGTCTGGTCAGCGGCAAACATGCTTGGATCCATTCCACCCATGCCTCCGGCTGCGTACATCTTCATCATATCCTGCATACGTCTGCCCTGCTCTGAGAGTGTAAGCACAGATGCTACATCTGCATTCTTAAGGTTTTCTACCTTTACAGTGAGCTTGTCGTTGTTCAAAGCCTTCTTGAATACCTCTGAGAGAGTAGTGGTTGCCTCTGTGAGGTCTGCACCGGATTCATCCTTGAGAGACTCTGTGAGGTCTGCATCTATTCTCATGAACTTGTAGTGGTCATTTCTCTGCTCAAGCTGTGTGATGAATGAGGTATCGATATTGTGGTCAAGGATAACAGCGTTCATGCCCTGCTCCTTGAACAGCTTGATGTACTGACCCTGCTGTACTACATCTGTGACATAGTAAACTGTATTTTTCTCAGGCTCCTTGTTTTCATCAGAGGCATTTGTATCAGCATTGTCAGCTTTCTTTGCATCATCAGAAGCATCGGCACTTTCTGCATCTGTTTTTTCATCCTCCGCAACAGGTGCGAGCAGCTCCGGAAGAGTCTGATACTTGTCATTGATGTCCTTGAAAAGTATATAGTCGTTTATCTTGTCGCAGAACTTCTCGTCCTTTAAGCAGCCAAACTTGATGAATGGGCTGATATCATCCCAGTATTTCTCATAGGCTTCCTTATCTGTCTTGCACATACCGATGAGCTTGTCAGCTACTTTCTTGGTGATGTACTCAGAAATCTTCTTTACGAAGCCATCATTCTGGAGAGCAGAACGTGATACGTTAAGCGGTAAATCAGGACAATCGATAACACCCTTAAGGAGCATCAAAAACTCAGGAATGACCTCCTTGATATTGTCTGCGATAAATACCTGGTTGTTGTAAAGCTTAATAGTTCCCTCAATTGAGTCGTACTCTGTGTTGATCTTAGGGAAGTAGAGGATACCCTTTAAGTTGAAAGGATAGTCCATATTCAGGTGAATCCAGAAAAGAGGCTCCTTGTAGTCTAAGAATACCTTTCTGTAAAACTCCTTGTATTCTTCGTCTGTACACTCATTCGGGCTCTTGGTCCAGAGTGGGGTTGTATCATTAAGCGGAACAGGGCGCTTAACGATTTTGAGCTGATCCTTTGCAGGAGATACCTCTACCTGCTCCTTCTCGCCCTTGTCATTTTCTTTTTCCTCGTACTTGGCGTCCTCATGGATTTCCTCGATGACAGTGTCAGTGTCACGCTTGTCAGCCTTGTCTATTGTCTCGTACTCCTCAGGAGCATTTTCCTTTGCAAGGTAAATCTCTGTAGGCATGAAAGAACAGTACTTTTCGATAACCTCACGTGCGCGGTACTCGTTTGCGAACTCAAGACAGTCGTCGTTTAAGTAGAGAGTAATCTCTGTTCCGACATCGTCCATGTCGCCATCCTCCATATTGTACTCTGTGCCACCATCACATGACCAGTGTACAGGTGTAGAGCCCTCTTTATAAGAGAGAGTATCGATTGTTACCTCGTCAGCTACCATAAATGCTGAGTAGAAGCCGAGACCGAAATGACCGATAATCTGGTCATCATTTGACTTATCCTTATATTTCTCGATGAAGTCTGTAGCGCCTGAAAATGCGATACGGCTTATGTATTCCTCAACCTCATCGGCTGTCATACCAAGACCATTATCTATAATCTTTATTGTCTTTTCGTCAGGGTTTACAAGCACCTGAATCTTGCCCTTGTAGTCTGCAGGAAGGGAATACTCACCCATCATGTCGAGCTTTTTGAGCTTGGTGATGGCATCGCAGCCGTTTGAAATGAGCTCACGATAGAAGATATCATGGTCTGAATATAACCATTTCTTTATAATAGGGAACAGGTTGTCGCTGTCAATTGAAAGATTGCCGTGTTTTTCTGTCATTTTTACACACTCCTTGTTTTTATTTACATTTACACCGCGGCTATGGGCTGTGAGATTGCAACGTATCAGCCAATAATTCCTTAGAGAAAATATGAAGTCAGCCACAGGATTTTGTATGGATAGTTTGTGGCATGCTTTTGGTTGTGCCACTTTGTCCGGTAATGGAACCCTGCGGCAGTTCATATTTTATCTTCGGAACAACTGTCTGCTACCTGCAATTTAGCTTGTTTCCGCGAGTGTAGGTCATTTATTATTTGTAATAAACCAGCTTGTTATATAAGCATAATAAAATAATAGTTCGCATTGTCGGAAAAGTCAATAGAAAATTAGCACTCAAAAATAGTGAGTGCTAACAAAATAACAGAAAACCGCATGAATTGGGAATTTTTGTAATTGTGAAAAGTTTATAAACTTATTTTTTACTGGACATTATGGCGTAAAAATGCTAGGATTTATTTCATAAATGAGGTGCAAAATATCTTTTGACCCTCATATCATAATATAAATATAAGGAGACTGATATGTTACAGGCAGGTATTAAAGGTAAGAAAGAGATTACAGTGACTTTGGATAAGACAGCGAAGGCTATGGGAAGCGGCACGATGGATGTGTTTGCTACTCCGGCTATGATTGCGCTGATGGAAAATACAGCTTTTGAGAGTGTTGCGTCTGAGCTTGAGGAGGGAAGTGGTACTGTCGGTACTGCGCTTGATATTAAGCATGTTTCGGCTACACCGGTTGGCATGAAGGTGACTTGTGAGTCGGAGCTTGTGAAGGTGGATGGTAGAGCGCTCACTTTTTCTGTAAAGGCTTTTGATGAGGCAGGACTCATTGGTGAGGGTACTCATGAGCGTTTTATAGTTTTTGAGGAGAAATTCCAGAAGAAGGCAGATGACAAAGCAAAGTAGACCGGATTTAGATAGTAAAACACCGGAAATCAAAACGGAGAAACGTAAGGCAGTAGGTGGTGATTGTAAAGAATCTAACATCGAAGAAAAAAGTGCGAGGAAATACAGCAGAAGATGGGATATCATTGTGACAGCCTTTGATTTTGTGACCAATTTTTCAGAGAGCTCTATTTCTGCATACGCAGGGCAGGCAGCCTTCTTTTTGATGCTGTCGTTTTTCCCGTTTTTATTGTTTTTCTTTTCGCTGTTGAGCTGGACACCGCTTACAGAGGCTGATTTTTTGATGTGGGCGAGCTCATTTATTCCTGAGTCGTTTGGCGACATCATGAAGGATCTTGCAAGTGAGGTGTATGCCAGCGGCACAGGCAGGCTTTCTATCACGATGATTACAGCCGTATACTTAAGCTCAAAGGCATTTATTTCGTTTCAGCTTGGACTTGATGATATGTACCATGTGAAGGAAAACAGAAATTTTATTTTGAGGCGCATATATTCGGTGCTTTACAGTATCGTTTTTGCACTGGCGCTCATTTTTTTACTGGGTATCATGGTGTTTGGAAATATGCTCAGGAAGATGTATTTTTCGAATGTTCATCATATAATTGGAAGTATAATAGGCAGTGTGGTCGATTATCGTCTGGTAATCTGCCTGCCGGTGCTTATTTTATTTTTCTGGGTGATTTATGTGTTTCTGCCAAACAAGAAGCAGAGGGCAAAGTACCAGCTGCCGGGAGCGGTATTTGCGGCTGCTGCATGGATGATTTTTTCGGGAATCTTTTCTGTGTACGTGGATAAATACAATAATTATTCTTCATTTTATGGCACAATGACCACTATTGCGCTTATAATGGTATGGTTATATGGTTGCATGTATGTGCTTTTCATAGGCGGTATAATAAACCGCACATGGGAGGAGCGTATGGAGGCAAAAAAATATTATAAATAGTAAATTCGGAGGCTTCGAATATATGGATAATAATAAAGAAATGATAGAAGGGCTTGTATCACAGATACTTGACGATTATCATGATGACAAAATCATAAATCAGCAGGCACTTTTTTCACAGCCAGACAAGGAGGCTGTTTGTGATCTGCTCTCAAAGCTTATTAAGATAATGTATCCGGGCTATTTCAAGGGCACGAGCTTCAGATATTACAACCTGGACAGCCAGATCGCTGTTCTTTTGGAGGATATCATGTACAATCTGCGCAAGCAGGTAGTGCTTGCCCTGCCGCAGAATCCTAAATACAGGAGCTTATCACATCACGAGCTTGTCAATATGTCTGAGAAAATCAGCAATGATTTCTTTAAAAGGATTCCAAAAATCAGGGCTTTGGTGGAGACTGATGTGGCTGCGTTTTTTGACGGAGACCCTGCAGCCTACAATTACAATGAGATTATCCTTTGCTATCCGGGACTGCTTGCAATCACTACAAACCGTATAGCCCACGAGCTTCATCTGCTTGGAGTACCGCTCATCCCGCGTATGATGACAGAGCATGCACACAGCAAGACCGGTATTGATATTCATCCGGGTGCCACTATTGGCAAGAATTTCTTTATAGACCACGGAACAGGCATCGTGGTCGGTGAGACTACTATTATCGGTGACAATGTCAAGGTATATCAGGGTGTGACTATCGGAGCACTTTCTACCAGAGGCGGTCAGAAGCTAAAGGGCGTGAAGAGACATCCTACTATTGAGGATAATGTCATCATCTATGCCGGAGCTTCTATACTTGGTGGTGAGACTGTCATCGGAAGAGGTGCTGTCATCGGAAGTAATGCATTTATTACTTCATCTATCGAGCCGGGGGCTCGTGTGAGCATTAAAAACCAGGAGCTTTCCATCAGAACAGGAGAGCGAAAGGAGCTTGTGGCCAGCGAGATGGAGACTGATTCGAGCTGGTTTTACGTAATATAATATTATAATATACTTTTTTTGACTGAGGTCGGTACGCGCGCCCCGGGCACTAGGTGTCGCACACGTACTCTCCTGCAGACTACGCTTTACAGTTAAGATACTGTATGAATTATGCTTTTTAGGGTTTCTATGCTTGACGAAACCGTCGAAGCGCGCCGTCCATGGCGCGGTTCTCCTCGCTCCTGCGTCCTTGCAGGAGCGTTTCTGCGTTTCGTGGGCATAATTCTGACAGTATCTAAAATGCTACGCTATGCGCCTGCCGGAGAGTACGTGTGCGCCACCGGTGCCCGGGGCGCGCGTACTATTAGCCATAACTGAAAAAAGTAAGAGAAATCTAAAAAATATTATTGACATCTAAGTGACGTTAGAGTATACTAACAGCCGTAAGAGATACCAAATGATGTTTTTTATCATTAAAGACGTGAAAAGAGGTAAATATGATGCCATTATCAATGAGTGGTGCCGGGGAGGCACAGATAATCAAGAAAATCGGCGGAAAGGAAGAGGTGAGATCTTTCCTTGAGAAGCTGGGCTTTGTAGTAGGCGGAGAGGTGACTGTCATCTCAGAGATAGCCGGCAATATGATAGTCAATGTAAAGGGCGCCAGAGTAGCAATCGGCAAGGACATGGCAAATAAGATCATGGTCTGATATAACAATGTAACATGCATGGATATAGTATGTATGACATATATAACACATATAACACATGCAGCAATGTACTGTATAAGCTGTAATCATTTAAGATTTAAACGACTTTGTATATGATATTATGCAAACGTTTATATAAATTTTTTAAACAACAATAAAATTAAAAAAGGAGTAGTCAGCATGAAGACATTAAAGCAAGCCAAAGTAGGCGAGACAGTCAAGGTTGTCAAGCTCACAGGCCAGGGTGCAGTCAAGAGACGTATCATGGATATGGGAATTACTAAGGGTGTTGAGATATTTATCCGCAAGGTGGCACCGCTTGGCGATCCGGTAGAGGTGACAGTGAGAGGCTATGAGCTATCACTTCGTAAGGACGATGCCTCTATGATAGAAGTAGAGTAAATTTTTTTTGACTATAGGTTAGTAAATACAAACTATAGGCAGAATGAGCAAACAAAAATAAGGAGATTAAAACATGGCAGTAAAAATTGCTCTCGCAGGAAACCCGAACTGCGGAAAAACAACACTGTTCAATGCCTTAACAGGTGCCAATCAGTATGTTGGTAACTGGCCTGGTGTTACAGTTGAGAAAAAAGAGGGAAAGCTTATCGGTCACAAGGATGTAGACCTGGTGGATTTACCGGGTATCTACTCACTTTCTCCATATACTCTCGAGGAGGTTGTTGCAAGAAATTACTTAATCGGAGAGCAGCCTGATGCGATTATCAATATCGTGGACGGAACCAATATCGAGCGTAATCTGTATCTGACAACACAGATTATAGAGCTTGGCATTCCGGTACTTATGGCTATCAATATGATGGATATCGTAAGGAAAAACGGAGACAAAATCAATATCAAGGCACTCGGCGAAAAGCTTGGCTGTGAGGTTGTTGAGATTTCAGCTTTAAAGAAGACAGGAATCAAGGAGACAGCAGAGAAGGCTATCGAGATAGCAAAGTCAGGCAAATCTGTTCAGCGAGTACATCACTTTGCAGATGATGTGGAGAGTACAATCGCAGGCATCGAGGAGAAGCTTGGTCTTGCAGTGGCAGAGAACCAGAAGAGATTCTTTGCAATCAAGCTTTTAGAGCGTGACTCAAAGATTTCAGAAGTATTAAAGAGTGCTCCAAACGTAGACGATGAGATTAAAGCTCTCGAGGACAAATACGATGATGACACAGAGAGTATCATCACAAACGAGAGATATCAGTACATATCTTCAATCATCGGCTCATGCGTAAAGAAGGCACGCGCAGGAAAAGAGACGGTATCAGACAAAATTGATAAGATTGTTACAAACAGATTTTTGGCACTGCCTATTTTCGCACTCATTATGTGGGGCGTATATTACGTGGCAGTATCATCACTCGGTGGAATAGTAACAGACTGGACAAACGACACACTCTTCGGCGAGTGGATTCAGCCGGCAGTACAGACATTCATGGAAAATGCAGGCTGCTCTGATTGGCTCGTATCACTTGTAGTTGAAGGTATCATCGGAGGTCTTGGTGCACCTATCGGATTTGCACCACAGATGGCTATCGTATTCTTATTCCTTTCAATCCTTGAGGACTGCGGATACATGGCACGAGTAGCCTTCATCATGGACAGAATCTTCCGTAGATTTGGTCTTTCTGGAAAGTCCTTCATCCCATTCCTCATCGGATCAGGATGTGGTGTACCTGGAATCATGGCAACACGTACTATCGAGAACGAAAAAGACCGTCGTATGACAATGATGACAGTAACAAATATTCCATGTGGAGCAAAGCTTCCTGTTATCGCACTTATCGCAGGCTTTATCATGGGTGATGGCTGCTGGTGGATGGCGCCTCTTATGTACTTTGCAGGAATTGGCCTCACAATCATCTACTGTATCATTTTAAAGAAAACAAGAGCATTTGCAGGAGAGCCTGCACCATTCGTAATGGAGCTCCCACAGTATCATATCCCTTCAGTAAAGGGTGTGCTGTTACACGTATGGGAGAGAGTATGGGCATTCCTCAAGAAGGCCGGAACAATCCTCTTCCTCTGCTGTGCAGTTATGTGGTTCCTTTCAAGCTTTGGCATCCAGGATGGCGCATTCGGACTTGTTGACACAGAAAACAGCTTACTCGCAGTAATCGGATCTGCAATCGCAGTTATCTTTGCACCACTTGGATTCGATACATGGCAGGCAGTTGCATCATCACTCTCAGGCTTTGTAGCAAAAGAGGGTATCGTTTCTACAATGGGTGTACTCTCAGGACTTGGAGAGGTAGAAGAGTATGCAGTAAGCATGCATGATCAGTTTGCAGCATTCTTCCCAACAACAATGGTAGCAGTATCATTCTTACTGTTCAACCTGTTTGACTCACCATGTCTTGCAGCTATCTCAACAACAGCAAAGGAGCTTAACAACCGTAAGTTCTTCTGGTTTACAATCATTTTCCAGAACGTATCAGCTTACTGTGTAACACTTATGTTCTACCAGATTGTGGGACTTTGCATAGGTGAGGTAGCCTTCAACTTCTGGACAGTAGTTGCATTTGTACTCCTTGCAGGTGTATTATACTTATTGTTCAGAAAAGACCCTAATAAGGCAACAGTAAAGAGCACTTCATTTGCGGCATCAAACGTGTAACGGGTTTTTAAATGAGAATCAATCTGGAATTTAACACAGCAGACCTCATAGCAGTCATAGTTCTTCTATGCCTGCTGGGGCTTGCCGTAAAGATAATAATAGGATTTTTCAAGGAAAAGAAATAATGCAGTAGTATATTTAGTAGCATTTGTAGTAATAGGAGATGATGACATGCTGGCTGATATCATTGTAATTGCAATTCTCGTAGTGATAGTTGCACTTGTAATCAGGACAATAATCAAATCAAAGAAAGCAGGCAAGAGCCTGCAGTGTGGAATGGACTGCAGCCATTGCAAGGGCTGTCATTAATCCACGGCATGGTGTGTATGAAGCACAGGATGGGCATTTCATGGAAAGAACTCATCTGCCGCTTAAGCTGCATCTGCCGGCATCGGTAACGATAGGAGGATGTATGTCGAAAGAAGCAATAGAGCAAAAAGAGGTAATCGTTGGCAAGCTAAAGGACAGCGGATGCAGGATTACAAAGCAGAGACTTATTTTGCTTGATGTAATCCTCGAGGGCGAGTGCGGAAGCTGCAAAGAGATTTATTACCGGGCATCGAAGATAGACCACTCTATCGGGACTGCTACGGTGTATCGGATGATCAATACGCTCGAAGAGATTGGAGCGATTGACCGCAAAAATATGTATAGAGTGCAGGTGTCATAAGCCTGGTTTTATGAGGCACCCCACCGGTTCGGTGGGGTGCTTTGGAGTATTATATTACAGTAATTGCATTTTTTAGAAAAATCCGCTATACTATAAAAGGATATAACCGATTAATTAATTGGAAAGAGGGGGATATATAATGACAGCACTTAGACAGAGCGCTATAATGGAACTTGAAAAAATACCGGAAGATAAATTATCATTTGTGATACAGATTATGCAGGGTGTAAATGGATTATATGATGATTCAAATAGGGAAAAGAAGGCTGCATTTGCAAGACTTGAAAAATTGCGGATTTCACGTCATCAGAGATAGAAGCAGTTCTACCAAGCGAATATTTAAAATTATTGTAAATAGAAGCACACTAAGAAATAAAAAATCTTAGTGTGCTTTTTTTATACCCAAAATATGAAAAAAGATAAAAAATACTTGACATATAGGTGTAAGTAAGATATATTTAACTCAGGTTAGAGATAACTAACGCGAAAGGAGCCAAAATGTGCCAGGAAGTATTTCAGATTGCTATGAGCATGGATTTAAAGAGCGTGGAAATGCAGCTTGCCCTCCAGTGTGCCCCACTAATTACAGGAGCGAGAATTTCAAATATGCTCATGATAGACAGCGCTGATGAGAGTGCCATGAGAGTGATTCTGAGGGCTTCCGGGATATCGCATTTCAGGCTCGCAGCAAGGAATGAGAAAACCGCCTTCCTCTTATTCCGCAGGAGCCTCTTAGAAGCATATCTGAATAATTCAGAGGCTTTGGACATACTAAAGAAAGCGGGATATGAGGATTTTTCATTCGGCAAGATATTACTTAGATTCAAAAAACGCTACGAAGCGTATCTGAATGATGAACACAAGCAGTTTCCACATGAGATGGGGCTTTTGCTTGGATATCCGATAGAGGATGTGAGAGGCTTTATAGAGCATAACGGATGCGGCTGCCTGTATTCAGGATACTGGAAGGTGTACCGCAACGTACCACTCAAAAAGAAGATGTTTGAGGATTTTGAAAAGGCGAAGGAAAGTGTCATACAGCTATTGGCCGAGGATATAGATATGAGGCTGATACTGGAAATATATAAAGAAGAACCGCAACAGATAGCGGTATAGGAGGAATTAAAATGAGCAAAATCAGTGTAGTTTATTGGTCACAGTCAGGCAATACAGCAGCAATGGCAGAGGCAGTTGCAAAGGGCGTCACAGATGCCGGAAAGGAAGCAGAAATCGTATTCGTAAGCAGTGCTTCAATAGATGAGCTTAAATCAGAGACAGTATTCGCACTCGGATGCCCTGCAATGGGTGCAGAGGTACTTGAGGAGGGCGAGATGGAGCCGTTTGTCACAGAGCTTGAGGGCTGCGTGGCAGGCAAGACTATCGGTCTGTTCGGTTCATACGGATGGGGCGATGGCGAGTGGATGCGCGACTGGGTAGAGCGAATGACAGCAGCCGGAGCTACAGTGGTAGGCGGCGAGGGTGTTATCTGCCAGGATGCACCGGACGATGATGCAAAGACAGCCTGCGAGGAGCTTGGAAAGAAGCTTGCAGCGGTATAAGCAAATCAGAACTATAGCGTGGCCACGACAACATGAAAGGCCACGAAAAACATATTTTATCTCCGCAAAGTATAAACTTTGCTCCTAGTGTAAATCTGGGCCGGCGAACTTCCCATTCGCCGGCCCGCTCTCTTTTTAATGACATTTGGGCTATTGCAAGTTGCAATGGAGGTGTTTTTTTCTATTGCCTAATCAGAAAGAATATAATAAAAAATTCGCAGATTATTACAATCTGCGAACTTTACCTCTGTTAAAAACACTAAATATATAATAAAACTTTAGTCATTTTATGTCAACTATTGTATCTTTTTTTGTGTCTTTTTACATTTTTAATGGAATATCAGTTTGTATTTTATACATTTTTTAGTTTTAGATGGTCAAAATTGTGGTCAGAAATAAATTAAATTATATTGACATTATATATCTGATTTGGGTATAATAATAAAAAAAGTAACCAAATTGGGTATATGTTTTATGGGAGGTTTGTTATTATGAACATTAAGGAAATACGAAATACTACCGGTCTTTCACAACGTAGTTTTTCAAAGATATTCAATATACCAATAAGTACATTGCAGAAATGGGAGCAGGGAGAAAGCTCGCCAACACCGTATATTATAAAATTGATTGCCAACCAATTACCGATAGATAATGATAATATGTGTAAAATTGAAGATAATAAAGGTAAGATTTATTATTATAACAGAGAAGCTGGATATTTAATTGATTCAATAGGTACAAAAATTCAGATTGGTGAAGATCTCAACGGTGTTAAGGAAAAAAATCTTTCATTATATGTGGCTGATTTATTTGAATCCTATTATGAAATAGTTGATAAATTTAATCGTGACTGTAGACTTGATAAAACTGAAGATATTATATGGAGTTAATATATGGCGAAGAAAATAGCTAAAGAATACTATCTAATGCATAAAGATATACCTGTTTGCCTGATGGAATTAACTGAAGGGGGGACTCTCGGAAATTATAGAAAAAATGAAGCAGCTCTTGCCCACTTTCCTATAGGCGGACAGATGAATGATATGAAATTTCATGATTGGTGGAAGGACAGAGCTATTCCTAAGACAAGACATGGAGCTAAGACTGCCTTGCAAAGACTAGGGTATTCTTCAACAAACAGTGCTTTGGTAGATAATTTGGCCTTAAGTTTGTCGGATTGTTATTGGATTAAACCTCGTGGTGAAGATATAGAGTGGAAAGATGTTAATTTGTTTACAAATGATTTTGTAGATACTTTTGGTGAAATAACATTAAACAAGGACAATTTACTTGATTTAAGGAAGAAAACAAAATTTAACTGTGCTGCTTCACAGGGAGAACTTCAGAAAAAATGGTGTATTGACACTTCAGGCCGCCGATATATGATTAAAGGTAATTATGGAGAATCATACCAGCAAAGTATAAACGAATTATTTGCAACAGAACTTCATAGAAAACAAAAATTTGAAAATTTCACAGTATACACTCCCACATTGTTAACAGTAGAAGGTGGAATTGAAGGACTTGGATGTCTTTCATATGATTTTTGCTCAGAAAATCTGGAATGTATCAGTGCATGGGAATTATTGCAATCAGTCAAGCTTAAGCAAAATGAATCATATTATTATCCATTGAAAAAGGTCTGTCTTGGTTTGGGAATAAAAGAAGAAGAGTTTGATTATTTTATGGATTATGAAATAATGACTGACTATCTCATTTCAAATACCGACAGACACATGAATAATATTTCTATAGTCAGAAATCCTGACACATTAGAAATACTTGGATTTGCACCTATATATGATTCCGGTAATTCTATGTTCTATAATATTCCATACGAGCATCTTGGTTCAATTCGTATTGATGAGATAAAGACACATTCTTTTATTTCTAAAGAAGTACGGCTTCTATCATATGTAAAGGATAGAAATATTGTAAATATTGATAAAGCTGAAATGGATTTCAGTTTGTATAAAAGTGATCTAATTGAACGTCATATGCGCATCCCAAGGCTTCAGGCTTTATATGAAAAGAAACTTATAAAGCTGAGAGCATTCCAAAATGGTAAGGACATATGGAAAACAGATAAATATTAAGTGTTTCATTCCTCTTCTATTGAAATAAATAATCACAAGGAGGCATACATTATGTCAAGAAGAGGAACCAACATCAGAAAGAGAGCCGACGGACGCTGGGAGGGCCGCTACTACATAGCAGACAAAGCCGGCAGCAAAAAATGCAAATCAGTATACGCCCACAGCTATAAGGAAGTGACAGAAAGGCTGCTTACAGCAAAAGCAGCTTCACTTAATCAAACTGCAGCCGCAAAGAAGTCCGTTATCACCATAAAAGAAGTCGCTGAAAAATGGCTCGAAAGCATAGCAACAAGCCGAAAGCTCTCCACCATTCAAAAGTATTCTGCTATATACAACAAATATATCAAACCGAACTGGGGCGAAAGCGTCGTAGATGAGTTAAATCAGAATGAAATACTCAAGGAATTGCCTGAGACAGCCGGTGAGAGCGTTTCAAAGAGCATATTTTGTATATTCAATTCAATCCTTGCATATGGAGCTGCCACATATGGCACCGGAGAAATTCATCTGTCGTACAGGGCAAAGCGTTCATCAGTCACACCCTTAAACAACATAAATACAATCAATACAACAGACCAGCAAAAGCTAACCGAGTATCTTCTTACCGAGCTTGATATTTATAAGCTCGGTATTTTATTGTGCCTTTTTATGGGGCTGCGTTTAGGGGAAATATGTGCCCTGAAATGGGAAGATATCGACATGACCGGTCGCACGCTGCATGTCAATCGCACAGTGCAGAGACTTCCGGTAGACACAGTATACACATCCGATTCATCACAAAACAGCAACACATCCACAAGAAAGACCTCTTTATATATAGATTCACCAAAGACTTCAAATTCACTTCGAGAAATTCCTATCCCAGACTTTATTTATGACAAACTTTCAGATTATTATAACACCTCAATAAAAAGTGACTCTTATTTTCTAAAGAAAAATCAGCCTATGGATCCCCGCACTTATCAGAATAAATTTCATATCTATATAAGAGAAGCAGGTATCAGGAATACTCACTTTCATGCACTGCGCCACACCTTTGCCACAAACTGTATCAGCAGCGGGGCTGACGCTAAGAGTGTAAGTGAGATTCTTGGACATTCCAATGTAAATATTACATTGAATCGCTATGTGCATCCAAATCTGGAGACCAAGCGCTCCGCAATCAATTCTATAGTTATCCCATAAATGGTCAGAAAAATGGTCATATTTATATAAAATGCTTATTTTATACATAAGGGAGGTTGGATTTCGCAGATTGTAATAATCTGCGAAATCCAACCTCCTTTTTTATGTAGTGTTTCACCCGGAGGCAGCAAATGAGCATACATCTTTACAAGCACAACGAAGATGCATACAGAGCAGTCGAAACCATGCTGGAGGAAAAGCAGATGGCAGCCGTCATCCATCCGACCGGCACAGGCAAGTCGATGATAGCATTCAAGCTCGTGGAGCAGCATCCGCACAATCACTTTTTATGGCTATCGCCAAGTGAGTACATCTACAAGACACAGCTTGAGAACATAGACACACAGTTCTCAAACATAGAATACATGTCATACAGCAGGCTTATGAAGCACGAGGACAGCATAGACACCCTGCGCCCTGACTATATCATACTCGATGAGTTTCACCGCTGTGGAGCCACAGAGTGGGGCAAGAGTGTGAAAAAGCTTCTGGAAGCATATCCGAAGGCAAAGCGCCTGGGGCTCTCAGCGACAAACATACGCTATCTGGACAACCAGCGCAATATGGCAGAGGAGCTCTTTGAGGGCAACATAGCCTCAGAGATGACACTCGGAGAAGCAATCGTGAGAGAAATACTTCCGGAGCCTAAATATGTCATAGCCATGTATTCATACAAGAAAGAGCTCGAGCAACTGAAAAAACGAATCGAGGGCTTATCAAACCCGGGACTTGTATCGGAAAATGAAAAGCTCCTAGAGCAGCTAAAGCGTGCACTCGAGCAGGCAGACGGCCTTACAGAGGTCTTTGCCAGGCAGATGACAAAGCCTGATGGCAAATACATAGTATTCTGTTCGGGCAGAGAGCATATGGATGAGATGAAGTCGCAGGCTGCCGACTGGTTTAGCAAGGTGGACAAAAAGCCACATATATACACAGCGTACTACAACGATGCGTTGACCAGCAAAGCCTTTGCCGAATTCAAAAAGGACACAGGAAGCCACTTAAAGCTCCTTTACTGCATAGACATGCTGAACGAGGGCATACATGTGGATGACGTGGACGGAGTAATACTGCTTCGCCCTACGGTGTCACCAATCATCTATCTGCAGCAGATAGGCAGAGCACTTTCAGCAGGAAGCAAAACCCAGCCGGTCATATTTGACCTGGTCAACAATTTTGACAGCCTCTACTGTATAGACTGCCTGAAAAATGAGATGCAGGAAGCATTTTTACTGTATCCTGACACGCATTCGAAAAGAGAGCACTTTGACGACAGATTCCGCATCATAGATGAGACCAAGGACAGCAGGGAAATATTCATGCGCCTGCAGGAGAATCTGGGAAGTGCCTGGGACACATACTATGAGGCTGCCAAGCAGTGGTATGAGGAAAATGGAAATCTCAAGATACCAAAGAACTATGTCACGGAGTCAGGCCTCACACTGGGAGCATGGATAAACACCCAGAGGCGTGTGAAGTCAGGCAATATATCCGGAAACCTCACCTGGGAAAAGATACAAAAGCTAAACGATATAGGCATGATATGGGATGTCACGGACTCAAGCTGGCAGGAGGTACTTGAAGAGCTGAAATGCTACCGCAATACCTACGGCAATCTGGACATCAAGGCCAAATACGTATCGCCTACAGGCTTTAGGCTAGGCTCATGGATCAACAACATGCGCTTCAAGGTAAAAAAGTATGGACTAGAGCAGGCACTCACCGATGAGCAGAGAAAAGCACTCGAGGACCTTGGCATGATATGGGACCACAACAAGCAGAAGTGGGAAGAGTACTATAGCGCAGCCAAGGCCTACTATAAGGAGCATGGAAACCTCGAAGTACCTGCAAAGTATGTCACAGCAGACGGCATACCGCTTGGACGGTGGCTATCCAACCAGACCAATAGCCACTCAATGACAGACGAGCAGCTACAGCGCTTGCAGAGAATAGGCTACAGGTCAGAAAGTAAGACCGCTATACAGTGGAATAGAAAGTTTGAGCTTGCGAAAACATATTACGAGAAAAACGGCAATCTGGACGTACCGGTATCATATTCCACAGACGGAGTGAAGTTGGGACGCTGGATATCAAATATCAGATGTAAAAGAAAAAACCCGAAGGCCAGCGGCATGGTGCTCGACACAGAGCGCATAGCAAGGCTTGACAGCATAGGGATGAATTGGAAATAGGGTAATCAAAGAAATACAGGGAGACACAGAAAAAATGTACAGAAAGAAAGGAAGAGGCTGGACAAAGCATATAGACTTTATGCTCTTAGATGTCCTGTGTATGCAGATAGCATTCATTGTCTCATACATATGGCGCTTTGGACTTAACAATCCATACATAGATAAGGACTACAGGATACTGGCAGTAGCATTTCTGCTCATAGATTTCTTCGTGGAAATAGTATCCGATGCCTTCAAAAACGTGTTGAAACGTGGCTATCTGGATGAATTTCTAGTTACATGTAAGCATGTTGCACTTGTGGAAATATTAACGACCTTCTTCCTGTTTACCACACAGATGGGTGAGATATATTCGCGGGCGTCATATTACATTATGATTCCGGTCTATGTGCTAATAGCGTATATAGGCAGGGTAGTACTAAAGAAAATCATTAAAAAAAGAAGCTTTGCCACATCCAAAAAATCACTCTTAGTCGTAGCGCCGGAAAAGCTCCTTGAGGAGACACTTCACGGACTAAAGGAAAATGGCTTTGGATACACACAGATTGTGGCAGCGGCAACAGATGCCGACCTGAAGGGCAAAACAATATGCGAAATACCAATCGTAGCAAACCATGACGGGATAGTGGACTACGCCTGTGAGGAATGGGTGGATGAGGTGCTTATCCCACCATGTGCGGAGAGCGAATATCCCTATGAAATGGCAGACATATTTCTTGAGATGGGCATAGCTGTTCACAGAGGCATCACGAAAAACAAGGTCATGGCAGGCAGCTTTAATCAGATAGAAAAAATCGGTGACTACACAGTCATTACAGCAAGTATGAACTATGCGAGCGCATCACAGCTTGTTGCAAAAAGAGCAATGGACATACTTGGTGGACTGGTTGGCTGTCTTATCACAATGCTTGTAACCATATTCGTTGCTCCGGCAATCTATATCGCATCGCCGGGACCGATTTTCTTCTCACAGGAGCGAATCGGTAGAAACGGAAGAAAGTTCAAGATGTACAAATTCAGAAGCATGTACATGGATGCCGAGGAACGAAAGAAGGAGCTCATGGCACAAAATAAGGTGAGCGACGGAATGATGTTTAAGATGGACTTCGACCCGAGAATCATAGGAAACAAGATATTGCCGGATGGAACAAAGAAAACCGGCATAGGACAGTTTATCAGGAAGACATCTATAGATGAACTGCCACAGTTTTGGAACATCCTAAAAGGAGATATGAGTCTGGTGGGAACACGACCACCAACACTCGATGAGTGGGAGAAGTATGAACCACACCATAGAGCCAGAATGTCATTCAGACCGGGACTAACCGGGCTGTGGCAGGTGAGTGGCAGGAGCAATATCACGGACTTTGAAGAAGTGGTGAAGTTGGATACCCAGTATATTGGGGAGTGGAGTGTGAAGGGGGATATAAAGATTATACTTCAGACTGTGCTAGGTGTAGTAAAGAATGATGGAGCAGTGTAAAGGAAGAAAAAATGATTATTACTAAAACCCCGTTTCGCATGTCATTTTTTGGCGGTGGAACTGATATGGAGAACTTTTTTAGAGAAAATGGTGGTGCAGTTTTATCAACAACATTTGATAAATACTGTTATGTCAATGTGCGTCATCTGCCGAGATTTTTTGACTATTCAACAGAACTCTCTTACTCTAAAACAGAAAGAGTAACAGATATCGATATGATTCAACATCCTGCAATACGAAATGCAATGAAGATGTTGGATATGCACGAAATCAGACTTACATATGAAGCAGATCTTCCTGCACGTTCAGGGCTAGGCACATCAAGTTCATTTGCAGTGGGAATGCTTAATGCTTTTTATGCGTTAAAAGGAAAATATGCGGATAAAAAGAAACTGGCAGATGAGGCTATTTACCTTGAAAGAGAACTATGTAAGGAAGCAGGAGGATGGCAGGATCAGATAGCTGCATCGTTTGGAGGCTTTAATAGAATTAATTTCTCCGATGAAGGTTATGAAGTGCTTCCGGTTATTATTTCACCAGAACGAAAGCGAAAACTGAATCAGAATCTGATGATGTTTTTTACTGGATTCACGCGTTTTTCTTCAGATGTACAGAAAGCCAATACCATAGGAAAGGGAGATAAAACAAAACAACTTAAAGAGATGTTGTTACTTGTGGATGAGGCTGAAAAAGTGTTGACAGACAGGCAGACAGATTTGAATGAATTTGGTAGAATGCTTGATCATACATGGAAACTGAAAAGGCAGACAGGTAATGCTGTATCTACAAGTGATATAGATCTTTTATATGAAAAGGGAATGAAAGCAGGTGCGCTTGGAGGTAAATTGCTTGGGGCCGGAGGTGGAGGCTTTTTAGTATTTTATGTTGAACCTGATAAACAGGACAATGTAAAAAATGCAATGGATAATTTGCTTCATATACCATTTCAGTTTGAAGATGGAGGCACACAGGTTATTCATTATACACCCGAAAGTTATGAACCATTGAATTAGAAAATTGGAGATTACATCTTATGATAACAGTAATAATGGCTGGGGGAAAAGGAACCAGAATCTCATCTGTGGCAAGCGATATACCAAAACCAATGATTGAAATAGAAAGTAAGCCTGTGTTGGAACATGAAATAGAGTGTCTCAGAGAACAGGGGTTTACGGATATTTTGATTACAGTCAGTCATTTAGGAAACATTATTATGGATTACTTTGGTGATGGGGCTGAATTTGGTGTAAATATATCATATTATTTCGAAAAAGAACCTCTAGGTAATGCTGGAGCGTTATTTAAAGTGAAAGATCAGTTGACAGACGATTTCCTTTTATTAAATGCAGACGCTATGTTTGATATAGACTTTAATAGATTTGTTGATTACCACTATTCACATGGCGGAATTGCAACTTTGTTTACACATCCGAACAGTCATCCATATGATAGCGGAGTTATTGTTGCAGATGATAATCATAGAGTATTAAATTGGCTGTCAAAAGAAGATGAAAGGCCGGAATATTATAAAAACCGAGTTAATGCAGGTCTGCATGTGCTTAGCAAGAAAATTTTGGATGTAAAAGTAGATAAAGAAAAAATAGATCTTGACAGAGATTTACTTAAGCCACTTGCCGGAACAGGAAAAATGTATTGCTATGACAGTCCGGAATATGTGAAAGATATGGGAACCCCGGACAGATATTATGGTGTGTGTGAAGATTACCGGAATGGAATTATAAAGGCACGCAACCTAAGAAATAAGCAAAAAGCAGTATTCCTTGATAGAGATGGCACGATAAACAAATATGTAGGTTTTTTGACGGATATAAAGAAATTAGAGCTTATTGATGGTGCAGCCGAAGCTATAAAAAAGATTAATGAATCGGGTTATCTTGCAATAGTTGTTACAAATCAGCCTGTTATAGCAAGAGGCGAGGTATCCTTTGAAGAGTTGGAGTCTATACATAATAAGATGGAAACACTCTTGGGAGAAAAGGGAGCATACATAAACGGAATCTATTTCTGTCCACATCACCCTGATAAGGGATTTACAGGGGAAAGAATAGAATACAAAATTAATTGTGAATGTAGAAAACCCAAACCAGGAATGCTGTTACAGGCGGCAGAAGATTTTAATATTGATTTGTCATCTTCGTGGATGGTTGGGGATGGGAGAAACGATATTGAGGCAGGCAAAAGTGCAGGATGTAAAACTATACTGATAGGTAATGAAGAATTTGGACAGAGTGTGTCAGTTAATAGTTTAAAAGAATTTGTTGATAGATATTTGGAGTAATGCAAATGAATGAAAATGTAAAAAAACAGCTAGATATATTAGCGAAACGGTATCCTGAATTATCAATGATAGTTGGAGAGATAGAAAATACTTATTTGATTTTAGAAGAATGCTATTGTAATGGTGGAAAGCTATTGGTTGCAGGAAATGGTGGCTCGGCAGCTGATTCAGAACATATAGTCGGAGAGCTAATGAAAGGATTTGAAAATCCAAGAAAACTATCTGATGAATATAAAGATAAGTTGATAGCAATTGATGATCAGATGGGAGCAATTCTGGCAAATAATCTTCAGATGGCTCTTCCGGCAATAGCATTGGATGGACATGTAGCATTAACAACAGCATATATGAATGATTGCGAACCTCTTCTTTGCTTTGCACAGCAGATTAATGGATATGGTCGAGAGAATGATGTTTTTCTTGGAATATCTACATCAGGTAATAGTAAGAATATTTTATATGCAGCTGTTGTGGCAAAAGCAAAGGGAATGAAAGTTGTTGCACTTACGGGAGAAAAGGATAGCAAATTGAGTAAGATTGCAGATGTGACAATTAAAGCTCCGCAATCGAGGACATATATGATACAGGAATATCATTTACCAATCTATCATTGTCTATGCTTGATGTTGGAAGAAAGATTTTTTGGAGAGACAGAATAAAAAATGCAGAAACAACCATTACTTAATACATATGTAAATAATGTTACCTTGAATGAGACTATAGAGCAGATAGAATGGTTAATAGCAGATAAGAAGAAGTCATATGTAGTTGCAATCAATGTTGATGTTGTCATTAAGATAGAAAATGATGAATATCTGAAAAAAATAACAGATGACGCTGATATGGTTTTGGTGGATGGAAAACCATTGATATGGATTTCAAAGTTACATAAACGACCTATAAAAGAAAAAGTATCCGGTTCAGATCTTGTTCCGGAAATTTGTAAAAGAGCAGCTGAGAAAAAATATTCCATTTTTATTGTTGGAGGTAAGGATGGAGTTGCAGAACAGGCAAAAAAGAAACTAGAGGAAAAATATCCAAATATCAATATAGTAGGAACATATGCACCACCATTCGGATTTGAAAAGGATGAATCAGAATTGGAACATATCAATCAGATGATAAGTGAAGCACATCCGGATATAATGATAGGTTGCCTTGGGTGTCCGAAGCAGGAAAAGTGGATTTATGAGAATTATCAAAAGTATGATGCAACAGTATCCGTATGCGCCGGGGCAACAGTAGATTTTTTGGCGGGAAATGTAAAGCGAGCGCCAAAGTGGATGAGCAATCATGGCTTGGAATGGTTTTATAGATTCTTGCAGGAGCCGAAGAGAATGTTCCAGAGATACTTTGTGGACGATGTTAAAATACTGGGATTGATAAGGAAATATAAGTAGAAAATGAAATTAGAAGATCAAAACATTCTATTTCTTACAAGGACAATGAAACTTGGTGGAACAGAGAATGTTGTATTGCAGTTGTGTGAAATATTTAAGCCACTGGTAAATAAGGTTATCGTATGTTCCTGTGGAGGAGTTAATGAAAATAAGCTTAAAGAAATGGGAATTAAGCATTATATAATTCCTGATATATCAGAAAAAAATCCACACTCTATAGTTAAGACGATTATTACAATAAAAAAGATCGTTGATAAAGAAAATATAACGATAGTCCATTCACATCACCGTATGGCTGCTTTATATGCGGAATTGATATGTGATAAGAGTATTGTAAAAATTGCTAATGCACATAATACATTTCACGACAAGAAAACATTAACAAGACTTGCATATAGAAATACAAAATTAATAGCTGTTGGTGAAATGGTAAAGAAAAATCTTGTTGAATATTATGAAATACCAAGTGAGCAGGTTACAGTTATACATAATGCTATTAAACCATTTGAAGACAAAATAACAATAGATTCAACAATTGAGAAGCTACACCAAGATGGATATTTCGTTGTTGGAAATGTAGGTCGTTTATCAGAACAAAAAGGAATGGAGTATTTTATTGATGCCATTCCAGCTGTTTTAAAACAGCACAGTAAAACAAAGTTCTTGATTATAGGAAAGGGAGAATTGGAAGAAGAACTCAAAAAGAGAGTTGCTGATTTGAAAGTTGAAGATGCAGTTATCTTTATGGGATATCGTTCTGACATTCAGAATTTGATGTCACAGTTAGATCTCGAAGTCCTTAGTTCGTTGTGGGAGGGATTCCCATTGATACCGATTGAAGCATTTTCTGTTGGAAGAACGGTAGTGGCTACAGGAGTGGATGGAACACTAGAGATTGTCCAAAATGAAGAAAATGGTTTGATGATTGAACCTAGAAAGCCAGACCAAATAGCAGAAGCAATCAGTAGATTTATAGAAGATAAAAATTTGAAAGACAAATGCGAGTATGGCGCAAAGAAGTCTTATGAAAAAGAGTATTCTTTTGATAAGTTCGCAGAAGCTCATCGAGATTACTATAGAAGATTATTGGAGAAATCTTAAAGAAACTAGTGTACTGGCATGTTGCTATTTAGTCAAATGGCGCAGAATGAATTTTTCATTCTGCAAGGCGGAAGAATGAGCCGTAGCGGGCTACGGCAATTGATGACAACGCAGCAGATGAAAATTCAGGCAAGTTATTTGGCTAAATATGAACAGGTCAGTACACTAGGAATATTTAAAATAGAGGTGATTTAAATGGATATAAGCATAGTTATACCAGTTTATAATGTTCAAGCCTATTTGGGCGAGTGTATAGATAGTGTATTAAATCAATCAAAAGAAGCATATGAAATAATCCTTGTTGATGATGGATCTACTGATCAAAGTGGTGATATATGTGATGATTATTCTAGAAAATATAAACAAATAAGGACGATACATAAGAAAAACGAAGGCTTGGGATTTGCTAGGAATACTGGCCTGGAAAATGTAACAAGTGATTATGTCATTTTTATAGATTCCGACGATTACATTGATTCGGATTTTCTAGAAGAGATGCAACATATTGTCGATAAAGGAACATATGATACTGTAAAGACTGGATACAGACGTGTGACACTGGAGGGAAAATGTATTTCCAATTTAGGAACTACAGCTGAGTATTTTGAAGATTCTGATGTTAAAGAAAAGTTATTACCTAGAATGATAGGATCAGCTCCAGGAACAAATGATTCTATTCCGATGAGTGCTTGTGGAACGCTTTATTCCATAAAAATAATAAATCAATACTCTATCAGATTTGTGTCGGAAAGAAAATGGATATCGGAAGATATGTTGTTTAATATAGAATATTTCTCACACGCTCAAAAATGCGCAATAGATAAGTACATAGGTTATAACTATAGAGCAAATAATAACTCATTGACTACAAAATATGTGGAAGATAGATTCGAGAAATGTTGCGCAATGTATCAGAAGGAAGAAGAGGTGCTGGCGTCCATAATACCACTTGAATTGTGGCAAAATAGGTTAGACAGACAATTTATGAATTATCTGAGGATGTGTTTTTCACAGTTAAAGAAATCGGTTTCTAGACTGGATCCGAGTCAAGCAAAAAAAAACATTAAAGAAATAACAGACGTTTCTTTAGTGGAGAAAATTATCAGGGCATATCCAGACAAACAGCTTAATATAAAACAAAGAGGTTTTGTATTAATGGTTAGATGGAAATGGAATTGGCTATTATATGTAATGTTTTGTATTTTTAAAATTGAGTAGAATTTGGAATTGTGGGTGAGATATTTGAAAGAATTAGTCAGTGTTTTGATGAGTACATATAAAGAACCTGTAGTGTGGGTTGAGAAGGCAGTAAATTCAATATTAAACCAAACATATAAAAATATAGAGTTTGTCGTAATTATAGATGATCCTACAAATTATGAAGTAATTGCTTTTATTGAGAGTGTATGTCAAAAAGATAATAGAGTCAAGCTGATTAAAAATGAAAAAAATATAGGGCTGGTTGCTAGTTTAAATAAGGGGTTGAAGTTCTGCGATGGTAAGTATATCGCAAGAATGGATGCTGATGATATCTCTATGCTAGATCGTATTGAAAAGCAGATAATAGCCATCCAAAGGTACTGTGCAGATGTTGTTGGTGCAAATACCCAAACTTTCACAGAACAAAGTGTCTGCAAAGAAAAAATCATTTATTCTTCCTCTTGGGCATGTAAACAAGTTTTATATTGGTGTAATTGCTGTCCGCATCCAACTTGGTTAGTAAAAAAAGAGATTTATATTAAATTATGTGGTTATAGAGATATTAAAGCATGTGAAGACTATGATTTTTTAATTCGAGCTAGTTTAGCAGGAGCAAAAATTATTAATTGTCCAGAAGTATTATTACTATATAGGGATAATGCCAGTAGTATTAGCCATGTTAACAATTATCATCAACAAGTAATTGCGGAATATATTGCAGAGGGATATCGAAATGGTCGGGTCATGGCATTAGCTGAAATAAATGCTTTTTTACATAGTGAACAATATCAAAAAAGGATGCTGAAGTTAAAAGCTTGCAGTCAAAAACATAAGACCGCTGTTCGGATTAAGCTGTCGCTTATGCTAAGAAACAAATATATCGCCTTTGTCAAGTATTGTGACTATGGCGTTAGAAAGTTGAGAAAAAAATAACATGAAAATTACAGTATCAAGGCATATAAGTGTATTGCAAGTGGCTTTTATAATGCTATTTGTATCATATTTTATTCCAGATTTAGCGAAAAGTAGCACAGTGGTAGAACAACTTTTACGATATGGTTCCTATGTATTGTTTCTATATGAGGGTGGAAAAAAATCGTTAGAGTCAAATCAGTTACTTAGATTTTTCTTGTTTGAAATTTTTGCGATAGTAATTTCAATATTCACTAGAGATTTTTATTGGTGTATTATCATTACAATTATTTTGCTGATAAGCAATCAGAATATGGAGTGGACATTTAATACAGGGTTCAATGTATTATTAGTTTCAACAACGCTGGTTATTTTAGCATGCTTAATTGGAGTGCTTCCTAATTTGGTGACTAATCGATTAAATGATACTGCTAATAGATATGCGGTAGGGTTTTATCATAGTAATGTACTTCCGCTATGTTATATGTATTTATTTTTATTTAGGTTAGTAATAAAAAAATTTTTGAGTAAAAAAGAGACGTTTATTTGGGTGTTGATTGGCCTTTGCATTTATTATCTATGTAAATCTAGAACTTCATATGCATGTGTTTTGATTCTGAGCTTAATGAATATTATTGCACCCTTAATACATGGTAAAAGGATTTTGAATTTTACTAGGATCATCGCTCAACTTAGTCCAGTTATCGCATCGGTTTTTTCACTTAGCATTACATTGCAGCAAGGAAATTACGATGTAAGAATGTATGCTATCAATGAATTTTTTTCGGGTCGTTATGCAATAGCATACCATTACATAAGAAAATTTGGAATTCGCGCAATTAGTTTTATGTCAGCAAGCGAGTATGCGGAAAATCAGGCAGTTTTGGACAATGGATTTTTATATACAGGAATCAGATATGGTTTACTGTTTTTGTTATTTTATTTTTTCATTTTTTATAAACTTGGAAAATTATTCAAGAATAATTTCCTAATGTTAATCGTATTGATTGTGCTTAGTATTGCAAACATGGTGGATAATGATCTATATAGTTATGGATTCTTACCTTTCTTGATGTTGGCATTTGGTGAAAAGGCAAGTAACAAGAAAACTTAAAAAGGATGAGGGTGGAAACAATGCGTGAAGTGCTATTAATAATTCCAAAATTCATGGGGTATGATACGGCAATAAAAGAAGAATTAAGTAAAGAATATAATGTGACGCTAATTGCCGCAGATGAACTCGATATTAGTAGCATTTCACATTTTAGAAAGAAAAAAAAGATATACAAAGCGCTTAGAAAATTTCTGCTTTCTGTGGATTTAAAAGATCGTATAGCCGCAATAGAAACAGCGTATAGGTGCGATGAAAATCAACTAGGTATATGTTTGAATAAGAAGTATGATATAATTCTCGCTATAAATGGACACTATGTTCCTGACTCTTTATATGAAAAATTAAGGGCTAACAACCCATCAGCTGAGTTTATTTTATATTTATGGGATGACGCAAAAAATCTTTTTAGACGATCACATTTCAAATATTTTGACAAATTTTATTCGTATAACATAAAAGATTGTAAAAAATATAAGATGAACTATTTGTCTATGTTTACTCAGTGCGAGAATGTTGGTCACTTAGAGAATGAATACGACATTAGTATTATTGCAAGTGCTCATTCCAACAGGGTTAATTTTATAAATAAAATATATAAAAAATACTCTTCTCAATATAAATTTTGTGTCTATCTCTACCAGCAGCCACTTATTAATGATGAGTGTGAGTGGTTCCACGATAAACCGCTTGAATATAAAAAATATATTGAAATACTAAGACGGTCTAGATGTCTGCTTGATATACAAAATCCTATTCAAGAGGGACCAACTACACGAGCTTTTGATGTAATACAAACGGGAACAAAACTGATAACGACAAATAAACACATCACTAGCTATCCTGTCTATGGTAATAATATTCTTGTAATAGATGAAGATGAACCTGTAATTGAAGATGAATTTGTATTTAAAAAATACGTTAAAGAAAAGAAAGAGGCTTATCCGTTAAAAGATTGGTTAAAAGAAATAGGAGTAATGTAAAAATGTTATTTTTGATAGTTAACTGCCACTCGGCAAATAGAGGTGATGAGGCAGCAGTTCATGCAATGATTGATGAGCTAGAGATTGCTTTTCCTGGGAGTGAATTTGTTTTAGGAATGAGGGGAGAGACAAGATACCCTAATATGCCAAGTAATGTAAAAATGATTGATCAGTTGATTCCAAGTGACAATTTACAATATAGGTTAGCTCTCTTAAGCAAGGGGAGAATGGTCATTGGAAAAACATATTCTGAGTTTGAAAAGTATATAAAAATGGCAGATATTGTTCTACATGCACCTGGTGGTCCAAGTATAGGTGACACATATATTGAAGATGAAATGGGGTATTTAAGATTTTATAATCTGCTGGTCAATCAGGAAATTCCGTATATGTTTTATGCTCCTTCCATGGGACCTTTCAATGAAAAGAAGAGGGAAAAGATAAGAAAAAGAGTGCTTGAAGGTGCAAAAAAAATAGTCGTAAGGGATCCAATTTCAAAAGACTATGTATCATCCTTTGTTCCAAAATGTGAGGTAGAACTTACTCTTGATTCTGCTCTTCAACATGATATTAATAAAAATGTTAATAATGAGAAGTTAAAAACATATGCTCGATTAGATGATTTTATTAATACTCATAAAAAGTGTATTGGTGTTACTATAACTGATTTAAAGTGGCATCCAGTCCTGTCTAAAACAAATGTTGCTAAAAATATTAGCGATACTTTCATCAGATTCTTAACGGAAATTGAAAAAGATGGCTACGGCATTGTGTTCATTCCTCAACTGTATGGTACTGGAAATGATAAGAATTTAATGGGTGAATTCTGTTTTAATAAAGAAAACTATTTTGTGATAGATGACAGCGAAGGATATGATACATATTTTCAACAGTATGTTATAAGTAAGTTATACGCTGTTATTGGAATGAGATATCATAGCAATATTTTCTCTGCAAAGGCAGGAACACCATTCATTTCAATTTCATATGAACAGAAAATGGCGGGGTTCATGAATAAAATGAATCTTGAAAAATATTGCATCAATGTTAAGGAATTGTCATTTGAAAAACTTAGTGAAAAATTTGAATTACTTAATGAAAATTATGGTTTGTATAAAAACTTTTTAATTAACGAACATGATACAATGAAAAATGAATCTCATAGGACTACAGAATATGTTGTTAATTATTTATTAGGTAGGTGATAAATGTGAATCGTACAAAAAATGCTACTAGAAATATTATTTTTGGTATGACTCTCAGAATATATCAAATAATTGTGCCATTTTTAATGCGCACAGCAATGATATATTTCATGGGTATAGAATATTTAGGATTAAATAGTTTATTTACATCAATATTGCAAGTGCTAAATCTTGCTGAGCTAGGAGTGGGCTCTGCTATGGTATATTCCATGTATAAGCCTATTGCCGAGGATGATAAAGATACAATCTGTGCTTTGCTTAAATTATATAAGAAATATTATTTTTTTATAGGATTAGTCATCGCAACTATAGGGATAATAATTACGCCTATGATACCGAAGTTGATAAATGGCGAGGTACCTGGAGATATTAATATATATGTTTTATATATTTTAAACCTGAGCGCGACAGTCATAACCTACTGGTTGTATGCGTATAAAAGTTCACTATTGCAAGCACACCAAAGAACAGATATTTCTAGCAAAGTGCAATTGATAACAACAACTGCTCAATATATACTTCAATTTTTAGTTTTATGGTTAACGAAAAACTATTATTTATATGTTATTGCAATTTTATTTACACAAGCATTAGCAAATATTATAACTGCTCGAGAAGCGACAAAAATATACCCGAACTACCAAGCGAAAGGAAGTTTGCCTAAAGAGACAATAGCTGCAATCAATCAAAGAATAAAGGATTTGTTTACTGCTAAGTTAGGTGCAACGATTGTAAATTCAGCAGATACAATTGTTATTTCAGCGTATTTGGGTTTGACAATGCTTGCAGTATATCAAAATTATTATTTTATAATGAACTCAGTTATGAGTATATTGGTTATAGTATTTGTTTCATGTCTAGCGGGTATTGGTAATAGTCTTGTAACCGAGAGTTTAGATAAAAACTATAATGATTTTCGTGCGATAACATTTTTCATCAACTGGGTTGTTACTGTTTGCATGTGTTGTTTTGCAGTTTTATATCAACCATTTATTACTTTATGGGTTGGAGAAGATTATACCTTTAATATCGGAGTGGTAGCGCTTTTTTGTATATATTTTTATTTGGTAACCATGCAGCAAATTAATGGTATGTATAAGGATGCGGCAGGCGCATGGCATCAGGACCGATTCAGACCATTAATTGTAGCAATGATTAATTTAACATTGAATCTTACGTTTGTAAGAACTTGGGGAATATATGCAATTTTACTTTCAACAATAGTTAGTTATGTTTTTGTATCAATGCCATGGATGATTGTAAATGTATTTAAATATGTATTCAAAAGAAAATCAAAAGATTTTATAATTGACGCCATTGGGTATTTTGTTATAGCGTGTTGCATAACAGGAATATCATATTATGTGTGCAAAATATTTCCAGAAATGAATTTATTGGCTGAATTGATTATAAACTTTGCTATTGTTATCATTTTTTCAAACACTGTAATGTTTGTAATTTTTAGAAAGAATAAGTATTTTAATCAAATGATAGATCTTGCAGATAGAGTTACAAAATATAAATTTAATCGCTTTTTAAGAAAAATTAAAGGATAAGATAAAGGGAGGACTTATGTATTCTAGCGAAAAAAATGTGCAAATTCTTATTGCCCTTATGAAAAAACATAATATAAAGAAGATTGTCATAAGTCCTGGTAGTGCTAATGCATCTTTTGTTGCCAGTGTTCAAAATGATGACTATTTTGAACTATATTCATGTGTTGATGAAAGATCTGCGGCGTACATGGCTTGTGGAATGGCTGAAGAAGCAGAAGAGCCTGTTGCTATTTGCTGTACAGGTGCGACGGCATCTAGAAATTATTTACCAGGGTTAACAGAAGCTTTTTACAGAAAGCTGCCTGTTCTTGCAATAACTGCAACAAGAAGGACAAGCTTAATAGGTCATAATGTTGATCAGGTAATTGATAGATCAAATATTCAAAATGATGTTGCGAAGATTAGCGTCACACTTCCTATCGTAAACAACGACGACGACAAATGGGAATGCGAAGTAAAAATCAATCAAGCACTATTGGAATTGGATCGAAACGGAGATAAAGGACCGGTACACATTAATTTAACTACGGCATATAGTATAGACTTTAGTGTAAAATCTTTGCCGACCGTTAAAACAATACATCGATATTTTAGTACTAATGACGTGATAATACCAACTGGTGCTAAGGTAGGGGTATTTGTAGGTTCGCATTCCAAATGGGATATTGCATTGACAGAGGCGGTTGATCTATTTTGTGAAAAATATAACGCTGTAGTTCTTTGTGATCAAACGAGTAATTATAATGGTAAATATGGCATATATATTGGACTTTTAAATCTGTGTGGAAACGATAGTCAGAAATTTATGAATTTTGATTATTTAATTCATATAGGTAATATTTCAGCAACGTGGCCTACTCATGCTAGAGAAATCTGGCGTGTAAATCCAGACGGCGAAATAAGAGATACATATAAGAAACTTACAAAGATATTTGAGATGTCAGAGAAAGAGTTTTTCAAAAAATTGACGTCTAATAATACAGAAGTAGGGAACACATATTACACCAGATGGAAAAAAGAGTATGAACAGGTCAAGTCTAAGTTAGTACTAAGTTCTAAAGAACTTCCGTTTTCATCCATGTGGGTTGCTTTAAAGATTCATTCTTTAATTCCGAGAAATTCAGAGATGCATTATGGAATTTTAAATTCTTTGAGATGTTGGAGTTGCTTTAATCTGGATGATACAATATCAGGTTATTCTAATGTTGGTGGCTTTGGAATTGATGGTGGAGTATCCTCATTGTTGGGTGCTGCATTAGTTAATCCGAACAAACTATATTTTGGAATATTTGGTGATTTGGCATTTTTCTATGATATGAATAGTATTGGAAATAGACAAACACCAAATAACATAAGATTGATGGTTGTTAATAATGGACTAGGCGGTGAGTTTAAAACACCATTCATTAATGTGCAGAGAGCTGGTTTGGGGGATTCTGCAAACGAATATATAGCTGCAGAAGGTCATTATGGGCATAAGTCAAAAGAACTGTTAAAACATTATGCAGAGGATCTTGGTTTTGACTATATTTCGGCTTCAAATAAAAATGAGTTTGACTTAAATTATAAAAGATTTTTGGATGAGCATATTTCTCAATCGATGGTATTTGAGATATTTGTTGATGAATATCATGATTCTGATGCATTAAGATATATTCAAAATTTATATGTATCAACAAAAGAACAAACCGTTGTTGATACAACTAAGAAGATTGCAAAGAATATACTTGGAGAAAAAGGTGTAAGTTCTATAAAAAAATTGATACGAGGGTAGTTTTATGGGATTAGGATCAAAAATAAAAGGATTTATTAGATTCTGTGAAGATCAAAAAAAAGAAAAGAATATTCAACCTGTTTACATAACTAAGCAAACTTCAGAACTTCTGAAAGGAAAAGTTGCATTAATTACTGGAGGTAGTGGTGGTATCGGATATGCGATTGCAGAAGCGTTTATATCAGCAGGTTGCAACGTAATTATTGCAGGAACAAGTGATTCGAAGTTGGATTTGTGCATACAAAAATTGGGAAAAAACAATGCAAAATCGCTTAAAATCGATATGACAGATGTTGCATCATTTGAAAGTAAAGTTCAAGAGGCACTAACTAAATTCGATGAGTCAAGAATTGATATTCTTGTAAATAGTGCTGGTGTACATGGAAATCAGGAATTCGGTGAAGTTACAGAAGATACATATGACAATGTTTTGGATGTGAATTTAAAAGGGCTATTTTTTATTACACAAACTGTGAGTAACTATATGAAAAATAATGGGATTAAAGGTCATATTCTCAACGTAAGTTCTGCTGCATCATTGAAGCCATGTTGGACACCGTATGAATTATCAAAGTGGGGAGTGAGAGGATTTACTTTAGGTGCTGCAGATGAATTGATTCAATACGGAATAGTTGTAAATGCAATTGCACCGGGGCCGGTAGCAACTAATATGCTTGGAAGAAAAGAAGGAGATACGCTATATACTGAATGCATTCCGGCTGAACGATTTGCTGATCCAGTGGAAATAGGACAGATGGCTGTAATGCTAGCAAGTGATATGTGTAATCTTGTTATTTGCGATACACTGTATATCACTGGAGGATCTGGAACAATAAAATATAGATAATAAACGGGTAGTGTAAATGTGAACTTCCGAAAAAATCTCAGCTAAACAAATTTTAGGGCTAATAAGGAATAAAAAATATTGAAAATCCGGCATTTGCAGGCGATTTTGCGTAAGTGCCTCAAAACATGGCGTAGTGACTCCCACTATTCTTCCTGATATACTGTAAAACATCACATATCAAGGGAGGCGCACTTATGGCAAGACCAAATTCAGAAACAGTCACTACATTTGACGAAGTACTTCATTCTGCTAACAATGCTTATTCCCAAGGAAGCAGAGCCGCTAATACCGACAACCGGCTTACATAAACCACAGTGTGGTCAGGCACCATTAAATTTTTAATGCAATTATTGATTTTATGTTTTATTCGACAGAGGAGTTTAGAAGTCGATACAAGTTACTTTTAGAGGCAACTAAACAATATTTTTATTATAGTAGTAGTGCTAGGGTATATGCATATAGTGATGTATAACAGAAGATTCGCAAAGACTTTTAGATTCGAGTAGTGAGTGATTCGCAATATGTTCAATCTGACGGGTATGCGATAGCAAAAGCAAAGCAAGAAGATATATTAAGAAATAGTGATTTTATAAATTGGACAATTGTAAGACCTTATATTACATATTCAGACGCACGATTACAATTAGTTTTTTTGAAAAAGAATTATGGTTGTATAGAGCGATAAAAGGTAAAACAATTATTTTTCCAAGTGATATATATGAAAAAACCACAACTTTGAATTATGGGGAGGATGTAGCAAATGCAATAGTAGAACTTATAGGCAAGAATGTAGCAATTGGAAATACATATCAAATAATGCAAAATAGAACTATTAAGTGGGGAGATGTATTGAAAATATACATGTCAGTATTTGATGATAATTTAAAAGTTACTTATATTAATGATTCAAATGTGCTTGGAAAAGTAACAAACCGCAAAGAACAAATAAAATACGATAGATTATATGATAGAAAATTTGATAACAGTAAGATCTGTGAAATTGTTCCTTTAATGAATGAAGCGAAAGAGCCTGAGAGGGGACTAAAGGAATGTTTAATTAAGTTTATTAATAGCGGAGCAAAATTTGACAAGATAGATTGGAAATTTGAGGGATATGCAGATAAAATAACAAAAGAAAAAACAAGATTGAAAGAGATTAAGGGAGCAAAGAATTTACTTAAGTATTTGATAGCTAGGTATACATCCTATTTTGAAAGATAGTTTTAATCATAAAAGATATTTTTGAGTTATAATGTGGAAACGCAAGCACAATGAAAAAGTACTTGATAGTTCATATGAAGATTAAAGGGAGACATATTATATTTGAGTCAGACCTTTTAAATTATAATCAAAGGGAGGAAATCTTTATGAAGAATTGTATGAAGAAAATTATTTGTTTTGGATTGGTATTTATGATACTTTTTATTGCACAAGGTTACATTACTACGTATGCTTTAGAAAATAATAAGGTATCTAATTCAATTGCAATCACTAACCAGCCGACAGCAGTAACAGGAAAAATAGGCGATGCGGCAGAATTCAGGGTAGGAGCAAGCGGAACAAATCTAAAATATCAGTGGCAGTATGTGTTAAAAGGCCAGAATAATTGGGTGAATTTTACAAATGGAAATGCATGTACAATGAAAAAAGTACTTAATGAAACATACGATGACCTGAAAGTCAGAGTGGTAATAACAGATGGAAATGGAAACAGTGTTACAAGTGATACTGTAACAGTGACACTAAAGAAAGCACCAGTAATCACAAGCCAGCCGACAGCAGTAACAGGAAAAATAGGCGATGCGGCAGAATTCAGGGTAGGA
>ERZ773131.42-NODE-42-length-113022-cov-47.001053_pt1 | contig 113022 bp, 101 predicted proteins | sample MGYA00511082_ERZ773131 | MGnify/ENA primary metagenome ERZ773131 (study PRJEB29015, sample SAMEA2737813) | human gut metagenome | biome: human gut; feature: human-associated habitat; material: faeces | place: China | collected 2012 ... | reverse complement strand
CAAGATCAAAGCCACCATGTGCAACTGCGGCGCCATCACCATTCCGGAACTGCAGAAGAAAGCAAAGCTCACCCTCGTATCCGCTACCTCCATCGTAGAAGGCGGCGCCCACGACGTCATCCGGAAGGAAAAGGACGGCTCTGACCGCTGATTCTGCTTATAAAGACATATAAAAAAGGCTGTGAAAAAATGGTAATCATTTCTTCACAGCCTTTTTATATCCATGGCTTTGCCGCTGTTTTTCTATGATTTTACCTGCCCACGGCCAAGAGAGATATCCACCGGTAGGCCTTCTTATATATCAGCAGGAAAAGGCCCACTTCCATGGGGAAGCAGATCAGATTCTTGATCAGTCGTCCCAGAAAAATGGCAGAGGCCGCCTTGTCATAGTAAAGTACCAGCCACAGGGTATTAAGCCCCAGGTGGATCAAGACCATAATGACAAGGAACGGAATACACACATAGGGAAAAGTGATTTTCTTTCTGTAGAAGAAATAGCCGAAAATGAAGCCTGTAAGGAAATCGGACAGGGTAAAGCCGGGGAAAAATATGCTTGTTCCCACAAGAGCCGTGCCGATCAGATTATCCAGCGCCCCCACCAGCCCCGCTTTCCATGGCCCATAGAGGGCCCCTGCCAGAGCCAGGGGCAGGAAACCGAAGGTAATCCTCACAAAAGGTGTCTGTATGGCAAAGACATAGGACAGAAGCACTGCCAGTGCCGTAAGAATTCCCAGAACCACCATTTCCTTTTCTCTATTTTTATGCATTATAAAAAGACCTCCTTCATGCAGAGCTGCATGGAAAGGGGTCTCCATGCAGCAGCGGGATGCAGCACAGGCACCGCAAGCATTCCTGCTTTTCGTCCGGATGACAACTCCCCGTTCATCCGGCACTGGAGGAAAAGGGCCAGCCTTTTCCTGCGCACCTGCACTTACTCTGCTAACTTATAAATTGGATACAGTATATCACTGCAGTGAAAAATTGCAATCAAAAAAGCTGCCCCCTAAGGCAGCTTTTTGATTAGTTACGCCATGGATTAATAAAGTTTGGCACCAGCAGGGATATGACGGTCTACCATGAGGAGGTGAAGCTTTTCTTCCCCTTCTTCTTTATGAATGGCAGAGAGAAGCATGCCGCAGGAGTTGATGCCCATCATCTTCCTTGGCGGAAGGTTTACGATGGCAATCAGCGTCTTTCCTACCAGTTCTTCCGGTTCATAGTAGGCATGAATGCCGGAGAGAATGATGCGGTCTTCTCCTGTGCCGTCGTCCAGAGTGAACTTCAGGAGCTTCTTGCTCTTGGGCACTGCTTCGCAGGCCTTGACTTTGACAGCCCGGAAATCAGACTTGCTGAAGGTATCAAAATCCACATAGTCCTTGAAGAGCGGTTCGATTTCTACTTTGGAGAAGTCGATAGGTTCATCATCTGCTTCTTTGGCCAGTCTTTCAGCTTCCTGGGCCGTCTTCTTTTCCAATGCCGTTTCCGGTTTCATGGCCGGGAAGAGGAGGACGTCGCGGATAGAAGCGGAGTTGGTCATAAGCATGAAGAGACGGTCGAGGCCGATGCCCAGTCCGCCTGTAGGAGGCATGCCGTATTCCAGAGCGGTCAGGAAATCTTCATCAATCGGATGCGCTTCGTCGTCGCCGTGCTTTCTTTCCTCCACCTGCAGTTCGAACCGTTTTCTCTGGTCAATGGGATCATTTAATTCGGAGAAGCCATTTGCCAGTTCGCGGCCGTAAATGTAGGATTCGAAACGGATGGTGTAGCGCGGATCTTTCGGGTCTAGTTTGGAGAGGGGAGATACTTCGATCGGATGCTTTGTGATATGCACCGGCTGAATCAGGTGTTCTTCCACATAGGCATCAAAGCATTCGGAAAGAATCTTGCCGAAGCCGTCGTATTCGCCGTATTCCACATGGAGCTTGTCTGCAATGGCTCTGGCGTCTTCGATGGTCTGGCAGGCATCAAAGTCTTCGCCGGTATATTTTTTCACAGCTTCAGCCATGGTAAGCCGCGGCCATGGCGGAGTGACGTCGATTTCCGTATCTTCATAGGTGAATTTCATGGAACCGTAGGAAGCCATAGCGCAGGCAGCCACGATCTGTTCTGTCTGGTTAATGACATCTTCGATATCACCATAGGCCTGGTAAGTTTCGATGGCAGTGAATTCCGGATTATGACGGGTGTCCATGCCTTCATTTCTGAAGTTTCTGGTAATTTCAAAAATCCGTTCATAGCCGCCGACCAGAAGTCTCTTCAGGTACAGTTCCGGGGCAATGCGCAGGTACATGGTCATATCCAGGGCATTGAAATGGGTGGTGAAGGGTTTTGCATTGGCGCCGCCATAGAGAGGCTGCAGCACCGGGGTTTCCACTTCCAGGAAGCCGTGGTCTGTGTACCATTTGCGGATAGCAGACATCATGGCAGCTCTCTTCACGAAGGTTTCCCGAACTTCCGGATTCATGATGAGGTCCAGATATCTCTGGCGATAGCGCTGTTCCTTGTCTGTGAGACCATGCCATTTTTCAGGCAGCGGGCGCAGGGACTTGGAGAGCATGGTGAAATGGAGAACCCGTACTGTTAATTCGCCGGTATGGGTGGTGAAGACGGTGCCTTCAATGCCAAGGATATCACCGATATCCACCAGCTTGAAAAGGGCCCATTCATTTTCAGGAAGTTCATCTCTCTTGAAATAAACCTGGATGTCGCCGGTCTGGTCGCGAAGCACGCAGAAGGCTGTCTTGCCCTGGCCGCGGCGGATCATGATTCTGCCGGCAATGCGGACATGGGTCTCATCCTTTTCCAGCTGTTCCGCTTCTTTGCGGATATCCGCAGCATGGTGGTCCCATTCAAATTTCTGTCCGTAGGGTTCCACACCCAGTGCACGGATTTTATCCAGCTTTTCGCGGCGGATGATCATCTGGTCATTCAGTTTCGGACCGCTGTGCTGTGTATTCTGGTTTTTATTTTCTGACATTCCTTAACCTCATTTCCTACCAGTCATATTATTGTTCAATCGAAATGACTTTGTATTTCAAAACGCCGTTAGGCGCTTCTGCTTCCACCGTATCGCCGGCCTTGGCTCCCATCAGGGCACGTCCTACCGGGGATTCGTTGGAAATACGGCCTTCAAAGGGATTGGATTCTGTGGAACCTACAATGGTCACCTTTTCCTGAAGATGTTCTTCCATATCTTCGATGAGTACGGTAGAACCAACATCTACACGGTCCTTGGCCACCTTTTCAATGACCTGGGCGGTGCGGATCTGCTGTTCCAGCTGGAGGATACGGCCTTCCAGGAAAGCCTGGGCGTTCTTCGCTTCATCATATTCGGAGTTTTCGGAAAGGTCGCCCATTGCGATGGCGGCCTTCAAGCGCTGTGCAATTTCCGCACGTTTTGTGGAACGGAGTTCATCCAGTTCCTTCTGCATCTTTTCAAGGCCTTCTCTGGTGACCAGAGTACGCTGCATTTCTGCCATAACAATCTGCCTCTTTTCTTTAATACTTATACCTTATATAGATATCATAGGGGAATCCTAAACAGGGCATATTTCATAGTATATAGCAAAATGAAGGGTGTAGTCAAACAATTTACGTATTGTTTCCCATTTCCCCAACATGCCTTTCTTTGGATGGCGTTTGACAGAAAACTTTTCTCTCTATCTCCCCTGCTCTGCCAAAACCGTGTCCACCAAAACGGTCCTTCTTTCTCCTCAGGAAGAAGGGATTTTTCCCTCTTTTTTCCTATAAAACATTTTTCTAATTGACTCAAGAAAAAATATATTATTCTCATTATTTTGCTTGTTTTCTCAATTAAAAATCAGAAATTTCCCCTGTGAGGTTATATGGGGCAATTTGGGGCTGTTTCAGGCGGCACAGGGCTAATAGAAATTTACGCCCATTTTACAAAATTGTATTTTTATCCATATTGATTACAATTTTATGCAGGATATTCATCCCTGCCAAATCGAGGAATTCCCCGGAATGCCCACCATGACGCCCTTCCGGGGTTTTGTTCATTTTTACCATGAAATTTCACAATACATCATGATGTATCATTCCAATCCATGCCAAACCATGATGGCAATCATTTTTTGCTATTTTCCTTCTATTTCCTCAAAAGTTCTCAAAAGTCCATATGAGTTCATAGAAAAAATTTTACAAAAAAATTTGTAAAAAAGTCTTGTCATATGATTTCATTTATGGTATATTGCAGTAAATAAAAATTCATCGCGCCCTGCCCCGAGAGCAGTTGAGCAGCGAACCGTTAAAAAATAACGGATGGTTTTCTTTATGCCCTGTTTCTTTCACCTTTATAGAAAGCAAATGGGGCTCGTGCATGCCTTGATGATTTTCATGACTGCATCATCCGGTTTATTCCGGGACAATATTTTTCCCCCAATACGCTTCATGCGATTTGGATTAAGAAAGAAGGGAACAACCTTGTCTAAGAGCAAAAAAATGGGAGTGGTACAGCTCACAACAGTAACAGCCATCAACATGATGGGTTCCGGTATTATCCTTCTGCCGGCCACACTGGCAGAAATCGGGACAGCTTCAATTTTCGCGTGGATTCTGGCCTCCATCGGAGCCACGATCCTGGCTTATGCCTTTGCCCGCTGCGGCATGCATACCTCCAAGGTAGGCGGCATGGGCGGCTATGCGGAGTACCGTTTCGGCAGAGCGGGAAATTTCCTTTCCAATTTCTGCTACACCATTTCATTAATCATCGCCAATGCAGCCATTGCCAGCGGCGTCGTCAGCTACGGCTCCTACGTGTTCGGCCTCACCCTTTCCCCTGTGGAAGTGTGCATGGCCACCATCGGTGTCCTCATTCTGGCAGCCACCATCAGTCTGGTGGGCCCCAAGAAATTCGGCAAATTCACTTCCCTCGGCGTTTTTTGTGTCGTATCTCCAGTGGTAGGCCTTCTCCTCTGCGGCTTCTTCTTCTTTGATACCGGTATCTATAGCGAAGCCTGGAACCCCGGAAACCTGCCATTCTACGATATCATGAAAGACTCCATTGCCGTCATCATCTGGGCCTTCCTGGGACTGGAAACTGCCTGCGCTAACTCCGACACCGTGGAGAATCCTGAAAAGAATGTGCCCATTGCCGTACTGGCCGGTACTCTTCTGGCAGGTGCCTGCTACACCACTTCTACTGCTATCATCGGCGGCCTGGTACCTTACAAGGAACTGATGGCTTCCGGAGCTCCCTTCGGACTGGCTTATGCCACCATGTTCGGAGAAAAAGCAGGATATATTATTTCCTGCATGCTGGTATGCTCCTGCTTCGTGTCCCTCACTGCCTGGCAGTTCACCGTTTCCGAAGTAGCAAGAGAAGCTTCCTCCATCGGGCTTTTCCCGAAATTCCTGTCCAAGGTCAACCGTTTCCGTTCCCCCTATGTGGCTATCGGATCCCTGGTGGCCATCCAGGTTATCATGACCCTCTCCACCATGAGCCCCACTCTCTTAAAGCAGTTCAATGTGCTCATTAACCTGGCTGTCATGATTAACCTCATCCCCTACCTTCTCGCCATGGGTGCCGTATCGGATCTGCAGAAAGCCGAAGGCATTTCCCATGACAAGGCAAAGCTGGCCAATGCAGCAGCCATTGTAGGTGGTATCTACAGCTGCTATGCCGTATACGGCTGCGGCTGGACCGTCATTCTGGAAGGCGCTTTCGTAGCTGCCATGGGCCTCGTAATCTATGCCCTCATTTCCTCCCGTCTCCGCTATGCGCCGACGCCGGAAGTTTCCACCTATCCGCCTATGGATAAGAAATAAAAAATAAATAAAAGGAGCGGTGAAAGAATGTAAATCATTTCTTCACCGCTCCTTTTTTTGTCTGACCGTGGGATAGCAAGTCTGCCATTCTGTAAGAAAGCAGAAACCTTTCCATCCATTGACAGAATCTTTTTCCCCATGTATTATTATATGTGTAATTTCATAAGAAACTCTTCCCTGTCACCGGATAGGGAGCCAAGAGGGTTTATTCCTGCTGCAGGTAATATGGCGAAAGCCATTGAAAGGCAGGAATAAATCCTCTTTTTTTTAAGGAGGTTATATCATGAACATTAAACCCTTTGCTGTCGAAGAATGGATGAATGCCTATGAAACAGGTGCCCGGTACAATATTGCCGAAACCTGCGTGGATTCCATTTCACTGGACGAACTTTTTGAACTGTCGGGAACCCATAAGGAATCATTTCTTAACAAACTCTGTGCCCGCCGTCTCACCTATGGCTATATAGAAGGTTCTCCTGATTTGAAGGAAGGCATTGCTGCCCTGTACCACACCATCAGGCCCGATGAAATCGTTCCTGCCCATGGTGCTTCCGGGGCTAACCACCATGTTTTTTATTCCCTTATCAATCCGGGAGACAAGGTCATTTCCATCATGCCCTCTTACCAGCAGCTCTACTCCATTCCCGCCTCCCTGGGTGCAAAGGTGGAAATCCTGCATTTGAAAAAGGAAAACAGCTATCTCCCGGACCTGGAGGAACTGGAAAAAATGGCCCGGGGCGGTGTGAAGATGATCTGCCTCAATAATCCGAACAACCCCACCGGCGCCCTGATGTCTCCCGAAATTCTGAAGAAAGTGGTGGACATTGCCAAAAAATCTGACGCCTACCTTCTGGTAGATGAAGTATACCGCCATCTCACCCAGGATGACGAATGGCAGCCGTCCATTGTGGACATGTACGAAAAAGGCATTTCCACTTCTTCCATGTCCAAAGTGTTTTCTCTGGCCGGCGTCCGTCTGGGATGGATTGCCACCCATGATAAAGATGCCTTAAAGCAGTTCTGGTCCCATCGTGATTACAACCTCATCAGCTGCGGCATGATGGACGAAGCCATTGCCGCGCTGGCCCTGGCTTCCAAAAATCAGATTCTGGAAAGAAATAAAAAAATCATCCGGGAAAATCTGGATATCCTGGATCACTGGATTCAAAAAGAACCCCGTCTTTCCTATGTGAAGCCAAAAGCCGGTACCACCGCTCTGGTGTATTATGATTTTCCCATAGATTCCTATCCCCTCTGCCGCCGCATGTATGACAGCTGCGGCACCTTCGTAACCCCGGGGGACTGCTTCGATGAACCCCGTTCCATGCGTATCGGCTATGCCGCCGACAGGGCCACATTAAAAAAAGGCCTCCAGGCCATGAGCACTTTTCTTGGCTCCCTGGAAGCTGAATAATCATCTGCTTTTTTCAAGGTCTGCCATCTATCATCATGGTCTTGCCTTTTCCCTCCCCATATGATAGACTGCAGACAATAAAACCGTCATGGTTGTGGATTTTTTCAGATTTTTCTGTTTTCGCCGCACAGTGCATGCTGCACTGTGCTTTTCTTTTGGAGGAAATCATGCATAAAGGATTCTATGCATTTATTGTATTTTCCGCCGGCGCCTGCTACGGCATTCTTTCCACCTTTGTAAAAACCGCCTATGCCGCTGGTCTCACCCTCACCGATGTGAGCGGTATGCAGTGTCTTTTCGGCATGCTCTTTCTATGGCTTTCCGCCATACTCACTGTAAGACGGATTCCTTCTTTCTTCCAGATTCTGTCCCTTGCATCCATTGGCATTCCCATGGCGCTCACCACCATTTTCTACTACCATTCCCTGGAAAGTCTCTCTGCCTCCCTGGCAGTGGTTTTCCTGTTCCAGTCCATCTGGATGGGTACGGCGGCGGAATCTTTGATCTTTAAAAAGCTGCCGGGAAAGAAGCAGCTCCTTTCCATCATTCTCTGCCTCACAGGCACCCTGCTTTCAGCCGGTTTTCTGGATGAAGGCGCCGACTTTTCCTTTTCCTCCGGCATGGGATGGGGCCTTCTTTCCGCCCTATCCTACACCGCCATGATGTGCGCCAGTTCCCTTCTGGGAAAAGGCATAGCCCCTGCCCTGAAGGGAGCTCTCATGTCCACCGGTGATACCCTGCTGACTTTTCTTCTCCTTCCGCCGGTCTTTCTCCTTGATTTTTCCGCCTGGCCCCTTCTCCTCCCCTATGGCTTCCTCCTTGGTATTTTCGGCGTAGCCCTGCCGCCCTTTCTTCTGGCCTGGGGCATGCCCCATGTAGGCCCCGGTCTTGGCTCCGTGCTGGCCGCATCGGAGCTTCCTGTGGCCCTGGTCATGGCCCTTCTGGTGCTGGGTGAATCCATCACCCCCATCCAGTGGGCAGGCATCTTCCTTATCGGAGCAGGCATTGTGGCAGGAAATATTAAGAATTCATAAGGCTTAGAGGGTTCAGAGGGGAGTCTTCGCCCGCTCCGCAGACGAAGATTATGGCCTGCTGGCGCAGGCAGGTTGTGTCCCAAAGGGGGAAGGGAAATGAGGCACTTCATTTTGTGCATCGCTTCACTCAGGGCAAGGGGCTTTTCAGGCTGAAGGTGGCAGGGCGCTGTCTGCTTTCCCACCGTCCACCAGCCTGCGTAAAGCAGACAGCGGATAGCTGACAGCCAGCAGCCTTCCCCTGTCACCAGCACACCATCTCACAATCCCATCTTTTTCTCTATCTCTTCCTTTGCCTTTCTCACGAAGGTGAGCATGTCTTCATCCAGGGGATAGCGGATGACACAGCCCGGGGAAAGAATGACTTTTCTGCCACCTGTCTGTTTCAGGGTTTCGTAGATTTCCCGTTCGATTTCATTTTTATGGTGTTCTGTAATATCCATCCGCTCCAGACCTGCCATGATGCACTTTCCTGTCAGGAGCTGGGCTTCTGCAATTTCTGGTAGCGATTCGAAGGCATGCCAGTTGAAAACCTGCACCGGATATTTGCGAAGGAGGGGGAACATGATATTTTTGCCATGAGCATGAAGCACATTGCACCAGCCCGACGAGGCGGAGAGCACTGCCAGATCGTAGGGCATGCCATATTCCCGATAGAAGGATTCTTCTGTGAGATTATAGGATGAAAGCTGGGTGGCAAAAAAGATACCGTCAGCCCCCAGTTCGATAACCCGCTGCACCAGGGCGCAGGTGGTTTCTGTAATCACCTTCAGCGCTTCCTTCACCTTATCTCCATGGCCCTGCCGGATATGGTCCATCATGGAAGGACAGAGTTTATTGGCCGTGGTGAGGGGGCTGAACACCGTAAATACGACGGGCACTTCTCCCCTTGTTTGATTCAGGAGAAGCTTCAGATACTTCTGCTCCCTGGCCAGGGCCCCTTCATTCACGGATACCGGCTTGAGCCTGAGCCAGTCCTCCGGTTCCTTCACCGGCGTCTCTGTAATCCGGGCCACGCCGCCTTTGGGTACATCGCTGAAATCAGTTTTGGCTCCGAAATCCTCGACGCTGTACATGCCGTTATTCATGGTTTTCAGAATATCCACATCATATTTTTTATAGAAATCGTAGGTATGCTCGGCATTGCTCACAGGATCCAGGTCTATCATAGGCAGATGGGTCCACAGGGAATAGGGCACCCGGTCCACTTCCTCACCGCGGATGGCCGCCTGGATGCGTTCCTTCTTCGTCATGGCAGAAATGATTTTCTTTTTCATAGAATTCCTCCTTAAAGAAATAGGGTTCAGAGGGCGGTGGTATCGCCCTGCGGGCGATGAATATGAAATGAGCGTTACGGGATTGGCTTGCCGCCCTGCGTGTCATTCTGAGCGAAGCGAAGAATCTCGGTAAGAACCGTAAGTAACAGAAATATTGATAAATGCCGATCGGCGGGAAGCCCTCGTGGAAAGCCCCCGCAGCCAGCGGATAGACGACAGCCGCCTTCACTGTCCCACTGTCCCACTAGCTCACTAGCTCACTATCTCACTAATCTATACCCCTTTATGATACCATACATATCTGCCAGCGCCCAGCCGATGGGGATGGAGAGCCAGATACCGGTAACACCGATTTCCGGGAAGGAGGAAAGAAAGTAGGCCAGCACCACCCGGGTGCCCAGGGAAAGGATGGTAAGGATGACACTCATTCCGGCCCGTTTGATGGCGCGGTAGAAGCCGTAGAGCATGAAAAGGATACCGATGCCCAGGTAGCAGCTGCCTTCGATGCGAAGGTAGTGCGCCCCCACTGCAATCACCTCTTCTGCCGTTTCCGGTACGAAGAAGCCCATAAGCGTTGGCGCCAGGAGGGATACCAGGCAGCTGGCAAGGATGGAGAAAAGGAAAATCATCTTTCCTGCTGTAATCACGCCCTGCCGGATACGTGCTTTGTTTCCTGCGCCCCAGTTCTGGGCCGCATAGGTGGAAAAAGCGTTGCCGAAGTCCTGGAGCGGCGAATAGGCAATGGTGTCGATTTTCACACCTGCCGCAAAGGCTGCCATCACAGTGGTGCCAAAGCTGTTCACCAGCCCCTGCACCAGAAGAATGCCAAAATTCATAATGCTCTGCTGGAGACTGGTCAGAAGGGAGAGCTTTGACATGTCCCAGAAGATTTCACGGCTCCAGACCCTGTCTTTCCCTGAAATATGGAACTCCCGCCGAAACAGGCAGTAAATAAAGATACCTGCGCCGGAAGCGTACTGGGAAATCACGGTGGCCTCTGCAGCACCACTTACGCCGAAATCCAGATACACCACGAAAAGAATGTCCAGCGCCACATTCATGAGAGAAGAGAGTATGAGAAAGAGAAGGGGCGTCACGGAATCTCCCACAGCCCTCAGGAGTGCGGCGCCGAAATTATAGAGGAACACCGCCAAAAGTCCGGTCAATATCCACCATAAATAGTCCCGGATATAGGGAATGACCTCGAAAGGCACCTGCATGAAGGAAATGAGCCCGTCTAGAAAGATGTAAGCAGCACCATTCATAATCACTGATAAAAGACCGATGGACAGAAAGGAAATAAAAATGGCCTGTTTCATGCGGTCAAAATTTTTCCTGCCGAAGCAGAGGGAAAAATAAACGCCTGCGCCCATGGTAAGGCCAATCAGTATGGAAGTGAGGAATATCATGAGGGTATAGGCGCTCCCTACCGCCGCCAGCGGCGCTTCTCCCAAAAATTTTCCCACCACCAGCGTATCCACCACATTGTAAAGCTGCTGGAATACATTCCCCACCATGAGAGGCAGGGAAAAAAAGAGGATTTTCTTCCCCACCGGACCCGACGTGAAATCAATATGTCTCATTTTACCCCCTGCGGCCTGTCTTCCTCTGCAGCAGGCCGTCATATTCAGATTCTATATATTCATTATAGTAGGACCCCTTCAAAAATGAAATGTTTACTTGAAATGATGCTTTCCCGGGCAAAAAAAAGCTGTGAAAAAATGTCAATCATTTCTTCACAGCTCTTTTTCATTTTCTGTACTTATTTCATGTTGGCTTTGGCCCAGTCTGCTTTGAACCGGGCAATGCCGTTATCGGTGAGCGGATGTTTCATGGCATCCATGAGCACCTGGAATGGAACGGTAGCAATATCAGCGCCGGCCAGGGCACACTGCATAATGTGCTGGGGCTTTCTGATGGAAGCGGCAATAATCTTTGTTTCAATGCCATGGAGTTCAAAGATTTCAGAAATGGTCTGGATCAGTTCGATGCCATCCCAGCCAATATCATCGATACGGCCTACGAAGGGGCTTACATAGGAAGCGCCTGCGCGGGCTGCGAGCAGTGCCTGGTTGGCAGAGAATACCAGGGTCACATTGGTGCGGATACCCAGTTTTTTCAGGCCCTTGACTGCTTTCATGCCTTCCGGGATCATCGGAATCTTCACTACCACGTGAGGATCCAGTCCGGCCAGTACTTTGCCTTCTTCAATCATGCCTTCTGCATCGTCAGCCAGTACTTCGGCGGAAATAGGGCCGTCCACAATAGATGCGATTTCCTTAATGGTGGCATGGAAATCCTTCCCTTCCTTGGCAATCAGGGAAGGATTGGTGGTTACACCGGAAATAAATCCCATATCATTGGCCTTGCGAATGGCCTCTACATCAGCAGTATCAATAAAAAATTCCATTTGTTTTTCTCCTTTGCTTCAATGTATATAGTACATTTTCACACCATCTGCCCCTTCTGTCAATGAAAAAATGAAAACGCCATCCAATGATGGAAGCCGCCGCAATTCGCAGAGGTCCTGAAGTCTGTTTTCCCAGGAAATGATGCCCTGCCGGGTAACCGGGGGCTTAAACATCTCCTGCGGTTCCCCGGTTCCCGCATTGTATACCATTTCAGGAATAAAACAAATCAATGATTGAATCAGCTCTCCCTTAGATGATTCTATAAAAATTTTTTATAAATGTCCTTTCCTGTTTCCATTTCTCTCCGGTTCTTTTTCAATCCTCCCTATTTTCTATACTTTCCGCAGGTTTTGCAAAAATGAATCATTTACCGGAATTTCTAAATTACAATGCATGATATTTTATATTCATTGATTATTGATAGAGTGAAGTGTATAATTAAATAAAAGAAACTATTGTTTTTAATTCGAACTCCACCATTGGAATTGAGGGGGATATTATGAAATTAACGCTCCTCGCTTTGAGCTATTTCCAGAAAACAGCTGAGCTCCAGCACCTGACCCGGGCGGCTGAAGCCCTTCATATTTCCCAGCCTTCTCTGTCCCACACCATCAAAGTGCTGGAAACGGAGCTGGGCGTACCGCTTTTCTCCAGAAGCGGCCGCAATATCGTACTCACCAAGTACGGCGAAATTCTTCTCCGCCACACGAACCGCATCATGCAGGAGCTTCATGGCGCCCAGAAAGAACTGGCAGATACTAAGGAAGCCCAGAAACTCACGGTCACCATTTCCCTTTTTGCCGCTTCCATGATTATTCCTGCCTTCCTTACCCGCTTCCGTCAGGAGCATCCGGATATCCGCTTTGAAATCCTGCAGCAGCGCAGCAAACCGGGGCAGCAGAGCCAGAATCATGTGGACCTTTTCCTGTCCTCCTCCATCAATCCCATTGAAAATGATCACTCCGTCACCCTGTTGAAAGAAGACATTATGCTGGCCATGCCGGACACGGATCCCCATGCCCGGAAATCCTCAGTCAACCTGGATGAATTTGAAAAAGCCGGCTTTATTTCCCTGGAAGCCGGAGCCAGCCTTCGAACCATCACCGATTTCTACTGCCGCATGGCCGGTTTCGTGCCCCATGTGGTACTGGAAAGCGACAGCCCCATGACCGTGCGTGAATTTATCCGCGCAGGCCTGGGCGTATCCTTTGCGCCCCGCATTACCTGGCATGGCGTAGGCGGAGACCATGTAGCCCTGGTGCCTATTGCCTCTCCGAACTGCCAGCGCTACATCAGCCTGTCCTGGAAGAAAGGCGAGAAGCTTTCGCCGCCGGCAGAAATGCTGAAGAAATACATTATCGACAACTTCTCCGACTTCGCCAGAGAATACGCCGGCCTTCCGCCGGAAAGATAAATCCATGGGACTGTGAAAAAGACTCTTCTTTTCACAGCCCTTTTTTATTCGCCAAAGGAGCCCCTATGAAAGAAACCGCTGATTCCCATTTTGAGGAAGAAGTCAAGCAGTCCAAAACCAAAGTTATTGTCGAGGAATACGAGAAACTCTCCTCCTCCCTGATTTTTGAAATCATCCGTCACGATGGAGAAAAGGAGCTGGACCGGGCCACGGTGCCCCTCATATTTTCCGCCCTGTCTGCAGGACTTATGATTTCCTTCTCCTTTTATTTCCGGGCCGTCCTCTCCATGTATGCCGGCCATAGCCCCTGGGCCGACGCCATCAGCGGCATAGGCTACACCACGGGCTTTCTTATCGTCATCCTGGGAAGGCTTCAGCTTTTCACGGAAAATACCATTACCACCGTGATTCCCTTCTTTGAAAGCCCTTCCTGGAAAACGCTCCTTCGTATAGGGCGGCTATGGGCCATCGTCCTTCTTTCCAATATGGCCGGTACCCTGCTTTCCGCCCTCTTCATGACCTCCTCCTGTTTTGCATCGCCGGAAATCACATCCTTCCTTCTCTCCACCGCCCACCACATCATGACCCCCACTCCCCTGGAGAACATTTTCAAAGGGATTCCCGCAGGCATGCTCATTGCCGCAGTGGTCTGGATGATTCCCATGTCCCGGGGCTTTTCCTTCTTCACCATCTTCACCTTCACCTACTTCATCGCCATCGGCGGCTTCGCCCATGTGGTGGTAGGCTCCGGAGAAGCAGCCTACGCAGTGCTCATGGGCGATTCTTCGGTTTACGACTATTTCTTCCGATTCCTGATTCCCACCGGTCTTGGCAACATCATCGGCGGCACCGGCATCTTTACCCTCCTTGTTTCCGCCCAGGTAAAGGTGGAACGGAAATAAAAAATCCGTGAAGAAATGATGAATGATTTCTTCACGGATTTTTCATGCCTCTCTTCAACAGTTGATGAATGGAATCATATGGTTTATAGTGTATAAGAACAAAAATTCACGAAACCTAAATGAACATAAGGAGACATCAATGAAAAGGAAAGCAGAAATGGAAGAAGGCAGCCTCTTTTCCCAAACTGATATGACCCCGAAAGGCAGTGAGGATACAAAGACCGCCCAGCCCCTCCGCCCTGCAGAAGAAGCGGCCGCCCACGCCTGGAAGGAAAAAATCTGGGAGTTTGACCTCACAAAGCCTTCCCAGTGGATGAAGGATACCATGAAAGAAGACATGCTCAAAGAAGGCTTCGGCAAAAGGGAAGCCAATAAAGTATTCAAGGGCCTCTTCTTCAAGGAAAAGGTCTGCAATACCCGCACCCAGGCGCTGGAATACCTGAAGTCCATCCCCACCTCCTATGCGGTGAAATATAAAATCGGCATCACCCCTTCCCCTAAAATGGTATCCCTGGAAAAAAGGCTCCGGGAAAAAGAAGAAAAGCTGTCAACCTATACAAAGGAACAGAACGAGAAGAAATTCACCGCTCCCTTCGTATCCTGCCCCCACTGCAAATCCAGAGTGAACCGCAGCTTCATCCATCCGCCCCTCTGTCCGGTGTGCGGCAAAGACATGCGCTCCGACACTGCCGTCAAAACCATAACCACTTTGGAAGAAACGGTCAGGGATTTGAAAAAGCGCTATGAAGATACGGCCAGAAAATACAACAGTAAATTCACGGGAGGCGAAACCTGGATTATCCGCCTGGTGAATCCGCTCTATGAGGAAAAATGAAGCCGCTCCCTCCGGCTTAGAAGGGGTTCAGGGACTTTGGTGCTGCCCCTCCAGCCCTGGGTATAGACAGGGCTCCATGCTTCCCCTTCCGCCTTTCTCCTGCAAACAGTCAAAAGAGCTTAGAAGAAATACCATCCATTTCTTCTAAGCCCTTTTTGCATGTCTCCGTCCTTCAGGGAGTCGGAGACCAGGTTTCTGTTTTATAGGGCGCATTGGCCTGATTTATATCAAAACCGGAATAATTATTTTTATAACTGTCTATATTGCTGTCCATGTAGGAGAGAGTATAGCTGTTACCGGTGGAATCCCTTTTAATCTGCACGCCGTACCAGTAAACGCCATCCTGCTTTACTTCTGCACTGCTGTAATCACCGCCCACAGCATTCAGCATCCCAACAATTATTTGGAGCCAGCTGACGCAGCGTCAGTCAGGTAGTCCTTTTGAGGCTTGGATGGCCCACACAAAAATAGCCTGATGATGTCAATGCCAGTCTTTAGGGCCCCGTTTACATCATCAGGCTATTTTTGTACAATAAGTTAGGCCTTAAAAGACCTGTTGTACCGGTCAGTGACGTCAATTCGCCCACTGCATCGAATGTCCTAAAGGCAAGACTCCAGATAAAATTCAATCCCCCATTTTTTATATACTCCTCCCCATTAACCTTCACATCACTGCCAGTGTAGGCTCCATTCATATACAAGCCTCCGTACTTGGCGTACTTGGGATTTGGCTGATTCTGGACAAAAATAGAGACAGAACTTCCATTACCCAGCTGAATCGTTTCTTTACTAACCGCCATCATCAGCAGTCTTCCCAGATAGTCTGCATAATTCCGGTCTGCTTCTCTGGCCGCTGCTTTCTCCGCTTCCTCTTTCGCCTCTTCCTGACTCTTGTTCACCTGCTCCAGCAGACTGCCTGCGTTGTTGAAAACGGCGGAAATGTTGTCCCCATACCCCTGGGTGTAGATAAAGCTTCCGATGCCTACCACCAGTGCCAGCATGAGGGCATATTCAATCAAATCCTGTCCTTTCTGCTTCCTCACTTTTTCTCACCTCTTTACCGATCACCTATCTTGAAAACGATTTCTATCTACCTGTATTTTACCATTTTTCTATATGTAAGTCATTATTATACCCTTCCCACATAAAAAGCTGCCCTGCAGGGGCAGCCCGGGGAAATCGGAAAACACGGAGTATCAGCTCTCCTTCCTGTGATGAGCCTTTTCCATGATTCCTATGACATGGAGAGAGATTTCATAAAAAAAAACGGCAGGCAGGGCCAGGAGGGACTGGGTGAGAATGTCCGGCGTAGGAGTAATCACCGCCGCCAGGATGAAGGCGGCCAGAATGACAAACTTTCTTCCTCTTTTGAGTGTCTTCTCCTTCACCAGCCCTGCCAGAGCAAGAGCCATCATAAGCAGGGGAAGGTTGAACATGACTCCGAAAGGAAGAATCATGAGGAGCACAAATTCCAGATAGCTTTCCATGGAAAGAAGAGGCGTGAAGCTTTCCCCGCCGAAGGCCATGAGGAAATGGAGACTTTGGGGCATGACAAGGAAATAGGAAAATCCAATGCCCCCAAGGAAAAGTGCCACCGAGAGGGGGACGAAAAGAACGGTCCAGGTCCGTTCCCTGTCCGTCATGGCCGGCAGGATAAAACGCCAGAACTGGAAGAAAACCACCGGCGACGCCAGGATGAAACCGGCGATTACTGCCGTCTTCATAAAAATGACAAAGACCTCCGCCGGCCGGGCAAAGTAAAGATGGCCCGCCGGTGCCATAAGAATTGATGCTGAAAAAAATCCTGAAAAATTCAACCGCTTCCGGAACTATATCGGTTCCCAGGTTTCCTTCATGTACATCAACCACCTGTCCTCCTTCCCTGATGGAGAAAAGCAGATTGAAGGACTGGTAGAAAAAATTATAATCAAAGACTGAGACTGCATCTTCCCGCCCTGTTCTGACAACAGGCCCATGTTTTGGGAAAGGCAGCAAAAAGGGGCTGTGAAAAAATGATTACCATTTTTTTACAGCCCCTTTTGAAATGCAAAGATTCAGGAAAGACTTCTTCTCCAGAAAAAATAATAGGCAAGGCCCAGAAGAGAAGAAGAAAGACAGATAACGCCGTACATGAAGGGATAGCCGAAGGCATTGGCTGCCACGCCCAGCACTGCTGCCGCCAGGCCTACGGAAATATCGAGAGACCAGAAATAGGTGGAAGTAGCCACCCCTGCCCGGGATGCCGGGGCGCTCTGCACTGCCAGCGTCTGGAAAGCGGGAGCCAGGGCGCCAAATCCGATTCCCAGCACCGCTGCCGAAAGGAGAAGAACCGGCAGATTTCCTGCCAGGCTGAAAAGGATGAAGCCCAGGGAGAAAAAGGCAAATCCCGGATACACGGTGGCATTGGGGCCATGATGGTCAAAGAGATAGCCCACAAAAGGCCTTGTCACCACGATAACCAGGGCAAACACCAGGAAGAAAAGGCTGGTGCTCCCGCCCATGCCCAGACTTCTGGTATACATGGGAATAAAGGTCAGCACGCCGCCGTAGGCAAAAAACACAAGACCTCCCAGGATGACAGAAGGAAGGGCTCTTTTTTCTATGAAATCACTGATATGGAAACCCTTTTGCCTTTTTCCGCCAGGCAGGATGGTTTCATCAGGCAGTTTCTTTCCATTTCCTGCCACAATGGCTCCCAGCGCCAGCAGGGCCAGGAAAATAAAGAGAGGATGGGCTCCCAGATAATCCATAATCAAAAGTCCCACCAGCGGCCCGATGACCATGGCCATATTCCCGCAGACTGCAAAATAACCGATGCCCTCTCCCTTACGCCGCCGGGGAAGCACAAGAGCTGCCATGGCCGCAGAGGCAGTGGTGCCCAGAGCAAACACGGCGCCATGGACAAGGCGGAGAAACCATACCGCATGAAGCGAAGAGGCAAAGTAGAAGCCGGCCATGAGCAGGAAAAACAGGAAAGACGCTCCCAAAAGAAGTTTCTGCTTGTTTACCCCATCAATAATCCGTCCCGCCAGGGGCCGGCAGAGTACCGTGCCGATCTGGAAGCAGGTCATAGCCATGCCTGCCTCCCACTGCCCCTTCCCTAAATCGTCCATGATGAACACAGGAAGAGCGGCGATCAATATGTACTGGGACATAAAATAAAAGAAATTCGTGAGTCCCATTCCCACGAATTCCCGGGTCCAGATTTTATTTTCCGACATAGCATACCTTTCATTATTATTACGACAACGAAGTAATCCTATTGTATCACAAAATGACGGAAAGTAAACAGTTTCAGATATTCCAGTGCTCGTGGATATCATGGGACTTTGATATCCCCTGGGCCTGCCCTTTTCTTCCTGCGGTTTTCTATCTGTCATAGTATAATGAATATATTACAGGGTGAAGGGAGATAGAGTGATGGGACTTCATTTTATATTCGGCCGCGCTGGCACGGGAAAAACGGAGCGATGCTGCCGGGAAATCAGGGAATACGTGGAAGGCCATCCGGAGCGGAAGGCTTTTCTTCTGGTGCCTGACCAGGGCACATACACAGCAGAGTACCGGCTGGCAGAATCCTTCCCCGGCAAAGGATTTACCAATGTAACGGTGTGTGGTTTTTCCCGCCTGGCCTACCGCGTATTTCAGGAGCTTCATTCGCCGGTGAGCGATGCCCTGTCACCGCTGGGACAGCAGATCATTCTCCGCCGTCTTCTGGAAGAAAACAGGGACCAGCTGCAAATGATGATGAAAGCGGCTTCCCAGCCCCATTTTTCTGAAGAGCTGACGGGCTTTTTCCATCAGCTGGATATGTTCTGCGTATCAGAGGAGGATCTGGAAAACGCCGCCACAGCCCAGGGCGACACGCCGCTGGGGCGGAAGATGAAAGACCTTTCCCTCCTTTACCGCGCCTACCACCAATACCTGAAAGACCACTTCGACTACCAGGGGAGCCTTTTCGACCTGCTGGCCCGGGAAATTCCCAAATCTCCCACCCTCCGTTCCTCCCGTGTATGGATTGACGGGTTCAACGGCATGGCGCCCCAGAAAATCCACATTGTTTACGCCCTTTTACACACGGCAGAAGAAGTCACCATGACCCTGCAGATGGATAAGCCGGAAGAAGCGGCAGTCAATCCCAATTTTGCCCGCCCTTTCCATCTTTTCTCCCTCCTTTCCGCAGAGGAGCGTCACTTTTCATCCATTCTCCTGTCCGAGGACTGCCGCTTTGCTTCTCCCCGCCTGAAAGCCATGGCCCGTTTTTTCTTCAACCGGCGGGCAGCCCATTCTCCCCTTCCTCCAGCAGCCAACCCGGCTTCCGATGAAGGGCTTCACCTCATCACCGCCTCCCACAGGGCTGAGGAAGTGGATTTCATTTCCAGAACCATTCTGTCCCTGGTGCGGGACCGGCATCTCCGTTTCAGGGATATTCTTGTCCTTCTCCGAAACCCGGAGGACTATGACGATGCATTGGAGCGGTCCTTCAAGCGCTATGAAATCCCCGGATTCATCGACCGGAAGCATCCTATGAACAACCATCCCCTGGTGGTGCTTCTGGACAGTCTGGTCCGTTTCCTCACCGCTGAATGCAGCCGGAAAAACAGCGGCTGGCAGCGGGAAACCATTTTCCGCATGCTGAAAACCTTCCTCCTTCCGGAATGGCAGGAGGAAGAGGTAGACCGGCTGGAGAATTATGTGCTCTCCCATGGCATCCGCCCCTGGCAGTACCACGAACCATGGGAATTCCGCACCTACCGGGATCTGGATGCACCGCCGCCTGCTCTTTCCGAAAAAGAACAGGCCGAGCTCACAGAGGTCAATGCCTGGCGCACCCGCCTCACTGCCATGCTGGACGAACTGGCAGAAAAATGGAGCCAGAGCCCAAAGTCTAAAGACCGCTGCCGCCTCCTCTACCAGTGGATGATGGACAAAAAGATACCGGACACCCTCTCAGCCATGGATGAAAAGGAAGCGCTCCGCACCAACCTTCGTCCTCACCTGCAGGTGTGGAAGAAAATCCTTTCCCTTCTGGATGAAATCGTCCACACCGCCGGTGATGACGAGATTTCAGAAAAAAATTTTCTCTCCATCTTCGAAGACGGCCTCACTGCCCTCACCTACTCCACCATCCCCCCTACCCTGGACCATGTCACCGTCACCGGCATGGACAGGGGCTATGCCATGGAAGCTGCAGCTGTCTTCATTCCCGGCGCCGTAGAAGGGGAATTCCCCCGCCGCGTAGAAGAAGGCGGCTTCTTCACCGAGCTGGAGCGGCAGAAGATTTTCAAAGACAGCCGCCTCATTTTCGGCGAAAGCCTGCTGGAAGAAGTGCACAAGGAACAGTTCTTCACCTACCTGGCCCTCACCAGGGCAGGGAAGGTGCTGTACATGACCATGCCTTCTGTGAACGATGACCACAATGACACGGAGCCTTCTTTCCTCCTTTCCCAGCTCCGCCGCCTGGGCTATACCTCGGAAGAGCGCACCCTGACGCCGGAGGATAGGGAAACGGACCGCTCCTATTTCGCCAATCCCCGGCAGGCCCTCTCCCTGCTTCCTGCCCTTCTACGGGAAAAAATCCCCGAAGAAGGGTCCCCCTGGGCAGCCCTGGTCCGCTGGGCGGAGGACAAGGGCAAAGGAAAAGACGTAAAGGAGGCCCTCTCCGGATACCAGTACAAAAACGAGGCGCCGCCCCTTCCGAAAGACCTGGCGGATCAGCTTTTCAAGCCGGGGGGCCGCTTCTTCGGTTCTGTCACCCGCTTTGAAAACTACCGCCGCTGCCCCTTCATGTACTTTGTCCGTTACGGACTTAAAATCGACAAACGGGACGAAGGGGAAATGGAATCCCTGGATTTCGGCAGCTACCTTCATGCAGGACTCCACCAGTTCGGACAGTCCCTGTCAAAGGAAAAGAAACAGTGGCGGGATGCCACGGACGAAGATATCCAGAATCTTTCAGAAACCATTGCCTCCCGCCTGGCTCCCAAGGTCCGCTACGGTGCCCTCCACGCCGACGGCGCCTCCCGTTATACGGAAAAGGCGCTGAACGAAACCTTCCGCCGCTCCCTTACATCCCTCCGCAAATGGAGTCAGAACAGCTCCTTTGACACCAGGGCGCTGGAAAAGGAATTCTACCTCCATCTTTCCGGCGAAAAGGATACGTTCACCCTGAACGGCAAAATCGACCGCATCGACAGCTCTGGGGAGGCCGTGGCCATTTTCGACTACAAAACCGGCCATACCACTGCCACCCTCCAGGAAGCAGTGGCGGGGCTGAAACTGCAGCTCCTCACCTACCTTTTGGACGTGGAAGAGGAAGGAGGCGGGGGACTTCTTCCCGCCGCCCTCATGTACATCTACCTGTCCGGCGATGTGAAGAGCCTTCCTGCCGTGCCGCCTGGGGGAAAACCGCCGCTGAAAGATAAGGAGTATACCTCCGGCTGGATTCTTTCCGACACCGACATCCTGCGCCGCCTCGATGGTGCCGCCGGAGAGGAGGACTCCTTCCTCCCTGTCAAATTGTCAGGGAAAGGCACTCTCACCCAGACCGCCTCCACTCTGTCCGCCGAAGATTTCCAAAACCTTCTCACCATAGTGAAAAGAAAACTGCTGGAAATCTATCATCACATGGAAAAAGGACATATTCCCATCCGTCCGGTACGATACAAAAACCAGGTGCCCTGCACCTACTGCCCCTTCCATGCCATCTGCCGCTTCGATCCAAAAGGAGAAGGGGAAAGCTACGACTATGTCAATCTTCCCACCGACAGGGAACTGAAAAAACAGCTGGCGGAAAGGGCAATGGAGAAACCCCAAGGACCAGAGGGTTCAGAGGGTTCAAAAGGGGAAGGTTGACGGGGCCGGCGGCCCCGAAGGTTATGGCCGCTCCGCAGCAGCTTGTGTTCGCTTCGCTCAAGGGGCACCATTGGCCTTCGCCTCCGAGGGTGGTATCGCCATTTGACACGCCCTGATGGGCGTGTCGGTTCAAAGGGTTCAGAGGAGGGTATCGCCTTCGGCGATGAATATGTATGCCGCTTCGCGGCCCCTTTCCCGCCGGGCTTGTCATTCTGAGCGAAGCGAAGAATCTCGGTACTCGAAGCATATGAGACAATCGGTAGTAAATACCGGTCTGCGGGAAGGAGCCTGCGTTACGCTTTCCTCCCCGTCTCCCACCCGTCATCCTGGACGTCAGCACCTGCCGATAGTGACACAAAAGTTAGTAAATACCAGCCAGCGTGGAGCCGGGAGCCGGAAGCCGACAGCCCCCTCACTCTCCCACTGTCCCACCAGCATACGAATACATCAGCACACTATGGCCTCACTGAAAGGAGAAATACCATGAGTAACCACTGGACAAAAGAACAGGAAGAAGCCCTTTCGGTGAGAGGGAAGAATCTTCTTCTTTCTGCTGCCGCCGGCAGCGGAAAAACAGCGGTCCTTACGGAACGGATTGCCCGTCTGGTCAAGGATCCTGCAAACCATACGGATATTAATGAGCTTCTGGTGCTTACCTTCACGAAAGCCGCCGCCAGCGAAATGAAAGCCCGTATTTCCCAGGCTTTGTCTGACGCTTTAAAGGAAGCTGACAAAGCAGATGATGAAGGGCGGATCCGCCATCTGGAAAAACAGATTTCCCTCCTGGGAAGCGCCCAGATTTCTACGCTGGATTCCTATTTCCAGTCCATTATCCGCCAGTATTTCTACCTTCTGGATCTGGATCCGAAAACAAGGATTATTTCCGACGAAAATGAGGAATTCCTGCTGGAAGATGACGTGCTGTCCTCAGTACTGGAGAAATGGTATGAAAAGGGAGATGTCCATTTTCTTGACACCGTCGACCTTTTTGTCGACCGCTACCAGGACCGGGCCTTAAAGGATATGGTGCTCCGCATTTTCCATTTTGCCTCCTCCCTCCCCTTTCCGGAGGACTGGATTCGCCGCCTTCCTTCCCACTACCGCATTCCGGAAAAGGCCACCATGGATGACCTTGCCTGGGACAGGCCGGTACTGGAAAAGCTCATGTCCCTTTCTGAAAAGATTATGGACTCCTATCGCCAGATATTTTCCATTATGGAAATGAGCCCTGCCGCCCAGGCAGTATACGGTACCCAGCTGGGCAATGAATATGCCTATTTTTCTACCCTTTCTGCCATGAAAAGCTGGAAGGACTGGTTTTCCCTGCCCTCTTTTACCTTTGACCGGCTGAAAAGTATGAGCAAGGCCCAGGCGGAAGCCTATCATTTTGCCAAACCCGCCGATTTCACCAAATCGCCGGAAGCAGAAACCACCAAAACCCTTCGGGATGGCGCCAAAAAGCTGTGGCAGAAGGAAATCGCCCCCTTTGCCCAGATACCGGAAAAGCAGTGGATTTCCGAAACGGCAGCCATGCTTCCTACAGTCACCGTCCTTTCCCGCCTGGCCCTGGATTTTTCTGCCGCCCTCAGGACCAGGAAGAAGCAGGAAGGCCTCATGGATTTCAATGACATGGAGCATTACGCCCTGGACATCCTTCTGGACAGGGACAATCCTCATTTCACGCCGGAAAAAGCAGCCCTTTTCCCTTCCGCCGCCGCCCTGTCCATCCGCCGCCGGTTCAAGGAAGTGATGATTGATGAATACCAGGACACCAACGGCGTGCAGGAACTCATTACCTCCCTGGTATCGAACGGCAGCAGCCGCTTCATGGTGGGCGACATCAAGCAGAGCATTTACCGCTTCCGCCAGGCGGATCCCACCATTTTCCTTGAGAAATACCACACCTATTCCCTGGATAAAGACGCCCCTTGTCATCGAATCGACCTGAACCGCAATTTCCGAAGCGACGCCGCCATTCTTTCGTCCATCAATTTCATTTTCCGACAGATCATGACAGCCAAATCCCTGGAGCTGGACTACGGAGATGCGGAAGCCCTCTATGCCGGCCGCCACGAAGAAGAAAGGCCCCTGTCCTATGTGGGCGGCAGCGTTTCCATAGACCTCATCGACAGGGAGGGCCTCAAAGATGCGGAGGTGTCCGAAGATGTGAGGGACATGGAAAATATAGCGCTGGAAGGACGCCTCATAGCCCGCCGCATCCATGAAATCATGGACGGCGGCATGGTGATGGAAAAAAACGGCACCTTCCGGCCCATAAAATACGGGGATATTGTCATCCTTCTTCGTTCCATTGCCGGAAAAGGGCCCCAGCTCATGAAGGTGCTGGAAGAAAACCACATTCCCGCCGTTTCCGATAAGGAAGAAGATTTCATGGAAAACAGCGAAGTGGAAGTCCTGTGGGCCCTTTTAAAAATTCTGGACAATCCCCGGCAGGACCTGGCCCTGGCAGCAGTACTCCGCTCCTTCTTCGCAGGGCTTGACGAAAAGGACCTGTCCCTCCTTTATCTGGAAAAGGTACGTCAGGGAGAGACGAACCTCTGGCCCGTCCTTACATCATCGGTTCTTTCGAAAGAAAAGGAAGAGAAGCTCCACCGATTCCTCCACCATTACCGTGACTGGCGGGAAAACGGCATGCAGGACGGCACAGCGCCGCTGCTGCGCCGTATACTGGGAGATACGGACTACCTCACCTATGTATCCGGCCTTTCCGGCGGCGCCTGGCGGGCAGGGCATATCCTCTCCTTCTATCATCTGGCTCTGGAGCGGGACAGCGCCCCGCAAAGCGGGCTCTACTCCTTCCTGAACTATCTGTCCAAGCTGAAAAAGGAAAAGAAATCTTTCAAAGCCCTGGCTGTTTCTGCCGTGCCCGACTCTGTCCACATTATGACCATCCACAAGAGCAAGGGCCTTGAATTTCCCGTGGTCTTTCTGGCAGATGCCCGGAAAGAATTCAACCTGCGGGATACCTGGCAGACTGCGATTTGTCATAAAGACCTGGGCCTTGGCATCCAGTACTACGACAAAAAGAACAGGGTCCGCTGGCCCAGCCTGTACTGGTATGCCCTCAGGGAAGCGTCCCGCAGAGAGAATCTGGCCGAGGAAGCCCGCCTTCTCTACGTGGCCATGACAAGGGCCCGGGACAAGCTCTTCGTTACAGCGGTCCTGAAAGACGCCGCCTCGGACCTGGACCGCTGGACCACGTCCCTTTCCTCTGCCGGATCCGGTGAGGCCCTTTCTCCCCTTCCTGCCCATCTCACGGCCAACGCTAAATCCTTTCTGGACTGGATCATGCCCGCCGCCCTGCGGCACCGCACCATGAAAGATGCCTGGGAGAGGGCGGGAAAAATCCCTTCCTATCGGAACGACGCCCCAAGAGACCACTCGCGCTTTTCCTTTTCCATCACCAGCCAGATGGACCTTCTCACAGAAGACGAAAAAGAGGCTTCCCCTCTCAAGGAGAAGGATAGCCTCCTTACGTCGCCAAAGGAAGAAAATCGGGAAGAAAAAACAGAGCTTTCCCATTTCCTCGCTCACCTTCCAGCCAAGGCGCCGGACTGGATGGACGCCCAGCTCTCCTGGACCTACCCCTGGCACGGTGCCCTCGAAACGCCGGCCAAGCTCACTGCCACTGCCGCCGTGCACCTCCGGGAGCTGGCGGAATATGCAGCAAGCGATGAACCGCCGCAGCCGTCAGTGATACTGGCAGATGAAGGGGACAGTCTGGACGCAGACTATGCGGCGCCGCCCCTCTTCCTCTCAGGCGATGAAACGAAATACCAGGGCACTTCTTTCGGCACCCTCATGCATAAGGCCATGGAAATGATAGACTTCACCACCCTTCCAGCCGATGCAGAATCCCTGAAAGCCGCCCTGCATCAGCTGGTGGAAGAGAAGGTTTTCACCGAAGAGGAAGGGAAAATCCTTCTCTCTCAAAAGAGAAAACCCAGCCCCCTGTCCTCCCTCCTTGCCTTCGCCAGAGGACCTCTGGCAGAAAAGATGAAAACCGCCTCCCACATCCGCAAGGAAATGCCTTTTTCCATCCTTCTCCCTGCCCGTTCCTTCTACCCGAAATGTGAAGAAGGAGAAAATATTTTCCTCCAGGGCGTTATGGACTGTCTTCTGGAATACGAAAAGGATTTCATTATCATCGACTACAAAACCGACCGCACCATGACAGAAGAAGAGCTGAAAGACCATTACAAAATCCAGCTCCAGGTCTATGGAGAAGCAGCAGAAAAACTGCTGGGCAAACCGGTGTCCCACCTCTACCTCTGGTCCTTCACCTACGGGAAGGCCATAGAAGTGGAGAAGATGTAGGGGTCCTGCGCCCTTAAGGCGCAAAGGTTATTAAGATTGACCGGCCTAAAGGCCGGAAGGTTCTCAGGTTTGACGGGCCTAGGGCCCGAGGGTTGTGGTATCGCCTTCGGCGATGAATATAAAGGCAGCGTTACGGAATTTACCTTTGTGTCTCCAGTACTGCATGGCGAAGTGATAAAGCCCCCTTCCTAAGAAAGGGGGTGGCCCCTAAAGGGTGGCAAAGGAACTGGATTCGTAGGGGAGCATAGGGACCCGAGAATCCAGTGACATGCTTTCCCGTGGAGAAACGACTCACTACATTTTGTGCGTCGCTTTCGCTCCTTCAAAATCTGTTCGCTGTGCACGCCGTTAGGCGACGGAGGATAGGGGCGTGAATTTGACGTTAGAAATCAGAAATCAGACGGTGTTACGGCTTTCCCTTCCCGCCGGTGTCGTCATTCTGAGCGAAGCGAAGAATCTCGGTACCCGAAGCATATGAGACAATCGGTAATAAGTACCAGTCGGCGGGAAGCGGATAGCAGATAACAGATAGCGGATAGCTGTCCTGCCAGCCCGCCAGCTCACTAAAAAAGAGCCCCCTTGGGGAGCTCTTTTTACATGCCCTTCTTTCAGATGCCCAGGGCTTCTTCTGTGGTAGCCGGCATATCAGGCAGAGGGGTCTTGAACCATTTTTCATGAAGTTCATTCAGCGTACCCTTCTGTTTCAGGTCCGCAATGGCTTTATTGACTTCCTGCTGCAGCTGTTTATTGTCCTTGTTGAAGCCGAAGGCAAAGTACTGGACCTTGGAGTCCGGCACATCCACCACCCGGAAAGCACCTTTGCCATCGGTGGCTACGAAGTAATCGGCCGCCGGTTTATCCAGAATGCCTGCTACGGCGCCGCCGGCTTTCAGTTCCATAATAATATCGGAAGAGTGATCGAAGTTTCTTGTTTTCATGCCCTTATCCTGGGCGTAGTAGGCAGCTGTGGTGCCTACCTGCACAGCAATTTCCTGGCCCTTGTTCATGTCATCTACAGAGTGGATGTCACTGTCTGCCTTGGTGACCACTGCCAGCTTGGTTTCATAGAAAGGAGCCGCGAAAAGGATCTTTTCCGCCCTTTCTTTCGTAGCCGTCATGCCGGAAGCAGACATATCCACTTCCTTAGACTGGAGGGATGGGATGAGGCCGTCGAAGGCAATGTTTCTAAACTCCACATCCCGGCCCATTTCCTTTGCCACCGCCCTGACCACGTCGATTTCATAGCCTGTATAATCCTTGCCGTCCTTTGTTTTGAATTCAAAGGGCACATAGGTGGCATTGGTAGCTACCTTCAGCACATTTTTTCCGGAAGCGGAGGAAGCGGCCTGTTTTTCTCCGCCGCAGCCTGCCATCATGCCTGCCGCCAGCAGAAGAGCCGATGTAATCAATATGCCTTTTTTCCAAAGTTTCATAGGAGCACCTCATTTTTATGCGATTTATACGTTTTATGTAAATAATTATACACTCCCATGTTCCTTCTGTCTATAAGGAAGCATGGATTCATTCATAAAATCTGCTTTCATCAAAATTCTCATGCCCTGCATCGTCATGAGGATTCGTACACAGGACGGCTGTTCCCATGGCTCCTTCCCTCCATGGCATAAAAAGGGAAGAATCCAAAAAGGCCTCCAGAAAATCTGCGCTTTCTGAAAAAGGGGCTGTGAAGAAATGATTGACCTTTCTTCGCAGTCCCTTTTTTATCGGATATTTCTGTTCAATTCGTCCAGCGTTTCCATGAAGCTTGAAGCAAAGTGTTTCATAAACCAGTCCACTTCTTCCATATGAAGGGCCTTCAGCTTTTCTTCCGTGGACTTGAAGGCTTCCTTGAACTCGCTGTTGCCATCCCGGATTTCTTCCATGCATTTCAGGTAGGCGCTCATGGTGTCCGCCGCCTTGGCCAGAGGCCAGAGGGGATCTTTTTCCATGTCCACCACATAGGGTTTATAGGAAGGCCGGAGACTTTCCGGCAGGGTGCGAAGCAGTTTTTCCCGGGCCTGGTCTTCGATTTTCTGGTACTGCTCCCGAAGATCACTGGTGAAATATTTCACCGGCGTCGGCATATCCCCGGTGAAAACTTCGCTGGCATCGTGATAGAGAGCCAGCAGAGCCGCCCGCTCCGGGTCCAGGTCCTTGTGGAAGATATCCTTTCCTATGACCGCCAGCGCATGGGCAATCATGACGGTCTGCAGGGTATGCTCTGCATCGTTTTCAGAAATGGAATTCCGCATGAGGCCCCAGCGGGAAATATATTTCAGCCGGGCCATGAAGGCGAAGAAGGGATAGTTCATTTCATGTGCCCCCAGTTTTCCCCATAGAACCAGAAATGGTGCACCGGGCCGTGTCCGTGGCCTACAGAATCCTCTGCCGCCTTGGCAATGGCCCCTTCCATGTATTTCTTTGCTTCTCCCACAGCCTCCGTGAGCGTGAATCCTTTTGCCAGCCCTGCCGCTATGGCGCTGGACAGGGTGCAGCCGGTGCCATGGGTATTTTCCGTGGAAATCCTCTTCCCTGAAAATACATGGAATTCCTTTCCATCATAGAGAATATCCCTGGCGTCCTCCACGCTGTGGCCGCCCTTCACCAGCACCGCCGAAGGACCCAGGTCCATCAGGGCCAGAGCCGCCTTTTTCATGTCCTCTTCATTCTGAATGGAAAGACCCGACAGCACCTCTGCCTCCGGGATGTTAGGGGTAATCAGGGTGGAGAGGGGAATGAGCTTTTCCTTATAGCTTTGAATGGCATCTTTTTCCAGCAGCACGGCGCCGCTGGTGGCCACCATCACCGGATCCACCACCAGGGGCACCTTTCCATGGGAAGAAAGGAAATCCGCCACAGTCTCCACAATGGGGGCAGAAGAAAGCATGCCCGTTTTCACCGCCCTGGGCGGAATATCATCAAATACAGCCTCCAGCTGGGCCTTCACCATGTCCACCGGCGTATTCACCACCATGGTGACCCCCTTCGTATTCTGGGCGGTTAAAGCACAGATGCAGCTCATGCCGTAGGTGCCAAGGGCGGCAAAAGTCTTGAGATCCGCCTGGATACCGGCGCCGCCGGAAGAATCAGAGCCTGCCACTGTCAGTACTGGTATCAAGATTCAGTCCTCCTTTTTCAGCTGACGAAGATCGGAAGTGAAATAGCCTATCAGCTTTCCCTGGTTCCATTTCAGGTCATAATCAATCACCGCAATGCCGGCCAGGTCGAATTTCACAGCCGCACTGCAGGTAGTCAGAAGATAGGACTGCAGGAAAGGATGGTGACTCACCAGAGCAATGGGAGAACCCTCCTGCAGAAGATGATTCCGTACCATCTGCCAGTTGGGCTGGAGCAGCTCATCGGCCGTATGGATTTCCTCGGCAAAGCACTCCTCCGCCATGATACCGGCAGTCTGCCTGGTCCGCACATAGGGGGATGTAAAAATCCGGATCGGATGATCCTTCAGGAAACGGGCCAGCATACGGGAGGACCGGCGGGCCTGCCGCATACCTTTGGGCGTAAGCCCTCTTTCCCTGTTCGTTATATCTTCCGTCTGGGGAACCGCTTCCCCGTGACGCATCAAAATAATGTACATAGGTCTCCCTCCATTTCTTATTGTTTTTCTTCCATATCCCTGCCTACGGAATAGGCATCCTTTTCCTTTCCGCTTCTGGCATATTTCACAGACAGATTCTTTCCCACTGTGGTGTAAGTCTGCTCCACCGGAGAACCATTGGCCAGCACCTTGGAAATCACCACTCTGCCGTCCTTGATATGGATCAGGGCAGTGAGGTCGTTCTTCATCCTTGTTTCCGTCTTCTTCCCGCTCTTATCCTTCAGCTGCACCCGTTCCGACAGCTCTACCACCGACAGCTTCTTCAGCTGCTCCGGCAGCATGTACATGCGGTCCGCAGGGAAGCGGAAATGTACAAGCCCGTCCGATGCAGAAACCACCCGGGTTATGATATACATACCGCCGGGCTTCCTGTCAGAGGCGCCTGTAATTTCCAGCAGTCCCTCCCCGTTCTTATCAAAAGACAGGTATATCTCCTGCCCCTTTTCCGGCGTGGCCGTGCCCTTCCAGGGCGCTTCGGTGAGAGGAATATAAATGGGCAGATAATTTCTCCCGTAAAAATCCCCTTTGAAATCGATAGCTGCCGGTACCTCGTACTCCGCTCCGTCCAGCATGGTGGAACGGTAATCACCGCGAATCCAGAAAAGAGAACCTGCTTCAATCACAAAAACCACGGCCAGAAGGATAAGGGATAACTTCTTCGATATCATCGGGATCCCTCCTCTCCCTGATTTTCCCTGTCCCTATGGACCGGCGCCTTTTTCCTGGAAGGAAGATAGAGAACATAACAGATCACCGCCGCCAGAAGGCCGATGCCCAGGAAAAAGAACCCTCTTTGGGCAAAGGTAAGGGCCGAGTCAATGACCCGGATGGCCCCGTCACCGGCCAGAAGAAACACACCGGCCCAGCTCTGCACCGCCCGGTCTGTCAGAAGGCCACGGATGATGACGCCTCCTGCCAGAATGCCCGTATATACGGAAACGATAATGGCCGGCAGGGCACCGGAAGTTTCAAAAATAGACACAATAGCCGAAAGGCCCATGACAAAGGGCGTGAGCCCGGCCAGCACCGAAAGCCATTCCTTCTTCAACGCCATCCGGAAAAGAAGTGCTCCATCCGCCGCCAGGAAAAGAAGGAAAATGAACCACAGCGCATAGCTGCCGGAAATATCCGCCCACACAGCGCCATAGGATCCCTCCAGAAGTACGGCGAATACCGCAATACCGCCGAAGAAACGGAGCGCATCAGCCCCCAGGCCGTAGGAACGGAAAAGCCCCCCTGCCATCCAGGTAAGCGAAGCTGCCAGGGAGAAGAAGATCGTCTGCCAAAGCATATTTCCTGCAGACCAGAAAATAAGAAGCAGTATACCTACCGCCCACACCCAGGAAAAGCACACCACCGCCCGGTCCCGGTGGCTCCGGAGCATGTGGCCCAGAATCCCCAGAGCCAGGAACATGTAAATCCAGGATGCCGCCTCCGGCCAGCCCCTCACCGGTGCACTGTAAAAAATGCCTACGGACACAATCATGTAAATAATCCCCATGCCCGCCGACTCCGTTACCACCGTCATGATAAGAAGAAGAAGGGCGCAGAGGGCAAGGGCCGTGTACAGATCAGAAGACAGCTTGAAAGAATCCCCCACCATCCAGAAGGCGGCGATGAGACAGATTCCGTGCAGCGAAGCAGCCGCCTCCCTGAGAAAGACCGGAAGCCGGTGCACCGGCAGAGAAGCCTTCTTTCGATGAGGAAAGACATCCTCCCCATCCTCCTTTTCTTCCACCAGAGGCTCCTTCGGTTTTTCAACCCCTCCGAAGACCCCACGATCCACCAGCACCGTCGCTGCCATCAGCAGAAAAGACACGGCCAGCGGCGCCAGGGCCAGCAGAAAACGCTGATCCTGGCTAAGCCCGCTCCAAAGGCTGGCACAGAGGAAGAAAATCCCTCCGATTATACACACCGCAGCCAGAATAAACAGGGCCTCCCGCCAGGCCCTGCGGTCCTGCCTCTTATAGCGGGAAAGGATTTTCTTTCCCGTATCCTCTGAAATGACCTCTTCCTTCACCCAGTGAGGAATCTCCTGCTTCAGCCAGCTTCGATTCGACATACCTATCACATCCCGATTCATTTTATCTCAACGGCAGCCGGAGCTGCCTATCCATTCATTTACTTCCTCCTTTATTCTATACAACCGCAGGGAAAAAAGCTATTACTTCGTGACTATCCATTTAGAAACAGCACCGGCGAAGTCCCCTCGGAAATCCTGCAGGCGCCCATCCATGGAGTAGGAGGGAGGGGATGGAAAGGAGGCTGCTTCGCTTCAGTGCACTGAAAAATGGAAAACAAAGAGCATAACGGCCAGGGGTAAAATGAAGGGCAGGACGGAATGCCTGCCCTGTGATATGTTCTTTTCCATGCAAAAAGGCTTCACAGATATCTGTGAGGCCTTTTTTGCGTGGTATAAAACTATAAAGAGAAATCTTATCTTTTTTATCTAAGCAGAATACATCCATGTTATTTTCCAGATGCATAAACTGAATAGTTTCTAGAAACTATTCCATCCCAATGTTGTCGCATAAAGGAATCATTGCCACCTTCCAAACTAAAAAAAGCTTCAAATATAACAATGGCTATTGCTAACAACATTCCCCAAAAGAAAAACTTTTTGGACTTAACCCACCGTTCATAATCTGAAGGCAGTGCAATTTTAGCATATTTTTTCTTATAATCCGCATTCATAATCCTAGCTTTCATTGCATTATAGATTGAAACAGGAAATATGAGTGCCAAAAATAGATATGTGACCACCATAAACTTAAATGAAACATAAAAATAATTTATCTCATGTATAGAATAGCCCAAGCAAAAAATAGCAAAAAGCATTCCTAGATAACTGATAGTCAGACTTACTTTATATCTTTTGGTACTCATCTGTTTATAATTATTCAGCCAATCGAATATCATATAGATAAATACCGCCAAAGAGCAGATATCCATGAGCATATATCGGTCCATAATCATTCACCTCTTTTCTCATAATCGCTTCTCTTCTTTTTTTGCTTGTCCGTTTGCAAATGCTGTTTTCCCCAATATGCCCAATAGTCAATTAAAGGTGCCAGCATAACCCCGGGAACAGGAACATATACGCCAGCGAGTATAGAAATCATAGCTTTTGCGCTGTCAATTCCCACAGCCATTCCTAAGTCTTTTCCGCTATGAGTATTAAAATCGCCGGTGATATCTACAATCCCGCCCACTGTACTTCCGACTGCATTGTATTTTCCAAGTGCACCCCAGGGCCCTCGGACTCCGTGCTTATACATTTCTGTCCATGGTTTCCCAATCTCATCGGAAATTAAAGCCATACCGGCAGAGTTAAGGGGATTGAAGAAATCGTCTTCTTTATGTTCTGCCTCGTATCTGCTAAGAGTTCCCTTCTGTATGTCAACTTCCCAGGCATTGTCATAATCCTTGCTCTTTGCCGGTAACAGTTCTCTGCTGCCGGTTACATCATAGAAGGCTCCATTCACAATTACCTGCATTCCTGGAACAAGACCCTTTGCTATGGATTTTGCAGCGCGATTAATATACTCCGGTGTATTGCTAATTTCATGCACTTCTATACCTGGCAGAGTAAACACCGGGAGATTTTTCGTTTCAAGTATATCAGGTCTATGATAAATGTCTCTCGCCTTTACCGTTTCCATATTGCTGGAGTCATCATAGGTTATGCGCTGAATGGCATTCACAAAGTAGAGTTCTTCTTTAATTTCCTTCTCCCGCCTGCGATTCCCTTTAGCTTCCTTCAATTCTTTTTCTATGTGAAGTCTTGTCTCCCGGCCATAGCTATTCCACTTTGCCGCATCCAGGGAAATGCCAGCCATACCGGAAATAGAAGCATCAGACGCTTTGCCAATTACTGCCCCCAGGCCTGCGCTGAGCCATTCTACCGTATCCGGATGGTTTCTCACCCATTCCTGAGATTTCGCGCGGTTCAGGTATCCCATCACATATTCATGGATACTTCCGGACAGGGCGCCTGCCAAAGGCTCTCCTGTGCCCATGTCTCCCATGAGGGCAGCAAAAGCTCCATGGAGGAGAATACGCTTTACTATAAAATATTGATAAGAGTTATAAACACATCTCTATATAAATATGCTATAAAAAATTGAATTAATATTGTAACTATAGCTCCCCACTTCCAATGTCTCTCACTCGTCAGTTCATTTAAGTTATATTTATGCGATTTAAAATGGTTTCTATAGATTTTTCCTGCCAAGCCAATATCCCAAATTGACAATATATCACAAAATACACTTAGTTTAAAAATATCTTCATCATCCAATGAATACATAAGATTTGATAAAACATCAGTACTGTAAATTAGCGTCCCAACAGTAAGCATAAGTATTGCTCCAATAAGAATTAATAAGATAATTGCATAGACACATAGATTATTCAATTTAAAGGTTCGAGCTTTTAATTCATTATGACTAATCATAATTACAAGGCCAATATATCCAATAATGGCAATAAGGCTTGTAAAAAAAGTCATTTTATCTGTAATTTCCATAGCAAAACCTCAATCCATCACCGTAAAATATTTATCAAGTTCGTTTTCGAAATCGCTATTTTGTGATTTCTTCAGATAGTGCACCATTTTTTCCTTGTTATCCACAATCGCCTCTCCAGCTTTCTGTCCAACAACCACATAAACAACACTACTTATTGCCTTGATGTAATTATCCATACTATTATTAGCCGGAATAGCTAAGAGGGGAAAAATTAATGGAGAAACTAAATGGGACCCAACTTGTGCACCTGCAAATCCACCAATTAATCCAGCTGCGTTTTTCACCTTATCATTATCAGTAATAAAGCTCATTGCATCCATCACTTGTCCCATTGTTCCGGCATAGCTCGAAACATAATTATATTTTGTTCCTTGCGTCAGTGCCTCGATGCCATTAATGCCATACCCAAAATACTCTGCACTTTGACTCTGGAACCAAGTGTGTCCGCCATATCGCTTCCATTCTGCATCAGCCAGCATTCGCCTTACATTCTCAAGTCCATCATCATGTGTATTCCATTCCACATCCAGCCCATATTGCTTGGCAATCTGATTATACAAAGATTGATTTATTTCCGATGCAGAATGTGCTGTTACTGTAATCCCCGGTAAAGTGTATACAATATTCGGCGAGTTTTCCTCTTTCTTTTGCAGATAAATGCTAAAGTTGTAATGATTTTCCTTCATTACCTTAATCGAAGCCGTATGTTCATCAACTTCTTCCAGGTCTTCATATATCTGCAAGACAGAAATCAGTTCATCTATAGAAAAATCTTTCTTATCCAACAGTTGCTGCAATTGTTTATTCAGAGCCCGTTCCTGCTCTTTACTCAGTGCATTCCATTGAGCAGCCGTCTGCGAAACATAGGCAGAAGTCTGCTTATCCCCTGTCAATGCGCCAATGGCAGCGCCCAAAATTGTAGTAATTGCCTGTACTGCATCCGGATGATTTATTACCCATCCTTCTCCTTCTTTTCGCTTAATATATCCAATAACAATTTCATTAAGCCCTCCGGAAACAACTCCTGTCATGTCATTACTTCCGGATAAATAAGAAACAACTGCTCCAAGTGCACCATGAAGCAGGACCTTTTCAATAGATCCATCTTCCCATGGTCTAATAGAATGTCCATCTGCTTTATAGTTGTCCTTATTAACCTGAGTTGCTAATTGTTCCGACACTTCATGAATAAATTCATTCCCCATCTGACTTACCTTCTGGATGAGTTCCTGCTTTTCTTCCACCTTAGATTTATCGAAGATTTCCTTCAGCTTATTCAGGCTGTTTTGTGTATCCCGATTCAAGGTAGAAATGTCCTGGTTCTGGTTCTTCTTGTCCGTAATAACGATAGTCCCTTTCGCAATGGCCGCTTTGGTAGTGCTATCCGCCTTATCCTTCACGGTGGGGCTCATCTGCGGCGTAAGGCCGCGGGCGTTGAGGGGCGTGGTGCTGTCTTTGGGAGCATAGGAGATGCCCATGCCGCCTGCTTTGTAGCCGGCCTTGTTCTCGATATCTTCCCAGCTTAAAGTACCGGTGCGGAGATTGTTCTTATCCGCATCGCCTTTGCTGTCTATGACGGCGCCTTTGATGTGGGTATTATCCTTGACGGTAATGTCAAATCCTTTGTCTCCGGCGTAAATGCCTGCCTGGTTTATCACACTTTCGTAATGGGAGTTTGTGTGAGATTTACCGGCCGAAGCAAAACCGGATACTTTGCCAGAGGAAATGTCATAGCCCAGGGAGATACCGGTGTTCTTTCCATTTTCCCGGTAGGTCTTCCTGTCCTGTTCACTTTCCATGCTGAGGCTGCTGCCTGCATCTGCCTGTACTTTTTCCCCTTCTATCCGGCTTCCTTTAAGAATCGTATCCCTGCCGCTTTCCAGTAAGAAGAACCTATTTTCTCATTTAGTAAGAAAATCTCAATATCCCCGCAATCATACAGGAAAAGCGTTCTTTTACAAGTTAATATTTCCATCTTTATTAATCAATAAACTAACTCCACAAAAAATAATGGAAACATATGCTAATCCTCTTACATCTAGATATATAGCCAAAAAACAGTAATTATTCCTATTAACAGCACAGTTCCACTAACACCTAAATGCTTTTTCATATATTTCAAAATATTCATAATCATGTCTCTATTTGCGATGAATTATTTCCATTTGAAGGCTGCTGCTAATATCTGTAGTCTTCTTTCATAATCTAGCTCCATAAGGATCCTATTAACTTAACAAACTGCAATAAATATAAATGATAACTAAAGATAATCAAAAATTGCATACCAATGATAAATGCAATAACAAGAATGCATTTCATCATTCGTTTACTAAAAATCTTAAAGCTGAAATCCTTCTTCAAAATGAAATGACTATAAATCCATCCATGAGCAAACATCCCGGCAAACTCTAATAAAAATATTCCCAGGGTAATTTCTGTATTTATATCCTCATCATCATTTATTTTCAAATTAATACTAGTCGAAATTATCCAAACCAGCGACAATAAAAAGCAATTTATCAATAGTATAAGGCTGATAAGATAGCTAATTAAATTCTCTCTACAAATCAAGTGATTTGCCAGACTGTCGTAAATATAATGGAAAATCATATAAACCAAATATAGCGAAACCGCACTGCCGCTAAAAAATAGCAGAGGAGAGCCAATAGCAAAGCTAATATCATTCATATTCTTAATCCTCCGCAGAATGATATTGATTTAGCCTTTTCCTGAACTCAATATCATTAATAGATCCATATCCACCATTTAATAAATATTTAACATACTCACGTCTTGAATCAACTATTCTGCCAAACGCATTTCCTAAATCCCCAGTGCCATTTAAGTTTAAAGCGTAATCATCCACATCAATTGAAGACTTGCCCAGCAACTCCTAGTCATATTATTCAGTATTATCTATAATAAATAGATTTCTTAATTGTCTTTTCAAAAGATACAGCATCCTGGCAGGTTTAATTTTCTCAATGCATTGAAGCAAAATGCGTCCCTTTATAGATGGTTATTTTATTGTTTCTTTGTATAAATATATGATTGCATATTTCATGTAAAAGAGTAGAACTCAATTCTATTATAAAATAATATATTTACGTTTTATTTCGTTTTTATATTATATATTACTTTTGTAGAAAAGGCGAGTTGAGACTATGTGCAGCCTTTCCCTTCCTGATACCTCTTCCCCTTCCCCATGACTATCCATATAGAAACAGCACCGGAGAAGTCCTCTCAGAAATCCTGCAGGCGCCCATCCATGGAGCAGGAGGGAGAGGATGGAAAGGAGGCCGTTTCCCTTCAGTGCACTGAAAAATGGAAAACAAAGAGCATAATGGCCAGGGGCAAAATGAGGGGCAGGACGGAATGCCTGCCCTGTGGTATGTTCTTTTCCACGCAAAAAGGCTTCACAGATGTCTGTGAGGCCTTTTTGTGGTGCCGATTTACCATGACCCAAGCTGTACGTCGGGATGACGCAGGGACAGGCAGCATGCCATCATTTGAAGAATTTTCAGGAGAATAGGGGAGCAATAAAAAACTGTAAGGAAATGATTCATATTTCCTTACAGTTCTTTTTTATTTCACAATCAGTACGGGGCATTTGGAGCGGCTCACCATGTAGCTGGATACGGAGCCCATGAAAATGCCTTTCAGCGGTCCAAGGCCGCGGCTGCCCATGACTACCAGGTCGCAGCCCTTTTCTTCTGCCATATTGAGAAGCACCGGTCCCGGAGATCCCACTTCGTACAGTTCTTCGTGGGCAACGCCTTCCGGAATCATGGCGGCTGCTTCTTTCAGATCATCTTTGCACTGTTCTTCCAGATCTTCCGAAAGCTTCGTGGTGAGACAGCCTTCGGCAATGGATACCTGGTCGAAGTTGCTCATGGCAGACACCATATTGCACACAGAGGCAATATAGAGAGTCGTGCCGTCTCCTGCCTTTGCCAGGTCTATGGCATGGAGAAGTGCTTTTTTCGCATGGTCGGAACCATCATAGGGAACCAGAATTTTTTTATACTTTAACATAAAACCCCCACCTTTCTTTTCCTGTGAAACGGGGAATCTTTTCCTTTTCCTTTTCTTTTTCTTATTATATCATACGCAGGAAAGGACAGGAAAGCAGAACGGTTTCATTCCCGCTGAAGAATTTTCTAAAAGATGAAGGTATCATTTTCGGGCTTCACCTTTTTATTATGGAAAGGCACCACCAGCGGCATGTCATTCTCAGCCTTCAGGTCTTCCATTTCCTGCCAGGTAAGATGGTTGGGCCAGAGAGCAAATTTCGCTCTTCCTGTCTGGAAGAAGCAGCGGGCCTTTCCGTAACCGTGAATGCTTCCAGTGAGGAGGACTCCCATATCAGGATGGTCCAGAATCAGCTGACGGCTGGAGGCTCTGGAAAGCTGGGCGTCGGTGAGGAAATAGATATTTCCTTTTTCAATGGTTTCGTTATCCCAGCGCTGGAAGATGGAAAAGGGAAGTTCCGTGATTTCATCATGGACGAAATATTTTCTGTGACCCAGATGGAGCCATTCATCGTACAGTTTGGGCGACATATAAATCCCATGGTCCCTGCCGAAGGTCTCATGGAAAAGGATCCCCATGGAAAGACCCCTTCCATAATGGGGCACCGGCAGGAGAAGGGGCGCGCCGTCCTTCATGAGGGAGGAAGCGGTGTCTGCCACCTGTCTTCTAAGGTCCCTCCCCCTATCCATCCTGCTGTAGGCAGCGTCAATGACTGCCATGTCGGCGTGAAGGCCCCGCACGGCGTCGCAGCGGTAGAAGGTATCATTTTCCCGATAATCGCCGGAAAAGAAAAGGCTTCTTCCTTCTACAAAAATATGAAACCACACGGCGCCGGCGCAGTGGCCTGTACGTCCCCATTTCACCCGAAATCCCGGCTCCAGTTCCAGTTCCGGCGCCGTGGAGTCCAGAATCATGGTATTCCAGGGTTTATAGTGAAGCTGGCGGTAGGTCTGGTTAGACATGAGCACCGGCCCTTCAAATCCCTGTTTCACCAGGTACTCAATGGCCCCGGTGTGATCCCTGTGGGAATGGGTAATGAAGAGGTACTCTGCCTTATGAATCTGCTCCGGTGTCAGGTCCGGTATCCGGTCCAGCCCGTCGGTAGAGGTCCCGGCATCCACTATAAAAGCGTGGCGGTCTCCCTCCACGTAGAAACAATTTCTTCCTTCATCACCGCATCCACCTGCTATAAAAAGCTGCATATCCACATCTCCATCAGGGCTCCTTGGCGGGCCCTTCCAATTTTGATTTCGCAGGCCTTCACCATGGGCCAGTGGCCGGATATTTCCTACAAAACCGTACTTTCGTATCATTAAGACAAATAAAAGGAGCCTTGCAGCATGGTAAGGCTCCTTTGCTTTGTATTTTATTAATACTATTATATAATTTTTATTTACCTTTGTAAAGGCAGAGACATGGGGGAAATGCCGGTTCCCGGGACCCCTTTGTCTTTAATAAGAAGTTTTGGATACACGGTAAAGGGCGATGTAAATATCCTCTGCTTCGTCTGCCGGTTCATTGGGATTGCCGGGATAGGACACGGCTTTGCCATCGGGGGTATAGGCGCCTTCCAGCTTGTTCAGGATGCGGTACTTGATTTTCTGCCCCAGCTGGTCTGCTCCCACCGCCGTATCATACCGGAGGATATAGTCCACCATGCGGTAATTTCCATAATCCGGCCAGGTGAGGGGATCCTTGTAAATTTCTGCATACAGGGTGGCCCGGATGACCGGAAGCTCACCGGCGGAAACAGGATCCCGCTCAATGGTATCGGCATCGGCGTAGATCCTCTCGTCGTCAGAGGTATACACCACCACATACTTATCATAGTCATTCATCAGCTTTTCCGACGAAGGCAGTTTATCAGCCGCCATGGATACGCCGGGAATCAGGGCACAGGCAAGAGCCAGCGCCGCCAGTTCTTTTTTCATGGGAAATCCTCCTTTTGAATAAGAGTCATTTTTACTAATTCTATTATACCCTATGAATCGGGCCTATGGCAAAAGGGGAAATTGTTATATTGTTAATTATTGTTATTTTATTTGAAGAACAGGCTTGACAATGATAGTAAACCGTTGTATCATATAGTCGTAAACAAAAAGGAAATCACCATTGGCCGTGGTGGTTCCACTCATTGTTACCAATCTTTCTCAACAATCCAACGTCTCCAAAAAAGCCTCCCGCAAGGGAGGCTTTAGACGTGTATGGGAGATGAGTGGGCCAGTGGGCTAGTGTGGGCTGGTGAGCTGGTGATCCGGTGAGACAGCTTTCCGCTATCTGCTGTCCGCCGACTGGCATTAACGACTGCTGTGCCACTAACGTCATGCACCGAGATTCTTCGCCTGCGGCTCAGAATGACGAGTCCGGCGGGAAAGGGAACGCGAATCAGCCGCGCAGCGGCTGTCACCCCTTCCCCTCTGAACCTTTTTCTATACTATTACTTCAATTCTGCCGTGCAGTGAGGGCAGCGGGTGGCATCGTCGGCAATCACTTCTTTGCAGTAAGGGCATTTTCTCGGTTCTTTGGCCGGTGCCTTCGGGAAGAAACGGTTGATCTGCTTGACTACGATGAAAATAGCGAAGGCCACAATGAGGAAGTCGATGACATTGTTCAGGAACTGGCCATAGGCAATGACAGGGATTCCCATTTCCTTGGCTTCAGCCATGGTAGAAACAGGCACTCTGGACAGAGGCAGGAAGAGATTGGAAAAATCAATGCCTCCCAGAATGTATCCCAGCGGCGGCATGATAATGTCGCTCACCAGGGAGGAAACGATCTTCCCGAAAGCGGCCCCGATGACAACGCCGACTGCCATATCCACCACATTGCCGCGAAGGGCAAAATCTTTAAATTCTTTAAGCATGCTCATGAAACAGGAGCTCCTTTCCCACGACGAGAATACGTTAAAATATTTATCTCACTATATCACAGTTTCCACAGGGAGTACAACAGGATTTTACAGGGAATTTTTCCCATGTCCCGCCGCTTTTATAATAATGACTATTAGTCATATCTAATCAAATGCTTATGCAGTTTTCTCAAGAATCTTTCTCGCCTTCCTTAAAAGCGTTATAATAAGGGTGAACCAAAAGAAGGATTCCGGGCAGGGATACATATAATAGTAAAAGATACCTGTACCAGAATCGTTCTAAACAGAATAAAGGCCGGCCTTGATGCCGGAAAACAGGCAGGCGGCCGGCCTCTTTCGTAAAAAGGAGGAGATTTTTATGTTCCGTTTTACACTGCCAAGAGATATCTATGCAGGTTATGGTGCCATTGAGAAACTGGCTGTGCTGAAGGGCCATAAGAGAGCCTTCATCTGCACCGGCGGCCATTCCATGCGTCGGGGCGGTTTCCTGCAGAAAGCAGAAAAGGTACTGAAGGATAACGGCATGGAAACCCGCATTATGGAAGGCATTGCGCCGGATCCCTCCATCGAGGCCGTCAGGGAAGGTGCCAAAGCTATGAGTGAATTCCAGCCTGATGTGATTGTAGCCATCGGCGGCGGCTCTCCTATTGATGCGGCCAAAGCCATGTGGGTTTTCTATGAACATCCGGAGCTGTCCTTCGACGATGTGAAGAAACCCTTCTCTTTGCCACCTCTCCGGCAGAAGGCCATTTTCGTGGCCATTCCTTCCACCTCCGGCACCGCTACGGAAGTCACTTCCTTCTCGGTGATTACGGACTATAGTACGGGCATCAAGTATCCCCTGGCCGATTTCAACCTGACGCCGGACCTGGCCATTCTTGACCTGGATATTCCGCTCACCATGCCGCCCAAGCTCACTGCCCACACCGGTATGGATGCCCTCACCCATGCCACGGAAGCCTATGTTTCCACCTGTGCCAACGGATTCACCGATCCTTTGGCCAAACAGGCAGTTTCTGACATTTTTGACAGTATACTGGAATCCTATCACGGCGATAAGGAAGCCCGGGGTAAAATGCACATCGCCCAGTGTCTGGCCGGCATGGCCTTCTCCAATGGCCTTCTGGGTATCACCCACTCCCTGGCCCATAAGATCGGCGCTGTGTTCCATATTCCCCACGGCTGCGCCAACGCCATCCTCCTGCCCTATGTGATTCAGTACAACAAGAAGGCCTGCATGAGCCGCTATGCCGACCTGGCACGCATTGTGGGACTGCCGGGCCACACCGACGCCCAGCTGGTTCTGTCCTATGAAGATGCCATCCGGCACCTGGACCGCATGATGGACATTCCTCTTTCCCTCAAAGATTACGGTGTTCCGGAAGCGCTGTACCTGGAAAAGAAGGACGCCATCGCTCATAATGCCGTCCTGGACGCCTGCACCCCGGAAAACCCGCGGAAAGTGGATGATGAAACCATGGGCCGCATCCTGGAATGCGCTTACTACGGAAAACCAGTCACATTCTGAGAATATCTCAACATAAAAAGGGCTGTGAAAAAATGATTTCCATCTTTTCACAGCTTTTTTTGGTGCGAGCGAAGGGACTCGAACCCTTATGCACAAAGCGCAGGATCCTAAATCCTGTGCGTCTACCAGTTCCGCCACGCTCGCATGAATAGTTTTATTATATAAGAGAACACCGCCAGGGTCAAGAAATTCCAGCTCCCCGAAAAAGGTATAGAAAAACAGTTCCCTAAATTGGAGGAGGATGATTGAAAATATCTTTCTGGTGGGGAACTGTTTTTGACGAGCAAAGAGATGCAGGATTTCCTGCATCTCTATTGTACACCTTTTTTGAGAAAATTTATCAAAATTTATGATAGTCATTTTCTATAAAGAGGTATAAATTTTTTGTCATCATGAGGGCCGCAGCTTTGACACAGACGGGGAAAAAAGTTCTGCGAAACGAACCTCACCGCCCATGACCTTCACACTTTAATATCCCCTGCCACGTCAGAGAGCGTAAAGGATGCCAGCTTGTCTTCCATGGCTTTCTGCACTTCTGCCAATTTTCCATCCAGCGCGTGGTGGATATCCCTTCCCACGGGACATCGGGGATTGGGATGCTCATGGAAGTGGAAGAGACCTTCTTCTTTCAAATTTTCCGTGGCCTCATAAACATCAAGGAGGGTAATATCCTTTGGTTCTCTGGCCAGAAAGGTACCACCGGTGCCGCGGTGCACTGTAATCATACCGGCCCCCTTCAGACGGGACAGGAGGCGGCGGATGATGACCGGATTCACCTCGATGCTGCCGGCCAGCACGTCGCTGGTAATCTTTTCCTTATGCTGGTAAAGGGCTATATAGGAAAGCATGTGAATGGCAATGGTAAATTGACTGGAAACCTGCATGGTACCTCCTTCATTTCAATGCATCTGATACTGTTATCATAGCAGATTGCGGAAATAAAAGTAAGGCGGGCATAGCCCGCCTTGTCTGTCTTCCAGGAAAGAATCAGTGAAGAACTGCAAATCCGCCGGTCCAGGAAATCTTCTTTCCTGCTGCCAGGGAAATCTGCAGGAATCCCAGCGCTTCCATTTCACGAGCCCGCTTCAGGGAGCCTGCATCCATGACGGAAAGTCCGCTTCCTTCCAGGGCCTGGGCCAGTTTCTTTTTAGCATCTGCAGAGTCAGAAGCTGCCAGTACCACCGTCGGTTCCTTCTCTCCCACCTTTCCTGCCGCGAGCACGCCGGCGAAGGTGGTATTGAAGGCCTTGACCACCAGTGCTTCCGGTACCTTTTTCTGAATTTCAGCGGCTGCCGAGGAATCTGACGGCACCACCAGACCATCGAAGGTATCAAAGTTCACGGGATTTGTAATATCCACCACCACTTTGCCTGCCAGTTCCTCTTTATGGGCAGAAAGGATGCCATCCACTGCGCCGTAGGGAACAGCCAGTACCACCATGTCTCCCAGGGCTCCTTTGAAATCGCGGCCTCCATAGGTGACCTTCTGTCCTGCCTTTTCAAAATTGCCGCCAATGGCCTTTCCCATATTGCCTTTGCCAAAAATTGTGATTTCCATTTGAATTCCTTCTTTCTATCAATGAAGAATGATTCTGTTCATTCTGTATAAAATATGTAACTTTCTGTGTTACATTTAATATAACAGACTTCATTACATCTGTCAATCGCTATATCGAAATTTTTTCATATTTATTTTTTGCAGGCAAAAAGGGCTGTGAAAAAATAGTTGCCATTTTTTCACAGCCCCTTTGAGCCATTTCATTATTTTTCTTTTGGAACCATATCTTCCGCCCGAAGGGTGCCTTTCTTCCGCCGGTCCGCAAATTCAGCGGTAGCAGTGAAGAGGACATCACTGGAGCTGTTCAGCGCCGTTTCGCAGGCATCTTCCAGTACGGAAATAATAAATCCTACTGCCACCACCTGCATGGAAATATCGTTGCCAATGCCGAAGGAAGCGCAGGCCACCGGAATAAGAAGGAGGGAGCCCCCTGCCACACCGGAGGTGCCGCAGGCGCCGATGGAGGAAACGATGCAGAGCAGGAAGGCTGTAGGCAGGTCGATGGCAAGCCCCAGTGTATGGGCAGCTGCCAGAGCCAGCACGGAAATGGTGATGGAGGCACCGGCCATGTTGATGGTGGCCCCCAGAGGAATGGAAATGGTGTAGGTATCGGGATTGAGCCCCAGCCTTTTGCAGAGGGACAGATTCACCGGAATATTGGCAGCGGAGCTTCTGGTAAAGAAGGCATACACGCCGCTGTCTTTCACCGTGGCCCACACCAGGGGATAGGGATTCTTACGGGTCTTCAGATACACAATGAAAGGATTCATGACAAAAGCCACAAGGCCATAGGAAACGACGAGAACCCCCAGAAGCTGAGCATACCCCAGAAGAGCGGAAAGACCGGCAGTTCCCACGGAATCGGCTACCAGTCCCATGATACCCAGGGGTGCAAAGTGAATGACCCAGCTTACCATTTTCGTAATGGCGCCGGCCAGATCATTGAGGCAGTTTCTTGTCGCTTCACCGGCAGTGCTGCGAAGGGCAATGCCAAGAATCACCGCCCAGGCCAGGATACCGATGTAGTTGGCATGCATGAGGGCCGATACGGGATTATCCACCACGCTCAGAATGAGGGAATGAAGGACTTCCACAATGCCGCTGGGCGGTGCCAGCTTCGCATCCGGTGCCACCGTCAGATTCAGGGTCGTAGGGAAAAGGAACGACATACCCACCCCTACCAGGGATGCGCAGAAGGTGGCAATCATGTAGAGCTCGATAATCGGCTGAATGCTGTTTTCTGCATTCTCCTTCTTCTGGGCCATGGCATTCATCACAAGGAAGAACACCAGAATCGGCGCTACCCCTTTCAGGGCCTTCACGAACAAATCGCCGAAAATCTTCACCACCGGAATCACCGGCTGGAAAAACAGGGCTATCACGATACCAATCACAAGACCTATGGCGATCTGCTTAATCAGCGCCACTCCGGTCACCCATTTTTTTATTGTTGTAAGCAAAATAAGCCTCCTCTATCCCAATAACATAAAACTTCTGTCCTTCCCGCAGACAGAAGGAGCAGCCCTGCTGCCCACAAAAAAGAAAGAACCCCCCTGGACAGGCATTCTTTCCTTGAACTTTTATAGTATACAGCACCGGCCCGTATCTTGCAATCAGTTTATTCTTGAATGATATTTTGGCATAGCTATGCAGGAGATGAAACAGAATTTAAAGGCCTTCCTTCCACTCGGATGCCTCTTCAAAATGCCAATAAAAAAACTCCCCGAAGGGAGTCTTCTTATTTCCTTATTCCTCATCTTCCGGAAGTTCTGCGTTGGTGTACACTTCCTGTACATCATCCAGGTCTTCCAGTTCAGCGGTCAGGTGAGCCATGGTCTGGGCTGCATCGCCTTCCAGCTTTACATAGTTGTCAGGCACCATAGCCACTTCGGAGGCCTCTACCGGAATGCCTTCTTTTTCAAGGGCATCGGATACGGTGAGGAATTCTTCCGGAGTGGTGGAGATTTCATAGCTGTCTTCATTGGAGGATACATCTTCCGCACCGGCATCAAGGGCAACCATCATGACCGTGTCTTCATCAGCTGCATCCTTGCTCACAATGATGGAGCCTTTTTTCTTGAACATCCAGGATACGCATCCCGGGGTGCCTACGGAACCGCCGTGATGGGTGAAGGCATGGCGGATATCTGCTGCCGCTCTGTTACGGTTGTCGGTGTTGCATTCGACAATGACTGCTGCACCGCCGGGGCCGTAGCCTTCATAGGTCACTTCATCGAAGCCTGCACCGCTGGCAGCGCCTACGCCTTTGGCGATAGCTCTCTGAATGTTTTCCTTAGGCACATTGTTCTGCTTTGCCTTGGTGAGGGCCAGCTTCAGACGCATGTTGCCTACAGGATCACCGCCGCCCATGCGGGCTGCAATGGTGATTTCTTTGGAAATTTTCGTGGTAATTCTAGCGCGGATGGCATCGGTTTTGCCTTTTTTACGCTTAATGTTTTCCCACTTGGAATGTCCGGACATAGTAAATTATTCCTCCTTTTTATTCCACCAGGGTTCGCCCAGAAGGCGGTCGAGGATAATGGCCACGGCGCTTCTCACACAGAGGTGATTGTAAGTGCCGGCGCCATAAATCGGTTCCACAATGTAATCAAATTTTTTCATCATTTCCTTGGTCATGCCAAAGCCTGTACCGAAGAGAATGAAGATGGGAGTATCCTCGTCGTGGATTTTCCTTCGCATGGCTGCGTAGGAGATAGTATTAGGATACACCCTGGCGTCGGTGGTGACAATAGCCGGTTTTCTGCCGGTTTCTTTTTCAATCCATGAAATCGCATCTTCCAGTGTGGGAACCAGTTCGGTTTCTTCAAAGGCTTCCTTGCGATTGGCATTGTAGTGTACGCCGCCGCCGGTTTTCCAGTGATTCATAATGCGAAGGGCCATTTCACGCTGTGCTTCCACGGGATGCACGATGAAATATTTCTTCACGTCGTAGGTTTTTGCCGTTCTGGCAATGTCATGGAGGTCGTAGTTGGTCAGTGCCGTGGTGACGACTTCCATGTGCTTGTTGTAAATAGGATAGTGGATGAGACCTATGTATACAGGTGCCATAGTCACTCCTCCTTTTCTTCCCTGAGGAAATGCTGATTAAATCAGTGTCTGCTTTTATCTTATGAAAGCAAACTCTATGAATGAATCAGTTCTTCCTTAATTTCCGCCATGAGTTTTCTGTCTTCTTTGGAGAGCTCCTGCCCTTCCAGAAGGTCCGGGCGGTATGCCATGGTGCGGCGGAGGGCTTCTTTCCTTCTCCACCGGGCGATGTTGGCATGGTGGCCGGACAAAAGAACGTCCGGTACTTTCCATCCGTTGTATTCCGCCGGTTTGGTGTACTGGGGATATTCCAGGATGGGCTCGTAGAAGGAATCCGTGGCTGCGCTGCCTGCATCTCCCAGGACGCCGGGCACCATGCGGGCTACGGCATCGCTGATAACCATGGCTCCCAGTTCCCCGCCGGTAAGCACGTAGTCGCCGATCGAAATGAGCTCATCTGCCAGATGTTCCTCTACCCGGTGGTCTACGCCTTCATAATGACCGCAGATGAGCACCAGGTGGTCGTAGTCCCGCTGAAGTTCCTTGGCTTTGTCCTGGTTAAAGGTCTTTCCTGCCGGTGACAGGAAGATGACCCGGTCCCGGGGGCCTTTTTCGGGGAGCACATGATGGCAGGCATCAAAAAGCGGCTGGCACATCATCAGCATGCCTGCCCCGCCGCCGTAAATGGTGTCGTCCACCTGTCTGTGGCGGCTTTTGGTAAAGTCTCTGGGATTGGTCACAGCCATTTCTATAAGTCCCGCTTCCAGGGCCCGTTTGATCATGCTCTGGTGAAAGAATGCTTCCACGAATTCCGGAAACAGGGATAATATATCAATTTTCAAGTTGACAGCCTCACAGCGGCTTTCCGCCGCCTGTCTCTTTCCGATAGGGAAGGGGCAGCCGGCACACAGGGTTAAACTATTCCCACTCCGGCAGGCGCACCGTCATACGTCCTGCCTCGACATCAATGGAGAGAACGCATGACGGTATGGCCGGAATCAGGATTTCCTTTCCTTCCGGTGTGCTGATGGAGTACACATTGTTGGCTCCGGTTTCTATGATTTCCTTCACAGTCCCCACAGCCTTTCCGTCTTCCGTCACTACCTGAAGCCCTATGAGCTGGAAGTAGTAGTAGGACCCTTCTTCCCTTTTGGGGAGTTCCGAGAAAGGAACTTCCACCACTTTGGAAATCAGGGTTTCTGCCATGTTCCTGTCATCCACCCCTTCCACATGAAGGATGTACACATTCTTGTGGGGACGGGCGGAAAGGAGATGGCAGGGTTTCCCTCCGATATAGATGGTTTTGAGCTTTTTAAAAATCTCCGGCCTGTCCGTATCGGGAAGAATACGCAAATCACCCCGCACACCATGCGGGGCTACGATTCGGCCGACGATTATCATTTCATCGGGTTTCATATCAGTTGCGGAAAGCGATGATCTTTCCATCTTCTACCAGGATCTCGCCGCCGGTTAAGGCGTTCATGTCATCCCCCACATGGACGGTGACGATCCGGTTCATGGGCTGACGGTTCAGTTCAGCACCGATAGCCAGCTTTTCCAGGTGTTCCTTGTCAGCATTCAGCTTATCCTTCACCTGCTGCATACGGGCTTTCTGGGCTTCGTACTGAGCGCGGAGAGGAGCGACGGCCTGAATGTTGATTTTGGCCTGTTCAGCCAGTTTGCCATTCGCTTCGAATTCAAGCTGCGCCATATCGTGTTCGACACGGCTGATATTCTGCCCGATTTCATTGAGCAGCGTGGTCTTTAATGTCTCGGTGAGCTTGGATTTCACAGCTACCGGAACAAGAATCTGCATTTCTTCCATTAAGGCACCTCTCAAATAATATCCACAGCTACCTTGCGGTTTTCACGCAGGGCACCTGCTTTGACAACGGTGCGGATTGCATTGGCAATGCGGCCTTTTCTGCCGATGACCTTGCCCATGTCTTCCGGGGCAACATGGACCTGATAAATCTCCAGGCTGCCCTTTTCGACTACGGTAATGGAGACGGCATCAGGGTTCTTTACCAGAGCCTTGACAAGTGTTTCCACTAATTCTTTCATACGCGGCCCCCATTATTTCTTTGCTTCTGCAAACTTAGCAAGGATGCCATTCTTTCTGAGAATAGAACGAACGGTGTCGGTCGGCTGTGCGCCTTTTCCAAGCCAGGAAAGAACCTTTTCTTCATCAATCTTTACCGGAGCGTCCAGTTTTGCAGGGTCGTACCAGCCGATGGTATCAGCAGGAGCGCCGTTTCTTGCTTCTCTGGAGTCGATAACTACGATACGGTAGAAAGGATTCTTCTTAGCACCCATACGGGTCAAACGAATTTTTAACATGAAATTCACCTCCTTGAATTGGTCTCGATTATTTATGGAACATCCCGGGGAAACCGGACAGATTTCCCAACTTGGATGGATTCATCTTCTTGCCCCTCATCTTCTTCATGGTTTTCTGCATTTCAGCAAACTGCTTCATCATGCGGTTCACATCCTGAATCTTGACGCCGGCGCCGTTGGCAATGCGCTTCCGGCGGCTGCCGTTCAGGATTTTCACATTGGCCCTTTCTGCAGGGGTCATGGAGAGGATGATTGCCTCGATATGCTTGACTTCCTTACCGTCCAGGTCGATGTCCTTCAGCTGATCCTTGAACTTGCCCATGCCCGGGAGCATGCCCAGGATGGACTGGAAGGAGCCAAGCTTCCTCACCTGTTTCAGCTGCCTCAGGAAATCATCCAGAGTGAATTCACCCTTTCGAATCTTTCCTGCCGCATCCTTCAGGGATTCGGCATCCATATTTCTCTGGGCTGTTTCAATCAATGTTTCCAGATCGCCCAGATCCAGGATACGGCCGGCCATGCGGTCCGGATGGAAATCTTCCAACCCGCCGTCCAGTTTTTCGGAAACGCCAATCATTTTGATGGGCTTACCGGTGACAGTCTTGATGGAAAGAGCTGCACCGCCTCTGGCATCGCCGTCCATCTTTGTCAGGATGGTCCCGTCGATGCCAAGGTTTTCATCAAAAGCCTTGGCTGTAGTCACCGCATCCTGGCCGGTCATGGAGTCCAGTACCAGCAGGATTTCCTGGGGATGCACCTCAGCCTTGATATTCCGAAGCTCCGCCATGAGCTTCTCATCAATGGTCAGACGGCCGGCAGTATCCAGAATGACGATATCCCGGTTGTAGGACCTGGCTGTATCCACGGCGTAGGACGCAATGTGTACAGGGTCCACATTCGGCGGCATCCGGTACACCGGTACATCGGTCTGCTGCCCCAGCACTTCCAGCTGCTTGATAGCGGCAGGACGGTACACGTCGCAGGCTGCCAGAAGCGGCCGGTGTCCTTTTTTCTTAAACATAAGCGCCAGCTTACCGGCGGTGGTGGTCTTGCCGGCCCCCTGGAGACCTACCAGCATGATCACCGTCATGCCGGTGGATGAAAGGGTGATCTTGCTCTGGGTGCCGCCCAAAAGTTCCGTGAGCTCATCCCGCACGATCTTAATAACCGTCTGGTCCGGTTTCAAACTGCCGAAGACCTCTTCCCCCATGGCTTTTTCACGAACATGGGCGATGAAATCCTTAGCCACCTTGAAATTGACATCTGCTTCCAGAAGAGCCCTTCTGACCTCCCGGAGAGCGCCGTCAATATCACTTTCAGAAAGCTTGCCTTTCCCCCGCAGATCTTTAAATGCAGACTGCAGCTTATCTCCTAAACTTTCAAATGGCATAAGGTCACCTTCAATCCCATAAACAGTCAATCAATATACGAGCTCTGGTATGATACTGATCCGGAATCAATTCCATGAGCTCCCTGGCCGCCCTCTCCTTATCCCCTCTCATGGAAACAAGATGAAGAGCGGACTCATAAGTCATAAGCTGTTCCTCCCCATGGCGCATGGCATCATGCACCGCCTGCCGGGAAATATGAAAATGCTCCGCAATCTCCGCCAGCGTCAGATTCTCATTATAGTATAAATCAAGACAATCCCGCTGGCGGTCTGTAAGGAGGGCCCCGTACTTATCCAGAAGCTCTCCTTTTTCTACAATATTTTCTATCGACATAGTATCACCACAACGTGAACCATTATACAGGAAGAAAGGAGACTTGTCAAGGAAATCTGCTTTACACAGGGTGGGGCGTTTCGCGCCCCACAGGTTCAGAGGGTTCCCTGCAATTTTTTGTCCCCCCGCTTGCGGTGGCAAGGGAACTGGATTCGCAGGGAACCGTAGGCGACTGAGAATCCAGTGACACGCTTCCCAGCGGGGCGGGAAGGTGGTGCCGTAGGCTCCAAAGGGGGCTGAGAGTTCTTAAGGTTCGTAAGTTTGACGGACCTGCGGCCCGAAGGTTATGGTATCGCCCTTGCGGTGCACAGCGAACACATTTAGAAGGAGCGCTAGCGACGCGCTAAATGTAGTGAGTCGTTTCCCCTTTAGGGGGCGATGATTATAAAGTCAGCGTTACGAGACTTGCTTTTGTGTCTTCCGTGCTGCGTGACGAAAAGCCAAGGCCTCCTTCCTTTGAAGGGCAGAAGCCCTGCAGAGGATTTCTGAGCCGGGCTAATATATGAGCATAGCCTGCACATAATGCGCACAACGTAATGCCTGGCCACAGGCGGCGGAGGATAGCAAGCCTTTCGTAAGGGGCCTGATGTGGCTCTATGCTTTCCTGTCATTGCGAGCGATGGTCAGCGCCGGTATGAATCTTCCTTTAAATGGAGCCAGTGAAAGGTCGTCGAGAAATCTCCCATCCGAATGGTTCCTGCCAATCATGGCTGATTTTACTATAATTTCCTTTTTCCCCCTAATAATGCTCCTTACTGTGGAAGGAGCCCATTAACCTGCTTTCCTTCCCACCGGGCCCGTCAGCATACTGAGCACCAGCGAAGAATCTGGTACCTGCCGACAGCAGCCCATAAGCCGGTGAATGCCAGTCGGCGGAAATCCGGAAACCGGCAGCAAGAAGCAGGAAGCCGGAAGCCAACAGCCTCCCAGCGTCTGACTATCTGACATCTGATTGTCTCAATACCTTTCCCATCTGCCTCCCATCCACTATAATAAGATAATAAGTATATAAAATAAAGAAAAGAGGTTATACCATGAAGAAACCTGTACTTGCTCTCACCCTCTGCGCCCTGATTTCCACGGGCTCCGTGTTTGCTGCCCAGCCGCCAAGAGATAATTTCTACTGGCTGGGGCAGATCAATAAAGCCTCCGATGTCATCAATACGGACGAAGGCCTTCTCACGCCTGAAGAGGGCCATGCCTTTGCCAAAGGCATCGACAAGGTCCTCCGGGATGGAAACCTGCCCGGTGCGGCCCGTCCTCACAATGTGATTACCTTTGAGCCCTATCTCATCAAGGCTGCGGGCCCCGATGTCACGAAAATCCATGCCGGCCGCTCTTCCCAGGACATGCTCACCACCGTAGGCATTATGGAACAGCGGGAACACCTTCTCACTATGGCGAAAAAGCTGAACCGGGTGCAGGAAGACTTCATCCGTCTGGCAGAAGAAAATAAGGATACCCTCATCCCCAACTACACCAATGGCGTGGCCGCCCAGCCCAACAGCCTGGCCCACTATTTCATCGCCTATGCCAACGCCTATGGCCGTGACATGCAGCGGGTGCGGGAATATTACAAACGCCTCAACCGCTCTCCCATGGGAAGCACCGTGCTGAACGGTACCGGCTGGCCGCTGGACAGAGACCGCATGGCAGAATACCTTGGATTTGACACCATCGCCTACAACACCTACGATGCCGGCCAGATTTTCCCCCAGGAAGCGCCCATCGAAACCGGCGGCATCACCAACTGCATCGCCATCCACACCACCAGCTTCATTGAAGAAATCATGCAGCAGTACGCCCAGCCCCGCCCCTGGATCATATTGAAAGAAGGCGGCGGCAATACCTACGTATCCTCTGCCATGCCCCAGAAAAGAAATCCAGGCCTTCTGAACAGCTGCCGCACCGACGCCTCCACCCTTCTGGGCATGTCTGTGGAAGCCATGTTCCGCTCCCATAATATTCCCGCCGGCATGGCTGACGGCCGCCTGAGCGGCGCCAGGGACATCATGCCTCAAGCCTCCAAAGTCCTCATCTCTATGGATAAAATTCTGAACAACCTTGTCATCGACCCTGCCCGTTCTCTGGAAGAGCTGAACCTGGACTGGACCTGTTCCCAGGAAATTGCCGATGAGCTCATGAAAAACCACGGCATCCCCTTCCGCATGGGCCATCACTTCGCCAGTGAAATCGTTACCTACGCCCGGGCCCATGATATCACTCCCCGGGACTTCACCTATGAAGACGCCAAGGCCATTTACGCCAAAGTCTCCGTAAGTGACCCCAATCTCCCACGCAGCTTCCCCATGACAGAAGAAGAATGGAACCATGCCAAAGACCCTGCTTCCATTGTAAGAAACAGAAAAGTCAAAGGCGGCCCCCAGCCGGCAGAACTGGACAAAATGATCCAGATGGCCAAAGAGGAACTGTCCGACAACAAAGCCTGGACAGAAGAGACTGAAAAGAAACTGGCCTCTGCAGAGCAGAAACTGAACCAGGACTTCGATAAACTCCTGTAAGAACGCCTGAAATAAAGCATCAAAAAGCCCACCTGCGTGCTGCAGATGGGCTTTTCCATTGCTTTTTTCAGCCTTATGGCATTTACCTACATAAAATGAACAGCTCCCAGTAATCTTCTTTCTTGTGATTCTGCCAATAGCCGTATGTCAGGCGGCTTCTCTGGTCTGCCATCAGCTTTGCCTCATGAAAATCATTGAAAGCAAGTTTTCCTAAGAGGCCTGCCAGTTTCTTTATCACCTAGGGGTGCGTTATGTATACCTTTTTACCTGCTGCAAAAGCCCCCATCTGCTTACAGCAGAGAGGGGCTTTTATATTTCGCAGGATCCTGTGTGTTTTCAATCACAGTCCGCAGGCGGACCATCCGCATTCTTCGCAGGTGCTGCAGTGGCCTTCTATGTGGATGTGGTGGGAATGGCATTTGGGGCATTCGGGGCTGTTATCTACAGGTTTCATTGTTATTCTGTTCGTTTCTTCCTGACTGTCCTCTTTTTTGCCTTCCGTTTTTCTTTCTTTTTCCATTTCTTTTTTATCTTCTTCCCCTACACCCAGGATGTTGCCCCGGCGGCAGCCGTCGCGGAAGACGGTAATGCCTTTGCAGCCGCTTTCCCAGGCAGAGAGGTAGATACGGTAGATGTCTTCCGGGGTGGCACTGTTTTTCAGGTTTACCGTGCTGGAGATGGAGTTGTCCACGTATTTCTGCATGGCAGCCTGCATGCGGACGCGGTTCATGAAAGGCACGTCGTGGCTTTCGATGACCCAGGGGAAGCGGGCCACAATTTCTTCATCGGAAATAGTGAGGGGCAGGTGATGGTATTCCAGAAGGTCTTTAATGCTGTGGGCATAGACTCTGAAATGACCGTGCACTTCTTCCATTTTATGGGTGGTCCGTTCGTAGGAAATCTTGTAGAGCGGTTCGCAGCCGCCGGAGAAGCTGCCCATGAGGAGGGAGATGGTGCCGGTGGGAGCAATGGCCAGAAGGGTGCCGTTCCGAAGGCCATGCTGGTGGATGTCCTCATAAAGTTCGGGATCCAGTTTTTTCACCATGTCCATAATCGGAGATTTCTTTGTGGCTTCCCAGCGGTAGTGGCCGAAGGTGCCTTTTTCCTTTGCCCTGTCGCAGGAAGAGCGGAGAGCGGTGAGGAGCATGGTTTTCATGACACGGCCCATGAAGTCATTGGCTTCTTTGGTACCGTAGGTGAGTTTCATGGCAATAAGGGCGTCCGCCACGCCGAAGAGGCCGAGGCCCAGGGAGCGCCAGTCGTCGATGCAGGTCCGGTTGGCGTCCAGGGGCTGCGCTTCATAGCCATAGTCCACGATTTCATCGAGGGCCGTAATACCGTCGTACACGGTCTTTTTGAACCGCTCTTCATTGAATACGGGGTGGGCGCTGAACTTGTCGTCAATCATGGTGTAGAGGTTCACGCTGCCCAGGTTGCAGGCATTGTAGGCGTTGCCGCCGAATTCGCCGCAGGGGTTGGTGATTTCGATGTTGTATTCATCGTAGCCTGCAAGGAGGTGGTTCTGGTTCATCCGGTCGATGAAGATGGCACCGGGATCGCCCCAGTCCCACTGGGTTTCACAGAATTCTTTGAAAAATTCCCGGGCTTTAATGGTTCTTTCGATGGTTTCCCCCGTGGCTTCCACGGTGAAATGGAGGTTGTATTCTTTGTCATCCCGCACGGCTTCCATGAATTCATCGGTGAAAAGGATGCTGATGTTCATGGAGGACAGCTTTTCCTCGTTCTGTTTGATGTGAAGGAATTCGTAAATGTCGGGATGGCTGCAGTTGAGGCCCACCATCATGGCGCCCCGCCGTCCGTTCTGGCTGATCACTTCACCGGTAACGTTGAAGATTTTCAGGAAGGAAACGGCACCGGTGGAGCTGCGGGCCACGTTCCTCACTTCACTTCCCTTGGGGCGGAGGTTGGAAATATTGATGCCGATGCCGCCGCCATAGGAAAAAATGCGGGCGATTTCATAGTTGGCCCGAAAGATGGATTCCAGATTATCCTCCGGCGATGGCAGGATATAGCAGTTGGACATGGATACCTTGAATTTTCCTTTGGCCCCTGCCGCATAGAGAGTACGGCCTGCGGGGCAGAAGGAGGTATCTTCCAGATAGCCTCTGACCCTCTTTTTCAGCTCCGGGTCAAAGATGGAGCTTACCCGGTCCATAAATTCCTGAGGAGTCTTTTCTCCTTTATGATAATATTTTTCTTTCAGGATGCCCTGACTGATTGTATTGTCGTACCAGTGGTTCATAAGAATCCCTCGTTTCCGTAATTTGATAAACCCATGGTATCACATACTATGTATTGAGTCAAATACCATAAAGGCATACAATATATTGTATTTCATATGGGATATAGAAATATAGCGATATAGTGAGAATAAAGAAGGAAACAGCGGAAAAGGGGTATGAAGGCCTCTTTGAAACGCTGTCAGATGGTCAGACAATCAGACTTCAGACGCTCCCATGTCATTTCGACGATCGGAAGTGAAGTGGAGAAATATTACTGCTCTATGCTGCGTGGTTCCATTGCGGCAGGAGATTTCTCGGCTCAGAGCCTCAATAGAGCTGAAAATATTTGTCTCCATACTGACATGCAGCTCCGCTCGAAATGACAGTTACGGTGAGCCGCTCCCATGTCATTTCGACCGCAGCGAAGTGAAGTGGAGAAATCTCACTGCTCTATGGCATGTGGCTGTTATGCCTCTTCCGCCTTCCTGTTCATCGGTATTTAAGGAAGCACTGATTAATTCATAGAGTTTTCTTTTATAAGAATTTTATGCACTGTTTCGTCATGGGCTTCCTTAAATAGCTCGCTATTCGCGTCAGCCTATTCCTCACATTGCATAAAAATTCAAGAATAAAAGCAAACAACGATTTAATCAGCGCTTCCTTAACGACATAATTCCCACTAACATCAGGCACCGAGATTCTTCACTGCGTTCAGAATGACCGTCCCCGCAGGAAGGCTCCGCAGCGGCTGTCGTCTGTCCGTTTCCATGTCTAACTGTCTTTTTTCCCCCTCCACTGTCATTTTGGAATGTTTACTCTTAAATCTCAGGCAGCGCAAAAGAGACAGTGAAGAAATATCGTCATTTCTTCACTGTCTCTTTATTTCATCAAAGGATTTCTATTTATTCTTCCTCTTCGTTTTCCGTATCGCCGGAAAGAACGTCGATGGATGCGATGCGGTCGCCCTCTTCCAATCTTTGGAGGATGACGCCCTGTCCTGCCTTGGCTTTTTTGCTGGTAATCTGGCTGGCCTTGGTCTTGATAGTGATGCCCTGTTCAGAAACTCCTACCAGTTCATCATTATCATCGGCAGCCACCAGAGCCACCACTTCGAAGCCCTTCTTAAAGTTGCGGACACCCATGCCGTTTCTTCCCTGGATGCGATAGGCATCGGCCTTGTTCCTCTTGGCGTTGCCGTCGGCGGAGATGGTGAAGATGTCTTTATCGGCAGCAATGACCGCGCCTACCACTTCATCTTCCACACCCTTCACTTCAGAGAGGCGGATGCCGTGGACACCGGCAGCGGCTCTGCCGAGAGACCTGACTTCGCTGTCATTGATGGAAAAGCGGATGGCCATGCCGAAGCGGGTGCCCAGGATGACGTCTTCGTCACCTTTCACGCGGAGCACGGTCACCAGTTCATCCCCTTCATTCAGGCGGATGGCGATAAGGCCGTTCTTGTTGATGTTCCTGTATTCCGCGATTTCCGTCTTCTTCACATAGCCCTTCTTGGTCACCATGAGGAGGTACTTCGTATCTTCTCCGGCAGCATCAATGTCCAGAAGTTCTGTCACCCTTTCTCCCTTGGAAAGGCTGGGAATGTAGTTGATGAGGGCGCTGCCTCTGGCAGTGCGGCCGGACTTGGGCAGGTCGATGGCGGTCTTCATGTACACTTTGCCGTAGTTGGTGAAGAAGAGGATGCGGTTATGGGTGGAGGTGTTCAGTATCTTCCATACATAGTCCTCGTCCTTCATCTTCATGCCGGATACGCCGCGGCCGCCCTTTCTCTGTACCCGGATGTCGGCGGAGTCCATGCGTTTGATGTAGTTCTGCTTGGTCAGGGTAATGGTCATAGGTTCGTCGGGCACCAGGTCGGTAATGGTGAATTCTTCCTGGGCGTCGGTGATTTCCGTGCGCCGGTCATCGCCGAAGTTCTTCTTTTCGTCCTGCAGTTCTTCCTTCACCACGTTCATGATTTTGTCCCTGCTGGAGAGGAGGTCTTCCAGGTAAGCGATGGTTTCTTTCACATCCTTGTAGTCAGCTTCCAGTTTGTCTCTTTCCAGTCCGGTCAGGCGGCGCAGGCGCATATCCAGAATAGCGGTGGACTGCTTGTCGGACAGGTCAAACTTACTCATTAATGCATTCTTTGCAATCTCGTCGGTTCTGGATTCGCGGATGGTGCGGATGACTTCGTCGATATGGTCCAGTGCAATGAGCAGGCCTTCCAGGATGTGGGCCTTGGCTTTGGCTTTATCCAGTTCGAAGCGGTTTCTTCTGGTAATCACTTCTTCCTGATGCTTCAGGTAGTAGTAGAGAATCTGCTTCAGGTTCAGAATGCGGGGATGGCCGTCCACCAGAGCCAGCATGATGGCGCCGAAATTAATCTGCATCTGGGTATGCTTGAAGAGGTTGTTCAGCATGATTTCCGGGCTTACGTCGGCACGGAGTTCAATAGCAATGCGCATGCCCGTGCGGTCCGATTCATCCCGAAGCATGGTGATGCCGTCAAGCACCTTCTGCCGCTGCAGGTCTGCAATGGAGGAGATGAGGCGGGCTTTGTTCACCTGGTAAGGAAGTTCAGTCACCACGATACGGTGCTTGCCCTTCGGCATATCTTCGATGGCGGTTTTGGCACGGACGGTAATGGAACCACGGCCGGTGCGGTAGGCATCTTCGATACCCTTCCGGCCCATGATAATGCCGGCAGTCGGGAAATCAGGGCCTTTGATGTATTTCATGAGCCCTTCGATGGAAATATCGGGATCGTCAATCATGGCGGAAAGGCCATCCACCACTTCCGACAGGTTGTGGGGCGGAATATTCGTAGCCATGCCTACGGCAATGCCGTAGGAGCCGTTCACCAGAAGGTTGGGGATACGGGAAGGAAGCACCACCGGTTCCTGCAGGGAACCGTCGTAGTTGGGCATGAAGTCCACGGTGTTCTTGTCAATATCCCGGAGCATTTCCAGGGTGATTTTGGACATACGCATTTCCGTATAACGCATAGCCGCCGGAGAGTCACCATCCACGGAGCCGAAGTTGCCGTGGCCGTCTACCAGGGGGTAGCGGGTAGAGAAATCCTGGGCCATGCGGACGGCCGATTCATATACCGCAAAATCGCCATGGGGATGAAATTTACCGAGTACATCGCCCACGATACGGGCCGATTTCTTGTAAGGCTTATTCGGAAGCATGCCGGCTTCACTCATGGCATAGAGAATGCGGCGGTGAACCGGTTTCAGACCATCCCGCACATCCGGCAGCGCACGGGTGACGATGACGGACATGGCATAGTCAATGTAGGAATTTTTCATCTGCCCTTCCAGAGGGGTATTGATGATTTTTCCTTCCTTCCATTCAATGGAATCCATAGGTCCTCCTTTGATGAGGCATAAAAATAAGGACTTCAGGAAGCCCTGTCAGTCCTTTGGGAACTTACTTTGCTTATAGGTATTATACCATAAAATGGCTTCCAGGGCCATTTAAATGCGTTTACAGGCCTTTTCTATTTTTATCACACAGATGGTGAAATCCGTTTAAGGCGCTGAAAGCCCTGTTTCAGCCATTTCAAGGAAATGAAAATTTCTCTCTTTTATTCATTCATGTTTTTTTATATAATAAGGCATAGACTCTTTTTATCTGAAGGATGTGGAATCATGAAGAAATACCTGGCAGCCATTGTGATTGCCATCGTACTCCTGGCGGGCGGCGGCTTTTTCGCCTACGTTCATTTTCTCAGCGGCGGTCCCTGGCAGGGCACCTGGTGGGGCGTGCAGGACGCCGGCGTGAACTGGTCCGGCGACCATATACGGAACCTGGAAACCCTTACCTTTACAAAAAATGATGATAAAACCATTACGGTAGAGCATAAAGTGCAGCAGGGCAGCAAGGAAGTTAACGGTTCCCTGGCCGGCACGGGCACCGTAGACGGCGGCCGTCTGGTGATTACCCCCGATAAGGGCGGCAGAGAAATCGCCCTGTCCTACAATACCATGTCCAAAACCATTGAAACCCCTCTGACCAATGCCGATAAAACAGCGGTCACCCTCCAGGCTCTCACCCAGGACAACAATGATGAAATGGAGCAGATTCGGAGTGAAATCGTACAGATTTCCCAGAAACCGGAAAATAAGATCGACACCACCCTGTCCTCCTCCAAAAGCTGAATCCGTGAAAAAAGCTTTGAAGAAATGAAAATCATTTCTTCAAAGCCTTTTTTATTTCCTATGGAACGTAATAATCACAAGCTCCCTGGGACAGCTGAATCGGAAAGGGAACCAGCTGGCGTCACCCCGGGACACGTAGCCCACATTCTTTCCATCACTGTAGAACCCCCGGGTATAGGTGAAGGGCGTAATGATGGGCCTGCCGAAAAGGCCGAACTGGGTGCCGTGGGTATGGCCGGTCAGGGTGATGGCCGCTCCTTTCCGGAATCCTTCATCCAGGAATGCGGAATGATGAGCCAGAAGCACCACCGGTGCCCCCGCAGGAATACCGCGGAACGCTTCATCAGTCATGGAATCCATTTCTATTTCCATAGCCCTTCCCCGGGACCAGGGATAATCGACACCGGCCACATAGAGGGACTCCCCGTCCCTTGTAATTGCATCATGGTCATTCACCAGAATCTTTACCGGCGTCTTCAGAAGCTCCTTTTCAATATAATCCTTCCCCCGGTAATACTCGTGATTTCCCCACACATAGTAAATGCCGTCAGGAAAGGCAGGGTACTTCTCCTTCAGCGTATCGGCAGCCTCAGGCATATGGCGGATATCGTCGATGAGATCTCCCGTAAAAAAAAGTACCTGTGCCCCTTCGTTCCTGGCCCGGTCAATCTCGCCGGAAAGGTCGGTATACCGGAAATAGGGACCGATGTGGGTATCCGTCATTTGGGCCGCCTTGTATCCCTCAAAGGCAGGCGGAAGCCCATCCACATAGACATCCAGATGCTCCACCTTCTCACTGGTATTGCCGTCCACGGCACCATATACGCCTATCCCGCAGGCCAGAAGAAGGACACCGAAAGCCAGCCTGCGGCTTACCTTGAGCAGCCTTTGGGGCATGGACAGAAGGGACAGGATGAACAGGCAGGGAAGGGCTATGATTTCTGCCACCATGAGCCCGCAGGCCAGATATCCCACATAGAGGGACCAAAGTCCCAGTCCCTCATAGCCTCTGGCATACCAGAGGAAATAAGCGGCTGAAAGAAAAGAAATGAGCCAGCTTCCTGCCATGTAGAAATAAAACCGTTTCCTTCTGAAAATCACGGACAGAAAGGCGCCGTTCAGAATTCCCAGCAGGGAAAAAATGGTCAAAATCATCCGTTCAAACAATGGAGTCACCTCCTTTGGACCGCTTTGCGGCCCGGGTTCAAAAGGTTCAGAAGGCTCAGTGGGGAAGGTTGACGGCGCCTTCGGCCCCGAAGGTTCTAAAGGTTCTAAGGTTTCACGCAGCCTGCGGCTGCAAGGGTTGTGGTGGCGGCTGCGCCGCAATTATAGCCTGCGTTACGTGCCCTCTACCCGCCCCTGCGGTCATACTGAGCGGAGCGAAGAATCTGGGTACCTGCCGTTAGTAATGCCAACTAGTTCACTAGTCCACCAGCCCACTAGTACACTAGTACACTATTTTCTCCACGAAGGCCGCCAGTCTTGCGTGAGGCCCGGCCAGGGGGATTTTTCTGTATTCTTCCGGCGAAAACCACCGGTATTCCCCTTCCGGCACTACCCCTTCCCTGATAGGATAGGCCTTCATATGCCAGATGCGATGGGTGAAAACATGTTTATATTGCCAGAGGAAATCTTCTGCTTTTCCAGAGAGAAGCTGTTCCAGCCCTTTTCTGGCTTCCCCTTCCGTTTCTCCAAGGGCCATGGGAAATTCCCACATGGAAGCCAGCATGCCCCGGGCCGGCCTTTTGTGGAGAAGTACCTTTCCCTCCCTGATCCAGATGCCGCAGGCCGCCTGTTCTTCTTTTGGCGGCTTTTTCGGCGTGCGGAAGGGCAGTTCCTTTTCTTTTCCATTCCTAAAGGCTGCGCAGTCTCCCGCCAGAGGGCAGAGGCTGCAGCGGGGATTCTTCGGTATGCAGATATCCGCGCCCAGATCCATCAGGGCTTCATTGAAATCGCCGGCTCGATCCGGCAGCGTTTCCTTCACCAGAGCTTCGATTTTCTTCCTGCCCCGGCTCTTTAAAATATCCTCTTCCACCTGATAGAGGCGGGCATAGACGCGGAGCACGTTGCCATCGATGGCGCCCTCCCGCTTCCCGTAGGCCATGGAAAGGATGGCACCGGCCGTATAGCTTCCAATACCCGGCAGGGCCAGGATATCTTCCTTCCTCTCCGGCAGGCGGCCGCCATAGGTTTCTGCCATTTCCATGGCGGCTTTATGGATATTTCTGGCGCGGCTGTAGTATCCAAGGCCCTGCCACTGGTGGAGCACCTCGCTTTCCTTAGCCCTGGCCAGGGCAGAAATGGTGGGAAACCGCTCCATCCAGCTGTTGAAATAGGGCTTCACTGCTTCCGTCCGGGTCTGCTGCAGCATGATTTCAGAAATCCATACATGGTAGGGATTCCGGGGTTTATCTTCCCGCCAGGGAAGGTCCCTTTTGTGGCTGTCAAACCAGGCGAGGAGCCTTTCCTGCCAGTTTCCCTCCCCTTTCTTTTCCTCCATCATGTCATCTCCTGAAAATCATAATCAAAAACCCTTTCCCCGTCTTCTGCAAAATAAATGGTCCCCCGGATTCTCTTTCCCGAAAGAATCATGGGAAGCCATACCTTATCGGCCATCCACATGTCTTCATAGGGGAAATCTTCCACCCGGAACCAGCGGGGTTCCATTTCATCAGACAAATGGGGACTTCCCTCCCATCCCCGGGCAAAGTATACAATACCCCCATGGGACCATTCGGGATCCGAAGGCTGATGGAAATAGAGATCTGCTGCCATGATGAGCTTCTCCGGCGCCATGATAAGGCCGCATTCTTCAAAAAGCTCACGGCAGGCGCATTGGCGCATGGTCTCGCCGGGCTCTATTTTCCCGCCAAAGCCGTTCCATTTCCCATATCCCATGCCCCGCCTTTTCCGCCCCAGGAGGATGGAGCCATCGTCCCGCACCGGATACACCAGGGATGTATCTCTCACTTTTTGATTCCCTCGTAGGTGTCAAAATACAGTTCCCTGAACATTCTCTTGCCCGATTCCGTTTTATAAAGGCGGTGGTACAGTGCTTCGTTCTGCTTCAGCGGCACACAGTCTTCATACTGGTTCACCAGCATATCCGCTTCTGCCAGGATCTGGGCATCGGGGCCATCAATGCTGCCATAGGAATGATGATGGGCTACCAGCCAGCAGATACGGTCCACATCTTCCTTTTCAAATCCCAGTTCTTCCAGCATGGGACGGGCTTCATCGGGTCCCAGTTCCTGCTGGATCTGGCCATCATTTCTGCCAAACCGTCTCTCTCCCTCATGGATACCGATATCATGCACATAAGCAGCTGCTTCCAGCAGAAACAGGGTCTTTTCATCGAGCCCTTCCTCCCTGCCGATCTGGGCAGCAAAAGCGTGGACCTTCAGGAAATGGTGAATCCGCCGGGGATCCCCTTTGTCATAAGTAATCATAGCTTTGCATAAAGCCGTCAGTTTATCCATGGTATATCTCCCTGTTTTGATAAACACATAGTATTCAAAAAGAAAAAAACGGCGCAGCCGCAGCTGCGTCGTTTCCTTTACTCATTATTTTGAAAGTTTCTGGGCAACGGCAGAAGTTACATCTACACCGCCGTCTACGACAGCACCCTGTTCAAGGATGACATCCAGACCCTTTTCCTGGCGAACCTGCTGGATGGCTTTCATAATGTCGGAAAGGATAGGCTGCATGGCAGCTCTTTCTTTCTGGTCCATTTCTTTCTGCAGTTCGGTGGCAATCTGCTGTTTTTCCTGGTCAGTCTTGCCTGCGCTGCGGCTCTTGAATGATGCTTCTGCCTTCTGGGCAGCAGTTCTCATGTCAAGCTGAGCTTTCTGCATTTTCGGATGAGCCTGCAGAAGAGCATTAGAATTTACATAGCCAATGCCTGCTGCGGAAGCAGAAAACATGGCGCCAAATGCGATCATACCAGCAGCTGCAGCTGCTACTGCTTTATTCATTTTCATAGTATCCTCCTAACTGCGCCCCCGTTGTTCGGGAGACTCAAGGGAAGCGCCGATGTCATCATTTTTCAGATGAATCAGTGCTTACCAGGTAAGCATAGCTTAATTCTAATCAAAGAATCGACAGGTGTCAATGGCCTGTCCGGGATTTCTTGCAAATCCTCTATTACGGGTAAAACGGTTTATTTTCCCTTGGCTTCAATGGCCGCCGTTTCCGCCTCTTCCGCCATGGCCTCCTTGGCTTCCTTCAAAGCGGCCTCCCGCACTTCTTCCTTCTTTTCCTTCTTTCTGGTGAAATGGGAAATCACTTCCGGCACCATATTGATGACCTTGTCAATGGTTCCATTGGCAGTGGCATTCTTAATGGAGAAGAGCTCCACCCTTTCCCCCTTCATGATGAGCACCGCCGTAGGTGTCACCTTTCCGCCGCCGGCGCCGCCGGAGGTATTTCCGCCATGGGCGCCGCTGCCGAAGCCGAAGGAAATGTCCACGAAGGGAACGATGGTGGCGTCTCCCAGATAGATGGGCTCTCCTACCACCGATTCCGTGGTAATCATTTTTTTGAAATCATCAAAAATCTGTTTTCTTACTTCATCATCCATTGTCATTTCCCCCTTGTCTGAAATGCCAGAATTCTCTTGCCGGTTTGGACAGGGCAAGTTTGATCAGTATATACAGCACATACAGCGGAATGAGCCTTCCCTCACTCTTTCCTGTCAGTGTACACTCTTTATCCACATAATTCCACCGGATTTCTTCTGCCGCCTTCGGCAGGAAGGCATAAACCATGCCGCAAAGGACACCGGTGGGCATGGGGTCTCCCAGCCCAAGCCCCCCTTTGAACTCCAGGGTCCTGGGAAATCCATGGGAAATCAAAAGAGAGAGACTTTCCAGAAACCGCTCTGCCAGACCATTTTCCAAGGCAAAGCAGACCTGGGAAAGATAGGAGGGCCCCTTTTTTTCTCCGGAGCTTGAAATCTCTTCCTCTCGGAAAGACTTCTTTCCAGAAAAGGGAACTTCTTTCCCGTTTTCTTCTTCTCCCATCTCCAAAGGCGCTGCTTTTTCTATGGGATTTCCTTCTGCAGAAGCCTCTTCGCGGTCCTTCACCCTTTCCTCTAAGGTATCCAGTGCTTCATCCAGCTCGTTCAGGGCCTTTTCAGAGTCCTCCCCTTCTGCCGATGTCTCTTCATAATGGAGGGAAAAGATCTTCCTTTTCGAAATCAGTCCCAAAAGGAGGGATATCCGGATTTCCAGTTTCCATTTTTCAAAGGAAAGGGAATAGGAAAAAGGAAGAACCAGGAGAAGGATCACCAGCCCCAGAAGGGCCAAAAGGATTTCTACAATCATCATGGCGCTCCATAGAGACGGCAGAGACCGTCAGCCGCCTCCTTGACCTCCTTCACCAGATATGAGGGCGCCGTCACCTTCACCAGCGGCGCATGCTTCAGAGCCCAGGCCTTCATGGCGGATGCGGGAATAGTCACTTCCACCGTCACCAGATCCTGGCGGGCCGAGACCAGATGGGCCGCCTTGCCGAAATCATCTACAATGTCACTCATGAGATGCCAGTCGGCCTCAAAGGTGCATGGCACCGGATCGCCTGTATACAGGCCGTGATAAGCGAAAAGAGAAGATAAGAGCTTTCCGCCCTGCGCCACGGTTTCCAGAGATGTCTGCAGCCGCGCCGGTTCCTCTGTCACCGTCACATCAGACATCATATCGGTCTTAAAAACGGAAATGCCCTCGCTTCCTTCCTCATTGCCCAGAAGAAAGTAGCGATCATCAGAAGCCACCAGGTGATAGGGACTCACCCGATACAGCTTGTCTTCGCCGGACACTGTGTAGCCATGGTGCTTTTTCCCGTCCGCCTCATAATGGTCATAGTAAAAGGAAACCTGTTTCTTCTGGGACAGGGCCCGGGTCAGAAGGGCCAGCACCTCTCCCGACTCTCCCGGCCGTCCCAGAGCAGGCAGGTTCTTTATATTTTCCTTTCCGTCGTCAAAAGTGCGGCTCTGGAGCCGTTTCAGCTTTTCCGACAGCTGCCGGACCTGCTGGGCAGGCAGATGGGAGAAATAGAGAAGGTCTATCAGTACTTTCAGATCATCCTGCGACAGTACATGGTCCCAGTACCAGTCCAGAGCGAGCGGTGCTTCCTTACCGTTCACCACCCGGGTCACCTCACGGCACACCACTGGAAGCCCCGCTTCCTTCAGGCGGCTCAGGTTCCGGCCGATGGACTTCCGGCTCACCGTCATGGCATACTTCGTTTCCATGAAATCAAGGATTTCCTGCTGGGTCAGCGGATGGTCCCGGTCCGACTCCCGAAGGAGGACCTGCGCGATCCGCATAATGGACATCTTGCTTCCTCTGTCACTCTTCTCTCCTGCCATCCCAATCACCGCCCTCTGATTCTGCGAATAGCTTCATCACTGACCAGAGAAGAAATCACGGTGAGAAAGCGGATAAAAGGAGAATGGGCTATGGACTGCAGGGCGCGGTGTACCAGGAAAGCCACGGCCGTGCCGCCCAGAAGATCGCTGGGATAGTGAACCCCTGCAAAGAGTCTGGAAAAGGCGAGAATCATGGCCATGAAGGTCATCAGCCTGGACCCCTTCATGTGCATGGATAGAAGCTCCATCACCACCACCGCACCATTCATGGTATGGTTGCTGGGGAAAGACGCATTGGCCTTATGGCCGGTAAAGTTCCATATCCGGTAATCCCGGGTAAACGGCCGTTTTCTGAACCATATTTTGCCAAGGGCAAAGGAAATCAGAGACGCCACGCATACGCCCAGGAACGAAAGAATGCAGCAGCGCCGCCGCACCTCCCGATCCTTCCCCGGGGTAAACCAGAGAAACAGGCCGTAAATCACAAATGCCCAATGCCCGTAGCGGGCAATCAGATCCATCATCAGGTCAAAGGGCCGCACCCTGCCGGCCAGACCATTGATTTTTCTTACTATGTCTAAATCCGGATTCATGAAAAAGCACCTCTTTCCGGGAGAAGCCGCCGCCTCTGCCGCTTTCCTATGTTTTTAATTTTATCATAATCCCCACTGTTTGACAAAAAGGGCAGGCCCGGTTGTAAGTTCGGAAGGGATAGGTTGGCAGAGCTTTGCGTCAGGGTTTTACGGCCCTGCCGGGCACAGTCATTCCAAACGCCTCGAAAAATCCCGGTACGCATCGATGGAAACTCTAAGCCCCTACATACCAGTCGGCCAAAAGCCATTGCGGTCCATACCCTAAGGGGCACAGGCCAGACCGCCAGGCCGCCAGAAATCTCCTCCGGCCATACGGCACTGCTCTCATGGTATAATGAATCCACAAGAAAGGACTACCATGAGAAAAGTACTGATTACCCTGGCTTCCATCCTGGCGGTGGCAGGCATTATCCTCTTAAACGCCCTTACCTTTTCCGGACGATACGCCAGAATGATGGAGACCTCCATCACCGTCACCTCTACGGACGACAGCTTTATAGGAAAGAAAATGAAAGAATTCTTTGCCCGGGAGGATTTGGAAGAAAAGCTGGCCCATGAAATGGAATCGCTTCCCCTTTTCCCTGATCATCCGGAATACCATGAAGAGCTGGCTTCCCTTGCAGTCTCCCTGGGCCGTGATACATCCCTGGAGCAGGTACGCTGCCAGGGCCGCCGCTACTACGGCGGCTACCGCGTCTCACTCTCCCTGCCCAAAGAAGAATTTCAATTATGGAAAGACCGCTTTAAGGAAAATCTTCCGGAAGACAGGCTCTCATCCATCACCAACAGGGACAGCTCCCACATCCGCCTCCGCAAATTCACCGGCTGGGAGGAAAAATCGGAAGATGGTGACATTCCTTACGTACAGGGCAGTGCCAGCTTTCTCCTCACCGGGGGCGGCATGACCCAGCTGGTCTACATAACCGCTGTCATCATAGAAAAAGAAGAGGATGTTCTCCTTGCCCTTTTCATTTCCGACCATAAACAGGATACCAGAGGCATTCCCTTTGGAAAAATGGCGGAGCTGCCCCCTGCAGGTGCAGAGGATTCATAGGGGAATGGATAACGGGCCCCAGGTTCTTAATACTCTCAGGTTTGAGAGTATTTGGGCCAGAGAGTTGCGGATTGCCCCCAGCGCGGCGATGATGTAAAGCCAGCTTCACGGGACTGGCCGATGACTCATCAGTGAAAAGCCGCCCGGCGGATAGCAAACATCGGATAGCGGACAGCGTCCAACAGATAGCGGACAACCGATAGCCGACAGCCGATAGCCGACAGCCGATAACGGCTATCCCTCCTATTTTCCATGAAAAAAGAGCCTTGCCGGCTCTTTTTTAGTCTTCCTTATTTTCCTCTTTTTTCTTCATAGCCTCTTCCCTCTGCTTGTGGGCCCTGTCATAGGCACCGCTCCGTTTGAGGGCCATAGAAATGACCGCCACCACAGCACAGAGAAGGATGAAAAGGTTCACCGTAGTGACGCCTTCTCCGAAGCCGATACGGTAAATGGAGTAGAAGAGAACCACCACCAGAAGAAAATCCTGAAATTTTGAGAACATACTGCCTTCCTCCGCTTCCTAAAGACTTATCCTTACAATAGCGGAAAGGAGAGGCTTCGTCAAGTCCGTTTCTATTACAGCCCCTTCACTGTATCTGCAATTTCCGCAATCGAATACAGCGCCGCCCTGCCGCCAAGGCGGACCCGACTTCCTTCCATCCGGCCGTTTTATGACTTCAAACCACGAAGAAAGCAGTTTTCTTCGCGTATCCCTGTGCTCTGCCGGAAATACGGCCCGTCTTCGCAAAGGGCTGATGATGATAAAGAACTACATGAATCCATAAAAAAACTGACTTCCTGGCAGAATCACATTCCACCATGAAGTCAGTTTTTTATTAATTTGGCCCGTCAGCAGGTATGGCAATCCTCATAAATGCCCTTTTCCTTCAGCAGTTTGATGACCGTTTCTCCGATATCCGCTACAGTTCTGGCCACCGGAATGCCTACGGCGTTCAAGGCAGCAATCTTCTCAGCCGCCGTGCCCTTGCCGCCGGAAATGATGGCCCCCGCATGACCCATGCGCTTTCCTGGAGGCGCCATGCGGCCTGCGATGAAAGCAGCCACAGGCTTCTTCATATGTTCTTTGATCCACTGAGCCGCCCTTTCCTCTGCATTACCGCCGATTTCACCGATCATAAGCACTGCTTCCGTTTCCGGGTCCTCATTGAAAAGGGTCAGGGTGTCGATGAAGTCCATGCCCTTGATGGGGTCGCCGCCGATGCCGATGGCCGTGGTCTGGCCTATGCCTGCCTCTGTGAGCTGGTAGGTGGCTTCGTAGGTCAATGTGCCGGATTTGGACACTACGCCTACATGGCCTTTTTTATAAATCTGGGAGGGAATGATGCCGATATTGGCTTCGTCCACAGAAATGATGCCGGGGCAGTTCGGCCCGATGAGACGGGTCTTTTTCCCTTCCATATAACGATGCACCTTCACCATGTCTTCCACAGGAATATGCTCTGTAATGCATACCACCAGGTCAAGACCTGCTTCCACCGCTTCCAGAATGGCATCCGCTGCAAAGGGAGCCGGCACGAAAATGACGGATGCATTGGCGCCGGTCACAGCCACTGCGTCTCTCACCGTATTGAATACCGGAACGCCGCAGCACACCTGGCCCGCCTTTCCCGGTGCCGTACCACCTACGATATTCGTACCGTAAGCCTGCATCTGTTCTGTATGGAAACGGGCTGCCCTGCCGGTAATGCCCTGTACTATGACCTTCGTATCTTTATGGATTAATATACTCATAACCAGCCCTCCTTATTTCTTTTCCTTCTGCTCTTTCGCCAGACGAATCACTTTCTTAGCGCCCTCATCCATGGAAGAAGCAGGGAAAAGGTTCACAATGTGGGCTTCCTCCAGAATCTTCCGTCCTTTTTCCACATTCCGTCCCTCCAGACGCACCACCACAGGAATGGGGAACTCTTCCTTTCCGCCGGAAAGGAGCGCTGCTGCTTCCACAATGCCTGTGGCAATGACATCGCACTTATTGATACCGCCGAAAATATTAATCAGAATGCCATGCACCTGGTCATCTTCCAGCATGATTTTGAAAGCAGCCACGATTTTCTCCGGTGTGGAATCGCCGCCTACATCCAGGAAATTGGCCGGTTCTCCTCCGTTTTCCTTAATAATATCCACCGTAGCCATAGCCAGGCCGGCACCGTTCACCATGCAGGCCACATCGCCGCCCAGGTTCACATAGTTCAATCCTTCTGCCGCCGCTTCTCTTTCCTTCTGATCCTCTTCTGTAATATCCCGGAGAGCCACGATTTCCGGATGACGGGACAGGGTACTGTCATCAAAATTCAGCTTGGCATCCAAAGCCAGCACTTCATTTTCCTCTGTCACCACCAGGGGATTGCATTCTGCCAGGGAGCAGTCCTTATCCACAAACAGCTTGTACAGATATTTCATAAAAGTCTTCGCCTTCGGCACCACCGCCTGCTCCATATGAAGAGCATAAGCCATGCGGTTGGCCTGGAAATCGGCCAGGCCGATGGCCGGGTCGATATATTCCTTCAGAATGGCCTCGGGATTTTCTGCAGCCACATCTTCGATGGCCATGCCGCCGGACTCGGACGCCATCATCACCACGCACCGGGATTCCCTGTCCACCACAAAGGAAATATAATATTCCTTCTTAATATGGGCGCCTGCTTCGATGAGAAGACGGTTCACTTTCTTTCCCTGGGGCCCGGTCTGGCGGGTCACAAGGATGCTGCCCAGAAGCTCTCTGGCATATTTTCTCACTTCTTCCGGAGAATGGGCCAGCTTGACGCCTCCCGCTTCCCCGCGGCCGCCGGCATGGATCTGGGCCTTCACAACCACCACCGGTGTGCCGATACGCTTCGCTGCAGCCACCGCATCCTCCACGGTGAATGCCGGATATCCTTCGGGCACATGAATGCCATATTCCTTCATAATGGCCTTGCTCTGATATTCATGTATATTCATAAACATCCCCCTTTTGGAAATGAAAGAACCGCCTCTGCGGTTCCAGGGGAAGGCGCGAAAAACGGTCTTCCCCTCTTTTTCGATGATTCAATTACATTTCCTATCATATCACCTTATGTGTCAGCAAAAAAGGTGAAGTTCCATAAATAAGGTACTCTTTGCAAAATTAGCATAGCCTATATGGGGTATAGTGAGAAAAAGGGATAATATACTGGAATGGGGAGGGTTCTCCCCATTCCATGATGGCCTTGCCTCTGCAGGAGCATTTCAGGCAGAAAGACTCTCCAGGGCGCCAGAGTCACCTCTTTCCGGGCCTTTTTGACCATATACCAGCAGGATGACAAAGCGGTTTCTGGCATAGACTCTCCCCGGGCTGATACGCCTTCCCCTTCTCCATGACTATCCCTATAGAAACAGCCAACCGGCAAAATCCTCTCGGAAATCCTGCAGGCGCCCATCCATGGAGCAGGAGGGAGGGGATGGAAGCAGGAAGGTCGTTTCCCTTCAGTGCACTGAAACCAAGGAAATATGAAAAGCATACATCGGCCAGGGGTAAGGCAGGATATGGAATGCCTGCCATGTGGTGTGTTCTTTTCCACGATAAAAGGCTTCACAGCTATCTGTGAGGCCTTTTTGACGTGGAGATTTTTATTTCCTATGGCTTTTCAAGTATCCCAGGACGCAGACGGCCAGGGCCAGAAATGCGGGGAGGCCCGTTTCTATCCAGCTGCCAAAAGCAGCGGTAATCACCGGGCCCAGCACCTTGTCGTGGAGGAACATGGTACCGGAGGTCCAGCCGATCATGGCGGCGCCGGCGTACATGAGGAAGGGGAAGCGGTCCAATACTTTTCCTATGAGCTGGCTGCCCATGACGATGATGGGGATGCTCACCATGAGTCCGAAGATTACCAGAAGGAAATCGCCATTGGCAGCACCGGCGACAGAGAGGATATTGTCGATGGACATGAGGAAATCTGCCAGAATAATGGTTTTCACCGCCGTCCACAGATTATCAGATGCTTCTATATGGGGATCTTCATCGCCCGGTGCCAGAAGGTGAATGGCAATGGGAATCAGGAGGATGCCGCCCAGCACCTGGAGATAGGGAATGGTAAGAAGCCATACGGCCACAGCAGTCAGAGCCATGCGGAGGCCTACGGCGCCTATGGTGCCGATGAGGATGGCTTTCTTCCGCTCCTTTTCCGGAAGGCGGTTGGAAGCCATGGCAATGACCACCGCGTTATCACCACCCAGGGATAAATCCATCAATATAATGGCTCCTACGCTGAGCCAGAACTGCAGTGTAAATATTTCCATGGTTTCTTCTCCTCACAATAAAAGAAACGGCATGATTCACTGCCGTTTCTTTTCAATGAATAACTGTCAGTCCTTATTATAGCCGTTCTGCCTGCCCTGTCAAATGAACAGGACGCAGATGGTAAGTGCCTAGGAAGCAATCCGTCCTTCCAGGGCTTGAGATCATGGCTTTCCATAGCGAATGGCGGAAACAGGAGTCTTACTTCCTTTCATTCTCCGCTTTCCCAATGGTTCCCAGTTCTTCCAGAAGGTCTATATGGATGGGCGTGTAGGTGCCGGGGTGCTTTCTCAGGAAGTACTGTTCTTCTTCCGGCGCTTCGTAGAAGTTTTCCAGCCTCTTCATTTCCGTCCGAATCGGCGGCCGCCTTCCGCCTTCTCCTTCAAATGCATTGAATACCACTGCATCGTCGGTCATGCGGCGGTGGATGCCGCGGTTCTGCAGGAATGTCAGGTAATAGCTGATCTGCATGGTATCTTCAGGGCTGGTGTAGTAAACGCCGCTCCGGAACTGAGGTCCCTCGGCTTTCCCCTGGATGCCGTCAGTATAGGGGTTGATAATGGTAAAGAAAAGGGAAAGGAGGCTGACAATGTCGATTTTCTTCGGGTTGTAAATGACCTGTATGCATTCCCTGCCTTCCACTTTGCCGCTGTATATGTCTTCCTTTGAAGGGGAGTCGCTGCTGCAGTTGGCAAAACCTGCCCGTACCCGGGCCACGCCTTTGACCCGGGAGAAAACCTCCTGCAGTCCGTAGTAGGGTCCTCCCGCCAGGTACAGTTCTTTCATGAATGCTCCATTGATATACATGATTTCCTCCTTGACTTTGGACTTAGCGAAAGGGGGAGCGGCCCCGTAATGGACGCTCCCCCTTTTCGCAGGTCGGATTTCCTTATGAATCCAAATGGCGGGCGGCGGCGCGATCAAGATCGAAGGTCTTGATCAGTTCCGCCACTGCCTGGCTGGGTGATACCACCCCTGCCAGCACGGCTGCCCTCACTTCCGGAAGTCTGCCTTTGATGACAGGGTCTTCGTAGAAGAGATTGTGCAGATGTTCATCAATCATGGTTTTGACCCAGGCGATGATCTGGCGCTGGCGGCGGTTTTCAAAGGCGCCGGATTTTTTCGTCACCTTTTCAAATTCCCGCATCACCGCCCACAATTCCAGAAGTCCCGTTTTCTGCAGAGCAGAGCAGCGGTAGGCATGAGTTTTCCAGCCTTCCGTAGCGGGGCGGATAAATTCCACCATCCGTTCGTATTCTCCCTGGGTGACCTTAGCTCTTTCCAGATTGTCTCCATCGGCCTTGTTCACCACGATGGCATCGGCCAGTTCCATAATACCTTTCTTGATGCCCTGAAGGTCATCGCCGGCACCGGTAAGAACCACCAGCATAAAGAAATCTACCATGGAACGGACTGTGGTTTCTGACTGGCCTACGCCTACGGTTTCTACCAGGATCACATCACAGCCTGCCGCTTCGCAGAGCATCATGGTTTCACGGCTCTTCCTGGCCACGCCGCCCAGGGTACCGCCGGAGGGAGAGGGCCTGATGAAACAGTTCGGTTCCCGGGACAGTTTCTGCATCCTGGTCTTATCGCCCAGAATGGAACCGCCGGTGATGGAGCTGGTAGGGTCCACCGCCAGCACGGCTACTTTATAGCCCTGCTGACAGAGAAGCTGCCCGAAGGCTTCGATGAAGGTACTCTTGCCCGCGCCGGGGACCCCGGTGATGCCGATACGGAGGGAATGTCCTGTCCTGGGAAGGAGTGCCTGCAGGACCCGCTGGGCCTTGTCGAAGTCTTTGGGGGCGTTACTCTCAATGAGGGTAATGGCCTTGGCCAGAATCATACGGTCCCCCTTTTTCACGCCTTCCACATATTCTTCCACGCTCATTTTCTTCCGAAGCGGTACGCGGCGGAGATTTTCCTTCGGGTAATACTTGGCACTGGTAACGCTGTTCACGGCACTGTCAATGCCGCGCATAACGGTACAGGCAAATTCAGGGTTCTTTTCCTTCGGCACCCAGCTGGGTCTCAGGTCATCATCGTTATCAGGCATAAGCACTTACCTTATCCTTCCCTGGCTTCGGCTTTGGCACGGTCCACAAGGATCTGCAGAAGTTCGATGCAGCACTTCGGAATGTTGGTGCCCGGTCCAAAGATAGCAGTGGCGCCATGGTCATAGAGGTACTGGTAATCCTGGGGCGGGATAACGCCGCCAATGCAGACGAGGATATCACTGCGGCCCCGTTTCTTCAGTTCTTCCACCAGGGCTGGAAGCAGTGTCTTGTGTCCTGCAGCCAAAGAGGAGAAGCCAACAATATGAACATCGTTATCTACGGCATCCTGGGCCGCTTCTTCCGGTGTCTGGAACAGGGGACCTACGTCCACGTCCCAGCCCATGTCGGCAAAGGAGGATGCCAGTACCTTCTGGCCTCTGTCATGACCGTCCTGACCCATCTTGCAGAAGAAGATACGGGGACGGCGGCCTTCGAGTGCATCAAATTCTTCAATCAGTTTCTTAGCCTTGTCAAACTGGCCGTTATCCTGGAATTCGCTGGAGTACACGCCGGATACGGTATGGATGGTGGCGTTGTAGCGGCCGGATACCTTTTCCACGGCGTCGGAAATTTCACCCAAAGAGCAGCGATCATGGGCTGCCTGTACGGCAGCGTCCAGAAGGTTGCCATTGTCCCTGCTCTCGGCACACTTGGTAATGTGTTCCAGGTCCCGGCGTACTTTTTCAGGGTCCCGGATAGAGCGGAGTTTTTCAAGGCGTTTAATCTGCGCATTCCGTACGGCGGTATTGTCAATGGAGAGTACGTTCAACGGGTCTTCCTTGGCCAGACGATACTTGTTCAGGCCTACAATGGTTTCTCTGCCGGAATCAATGTCAGCCTGGCGGCGGGCAGCGCATTCCTCGATACGCATCTTCGGAAGGCCTGTGGCAATAGCCTTGGCCATGCCACCCAGGGATTCCACTTCCTGGATATGGGCCCAGGACCGTTTAATCATTTCATTGGTCAGGTATTCCAGATAGTAGGAGCCGCCCCAGGGATCGATAATCTTGCAGACCTTCGTTTCATCCTGGATATAGAGCTGCGTATTTCTTGCCAGACGGGCGGAGAAGTCTGTAGGCAGCGCGATGGCTTCGTCCAGGGCGTTGGTGTGCAGGGACTGGGTGTGGCCCAGAGCTGCGGACATGGCTTCCATACAGGTTCTGGTGATATTGTTGAAGGGATCCTGTTCGGTAAGGGACCAGCCGGAGGTCTGCGAATGGGTACGGAGAGCCATGGACTTCGGATTTTTGGCGCCAAAACCTTTCAGAATCTTAGCCCACAGCACTCTGGCAGCCCTCATCTTGGCTACTTCCATGAAGTAGTTCTTGCCCTGGTCCCAGAAGAAGGACAGACGCTTGGCGAAAGCATCCACCGGCAGTCCTGCTTTTTCACCGCAGCGGATGTATTCCATGCCATCAGCCAGAGTATAGCCCAGTTCCAGGTCGCAGGTAGCGCCGCATTCCTGGATGTGGTAGCCGGAAATGGAAATAGAATTGAATTTCGGCATGTACTTGGTGGTGTATTCGAAGATATCGCCGATGATACGCATGGACATGGCCGGCGGATAGATGTAGGTGTTGCGGACCATGAATTCCTTCAGGATATCGTTCTGGATGGTGCCCTGGAGGATTTTCCTGTCTACCCCCTGCTCAATGCCGGCACAGATGAAGAAGGCCAGGATAGGAAGCACGGCGCCATTCATGGTCATTGATACGGACATCTGGTCCAGGGGAATGCCGTCAAAGAGGATATTCATGTCCAGCATGGAGCATACCGATACGCCTGCCTTGCCCACATCGCCTACTACGCGGGGGTTATCCGCATCGTAGCCCCGGTGGGTAGGAAGGTCGAATGCAATGGACAGCCCCTTCTGCCCGGCAGCCAGGTTTCTCTTATAAAAGGCGTTGGATTCTTCGGCCGTGGAGAAGCCGGCGTACTGACGCACTGTCCATGGACGGAATACATACATGGTGGAGTAGGGGCCTCTCAGGAAGGGAGGAATGCCGCTCATGAAATCCAGATGATTGCATTCCTTATAAATATCTTTGGTATACAGGGGACCTACGGGGATACGCTCCAGGGTGGTATCGTACAAATCATTGTAGGATTTGCCCGTCGTTTCTTCCAGCCCTGTCTTCCAGGCATCGTAATCACAGGAAGGATGATTTTCCAGGTCCAGTTTTGTGAAATCGGGATTCATTGCCATATTATTTTACCTCCTCTTCCGTAATCTTCATGCCTTTTTCCCTCTGAAGACTGCGGATGATCTCATAGCAGTTTGCCTTCACACTGATGAAATCGTCAATACCGGCATCACGGTATGTCTGCTCCAGGTCTTTTGGTGCAGCTCCTGCCAGGAACAGTTTTCCTTTGCCAAGCACTTCCTTCAGACGGGGAGCCAGAGCCGGTACATCTTCAGGATAGGTGTCATCCTTGGAGCAGATAACGGCACAGTCATAGGGCGTACCCTTATCGTCACAGCCAGCTTTCAGCGCTTCCACGCATTTATCCCAGCGGGAGCCCGGTTTTCCTTCGTCATCCTGGAAGCCGTTGTTCAAATGCACATTGAATTCACCTACCTGCAGGAACGAAGTGGAAAAATCGGCCCTTGCCTTGTGCTGCGGGATACGTCCCATATTGGCCAGGAAGACTTCCACATTCTTTCCTGTTTCTTTCTTATAATTTTCCGTATCAAAGCGGAGACGCTCAAACCTTTCTGTCCAGCGGTGTTCCGTGATAGGACGAACTTTTTCTGCTTCCCCATCCGGAGTCATGGCCTTATAGACCTCGTTCTGGGTGGCACCGGCAGAAAAGGCTTCGATAGCCTTATCCAGCTTTCCGGCAGCCGGAGATGCTTCCAGTTCTTCCAGCTTTTTCCCCAGGTACTCCTTGTCCATGTCCTTCCTGTAATCTTCTACCCCTTTCACAAGCTGTTTCTTGAGAGTCGGTGTATCTTCCGGTCTTGGTTCGATGAGTTCTTCCGCCATGTTCGGATACATGTTGTTTCCTACAGCCCGGTCTTTGCGGAAATCCAGTGCCTTGAAACGCTGCTTCAGGATATCAAGGATCTGTTCCTGCGGATATTCGGCTTCCAGGGCTTTCGTAAAGCCGCCCATGGACTCAATTTTCTGGAATTCCTTCCAGATCTTTCCAGCCATTTCCTTCGTCAGATGTTCCAAGGCCCAGGAACCGCCGGCAGGGTCGATAGGACGAAGCATGCCGAATTCTTCCTGCAGGATAATATGGGCATTTCTTGCAATACGGCGGGAGAATTCATCCCCCTTTCTCACCGTTTCATCGTAGGGCTCGTTTTCGTAGGTATCTACGCCTCCCACCACGGCGGAGAACATGGCTGTCGTATTTCTAAGCATATTGACGCCGGCATCAAAAATGGTGCGGTAGAAATAAGCGGGACGGGAATGGATACGGCAGCTCCTGTCTGCTTCTTCAGCGCCGAAGGCCTTCATGATATTGGCCCATACTTCCCGGGCAGCCCGGAGTTTGGCGATTTCAATAAAGAATACGTTACCCACATTGAATCCGAAATTGATGGACTGGGCTATATCATGAATGGAAACTCCTCTTTTTTCCATTTCCCGGATATATTCCACCGCCATGGCGAAGGTATAAGCCACTTCCTGCACTGCATTGGCACCGCCTCTGGAGAACACTTCGCTTCTCGCCATGATGGTACGAAGATGGGGTGCATTCTTCCTGGCCCAGCGGATAGATTCTGCCATGTCGTCATAGCAGGCAGAGAGCGGCTTGATCAGAGTACCATTCTTTACCAGCTGAGCCAAAGGATTGGCACCGATTACACCATGAAGTTCACTGGTATCTTTTCCCTTTGCTTTCAATGCAGCAGCTGCCAGTGCAATCATGCGGACAGCGGAAGGTCCGCAGTACATCATGAAAGGATAGGTCTTAAGATCAAGGCCATCCAGAAGATGAGCCATGTCTTCCAGCGTCGTAATAGATACGCCGGTGTCCCCCGGTTTTTCCGCATCCTTCACATCCACACCATCCATGGATGCACTGTCAAGACGGACATTATACACCGTGGACCCCTTATCGATTTCATGCTTCAAAAGCTCATTATTTTCGGAAGGCAGCGTCTCGTCGCAGGCCTGGGCAATGCCCCAGGGCGCTTCCTTATAGCCATTCACCGTGGACCCCCGGAGATAATCACCCATCCCTGGATAATCATCAAGAGGCAGGTCCTTATCCATAGCTACAGGACCGGTGCGGAGCGTGTAAATGGGATCGAACGTAATGCCTTCATAAGTTTTCGTATACATGAGTTTATCAAAAGGCTTGCCTTTGAGAAGTGCATTGCAGGCATCCACCCATTCTTCCCATGTGGGCGGTGTGAATTCATCAAATTTAACTGCCGGGAAATCCGTTTTTCCTTCAGATTTTTTAAGGATCGCTTCAAGCTCTTTATCTGTCAGCTGTTTTACCGGTTCCTGGGATTTCTGTTCATCCATGAATATATCCTCCTTTAACAACATGAGAGAAGCAGAGATTCCGATAGTATCAGAACTTCTCCGGACAATTCCACCATGACCCCGAGTTTCACCTCCTTACAGGTATGTTGGCATGAAAAAAGCCGGCACCTATGGATGGCAGCCGGTCAAAGGGACAATATGTCCCAATCCCCTCCCCATCATTCGCAGGTTTCTGGAAGCAGGATTTATTTTGAAAATCGAGCTTCCCTAACGGTGATTCTTTGACAGATAGTTCTCCTGGCTTGGACTCCTCATTCCTGCTCGCCTTCCCAGGTTTCCCCAGTGACATTTTTGAGCAGGAACTCCTCCTTACAGTGGCGGGACCGCTCCGGCTTATACCGGATTCTCTTTTATGCTTTCGCATCTGTCAGAAATGTGAAATTGTCCAAAAGACTACATCCACAGTATAATTCATTAATTTCTAAGTGTCAATTATTTTACTGTAATTTTTATCTAATTTTATTGTTAATTTATAATTTTATTTGCAAATACTATTTGAAATAAAGGCATAAAAGAAAGTATAATGAATAAAGAATGAATAATTCATTGGTTATTCATTATTTCACAAATAAGGAGAATCATAATGAATCAGGAAATGGAACGTCAGAAGTCGGTAGAACTGACAAAAAAATTGGAAGACATGGAAGGCAGAAGGCCTCGTCTCTACATGGCAGACATGGAAGAAGACCATTCCAAAGAAGAAAGGAAGCTGGCTGCCACCACCTTCGCCGATGGAGGCTGGGACGTGGATGTAGGCTCCATGGAAACCCCGGAAGACACCGCACGCCATGCCATAGAAAACGATGTCCATTTCATTTACTTCAGTACCGACAGTCCCCATAGAGTCCGTCTGACAGTGGAACTGGAAAGAGCCCTCACCCTGCAAGGCAGGGATGACATCCTTATTGCTGTACAGCAGGGAGAAGAAAAAGAGAAAGAAACACTGTTCCGCTATGGCATAGCCGCTGTTTTCCCAAAGGATTATCCCCTGGAACAGGCAGGCCTCACTATGCTTGGCCTCCTCATGGCCCAGATGGAGGATGAAAATGATTAAGAAAGCAGAGAGCTGCCCTTCATAACGGTCAAGATCCATAGAAATTACAGGCTTTTAAGCGCCCTGAGAACCAAGGGACACCTCGTTCTTCCCTATTTCCACGAATAGAAGAAATAAGGGAGACAAAAAGGGAGTTATCATTTCTTTTCATAGATGAAGACCATGATCATAAGAGGCATCACAAAGCAGAAGGGGAATGAGAGATGAACTTTGGCATAGGGAAAAAGACTGCCATCATGTAAAGAGATTTTTCTCGCTCTCATACCATGAAGGCAATAAAAAAAGCAGTGCCGAAGCACTGCTTTTTCTTATGCATAGTTCAAGCTGGGATTAGCCAACGGTGAACAGCGGATCGCCGCCCTGTACGCTCTGGCCTTCGGAAACCTGCATGGAGGTTACTTTGCCATCGCATGGAGCCATGATCGGGTTGCCCATCTTCATAGCTTCGAGAACGAGGACTTCGTCGCCGGAAGCTACTGCATCACCAACATGTTTGTTGATGCGGATAACTTTACCAGGCATCGGAGCTTCAACGGATTCGCCTGCACCTGCAGGAGCTGCTGCCGGAGCGGGAGCCGGAGCCGGAGCGGGAGCCGGAGCGGGAGCTGCTGCCGGAGCCGGAGCTGCTGCTGGAGCCGGAGCTGCTTTCGGAGCTGCTGCCGGAGCCGGAGCTGCTGCTGCAGCGCCGCCATCTTTAACTACTACATCGTAATCCTGGCCGTTAACTGTTACAGTAAATTTTCTCATTGTCTTTCCTCCTAAATGATTGTACTTTCAACTTTCAATTAGAACTGCTGATTGCCGGAAACGCCTGCAATGCGGGCTGCGGTTGTCCAGCCGGTTCTAGCTGCCGGGCGGATGGAGACGATTTCGCCGCCACCCATAGCAACGATAGCAGCAGCAATTGCTGCTACGACTGCACCATTGTCAGCAGCTTTGGGAGCTGCTTTAGGAGCTGCAGCTGCTCTCTTGGGAGCTGCGGCCGGTGCCGGTGCTGCGGACTGATTGAGAGATGAACGTACCTGCCAGATCATGATCAGGGCAATTACTGCAACAACGGCAGCAAATACCGCGATATACATAACTGTACTGTTATCCATCTGTACCCATCCTTTCAATTAGAGTATTTAAGCGGCAAATATTAGAGCGGAATGTTTCCGTGTTTCTTTGCCGGATGTACTTCGTGCTTGGAAGCAAGCATCTTCAGTGCATTGATGATTGTCGGACGAGTGTTTCTCGGATCGATAACTGCATCTACATAGCCGCGTTCTGCAGCTTTGTAAGGAGTAGCGAATTCTTCGACATATTCCTTGGTACGCTGTTCTTTATCTGGATCTTTCTTGAAGATAATGTTAGCTGCGCCTGCAGGTCCCATAACAGCGATTTCAGCGGTCGGCCAAGCGAATACCTGGTCAGCGCCCTGTTCACGGGAGCACATAGCAATGTAGGAGCCGCCGTATGCTTTACGGAGAATCATGGTGATCTTCGGAACGGTAGCTTCGCAGTATGCGAACAGCATCTTAGCGCCGTGACGAATTACGCCGGCATATTCCTGCTGTTTGCCGGGCAGGAAGCCTGGTACGTCGACGAGGTTAAGTACAGGAATGTTGAAGCAGTCGCAGAAACGAATGAAGCGAGCTGCTTTATCGGATGCGTTGTAGTCAAGGCAGCCTGCCATGAAGGATGGCTGGTTAGCAATGATACCAACAGTCTGTCCGTCCATACGAGCGAAGCAGGTGATAATGTTCTTTGCGAATTCCTTAGCTACATCGTAGTATTCGCCGTTATCTACAATGGACTTGATAACATCGTACATGTTATATGGAGCATTGGAGCTTTCAGGCATAAGGGTATCGAGGGCCGGATCGGTTCTTGTGGGATCATCACCGGTTTCAACGATAGGAGCATCTTCCATGTTGTTGGAAGGCAGGAAGGAGAGCAGGTAACGAATCTGTTTAATGCAGTCTTCGTCGTTTTCAGCTGCGAACTGAGCTACACCGGAAGTACGGTTGTGGGTCATTGCGCCGCCGAGAGCTTCTGCTGTAATAACTTCGCCGGTTACAGATTTAACTACAGCCGGGCCGGTCAGGAACATCTGGGATGTTTTCTTAACCATGTAAATGAAGTCGGTCAGAGCCGGGGAGTATACAGCGCCGCCTGCAGATGGTCCCATGATAGCGGAAATCTGAGGAATAACGCCGGATGCAATGGTGTTGCACCAGAAAATCTTGCCGTAGCCGGAGAGGGCATCGACAGCTTCCTGAATACGAGCTCCGCCGGAATCGTTCAGGCCTACGCAAGGTGCACCGACTTTCAGAGCCAGTTCATTTACGTGAACGATTTTAGCTGCATGCATTTCACCAAGGGAGCCGCCTTCAACGGTGAAGTCCTGAGCGAATGCAAATACAAGTCTTCCATCAACAGTGCCGTAACCTGTTACTACGCCTTCACCAGGGAGATCTTTCTTTTCCTGGCCGAAGTTGTGGCAGCGGGATTTTACAAGGGCATTGACTTCTACGAAAGTACCTTCATCAAACAGAAGAGCCAGTCTTTCACGAGCAGTCAGTTTGCCTTTTGCATGCTGTTTTTCAATACGTTTTTCGCCACCCATAGCCTCTACATGAGCGAGGTTTTTATGGAGAAGTTCAATTCTTTCTTCAACAGTTGCCATTCTTACACCTCCAAAAATTTTAGGGTCCCCCACAGGGGGGATGACTTGCCCCAAATGGGCAAGTCATATGCCATCGTTCAAATTATTTCTTGAAGGATGGGCCGCCGGGGCGTTCTGTCAGTTCAAGCAGAAGGCCAGTTGCCTTTGGATGCAAGAATGCAATATGACAGCCGCCTGCACCAACGCGGAACTTCTTGTCGATGAGCGGAACTTCTTTAGCCTGCAGATCAGCCAGAGCAGCTTCGATATCATCTACACGAAGAGCAACATGCTGGAAACCGTTCTTGCCGTTGTTTGCTTTTTCAATGAAACGAGCAATCGGGCCGTCCGGAGTGGTGGAACCCAGGAATTCGAGTTCGCAAGCTTCGGTCTGAGCGGATGGTTTGAAGAAGCTTGTTGTTACATGCTGTTCTTCAACGGTTTCATCCGGCAGAGAAGGTTCAAGTCCGAAAATGTCTTTCATCTGCTGTTTAATCTTTGCGAGATCTTTAACAGCTACGCCAACATGATCGACAGTTAAAACTTTGAATGCCATAATAACTCCTCCTTTAAAATTATTTGAATATTTTGCCCACAATGGAATCAACGACTGTGTACGGATCAGTTTTCCGTTCAAAGACTTGTTCCACGTAGTCACTAAATTCACCCGTCTTGGAGATGGTTTCTTCAATATGACGGGAAATGCGGTCGTGAATCATCTCAAGCATTTCGGAACGAGCCCGGTCGCGTCTTCTTTCATCAAGAACGCCGGATTCTTCCAGATACTTACGATGATCGCCCAGGGCTGCTACTACATCATCTACACCCTGGTCTTTGTTCGCAATCGTCCTTTCAATCGGAGGACGCCAGTTCTGAGCTTCGCCCAGATCGAGCATCATTTCGATTTCAACATTCAGACGATCTGCGCCATCACGGTCACATTTATTGATGACGAATACATCACCAATTTCGAGGATACCTGCTTTAATAGCCTGAATATCGTCACCAAGTCCAGGTACGAGCACAACAAGTGTTGTATCCGCATTTTTGACGATATCGACTTCTGACTGTCCTACGCCTACTGTTTCGATGAAAATAACATCGAGACCGAAAGCATCCATCAGTTTTACCGCATCAGCTGTCTTGCGGGAAAGTCCGCCGAGACTGCCTCGCGTGCCCATACTACGGATATAAACACCCTTATCCAAGGTCAGGTCGTTCATACGGATACGGTCGCCAAGGATGGCGCCGCCGGAGAACGGACTGGTAGGATCGACTGCAACGATACCTACGGTCTTACCCTGAGCACGGTATTTCTTGATCAGGGCATCTGACAGTGTGCTCTTACCCGCACCAGGTGCACCAGTGATACCGATGACCTGTGCACGACCGGTATGATGATAGATATCTTTCATGATATCTTCAAATCCATCCCGTTCGTCTTCAACGATGGTAATTGCTCTCGCTAAGGCACGTCTGTTTCCATTCCAAAAATCTTTCATTGAGAATTCCATGGATACACCGCCTTTTCGAAGAGTAAAGAGAAATAATATAGTTGCAAGGGGCTGGGTATTAGCCCAGACCCTAGCAGCTAAATTACCAAACGTCAGTCAATAACAGCTACAGGCTGATTATTTCTTAACGTTTTCTTTAATGAAGTCAATAACTTTCTTTGTTGGGGTGCCAGGTGTGAAGATAGCTTTTACGCCAGCTTTTTCGAGGCCTGGGATATCGTCTTCCGGAATTACGCCGCCGCCGATAACCAGAACGTCGCCCATTCCTTTAGCCTTCAGTGCTTCTACAACTTCCGGGAAAAGGGTGTTGTGAGCGCCGGAGAGCAGGGACAGAGCTACTACATCAACGTCTTCTGCATCTGCTGCTTCAACAATCTGTTCAACGGTCTGACGAAGACCGGTGTAAATAACTTCCATGCCTGCGTCACGAAGTGCACGGGCAATAACTTTTGCACCACGATCGTGTCCATCAAGACCCGGTTTAGCTACGAGTACTCTGATACGTTTGTCTGCCATTGTAAATTACCTCCAGAAATATGTTCAGTAATGTAAGATTCTCTTGCTTCAGGCTGCCCTAAGATTAAAGGGTGTTGTGCGGTTTGTATTCGCCGAATACTTTACGGAGAACGCCGCAGATTTCGCCTTCGGTGCAGTAAGCACGTACGCAGTCGAGGATGACTGGCATAAGGTTAACATGATCTGGACCTTCAGCCGGAGTCTGAGCTGCTTTTTCAAGTTTAGCCAGTTCTTCAGCAACTTTAGCCTGGTCACGGTTTTCCTTATCTTTAGCGAGCTGAGCTTTCTTTCTTTCGCCAACGGAAGCATCAATCTTCAGCAGGCCGGTAACCGGCGGTTCTTCCATGGTGAACTTGTTGACGCCAACGATTGTCTTTTCGCCGGATTCAACAGCCATCTGCCAAGCATAAGCGGAATCCTGAATTTCTTTCTGGATGTAGCCTTTATCAATAGCTTCTACAGCGCCGCCCATTTCATCAATCTTCTTGATGTACTGCATAACTTCTTCTTCGATAGCGTTGGTCATTGCTTCAACATAGTAGGAGCCGCCGAGCGGGTCAACTACGTCAGCCAGGCCGGATTCGTAAGCTACGATCTGCTGGGTACGAAGAGCGATGGTTACGGATTCAGTGGTCGGAAGAGCCAGTGCTTCATCGCGGGAGTTGGTGTGCAGGGACTGGGTGCCGCCCATAACTGCTGCTGCGGTCTGCAGAGCAACACGAACGATGTTGTTGTTCGGCTGCTGAGCTGTCAGCATGGAGCCTGCGGTCTGGGTGTGGAAACGAAGTTTCATGGACTTCGGGTTTTCAGCATGGAATCTTTCTTTCAGGATTCTAGCCCAGATACGACGGGAAGCACGGAATTTAGCAACTTCTTCGAGTACGTTGTTGTGAGCGTTCCAGAAGAAGGACAGACGTGGAGCGAATTCATCAATCTTCATGCCTGCTTTCAGAGCTGCTTCGATGTATGCAATACCATCAGCAATGGTGAATGCAACTTCCTGAGCAGCGGTGGAACCAGCTTCACGGATATGATAGCCGGAAATGGAAATGGTGTTCCACTTCGGTACGTTAGCGGAGCAGTATTCGAAGATATCGGTAATCAGACGCATGGACGGTTTAACCGGGAAAATGTAGGTACCGCGTGCTGCGTATTCCTTCAGGATATCGTTCTGAATGGTGCCGCGAAGAGCAGATGCAGGAACGCCCTGTTTTTCAGCTACTGCAATGTACATAGCCAGCAGGATGGAAGCCGGTGCGTTGATGGTCATGGAAGTGGAAACTTTGCCAAGATCAATGCCGTCGAACAGTCTTTCCATATCGTAGAGGGAGTCGATAGCTACGCCTACTTTACCAACTTCGCCAGCGGACATTTTGTCATCGGAGTCATAGCCGATCTGGGTCGGAAGGTCGAATGCAACAGACAGGCCGGTGCCGCCGTTAGCAATCAGGTATTTATAACGTTTGTTGGATTCTTCAGCGGTGGAGAAACCAGCATACATACGCATGGTCCAGAGACGGCCACGGTACATGGTGGGCTGTACACCACGGGTATATGGATATTCGCCCGGGAAACCGAGGTCTTTTTCATAGTCGAAACCGTCGAGATCGAGTGGTGTGTACAGGTTCTTATGTTTCAGACCAACTCTTTCCGGATGTTTTGCAACCTGTTTTGCATATTCTGCATTGTAGGCATCAAGTTTAGCTTTCAGGGATTCGTTAGACATGAGTTCATCTTCCTCCTAAAAAAGTAAGTATGTAACTATCTGGAAGTTAGTCCCCTTTTCCGGGGAACCGCGGCTTTATGCTCTTCTTGTTCTCCTGTGAGGGAAGTCTTCCGTCAGGGTTCCGCAAAGCCTTTCGCTGCCGCAGCGATCGTTTGAATCTTCTTGCAGCAGCTTTCGGACTCTTGCGAGACCCATGTGTATGACACTGTCTTTGACAGCTATCACCATAGGTAATTATACATTATTTGGATTATTTGTAAAGTATTAAAAGCAAATCAAATTATTTCTTGAAATGCATATCTCCGGTTTCTGCCAGGCTTTCATGGAATTTGAAAGCTTCTTTAAGCAGATGCGGGGTCTGGCTGTTGCCGCAGGCAGCACATGCTCTTTCGTAGTAATCCATGAGCTGATCTCTGTAGGACGGATGAGCAACGTTGTTGATGATAACCTTTGCTCTTTCCTTCGGGGTCAGGCCGCGGACATCGGCAACGCCCTGTTCGGAAATGAACACATGGGTATCATGTTCGGTGTGGTCAACATGGGAGCACATCGGAACAACTGCAGAAATCTTGCCGCCTTTTGTGGTGCTGTGGCAGAAGAAGCAGGACAGGAATGCGTTGCGGGCAAAGTCGCCGGAACCGCCGATACCATTCATCAGCTTGGTGCCTGTGATATGGGTGGAGTTTACATGACCGTAAATATCCATTTCCAGAGCAGTGTTCATGCCGATAACGCCGATACGACGAACAACTTCACCGTTGTTGGAAATTTCCTGCGGACGAAGAACGATCTTCTTGTTGTACTTCTGAATGTTTGCATAAAAGCGTTTCAGTCCATCCGGGGATGGGGACAGGGAAGTACCGGAAATCATGTCGATCTTGTCTTCATCAATCAGGTCGAACATGCCATCCTGAATAACTTCGGTGTATACGGAAAGGTTTCTGAAGTCGGATTCAACGAGGCCGTGGATAACTGCGTTTGCTACGTTGCCTACGCCGGACTGCAGCGGCAGCAGGTTTTCCGGAAGTCTTCCATGTTTCACTTCGTTCTTCAGGAAGTCTACCAGGTTGTTGCCCATAGCTTCTGCATCATCATCCAGCGGAGCCAGTGTACGGGTTACATCTGGCATATCGCATGGAACGATAGCAACGATCTTGGAGGGATCGCAGGGGATGTACGGGGTGCCTACGCGGTCGCCTGCATGGAGAATCGGAATTGGTTCACAGAATGGCGGATTCTTACGCATGTAAATATCAGCCATGCCTACCAGGTCCAGCGGCTGGGTGGTGTTGACTTCTACAATGACTTTCTTTGCAGTGTCAACATATACCGGAGAGTTGCCGATAGCGGTTGTCGGATAGAGTTCGCCGTTCGGTCCGATCTTGCAGACTTCAACTACTGCAAAATCCGGGCCTGTTACGTGTTCACCCTTCACGTTGGTGAAGAAGCCGGCACGTACCTGCTGTGCAACATGGGACAGGTGCAGATCGTAGTAGTTTACCTTGCCTGCATTGATAGCTTTTCTCAGGTTGGCATTGGTCTGATAAGGCATACGGTTTCTGACGCCGTTTACAGCAACCAGTTCGGTATCGATCTGGGAACCGGTGGAAGCGCCGGTCCAGATATCAACCTGGAATGGAGTTTCTTTCATGCGTTCTGCGAGTTCATGCATTGTAATCTTCGGATAGCCGCAGGGGGTAAATCCGGAAATACCGATGATATCGCCAGGATTGAACATTTTTGCTGCAGTCTTGGCATCGCATACCTTGGAGAGAAGACCTTTGTCTTCAATTCTGCTAAGGAATTCACTATCATTGGTGTCGATCATTACTATCATCCTCCCAAATATGAAAAATAAATTATATAAAAGTCCGCAGCCGCAAAACCTGATTACTCGCTTCAGCATTGCCGCAGAACTTTTTACCCGTAAAAAAACAGCCGCCTAATCCTTGTGGTATGAGTTTATCTTAAGATTATGTATGCCCGTAAAGTGTAATACTATAATCACAAGACCAAACCCTCCAATCGTAAGATTTTGCTGACTGCATTTTGGTTCATTCAATCACCAGTATTATTATAACACACTTTTCCTCATGAAAACCCCAAAAATGTACCATTTGCCTTACAAATTCCCTTGTACCCGTTATAGATAATTCCTATTAGACAAATTATGAATTGCGTGACCTATAACTCCATGTTTACAGATGTTTCTATTAATTGACGTGAATTTAATGGAGATATGTCTATTTATATACTCAGACGACCTGTGTATTGAAACTTATGGGTTTCGTCAAAATCATATATGAATCAGGAAAAGAACGAACCCGCCGCCGGATGCCGCCCGCTAAGCCTCTGCCTTCCTGCCATTTTCTTTTTTTCCGCAGGAAACGCAGAGGGCGGCCAGAGACCAGAAGCAGAAGGATACGGACCGGCTGAAGAGGACATGGTCCCCCATGCTGATGACAGAGAGGGCCATGACCATGAGCACGCCGCCAAGGCCCATGGACTTGGTGAAGCTGTCCCTTCCATGGCGGTAATTTTTCCAGCACAGGATGCCCTGGGCAAAGAAGGCGCCAAGGAATGCCAGTCCGCCGGGAATGCCTACTTCCGCCGGCATATTCAGGTACATATTATGGGCATGGAAGATGAGCACTCCTTCTTCCTGAATGAAAAAATTATAATCGGGATAGGCAAGAAAATAGGTCCCCCAGCCTACGCCCAAAAGCGGATGTTCCTCAATCATGGCCACCGTACTTTCCCACAGGGCGAAGCGGAGGTCCACCGACGTATCTTCGCCGGAGAAGAGGGAAAGGAACCGTTCCACTACCTGACCGTGATAGAAGGCCAGCACCACCGGCACCAGAAGGAATAGGAATCCGAATCTTTTGTCATAAAAAAGAGTAAGCCCCAGCACAATGGCTGCCAGACTCACCCAGGCTCCCCGGGAATAGGTGAGAGCCAGGCAGAGAAGGAGGGCAAGAAGAATCCCTGCAAAGACAGTTTTCCTTTTCACTGCCTTCTCCCTCAAGGTAAAAGCGGTGAGGATACTGATCATCATCAGCAGATAGGCGCCAAAAAGATTGGGGTTTTCAAGGGTAGAGTACATGCGCCGCCGAAGGAGGGGAAAACGTTCCGGGTCCACCCAGCTCTGGGCTTCCATATCCGCCGCCATTCCCGCTGCATTGGCATACTGGAAGAAGCCGTAGGCCACGGTGACCACCGCCCCTGCCAGGAAAGCATACAAGGCCTTTTCCTTTTCTTTCTCCGTGGAAACGGTGGTATAAATCAGAAGATACAGCAGACCATACATGAGGGGCTGCAGTGCCCAGTTCATCAGAGAAAAGGCGGTGTTCTTAGATACAAAGGCAGAAAGGAAGGAGCAAAGGAGGAAAACAGCCCCCATCTGCCATAAAGGCGGAAGAGAAAGCCCCACCTCTTTCTGCCTCTTCCAGTTATAGAGCCATGCCCCTATGGCAGGAAGAAGGGTGATATAAAAAAGAAAGGGATTTAAGGGCAGCAGAAAAAGTGTAGCATACAGCAGATGCAGGATATGCTGCTTCGAACAGAGACCATTTGCAGAAACTTTCCCCATTGATTCCTCCGGTATATGAAATCGGTGATTTTAGAGCTTTATTTTTAGAGCTTTATTTCTTTTATTATATAAGACCCCGCCGCCGGTAGCAACGAAAGAATATATGGGGCGGCGGGATTCACGGGGCAGAGAAAATAAAAAAGGCCAGGCCCCGTGCCTTTTGCTTTCGTTTTTCTTTTCATGATACAATAAGATAGATAGAAAATATATGAAACCGAAGGTATGTCCTTTGATGGAGGTTATGATGAACAAACGAATGACTGTGGACCTGGGGATGCTGATTTCCTTCCTTGTCCTTCTGGATTACCGGCTGGTCCGGAATTTCGGCCACGAGACGCTGGCCCTTGTTTTCTTTTTACTTTTCCTTCTTCACACCTGGTTCAACAGGCAGTGGTATGCTTCCCTTACCCGGGGCCGATGGAACACGGACAGGAAACTGACCTTCCTCGCAGACCTGCTGCTCCTCGGTTCCTTTGCCGCCGTCATGGCAAGCGGGTTCATGATATCTCATACCCTCCCTACAGGAATGCAGAAAGCACCTCTCTTGGCTCACCAGATTCATCATGTGGCCGGCTATGTCATGGTCATTGCCCTGGGATTCCATCTGGGACTTCACTGGAGCAGCATCCTTCCCCGGCTGGAGAAAGGAATGGGATTTTCTAAAATCCCCCATCGCGCCATTCTCTACAAAGTGCTTGTCATGCTTCTCACCGCCGGTGGCATTTACTTTTCCTTTTACTACAGCCTGGGAAGCAGGCTTCTTCTTCTCCGCATTCCCAATGCCCGAAGCATCCCCGTGACCCTCTGGACTTTCACATTCGGCCATCTTCTGATTATGTCCCTCTATGCGGCAGGGGCCTATTATGTACAGAAGTTTTTCAGGCAGAGAAAGCGGAGACCTGCCAGAACATAAAAAAAAGACTGTGAAAAAATGGAAATCATTTCTTCACAGTCTTTTTTCATGCCTTATTTTTCTTCCCCATTCCAATAGGCTGTCCTGATACCCAGCACCTTTTCCGATTCGAAGGAGTCCCTATGGCCATCGGAATAATGGCGGGCCGCTCTGATTACATATTTCAGCCCCAGGTAAAGCATAGGTACGTTGCAGTATACCATGATGATATTTCCCAAATCGGAGAAAGCCCAGAGGTTTGACAGGTCGTAGCCTGCAATATTGCAGGCAATGCCGAAGGCCGCCACAAAAACACAGAGGCAGCGGATGAAATTGATGAAGCCTTTGGACGAGGAAATACGATTGGCAGAAATTTCAGAGAAGGAAACGAAGCCGATCACGCAGGTATAGGCAAAGAGGCAGAAGCAGATGGAAACCATGATCTGCACCATCACCTGCAGCATTTCCGGCGCCAGGCCGTTCACCGAAAAGAGGAATTTCCCATAGGTACCGGCGGCTTTCCAGGCTGCAGGATCCAGTGCCCATTCATGGGCCATGACGATGATGAAACCAGTCATGGTACAGATCACATGGGTATCCAGGAAAACGCCCAGAGCGGAAATGATGCCCTGTTCACAGGGATGACGGGCTTCAGCGGAAGCAGCGGCCATGGTAATGGTACCCTGGCCGGCTTCATTGGACATGAGCCCCCTCTTGACGCCCTGGAGAAGAGCAGTCCCCAGAAATCCGCCAAAAACGGCTTCCGGTTTGAAGGCCCCTTCAAATACAGCTTTAAAGAAGTAGGGCACGCTGTCCACATTGAAAAGAATCAGGAGCAGCGCGGTGACTGCATAAATGACAGCCATCACCGGTACCAGCACGTCTGCCCAGCGGGACACACGGCGGATACCGCCGAAGGCCATGAAAGCCATCAGCAGAATCACCACCACGGAAACTACATAATAGAAAGTAGACTGCACCGGTATCTGGATATGCCGTGCCAGTCCTGCGATGGCGCCGGCCGAGGTAACCACGTTGAACCCCTGGGCGGGCAGGCACATGAGAGCATATACGATATACACCAGTGAAAGGATGGTGCCCACCCACACCTTGTTGCCGCAGAGCTTTCTGGCATAAAAGGGAAGACCTCCTACGAAGGTATCTCCTCTTTTTTCCTTGAAAATCTGGGCCAGCGTTCCTTCCGTAAAGGCGGTAGCCATGCCGAAGAAGGCGGAAACCCACATCCAGAACAGAGCCCCCGGACCGCCGGCAGCAATGGCACCGGTAACACCGATCATATTGCCCGGTCCTACCCGCATGGCCGTACTGAGGAGGAAAGCAGCCAGCGGAGATATGCCCGCCTTAATGCTTCTTCTGGAAGCCAGCGTATGAACGCCCACGGAAAACAGCCTCACCTGGATAAAGCCCAGGCGGATGGTAAAGTAAATGCCGGAACCCACCAGTACGATAATTGCCAGTGAGAAGGATCCCAGCAGGGGAATATTCTTCCAGAAACTGAACATTTTTGGAAAATCCCAGAAAAAGTCGGAAACCGGAGTGACAAAGCTCAGCACCGCATTGAGGGCGGCAAATAAGTTCTCCATATTCCTCTCTCCTTTCGTAAATACCAGACAGGCCGGTCATGATCCCCATACCATGACCGGCCCCGAATGATGCTGAGAAACGCTCGAAAATTACTGTCTGGCCCCTGCTGCCTTGATGGCCAGAGCCAGCTTATGGGCCAGCCCCTTCATCTTTTCACGGGACACAGAGCAAACAGCCAGACGGATACCTTTCTTTAAAGGTACCAGGAATACATGCTGCTTTTCCAAATCATCACATACAGCCTGGGAGTTGGTCACAGGGATGGTAATAAAGAAACCGGAAATATACGGTACAAATTTAACGCCCTCTTCTCTGGCTTCCTTCATGAAGATGGCAGCCCTTTCCTGAATCAGTTTGAAATAGCGGGCTCTTTCTTCATCGAGCTGCTTGATTTTATCCGGATCTTCACAGATATGGATCATGGCATTCTGGGCTGCACTGTTGCAGTTAGACCAGGTAGCACGGCTGCTGTACTGGTTAATGTCTACGAATTCCTTGATCACATCCTTATCGGAAGAAATACCGATCATAGCACCCATGCGCTGGCCATACATGGTAAATCCCTTGGAAAGGGTGTAGGCGCAGACCACCAGAATATTCTTCGGCAACCCGCCAAAGACTTTAAAGAATTTCCGGCATTCCTGTTTTTCCCCGCTGTAGTCCAGATAAGCCACATCGGGAACCAGGATGGCATTCTTTCTGCCGTCTGCCACAGCGTCTTTCAGTATATCCACCGCTTTCTGCCATTCAGCCACAGACATGCAGTAGCCCGTAGGATTGTTAGCAATGCCGTTCAGAATGATGACGATGTTATCCTGGTTCTTCAGAATATCTTCCACTGCTTCCTTAAAGGCAGGCGCATTGAAGTGTCCCTCTTCCGTAAGGAAGGAAAAACTCCTCACCCTGCGGTTATTGTCATCAATCAGGTTGTCGTAAGCCCCCCAGTGCCAGTCCGTAATGAGTACTTCATCGCCAGGTTCCGAATAGTTGTGAACTACATGATGGAGCACCCCGGTACCGCCAGGCGTAGAGCAGGCATCAATATATCCCTCCGGTCTGGATTCGCCAAAGCACTGATCAATACAGTCATCCAGGAACTTCCGGTACCCCTGGATAGGTGCATAGGCACAGATTTCCTTCGGACTCAGCTTTGTCAGTGCTTCTTTCACCACATCCAGCACCACCAGGTTTCCATCTTCATCCAGAATGGAACCAACGGTGCCGTTCACCACCTGATCGTTGCCGATTTTTTCCGCCAGCGCAATGGCTCTGTTATTGGCTGCGAAAATATTATCTTCTGCACATTTTCCTTTTGCATGAGGTGCTGCCACACTGAACATAAAAAATCCTCCTTGAAATAAGAAAGAAGAAAAGCCTTCTTCCTGAACATGGAAAAATAAAGCAAATCAATGAAAAAGCCCGCGGCAAAATAGTGCCACAGGCTCCCTTGCCCATTTTTCTTATGAATTTGACGACTTTATTATAATCCATGGATACAGAAAAAGAAAGGGCAACCGGCATTGGACACACCTTCGGTGTGAGGGTTGACGGGGCTGCGCCCCGAGGGTTGTGGCCGCCTGCCGGCGGCGGGTTGTGTAGAAGGGTTGTGAAGGGAACGGTTCTTAAGATTGACTGGCCCTTTCGGGCCCGAGGGTTCTTAAGTTTGACGGCCCTTCGGGCCGAGGGTTGTGGATTGCCCTTCGGGAAATAAGTATAAAGTCAGCGTTACGGATTTACCTTTCTGCGTCATTTGGCATGATGAGCATTCTGCTGATTGGCCGCGGCGTTTCCCTCCTTTCCCGCTTCGCAGGAAAGGGGAAGCGCCGGAGTGATACATGAAGTCCATGCCGTCCAAAGTCTGAAGTCTGATAGTCTGAGGTCTATGACCTCTTTCGGGAATACAGTCCCACGGCCAGCGGTAAGTCCTCCCATTCCCCAATCTCCAGTCCCCATTCTCCATTCTCCATTCCCCATTTCCCATTCCCCGCCAGTCCCATTTCCATTATAATAAAAAGACATCTTATTCCTGTGGAGGCTTTTCATGATAAAAAAATACACCGATTTGCTGCTGGCCGCCCTTTTGGCTCTGGCCACCGGGCTTTTTGTGCCTTTCTCCCCTGCTCTTCTTTGGAAAAGCATAAACTGGAATCTGCTGGGCATCCTGTTCTGTCTCATGACCATTACGGCGGAAATCGGAAAATGGGGCATTCCTAGGGCTCTCTGCCTTCATTTTTTTGACGGAAAAGTCACGGTGCGGCAGCTGGCCCGTTTCTTTACCGGTGCCTGCTTCTTTTCGTCCATGGTCATAACCAATGATATATCCCTTATTATCTTTGTTCCCTTTTCCATTTCCACTTTTATCGAAATCCATGAGCGGTCACTTCTGATTCCGCTGATTACGCTGGAAACCATAGCTGCCAACATGGGCAGCATGCTGACACCCATAGGAAATCCGCAGAATCTTTTCATCTATGAATACTTCCATCTGCCCCTGTCTGATTTTCTATCGACCACAGCGCCGGTGGTCTTCATCAGCGGCTTTTTTCTGTATCTGGCAGGACGGCTTTTCCCGGAAACCGTCATTTCTTCCCTGTCTTCCAGGGAAATGGAACTGCCAAGGAAGAAGTCCCTCTTTCTCCTTTTCCTTCTCCTCCTCTGTGTTCTTCATGTCCTTCGTCTGATTCCCCTGGCCCTCGTCATGGCGGTGGTGGTGCCGGCCATGATTTTCCTGGACCGGAAGGCCTTTTGGGAGGTGGATTACAAGCTGCTTCTCCTCTTTTCCCTTCTCTTCATGGCTGTCGGAAATCTGGGACGCCTGGACATCCTCAGCACCTGGGCCCGGCAGACCATAGGGGGCCATGAGTTCTGGATATCCCTTCTCCTCTCCCAATTTATCAGCAATGTGCCGACCACGGTCATGCTTTCTCCCTATACGGAAAACTGGGCGCCCCTTCTCCTGGGTGTGGATGTGGGCGGCCTGGGCACCCTCATTGCTTCCATGGCCAGCCTCATTTCCTTCAAAGCCTATACCCATATTCCTGCCGTCTCCAAAAAGGAGTACCTGGCCCTCTTTTCTCTATACAACCTGCTCCTTCTGGCAGTGCTCATCCTGTGGTATGTGATGGTGTATTAAGAAAGGGCAGAGGGACTTCCTTCGGGTTATGGCCTGCTGACCCGGGCCGGTTGTGGAAAAGGATTCTTGGGTTTAACGCCCCTGCCAGTCCGAGGATTCGGTCAGGCAGCAAAAGGAAAGCGCCTTTACGAGCAGGCCAGACCCCGCTCTCCACTCCCCAGTCCCCACCAGCCCGCACCCAAAAACGCGATGCCATGGATTGCCATGGCATCGCGTTTTTTTATTTTACATTCTTTGTCCCCTCGGCATTGACGGTGGTATCATCACCGATGTGCCACCGGGTATTGACCCGGACTCTTCCGTCAGCGTCTCCGTCACTGTTATAGCGGATTCTTCCGTCTCCGCTCATTTCCAGCATCGGTTTCCCTTCGGGAATCTTTTTTTCTTCTTTGTATCCCAGGGCTTCCAGTTCCCGGGCGTATTCCTTCTTCAGTTTTATCAGACTTTCATGGTCTTTATCCTTTTCGTTATGGTGCTCCAGCATATCCTTAATCACGCTGGCCAGTTCATAACGGGTCATGCTGCCCCGGCTGAAGAAATCGGTGGTATAGGAAGGGGCTTTCCCTTCCCGGCACAGGGTTTCCACGGTCCTGTAGTCCCAGGACTTAGGGCTTACGGGATCAAAGGAATTCGGAGCGTACAGATTATAGGCAAAACCTGTGATGGACGCTGCCGCCAGCAGGGCGGTGAAGAAAACTGTTTTTTTCATATCAGTCACATATCTTTCCTTCAATCACCTTCAGCAGTTCCTCCCGGCCCTCTCCGGTGAGAGAAGAGTAGGCAATGGGCGGGAAGTCTCCCGGGAAATATTTTTCCAGAAGTTTTTTATTCTTCACCAGTTCATTCCGCTTCAGCTTATCCCCTTTGGTCCCGATGATCTGGAGGGACGGGGCAATGGAACGGAGCCATTCATAGGCCTTCATGTCGATGGGAAGGCCGGGATGGCGGAGATCGATTAAAAGGCCAATCATCTGGAGACTGGGGGAATGTTCCAGGTAATCCGCAATGAAGGCAGACCAGCTGTCCTTGTTCTGCTGGCTTGTCTTGGCAAAGCCGTACCCCGGCAGGTCCACCAGGTACCAGTCCTGCCGCACTTCCTCTTCATTTTCCATCCTTCTGGACTGGATAGCATAGTAATTGATGGTTCTGGTCTTCCCCGGCTCCCGGCTGACAAAGGCCAGTTTCTTCCTGCCGCAGAGAGAATTGATGAGGGATGATTTTCCCACATTGGACCGTCCGATGAAGGCGATTTCCTTCTTTCCGTCGTTCACATACTGGCTGCGGTTCACTGCCGCCCGGACATAGGCGGAAGAAAAAATATGAAATTCATCCATTTTTTTAATTTCTGACACAGGCTTGCCTCCTTGCTGCCGGTTGTCCGGATTCACTGAAAGGGGCTGCTGCCTGACGAACAGCACTTCCCCTGATAATGGCTTATTTCACCAGGGCGTGATTCAGCACATCATCCACATTCTTCACATATACGAAATGGAGCTTATCTCTCACCGATGCAGGCAGTTCTTCCAGATCCCGCCTGTTCTTTTCAGGGAGAAGAATCTGCTTGATGCCAAACTGGTTGGCTGCCAGCACCTTTTCCTTGACGCCGCCGATAGGAAGGACTTCGCCGGTCAGCGTAATTTCACCGGTCATGGCCGTGTCGCCTCTCACTTTTCGTCCGGTGTAGGCGGAGGCCATGGCGGTAGCCATGGTAACACCGGCGGAAGGACCGTCTTTAGGCACCGCTCCTTCGGGCAGATGGATATGGGTATCCAGGGTTTCGTAGAAATCGTCTTTCAGACCCAGCTGTTTAGCCCGGCTGCGGATGTAGGTATAGGCCGTTTCGGCGGATTCCTTCATTACATCGCCCAGCTGTCCTGTCAGAATCAGATTGCCCTTGCCCTTGATGGTGACCGCTTCTGTATCCAGTACTTCGCCGCCGGCCATGGTCCAGGCCAGACCGTTGACCCGTCCCACGGCATCGGGATGTTCTTCCGCCATGGGCATGAATTTCACAGGGCCCAGGTATTTTTCCAGGGTTTTCGCATTAAGAGATGGAAGGCTGTCATCCTGCAGCACCATCTTCTTGCCTACCTTGCGGCAGAGGGATCCAATGGTCCTTTCCAGTTCCCGGACGCCCGCCTCTCTGGTATAGCCTTCGATGACTCGGCGGATGAGGAGATCCGTGAAACGGATATCCTTTGCCTTGAGACCGTTTCTCTTCATCTGGCGGGGAATGAGGTACTGTTTGGCAATCTTCACCTTTTCCTCTTCCGTGTAGCCCGTGAGCTCGATGAGCTCCATGCGGTCAAGAAGGGCCGGCGGGATGGTGGATACCGTATTGGCGGTGGCCAGGAAGAATACCTTCGATAAATCAAAGGGAATATCGATATAATTGTCGTGGAAAGCCTTGTTCTGTTCCGGATCCAGGGCTTCCAGCAGGGCCGATGCCGGGTCGCCCCGGAAATCGGCGCCTACCTTGTCGATTTCATCCAGCAGAATGAGGGGATTCTTCGTTTTGGCCTGGGCAATGGCTTCAATGAACCGTCCAGGCATGGCCCCGATATAGGTGCGGCGGTGGCCGCGGATTTCCGCTTCATCGTGAATGCCGCCCAGAGAAATGCGGGCAAACTTCCGTCCCATGGCATTGGCAATGGACTGGGCCAGGGAGGTCTTGCCTACACCTGGAGGTCCTACGAAGCAGATAATGGGAGCCTTGGCATCCGGTGCCAGCACACGGACTGCCAGGTATTCCAGAATTCTTTCCTTGATTTTGGTGAGGCCGTAATGGTCATGGTCCAGCAGTTTCTTGGCTTCCTTCAAATCCAGTTTATCCTGGCTTTCTTTATTCCAGGGCAGGCTGAAGATCCAGTCCAGATAGTTTCTGGCCACTGCCGTTTCCGCCATCATAGGCGGCATGGCTGCCAGATGGTCGATGACTTTTCCGATTTTGGCCTTGAATTCCTGAGGGATGCCCGATTCTTTCAGCTTTTTCCGGTAGTCTTCGGCTTCCTGTTCCTGGCTTACCGTATCACCCAGGCGGTCATGGATGGACTTGATTTTCTGACGCAGGTAATAGTCCTGCTGTTCCTTGTCCATTTTGGCCCGCACGTCACCGTTGATTTCCGCTTCCAGCCGGCCGATCTGGATTTCCTGGTCCAGCAGGTGGTGAACCAGGCGGAGCCTGTCCATCACATTCGTTTCTTCCAGTACGTCCTGGCGCTGCCGGGGCGTAAGGAGAAGCTGGGCAGAAAGGAAGTCCGCCGTTTCGCCGGGGTCCGTAATCTGCTTAAGCTGATCCATCTGTTCATCGGGAAGACCCTGTTTTGTGTTTCTGAGCCATTCGAAGAAGGATTTTAAAATAGTCCTTCTGTATGCTTCTGCCTTCAGTTCGTCATCGGGCATGATTTCTTCCAGGTCATCCACCTGGGCCATGAGGCAGCGGCTGTCCTTTTCATAGGAAAGGATTTTCACCCGGGATACCCCTTCTGCCAGCACCCGCACCAGCCCGCCGGGGAGCTGGAGCATCTGGCTGATTTTCACCACTGTGCCTGTGAGATATACGTCATCTCCAGATGGGTCTCCCTGCCTTTCCAAGGCCGTTACGATGTAGCGGTCGCCCCTGCTGGCAAGCCGCACGGCATCGGCCGAATCTTTCCTGCCTATATCAAGGTTTACCGTCATTTTCGGGTAAACCACAATGTCCCTCAACGGTACCAGCGGCAGGGTGAGTCCATTGTTTTCTGTTTTTGTTTCACTCATATATAATTCCTCCATACTGGGGAAACTATGATGTCTGCACAGTTTCCCCAGTTTATTGTAACACATGGAAGAGCATGAATTCCTTATTTTATTAAGGAATTATCAATCCTTGATTTCTCTTTTGTAAATAGAAGGGAACCCATCGGCCTGGAGGGTCACAAAAGCCGGAGCTTGAGAGCTCCGGCTTGCAGGAAATGGGAAATTTCCCCTTTCCATAATCTGAAGAATAAAATCAGCTGTCTTTCCGTGTGAGGATCGGTTCGGAATGGTTCTTGACCACATCTTCCGTCACTGTGCACTTCACCACGTCTTTCATGCTGGGGATTTCGTACATGACATGCTGCATGATCTTTTCAATGATAGCGCGGAGTCCGCGGGCTCCCGTATTCCTTTCAATGGCCTGACGGGCAATGGCATGAATGGCGCCGTCGTCAAATTCCAGATCCACATGATCCATGGCCAACAGTTTCTGGTACTGACGGACCAGGGCATTCTTCGGTTCGGTAAGGATTTTCACAAGGGCCTCTTCATTCAGCGGATGGAGAGGAACGATGACAGGGAGACGACCGATAAATTCAGGGATGAGGCCGAATTTCAGAAGGTCTTCCGGCTGTACCTGCTGCAGAAGTTCCGCCATGTCCCGGTCATCCTTCTTTTCGATGTCTGCCCCGAATCCCATAACGCTCTTGGTAAGCCGGCGGTCAATGACCTTGTCGATACCTGCAAAGGCACCGCCGCAGATGAAGAGGATGTTGGTGGTGTCGATCTGGATCATTTCCTGGTTCGGATGCTTCCTTCCGCCCTGGGGCGGTACGCTGGCTACCGTGCCTTCCAGAATTTTCAGGAGCGCCTGCTGCACCCCTTCGCCGGACACATCTCTGGTGATGGAGGGGTTTTCCGATTTTCTGGCAATCTTATCGATTTCATCGATATAGACAATGCCCCGTTCTGCCTTGTCAATATCGTAGTCAGCCGCCTGGATGAGGCGGAGGAGGATATTCTCCACATCTTCCCCTACATAGCCTGCTTCCGTAAGAGTGGTGGCGTCGGAAATAGCAAAGGGCACGTCCAGGAACCGGGCCAGGGTTTGGGCCAGGAGGGTTTTGCCGCTGCCCGTGGGCCCCAGCATGATGATATTGGATTTCTGCAGTTCCACATCATCCTCTTCCCCTTCATGTTCAATGCGCTTATAGTGGTTGTACACAGCCACGGCCAGTGCCATTTTGGCATCATCCTGCTCGATGACGTACTGGTCCATGTATTTTTTGATTTCTTCCGGCGTAGGCAGTTTGAAATGGGGCGCTGCCTTTTTCTTGTCTGCCTTCAGCTCTTCCCGAAGGATATTGGAGCATACTTCGATGCATTCGTTGCAGATATAGACTCCAGGGCCGGCAATCAGTTTTTCCACTTCATCCCCGGAGCGGCCGCAGAAGCTGCAGACCGGAGTTCCTTCATTTTTCCTGTTCAATGGAAGCCTCCTTTATTTGGCAGTCAGTTTATGCAAATCATTGCGGGTAAGAATCTGGTCGATGAGGCCATAGTTCTTCGCCATTTCAGCAGTCATGAAATTGTCCCGTTCCGTATCTCTGGCAATGGTTTCCAGGGGCTGTCCGCTGTGCTTGGAAAGGATGCCGTTCAGTTCTTCCCGGAGACGGAGGATTTCACGGGCATGGATTTCAATTTCCGTAGCCTGTCCCTGCACGCCGCCCAGAGGCTGGTGGATCATAATGTTGGAATGGGGCAGTGCATACCGCTTTCCTGCGGCGCCGGCAGTCAGAAGGACTGCTGCCATGCTGGCGCAGGAGCCGATGCAGATGGTCGATACATCAGGCCGGATATACTGCATGGTGTCGTAAATAGCCAGTCCTGCGGTAACTACGCCGCCGGGGCTGTTGATGTAAAGGTGGATATCCTTGGACGGATCTTCTGCTTCCAGGAAGAGAAGCTGGGCAATGATGACATTGGCCATGTGGTCTTCGATCTGGCCGTCCAGGAAAATGATACGGTCTTTCAGAAGACGGGAGTAAATATCATAGGATCTTTCTCCCTGTGCTGTCTGTTCAACTACAATCGGTACATATGCCATAGTGATAACACCTTTCTTTCTCGGATACAGGCATTTCTGCCTGAAATTTTGTTTTTTCCATATGGTCGAAAGAGACGCCGGTTATCCCCGCGTCTCTTTTTCTAAACCATCAGTTTCCTGATATTACATTCCCATGGATTGGAAGCCGTGAAGGCCGATTATTTGGATTCTGCCTTACGGATGGTTTCAATGATTTCAGCTTTTTTAGCTTTGGATTCCAGAGCAATGCCTTTTTCAGCGGCATAAGCCTTCAGGTCTTTCACTGTCATGGATTCAAAGTCGTCTTTCTTTTCTTCCGCTTTCGGAGCTTCGGGAGCTTCTGCTGCCTTTTCTTCTGCTTTGGCTTCTTCCTTCTTGTCAGCTTCAGCCTTCTTGGCTGCGCCGTAGATGAAAGCAGCTGCTTTCTTGCGGAGTACGGAGTTTACCAGCATGCCTACGCGGCCTTCGTCTTTGATGATCTTCATGACATCGTTGGGGTCAGCATTGAACTGGTGAGCCATGCTGTAGATTTCCATGGACAGATCTTCGTTGGTAACGGTGAGGTCTTCCTTTTCAGCAATGGTTTCCAGAACCAGTCCCTGACGTACCTGTTCAGCAGCGGTTTTTTCATAGTTCTTGCGGAGCTGTTCCATGGTCTGGCCGATGCTCTTCAGGTATTCATCAAGAGTGGAGTTTCTGGATTCCACGTTCATTTTGATTTCGTTCACGATTTCATCGATATGCTGTTCCACCATTTCCTGGGGAATGTCTACCTTGGCATTGGCTACAGCCTGTTTTACGAGAGCTTCGTGGTAAGCTTCTTCTGCCTGCTGGAAAGCCTGCAGCTGCATCTGCTGTTTCACAGCAGCCTTCAGTTCATCCATGGTTTCAAACTGGCTGATGGATTTTGCGAATTCATCGTTCAGTTCAGGAAGCTGTTTGCGCTTTACGTCACTGATATGAACCTTAAATTCTGCTTCCTTGCCTTTCAGAGCATCTACGAAGTAGTCTTCCGGGAAAACGACCTTAACCGTTACATCGTCGCCGGCCTTATGTCCTTCCAGCTGTTCTTCAAAGCCGGGGATAAAGCTCTGAGAACCGATTTCCAGAGGATAAGTCTTGCCTTCGCCGCCTTCAAAGGGTTTTCCGTCAACGGTGCCTTTGAAATCGATAATAGCAAAGTCGCCTTTCTTCAGTTCTGTGCCTTCTTCTGCCTTTTCCAGTCTAGCGTTCTGTTCAGCAGCGCCTTTGAGCTGTGCCATCACCTGGTCATCGGTGATTTCGGGAGATGCTTTTTCAGCTTCCAGGCCTTTGTATTCGCCCAGTTCTACTTCCGGACGTTTTACGAAAGTAGCAGTGAAAGCGGCACCTTCTGCTTCGGAGAATTTGTCTTCTTTTACATCAGGGGTGGTGACGGGAATCAGTTTTTCCTGACGGAGTGCTGCGTCTACTGCTTCGTTGATGACAATGTCCTTGGCTTCTGCTTCAATGGCTTCTTTGCCGAAATGCATTTCCAGAATTTTGCGGTTTGCCTTGCCTTTACGGAATCCAGGGATTCTTACCTGGTTGGCAATGCGGGATACCGCTTTTTTGAATCCTTTCTGTACAACTTCAGCCGGCAGTTCGATGCCTACGGAAACCTTGTGCTGATCCAGTGCCTCTACTTTTACGTTCATAAAAAATATTCCTCCTTAAGTCGGCTTACCGACAAATGATACCTTTTTTGGTCTTTCAATGCACGATAAATCGCAAGTTATATTTTAGCATAAACCCCTAAAAAAAACAAATTTTTCGATAAAGATTCTGAAAATCTGCTGATTCCATGGATTTTCTGCCCTGTGAGAAATCCTTTCCCAAATAGTACGCCTAGAGGCATGAAATCAGATTCTTTCCATCAATCCCTGCTTTCCCAGGGAATCATGGCGGCATATTTTTCTGCCATCCGGAAGAAGAGAAGGGCACTCTGGGCACTGGTTTCCCCCTTCCGACGGGCCAGGTACAGGTCCGATGAAAGGGCCTCCTCCTGCAGGGTGCCCAGAATGAGCTCCCTGCTCTTTCGAAGCACCGTCATGGGCGCCACTGCTGCTCCCAGCCCCGCTTCTGCCCATTCCCTGCAGGTTCTGGCGTCATCGGACACGCAGTAAATATCGGGGCTGTATTTTTCCTTCCTGCATTCCTCCAGTATGATTTTTTCCCACCGCCGGTAAAGGATGAGGGGCATATCTCCCAAGTCCTTTAAATGAAGGGCTCCTCCCTGCCAGGAAGGAAAGGCACTGCCGGAAAGACCGATTCCCATGGCGGTCCGTTCCAGGGGAATCAGGTCCAGTCCATAGAGGGAAAAAGGGGAGCGCAGGAGGGACACATCGATTTTTCCCTTCCGTAGCTGCTCAAGGAGCTCGTAGCTGTTTCCCTCATATACCTTGAACTGTATATGGGGATAGCACTTCCTGTATTCCCGAAGCAGACGGTACAGTTTGTCATGGCCGCCGGAGGATACCATGCCCAGACGGAGGACTCCCTGGTGCCCTGTCTTCAGTGTACCGATTTCCTCCCGGGCCGCCGTTTCCAGATCCAGCATTTCCACGGCATAGCGGTAGAGTCGGCTTCCCGCTTCCGTGGGCACCACCTGCCGGGCGCCCCGTTCAAAAAGAAGGGTGCCCAGCTCTTTTTCCAGAAGGTGCATCTGGCTGGACAGAGGCGGCTGGGAAATATGAAGTTTTCTGGCGGCTCCCGTAATGGTGCCCTCTTCTATAATGGTTTTAAAGTATCTCAGCTGTCTTAAATCCATCTATATCTTCTCCATATGGTTTTTAAGGAAATCAATATTTTTCATATGCCTTTACACCTGCTATGATACATGTATTCCATGCAGCAGGCAATACGGATTTTACATCTGATGACAATGTATCCGCTGATGGATCTTACACTCTGGTCAGGAAAGGAAGAGCGCCATGAAATTATTAGTACAGCTGTTTCTGATTTTTGCAAAAATGGGAGCCGTCACTTTCGGCGGCGGTTATGCCATGCTCCCCATACTGCAGCGGGAGGTGGTGGACAATCATCACTGGGCAACGGAAGAGGAGCTCATGGACTACTATGCCCTGGGGCAGGTGACGCCTGGTATGATTGCGGTGAACGTGGCCACCTTCATCGGCTTAAAGCTGAAAGGTTTCTGGGGCGGCATTTTTGCCACTCTCGGCGTCATTACGCCATCCATGATCATTATTACCACCATTGCCATGTTCCTCACCCGGTTTGAGGAGAATCCCTATGTGGTCCATGCCTTTACAGGCATTCGTGCCTGCGTGTGCGTACTCATTCTGGATGCCGTGCTGAAGCTGGGGAAGAAATCGGTGAAGGATAAAAGAACCCTTTTCATTTTCCTTTGCATCCTCTGCCTTTCTCTCTTTGCTCCTGTATCTCCTGTATTGTCCGTGATTGCTGCCGGCGCAGGCGGCTTCTTCCTCATGCCCTCGGTGAAGAAAGAAAAGAAGGAAGGTGAGTCAAGATGATGTGGCTCCATATGTTCTGGGAATTTTTCAAAGCCGGTCTCTTTGCCGTAGGCGGCGGCCTTGCTACGCTTCCCTTCCTTTATGATATATCTCAACGCACCGGCTGGTTCACTGCTGAAGATATTGCCAATATGATTGCCATTTCCGAATCCACTCCCGGTCCCCTGGGTGTCAATATGGCCACCTACGCCGGTTTCGAGGCCCTGGGAATTCCCGGGGGCATCTATACCACCCTATCCTTAACAGCCCCCGCCATCATTGTCATTTCCATTGTGTATTCCATCCTGAAAAAATTCAGGGAATCGGAAATCATGGGACGCATTTTCTACGGGCTCCGCCCTGCTTCCACTGCCCTCATTGCCGCTGCCGGTCTGGGGGTGGCAAAGATTTCCCTCCTGAACCTTCCCCTCTTTGAGGCGAGCGGCGCCCTGTCTGCCCTTTTCCGCTGGCCTTCCATTATACTGGCCCTTCTTATCTATGCAGGCCTTGTAAAATTCCGGCTTCACCCCATCATTTACATTGTCATCTCCGCCGCTGCCGGCGTGGCCCTGGGTCTTTAAAAATTCCTGTCCCTGCACACAAAAAAGGCTATGAAGAATGCTGCATTCTTCATAGCCTTTTTAGTATCTTCCTAGGCCCGGAGGATGGATTTCAGGAAAGCCCTGGTGCGTTCGTTCTTCGGATGGTCGAAGACATCCTCACTGGTTCCTTCTTCCTCCACCTTTCCGTCTACCATGAAAAGGACACGGTCCGAAACGGATTTGGCAAAGGCCATTTCATGGGTAACGATGGCCATGGTCATATTTTCATCGGCCAGCTGCTGAATGGTCTTCAAAACTTCTCCTGTCAGCTCCGGATCCAGAGCGGAGGTGGGTTCATCAAAGAGCATGATATCCGGATTCATAGCCAGTGCCCTGGCAATAGCCACACGCTGTTTCTGTCCGCCGGAAAGGCTGCCGGGATACATGTCCTTCTTATTCAAAAGGCCTACCTTGCGAAGAAGCTCTTCAGCCACCGGCTGGATTTCCTCTTTCTTCATGCCTTTCACATAGATCGGCGCTGCCATAATGTTATCAAGCACCGTCATATGGGGAAACAGATTGAAGGACTGGAAGACCATGCCCATTTTGCTCAATATCTTCTTCTGCTGATTCTCATCGGCATATACCATGGCCCCGTCCTTTTCCCGGGCCAGGTAATCTCCATCCACCATGATGGAGCCGCCCTGGATAGTTTCCAGGTGGATCAGGCAGCGGAGCAGGGTACTCTTACCGGCGCCGGAGGGACCGATAATGGAAAGGACTTCCCCTTTTTCCATGGACATGTTCACATTGTGAAGGATGGTCTGCTTTCCGAAATCCTTCCGGATATTTTTCATTTCAATAAAGCTCATTTCGCCACCTCATCATTCCTCATACACAGCATACCGTTTTTCCACATAGGCCAGGATTCTTGTCAGCACGGCGGTACATACAAGGTAGAATACCGCTGCCACCAGAAAGGGAGTGGTGTCGAAATCCCGCTGTACAAAAGCGCGGGTCACGCGCATGAGGTCGTTCATGGCCAGGATGTATACCAGGGAGGTATCCTTCAGAAGGGTAATGGTTTCATTGCCCAAGGGAGGGATGACCCGTTTAATCACCTGGGGAAGGATAATGTGCCACATGGTCTGCCGATAGCTGAATCCCAGCACCTTGGCTCCTTCATACTGCCCCTTGCTGATAGACTGGATGCCGCCTCTGAAAATTTCTGCAAAATAGGCGGCATAGTTGGCCACAAAGGCAAGAATGGCTGCAGGGAAATCGCTGACCTGTACATGAAGCATGAGAGGCAGCCCGTAGTAAATGAACATGATCTGCAGCATGAGGGGCGTTCCCCGCATGACGTAAATGTATATGGCTGCCAGTTTTCTGAAAAGAGCCACGTGAGAAATACGGACCATGGCAAGAAGAATGCCGATAGGCAGAGCCAGCACGAAGGTGAGTACGAAGATTTTGGCTGAAACGCCCAGACCGGAAAACATGTTGGGCAGAATGTGAATGATATAATCCATCAGTAACTCCTTACAAAAATCAGGAGGCAGAAGGCCTCTTTGATGCATGTATGAATATCATACACTGCCTTCATCCATTTAACAAGACAGAGAAATAGAATTTTACAGAAAAAGAAATCACCGGAGGGCGGCCCCGCTCCGGTGATACCTTGTTCCCACCTGACGGGCAGGAAAAGGAAATCTTATTTCAGTACTACATCCTTGCCGAACCATTTCTCGGAAATCTTGGCTGCTTCGCCGCTGGCAATGACCTTATCAATGCCCTGGTTCAGGAGATCCACCAGCGCCTGGTTATCCTTCTTGATGCCGATGGCGAAGGTATCCTTAGATACCTGATCCGGCAGTTCCCGGAAGGTATCAGGCTTCTTTGTCATATAGTATTCATTCAGTACGGTATCGGAAAGCACGGCATCGCAGCGGCCGCTTTCCAGGTCCATAAAGCAGGCGGTCAGATCCGGATAAGCCTTGACTTCAGCAAAAGCCGCCTTCAGCTGAGGATCCCGGTTCAGTGCCGTTTCAGCAGTGGAAGCTTCCTGAATGGTAATCTTCTTGCCCTTCAGGTCAGCCATGCTCTGGACCGGAGAATCTTTCAGCACCACAAATTCCTGAATATTGTCCATGTAAGGTTTGGTGAAAGCCAGCTTTTTCTGCCGTTCCGGTGTCATGGTGAAACCATTCCAGATGCAGTCGATACGGCCGGAGTTCAGTTCCGTTTCCTTGGAAGCCCAGTCAATGGGTTTGAATTCGATGGGCACTCCGATTTCCTTGGAAATCGCTTCTGCCATATCAATATCAAAGCCTACGATTTTACCGCTGTCATCCCTGAATCCCATGGGAGCAAAGGTATCATCCATACCGGCTACAATCTTTGTGGGCTTTGCACCGGCAGCTGCCGATTTGGCAGCGCTTCCTGCCTTGTTATCCCCGCCGCAGCCTGCCAGAAGACCAGCGGCACCCAGTGCCAGAACCCCTGCAATAACCAATTTTTTCAGCTTCATAATCCTTACCTCTCTTTATTACTTTATTTCGTTAAAGAAATGCTATGACAATATATTAGCTGATTCGCCTGCCTTTGTCAAGCAGAAAATAAACCTTCCCTGTTCTGGTCTTTTTTACTATATTTTTACAGCCGTCCCGGCGTATCCTCTCCCTGCCCTGTGCTATAATAAAAAAGAAAGCTGAGGATAAAAACATGAATACACCTATCACTTTTAATCTGGCAATCGGAAGCCGGAAACCCCATTCCGGCACTCAGAAAATCTGCCCCTTCTGCCATCCGGAAAAACTGACCGGCATTATGGAGAAGAAAGGCGATATCATCTGGCTCATGAACAAATTTCCTGTCTTTGAGCACACCTGGCCTACAGTGATTGTGGAAACGTCAGACCACAACGGGGAGCTTTCCACCTATGAACCGGAAAAGCTCCATGAAGTCGTTTCCTTTGGCCTTTCCCACTGGCTGAAGCTGGAATCGGACAAACGGTTCAAGTCGGTCCTTTACTTCCGCAACTACGGTCCCGTATCCGGCGGCTCCCAGCGGCATCCTCATTCCCAGATTATCGGGCTGGAAAACTATGACTACCGGGATAACATTCTGGGAGAAAATTTCCTTGGCTCCCTGGTCCATGAAGATGAGGACTGCTATGCCACCATTTCCGATTATCCCCTGAGCTGCATGGGGGAACTGAATGTGACGCTGAAGAAAGACGCTTCGCCGGACCGGTTTGCCGACACCATTCAGACCCTGGCCCGCTTCGTGCTTCACGATTTCCCCCTGCCCTGCACCAGCTACAATATATTCTTTTATCATTACATGAAACATATCCATGCCAAAATATTCCCCCGCTACACAGCCAGCCCCCTGTACATGGGCTACCGCATCACCCATGTCATGGACAGGGACAGCAAAAAGCGGATGATGGAAACTCTGGCATCCCCCAAATACTTCGGAGACTAATAGAATTGATGAAATTATACGCATTCAGCGATTTTCACCTGTCCGGCGATCCGCCTTCCAAGCCCATGGATATCTTCGGCGCCCACTGGAAAAACCACAGGGAAAAAATTATAACCGCCTGGCTGGAAACCATTCATGAAGAAGATACAGTCATTATGGCAGGAGACCTGTCCTGGGCCATGAATATGGATGATGCCATTTCCGATTTAAAGATGCTGGGCCGCCTGCCGGGCCGAAAGATTGTAGTCCGCGGAAACCACGACTACTGGTGGGACACCGTGACTAAAATGACCCGCATGACCGATGGCATGCTGGAATTTCTCCATAACTCCGCCATCAGAACCGGTCAGGTAGCCCTGGCCGGCACCAGGGGCTGGATATCGGAAACTTCCCCCAAACTGACAGAAACAGACAAGCCCATCATTGCCAGAGAGGAAGGCCGCCTGGAGCGGTCACTGGACCTGGCGGAAAAAACAGGAGCCTCCCGCATTATGGCAGTGCTCCATTATCCCCCCTTTGACGAGGCAAGAAATCCATCCCACATGATAGAAATCATGAAAGCCCATCATGTAACTGACTGCATTTATGGCCACATCCATGGAGCTGCCAATTTCACCAACCTGCCGGAGGAACTCTGCGGCATCAAACTTCACCTCACTTCGGCTGACTACCTGGATTTCAAGCCCCATTTCATCTGCAACCTGGAGGAAATTCATGCATAAACTGGCAGAAAGCCGCCTGCTGGCGGGATTCATATACGGCGACAGCCGTAATCAGGAATACATCTATCTTCCGGGAAGCGAGCTGGACGCTGCCTCTCCCATGCTGATCTATGAAATAGAAGGCCGCCTGAGCGATGTGCCTATGGAAGAAGCCCTGGACATCATCGAAAAGCGGAGCTTAAAGCCTGCCGTCCATCCCCGGCTTGGAAAAAATACATTCCGCTAGAAATAAAAAACTTCGGACCCCTGAAGGAATCCGAAGTTTTTTCATGCGCCAAAAAGATTTTTAAAAAAGAGAAGCACCGGCAGCGGAAATACAGCAGCTCCCAGCCGCGCAAGCCGGCTCATGATACCGGGAAGAGATATTTCCCTGCCCCGCCGGTTATCCGAAAGCCCCTGCCGCGCCACCTCTTTGGCTGTCAGCAGGCCAAGGGGATGAACAGACGCCCCCGCCTTCTCCATAAACTCCGTATCGCCGATCCAGTAAGGACAGAGCGCGGTAACCGCAATGCCCCGGCCCTTCAGTTCCCTGTGGAGGGAGCGGCTGAAGGAAAGAAGGAAACTCTTCGAAGCGCTGTACACCGAAAGCCCCGGCAGAGGTACAAAGGAGGCCGCAGAGCACACATTGATAATGCCAGAAGCCCTCTTCATATAAGGAAGACAAAGTCTGGTCAGCTTCATGGGCACCTCTGCGTCAAGTCTGACCATGTCCTCCATATCCTTCAAAGATTCCTCCTCAAAAGAAATGGCTGACCCCCGCCCTGCATTATTTACCAGAAGAGCAATGGCCGGCCTCTCCTCTTCCAGGAGTTTTTTCAATGATGCAAAGGAATCTTCTGCCAGAAGATCAAGAGAAAGGGCCCTCCCCTTCACAGGAAGCTCTCCGGCCAGTCTGTCCAGATTCTCCCTTCTCCTGGCAATCAGCCATATTTCATCCAGATCCCCAAGACGGCCTGCTTCAAGGGCAAATGCCCGGCCCAGCCCGGAAGAAGCGCCGGTAATGACAGCAATCCTTGCTCCCCTCATGGTTCCATCATCAGCACCGCCATGTGGCGTCCGGTCCTTCCCTTTTCCTTCCGATAGGAATAAAAGAAATCATTATCAGTCCAGGTGGAAATATGGCAGTCCTCGATATGCTCCTCCAAAAGGCCCGCCTTCCTCATGAGATAGTGATTGGCCTCGGCCAGGCCGAAAAGATATTTTCCATTTCCCTTCTCCCGGAAAAGAGAAGGCCATTCCTCCCTGCTGAAAAGAGGCCGCATGGCATCTATAACCTCTTTTCCCACTTCAAAATCCATCAGGCCAATGGCCGGACCAATGGCACCTAATATATCTTCCCTTCTGGAATGAAATCTCTCCACCATCAGTGATACCGTCTTCCCTGCAATATCTCCGGCAGTCCCCCGCCAGCCGCCATGGGAAAGGGCGCAGACCTTTCTTACCGGATCATAGAAGAAAAGAGGCGTGCAGTCTGCATAATTCATGGTAAGCGGCACATCAGGAGAATAAGTCATGAGACCGTCCGTATCGGGAATAGCCGTATCAAGGGAAAAAGCGCCACGGCCCCGGTCCTCTTCTGAAACCTCCTCGATATGAGTACCATGTACCTGCCGGCAGTTGATAAGCAGCCCTTCATCCAAACCCAGGGCCCGGCAGTACCGCTTCCGGTTCTCCAGCACATCCTCTACCCGGTCCCCCACATGAAGCCCCATGTTCAAACTGGTAAAAGGAGGCCTGCTCACGCCGCCCTTTCTGCAGGACACCGCCGCCTTTAACGGAAGCCCCTGAAAAATGGAAAATGTAAGAAATGAAATATATCCCTTATTCTGTACAGGCAATTTCATACCTCCTTCAAAACATCAAGAGAACCCCACAGCTTCAAAATCACCTCAGTCATATCCGATGGCATGGGGGCATAGAGCCGAAGAGGCGTCTCCTTTCGGGGCTGGCGGAAAGCAACAGACCAGGCATGAAGAGCCTGCCGCTTCATCAAATCCAGGGAGCCGCCGTATAAATCATCTCCCAGAAGAGGATGCCCCAGCCATGAAAAATGAACCCGTATCTGGTGCGTACGTCCCGACCTCAGATGAATCAGAAGAAGACTGGCCTCATCAGAAGACGCAAGCACCCGATATTCCGTAGCCGCCCATTTTCCATCAGGCCGTACCATCCATTCCACAATACTTCCGGGCTTCCGGCCGATAGGTTTTTCGATAACCCCTTCCGTGGGCTCCACCCGACCCGAAACAAGAGCCACATACTGCCGATAAATGCAGTCATGACTCTTTGACAGCTCATACTGCCCCATAGCAGACTTCGCCACCACCACCAGCCCCGTGGTATTCCGGTCCAGCCTGTATACCGGATGAATCCCGGCATTCCTGTGATTCCTCTCAAAATAACCGGCCACTGCGTTCACCAGCGTATCATGGGTATTTCGGGACGTAGGATGGATAATCATGCCGGGTCCCTTATTCACCACCAGCACATCCTCATCCTCATAGACAATGGAAAGAGGAATATCCGAAGGAACCACCTCATTCTCCTCACTCCAGAAAAGAATGACCTCATCGCCCTCATGAAGAACAGTGCGGGCATTATGAATAGCCACTCCATTAATCAGTACCTTCCCATTCCACTTCACCCGCTTCCAAAGGGCAGAAGAAAACTCCCGCTTCCCCTTGATAAACCGCCGAAGCTCCTGCCCCTCATGGTCAGAAGCCACCTGATAGCGAACCTCCATCCCCGCCTCCTGTTCCTGTGTAATCATGGAAATAAAGATTGACTCCATTATACCCTGTGAAGAGAAGGATGTAAAAAGGGAAAGAGCTGCCTATGGACACGCCTGCGGCGTGAGGGTTGACGGGCCTCCGGCCCGAGGGTTATGGCCGCCAAATGGCGGCAGGTTGTGTAGAAAGGTTATGAAAGAAAAGGTTCTTAGGATTGACCGGCCTGACGGCCGGAGGGTTCTTAAGTTTGACG